>Ga0129307_1000722_pt1 | contig 46507 bp, 48 predicted proteins | sample P1105metagenome_FD_94437 | JGI IMG/M metagenome (GOLD analysis project Ga0129307, IMG submission 94437) | Capybara group fecal microbial communities from Wisconsin, USA - P1105 metagenome | ecosystem: Host-associated > Mammals > Digestive system > Large intestine > Fecal | place: USA: Wisconsin...
TGATAAAAGAACAAACAACATTTTGATTTTACAGCCGCCTCTCCGTTCCATCCCGAAACACCACCGTCATACTGCTATTCACTTCCACCGTGACACACTCCACCATACTTGCCCAAAGCTGGCGATGATTTCCTTCTTTTCGGTTACCAACTTGTTGTAGGCAGAGACAAATGCCGCCTTGACTTCCTCCTCGGTAACATGGGGCGTTTGGCATTTTTCCCCGTTATACCCATTAATTAACTAATTAATTTCCTATATGCCGTAGCGGGATTCGATTTGAGTAACTCCAATATTTCAAAAAACTTCTTATGGTCGCTTAAATATACCAAGGCAGAACTGTAAGGCCAATTAGCAAATGCATATTCCTGCCACAGGCCTTTTCGGTGCTGGGCCACATTTGCATAATCGCCATCTGCATTGCTTTCCAACCAGGAATACGCAAAATAATCTGCCACCGACTCAGTCAGCTGGTGCTTTCTTTCCATAGATATTCCCGTTCTGGGGCTGGCATCCTGCAAAAAAGCCTTTTCATCCCATATTCGGTGCACGGAATGGAAAAATTCATGGGCCAGCACCATGCTCAAAACACATTCAAATTCATTCTCCAAATGAAATGTGCAGCAATATTCCTTTACTGCCTCATAGTATATGAATACACTGTAGCCCTTTTTAATGGATTTCCCCAGCTGCTTATCAAAGGGACCATTCCCTTTAGTAATAACTATTACTTCATCTGAAATATATACAGGTGGCAGCCATTCCTTGCGCTCCCCCAGCATTTTACAAAAAGACGTATCTGTAAAACCAGCCATGAAATCATAGAAGAATTCCCTTATTTGCACCAGCTCATTTTCCAAAAATGAATCAATATTACATGTAAACATCATAAATTCAATATATTTTTCTCAACAAACACAAAACAGGTCAGATACCACAAAAGTTATGAGTAACTGACCTGATTTGCTGTTTATTCATTAATATCAGATAAATCTACATTTTTAAGAGTACAAATTGTATTCATCCCATCACCGGCTTAATTCAGGGCTTCCTTAACTAATGTATTTACCATCTTTCCATCAGCACGGCCTTTAACCTTTGGCATAAGTGCCCCCATTACCTTGCCCATATCCTTTGGTGATGAAGCACCAGTCTGCTCCACAGCCTCTTTCACCAAGGCACGTACCTCATCCTCAGATAACTGCTGTGGCAAATATGGCATCAGAAAAGCAATCTCGGCTTCATTCTGGGCTACCAAATCAGCCCGTCCGCCCTTTTCGAAATCTGCGATGGAGTCCTTACGCATCTTAACTTCCTTGCTAATAACGGCTATTACAGCATCATCATCCAGCTCTACCTTGTTGTCAATTTCCTGCTGCTTAATGGCACCTCTAACCATGCGAATAACTGCCAAGCGCTCCTTTTCCTTGGCCTTCATTGCTTCCTTCATATCATTTGCCAACTGTTCTTTAAGTGACATATTATGCACCTCCAAAAATAATAACTTTAAACATTTAAAATTCCAAGGCATTTTCCTCAGATGGTTCCTCAGCATTTCTGCTGCCGAAATCAAGATAGTCCTGCAACCGCTCATTAAACTTCTGGAGCCAATCAGCGGTTACAAAGCTCCTTATGAGCTCCCTAACCTCATAGGCATCCGACTGGCCGTATACCTCTGATAAAAAGCCCATTTCCACTGCCTTTTTTATGTGGCGGTTTATTTCATTATCAAACTTGGTTTCATTGGTTGCTGCTGGATAAAAGGGCTTCAGCCTTAGCTTTATATCCTCAAGGGAAAGGACAAGAATGCTGTCCCCGTTGGAGGCATCAAAATCCCCCAAGCTCTTGCGAAGCTGCACCAAAAGAATACTCAAGCCATAGCTTAGCTGATGGCGTGGCACCAACCGCGGTAGGTTCTCATCATCATTTTGCTTTACATAGGCATAACCCGCATTATCATACACATAAAGAAGTAAGCCAATCTGGGCTACATATTCCTCCATGCGGGGCTGATTATCCTTAATAATATTCCATATATCCGGCTGGGTGCGCTTATCCACCACGCCTTTTAAAATCGTAATCAGGGCACGGGAATAGTTCATGTCCTTTTCTTCAGTCATAGTATCTGCCATCCCTTACCCCTCCTTTTTATAAAAAATAATCTTATCCATATCCACCTGAATATCCACGGCGTTCACATTTTCCATATCCAGAAGCTGACGCTCACCATCCACAAAGCTACGGCTGTCACTGCTGGCAATTACCAGATAATTGAGAAGCTCGGTAAGGCCCTTGGTAAGGGGGTGCTTTTCCAAAATCTCGCTTAAGGAAACCTTTTCCTTGTCCCCCAGGACATCAGCAATATTTTTCTCCAGCACCTTTCGGTCCACATATACCTGTTTAAAAAGTGCCTCCACGGATCCCTGATGGCTTCCCTTTTCAATGGCACTACTTTCAATAATAGGCTTTTTCGGTGGCACAAAAAGTGGTCTGTCCATAATAAAATCAAAGAATGGGGCCGACTGATCCATCTGGGCAAATTCAGCATCTCTCGGAATATTATCCTTTATGGAAATTGCCTTATCCTCCACCTGCTTAATAAGCTCATAAATGTAACGCTCCTGCTCCAGATAGCCTTCGTCCACATATTGGCGAATCTGACGGGACAAATTGCTGACGGTGTCCATAACCTGTCGGGCAGCCTCGGACCACTGACGGCGGATATGACGCATATCATATTGCTTTTCCACCTCATCAATGCCCTGGATTTTCAGAATTCTTCCCAAAGCCTCATCCAGCTCCTCACGGGAGGACTGGTTCATGAGATAATCCCAAAAGGCCCCAAAGCTCCTACCCTGCTCCGAGTGCTGTATATAATCCCTGTCCTGGAAGAACTTTTCCAAAAGCTCTCCCTTGCCCTTTTTCCAAGTGACAATCTGCTCCATAAGGCTTCGTTCCAGCTGACGGAAGTTTTCCTCCACCTCACGAAAATCCGCCAGTATACTTCTGGCGGTTTCGGCAGCATGAATATATCTGTCCTTTATTTGAACTTCATCTAAAACCTTTGGAGCTCCACCATTTTCCAGGCGGGCAATCTCCTTTTCAATAGCTTCCTTTTCTTCTTTAAGCCGGGCTATACGGCTTTCGGCACTTATATTGCTTTCCTCATCAATTTCCCTTATGAGGTCAAATACAAGACGCACCCTAGACTCTGTGCCAATAAAACTCTGCTTCCTTAAACCAGCTAGCCATTCAATACCCCGCTGGGCATCGGCTGTCAAATCGTAGCAGGGCTCGTTTTTCTTCACAAAAAATTTACGAAGCCATGAGTGCTGTCCATCAGTCCATGAAGCCAGATAATCCTTGGCGGGGCGGATAATCCCCTGGGCCTCGGCATTATCGTGAAGGTCATATATAAAATTATTAAGATCCTCCAACAATCTGTCCTCCGGCACAGCTCTCTGATTCTTTACCATAAACTCCTGATAAAGGAAAGCCGCCACGAAGCTGCACTGCTCCGAGGCCAGCAATCTCCAGGCCGGATGCTCATTTCTCAGCTTCACCAAAAAGCTATACTGCATGTTGTCAGGGATATTATCATTCATCATATTATAAATTACACCTACAGTTTAATAACGCCATAATGCACCTTGGAGTGCTTGCCACCAACAATGGTATCGAAGCCCAGGCGGGCAAACTCCAAGCTGCGGCTGTTTTCCTTCATTACGACTCTATGTCGTGCCACCCGTTTAGCCTCCTCCACAGCTGAAAGCTCCAAGGGACGGTGATCTGCTACAGAACGAATAGGATTTATGTTATGGCTGTCCTTTAATGGATGACGGAACATGGGATCAAAGTAAATAACATCCACGGACTTATCCGGCAGAGTCTTTAAATACTCATTATAATCAGCATTTATAACGTTTACCCGCTTAATGGCACTATGAAGCTCGTAATTGGTGGCGAGAAAATGCTTCATGCCTTCACCTGTAACAAAGGCAATAAGGGGACTGGCCTCCAAGCCGGTTACACTGCCCCCTTCTCCCGTAACAAAGCTGGCCACTATGGCATCAGCACCAAAGCCCAGGGTACAGTCCAGCACGCTCATGCCTTCTTTTAAATCCATGGCGGCTGTCATGTGATCCTCATCACCCATACGAATATTTTTGATACGAAGCTGGGACATATTAGGGTGAAAAAACAGCTCCCCGTCAAGGGTATCCAAAACGAAGCTCCCCTTCTTAGCTACCAAAATGTTATCTACACCGTATTCTTCACGCATTTCTGGTAAAGCCGCCCGATTGCGCTTAACATTTTTAATCCCCAGCTTCTCCGCCGCATAGGCTGCCAGCTCAATACTTTCCTTATGATTTTTTCTGTCCGTTGTGACAATGGTATTTAGCATTAATTCTCCTAAATATGTGTATGCAGCTTAAAAGCCTGTGCGCTTAAACATCTTGGCCAGCTCATCGCTGCTGAATTTCAATATTGTTGGTCTGCCGTGAGGGCAGGTATATGGCATGGCTGTTTTATTAAGCTCATCCAAAATAATTTCCATCTGGCGGAAATTAAGCTCAAAGCCCGCCTTTATGGCCGCCTTGCAGGCCGTCATGGCAAGACACTCATGGCGAATCTCAGCCGCACTGAGCTGATGCATATCCTCCAAGGAAACCAATATTTCCCTAATTGTGTTTTCTGCCTCAGCCACAGGAATATCCGCCGGAATCTCCATTAGACGATACTGGTCCGGCCCACTTGGTTCAAGGCCAAAGCCCAAGCTATGGAACATCTCCAGATTACTTTCAATAAGCTGGGCTTCCCTTTCGCTAAAATCCAATATGAGATGCACCAAAAGCTGCTGTGATGGAATCCGCTCCGTCATGGCCGCAAAACGGTCATACAATATGCGTTCATGGGCAGCGTGCTGATCAATAATATATAGACCATCTGCATCCTGGGCAATAATATAGGTATTGTCCACCTGACCGATAGGAACCATTGGAGTTGCACTGATACCCGCGGATTTTTCAATTATTTCCCCGGTTGACCTATCTATAAGTACATCATTTTCCAGAACAGTATTTTCTGATTGGCTGGCGATTAACTCTGTATCATTTATAGAAGTTTCGCCACCATTTGCAATGGTTCCACCCGAAGAAACCAATCTTTCACCTTTCAGCTGGGATAATTCCTCCTGGGCCTCATGTAAGGTCTTGGCCTGCTGCTCCACCCGATACTGATAAGCCGAAGATGGGATGCTTGAGGGAGTATAGCTACTATGGCTAATGGAGCTGGCTGCACTGGTTACTCTTGGCTGTGATGCCGGTACAAAGTGCATTTCGTCAATAAGGGACTCCATAACAGGCTTTGCTTCCTTCATAGAAGCAGGAATTCCCGTAAAATGTCTCTCGGGACGCTCCACCTGGGCAGCGATATTTCCAAGGGCCTCGCCATGAGGGCGCACCGCATCCAGCACAGCCTTGTACACAGCCTTAAAAATTCTGCCCTCGTCCTCAAATTTAATCTCACTTTTCTGTGGGTGAACATTTACATCAATAGAATTGGATGCCACGTCCATAATAAGGGCCACCATTGGATAGCCGGATTTTGGAATCAGAGATGAATAGGCGTTGTCCACCGCCTTTGACATGGCCCTGTTGGAAATAATGCGTCCATTGACAATAAAGGTCTGCCAGTTTCTGTTGCTCCTAATGGTGGATGGCTTGGAAATATATCCCTTAATGGTAATATCATCATCAGCAAAATCCATGCCTAAAAGAGCATCACCTACAGAACCACCATAAATACTGCGAAGAGTATCATGGAGGTTGCCATTTCCCGGAGTCACCACAGAGGTTTTATTATTATTTATGAATTTAAAGGCAATATCTGGGCGGGAAATCGCCAGTTTAATAATAAATTCATTTATCTTGCTGGCCTCGGTGTTATTGGTTTTCATAAACTTTTTACGGGCAGGGGTATTAAAAAACAAATCCTCCACCCGAATGGTGGTACCCAAACTGCATCCCGTTTCACCGATTTCCGGCTCCTTGCCCCCGATAATCTTCACCTCAGTGCCCAGCTCTGCCCCCGCCTGACGGGTCTGCAAAGTAAAACGGGACACAGAGGAAATACTTGGAAGGGCCTCACCACGGAAGCCCAATGTATCTATATCCATAAGGTCCTCAACCTTAAAGATTTTCGATGTGGCGTGACGTCGGATGGCCATTTTCGCGTCTTCCATGCTCATGCCGATACCATTATCCGATACCCGCATAAAGCTGGTACCTCCCGCCATGATTTCCACCTCAATACGGTCAGCCTTGGCATCCATGGCATTTTCGATTAATTCCTTTATAACTGAAGCAGGTCTTTCTACCACTTCACCTGCCGCTATCTTGTTGATAGTGCTATCGTCAAGAACATGTACGAAACTCATCCTCGTCCCGCCTCCTCTTTGGCCTGCTGCTGTAAGCGATACAGGGTATTCATTGCCTCTATTGGGGTCATAGTCATAACATCCATGCCCAACAGCTCATCACTGATGGAATTCCCAAAAAGGGATGCCATCATATCGTTGGATTCAGCCACCGCTTTGGCTTTCTCCTGTTTTTTGGTTAATGGGATATCCTCAACCTTAGAGCCCTCGGCCTCCAGTGCCTCCAGTATTTTTTCTGCCCGCTGAGTTACCGCCTTTGGAAGTCCCGCCAGGCGGGCAACGTGAATACCATAGGATTTATCCGCAGAGCCCGGAATAATACGGCGAAGGAAGCTAATGTCCTTGCCCTTCTCCTTGACAGCAATACAGTAATTCTTTATTAAATCATCCTCCAAGTCCGTAACCTCATGATAATGGGTGGCAAATAGGGTCTTGGAGTGAATATGCTCACGAATATGCTCGATTACTGCCCTAGCAATACTCATGCCGTCAAAGGTACTGGTACCACGGCCAATTTCATCCAGAATAACAAGGCTATCACGGGTGGCATATTTGAGAATCTGAGCTACCTCGTTCATTTCCACCATAAAGGTACTCTGACCGCTTACGAGATCGTCGCTGGCGCCTATACGGGTAAATATTCTATCCACAGGGGAAATAGTGGCTTCCCGTGCCGGAATAAAGCTGCCCACCTGAGCCATAAGGGTAAGCAGAGCTGTCTGGCGCATATAAGTGGATTTACCAGCCATATTAGGGCCGGTAATCAGCATAATCTCACATTCAGTATGATTTAGACGGGTATCATTTGGAACAAACAAATCCCTTGTTAAAATCCGCTCCACCAGTGGATGACGGCCGTCCTTAATATCAATCTGCCCATTATTCAAAAGCTGTGGTCGCACATAGTTATAAGCACTTGCCGCCTCAGCAAGACCCGTAAGCACATCAAGAACCGCAATATGCTTGGCAGTTTCCTGAATATCTCCCAGCTTTGCCTTAATGGTATCGCGAATTTCCATAAAAAGATTGTACTCAATGTTTACAATCTTTTCCTCAGCTCCAAGAATCTTAGTCTCAAATTCCTTCAGCTCCTGGGTAATATATCGCTCTGCATTGGCCAAGGTCTGCTTACGGACATAGTGATCCGGAACCAGCTCAGTTCCGCTGTGACGCACCTCAATATAATAGCCAAAAACCTTATTGTAGCCGATTTTCAGGGCGCGTATACCAGTGGCTTCCTTTTCCTTTTCCTCCATTTCCTGCAATAGCTGCTTGCTGTCACGGGAAATTTTGCGGTATTCGTCCAGCTCCTCATTGTAGCCTTCCTTGATAATGCCACCATCACGAATGGTAAGTCCTGGAGCATCCACAATGGCCCTGTTTAAAAGGTCCACAAAATCCTCATATAGATGAATTCCCTCATGGCATTTCTGCAAAAGCTGGGATTTCCTGCCCTCAAGGAGCTTCTTGATGGAAGGAAGTGCCATAAATGAAGTTCTAAGAGCTACCATATCCCTGGCATTGGCTGAGCCCACTTCAATACGGGTCAGCAAACGCTCAAAATCATATATGGACTTGGTGGAAGTCTTCAGCTCCCCACGAAGTATAAAATCATTGGCCAATTCTTCCACAGCATCCAAACGCTGATTAATCTGCCCAATATTTATCAGTGGATATTCCAGCCACTTCTTTAAGAGACGGGTCCCCATGGCCGTATCCGTAAAATCCAGAACATCAAGAAGGGTATCCTTCTTGCCACCATCACGGAGATTGCGGGTAATTTCCAGATTTCTCAGGGTATATGTGTCAATAACCAGATTATTGGCAAAATCCAGCTTGGTAAGCTGGGACAAATGGGAAAGATCCGTTCTCACCGTATCGTGGAGATAACCCAGCATAGTAGCCACCGCTTCACTGGCAGAACGGCCAGCAGGTCGATTGTTCACATCAAAATGCTGAATAATCAGATCATCCACATTTTTAACAGGCTCCTCAATACGTGTGAAGGCACAGGCGGCAATACGCATATCAATAAAGGCCTTTAAATCACCTAAAAAAGAAGGATCACCCAAAATAATCAGCTCCGGCATCATAATGCGATACAGCTCATCATAAAGGGCCTGCAAACGATCATCCCCGGTATAAACGCCATAGAAGCACTCCCCGGTGGAAATATCTGCTCCGGAGAGCACCACTTCCTCCTCAGTTTCATAAACCAGAGCAATATAATTATTGTTGGCAGACTGAAGGGCACTTTCCTCCAAAATGGTACCTGGAGTAATGACCTTGATGACCTCGCGCTTAGTCAGGCCCTTGGCCTTTGGGTCACCAATCTGCTCAGCGATAGCCACCTTATAACCCTTGTTTACGATTTTTGTAATATAGCTTTCAGCAGCATGATAAGGAATACCGCACATGGGATTCTTCTTTACATCACCGCTGCGGCTGGTAAGGGTCAGCCCCAGCTCCCGGGAGGCTGTCACCGCATCATCCAGAAACATCTCATAAAAATCTCCCATTCTAAAAAACAGGATTTCATCAGGATGCTGCTCCTTTATGGCCATATATTGCTGCATCATTGGTGTCATTTCCATGAAAATACCATTCCTTCTATAATAAACAACTTTATCTATGGGCAGACTTACGTCAGCAATCCATACTTACGCCAGCTCACCCTTCAGCACCCAGGTCTGAGGCTGACAAATCTTTACTTCAACCAAGTCCCCAGGCTTTTCATTGCCCTGATATGGCCACAGCACCAGCTTGTTGCCAGAAGTACGGCCAGACCAAACCTTGTCATCATTGGAGCTTGGTCCCTCCACCATAACCTTTACCACCTTGTCCTGAAGCTGCTGATTCTTCTCCAAACTAATCTTATTCTGAAGCTCCATGAGACGGTTCAAACGGTCATGCTTCACATCCTCATCCACCTGTTCTTCCATTTCTGCTGCCGGAGTGCCAGAACGCTTGGAATAAATGAAGGTATAGGCCTGGTCATAGCGAACCCATGCCATTAAATCCAGAAGCTGCTGGAAGTCCTCTTCAGTTTCCCCAGGGAAGCCCACAATAATATCTGTGGTAATAGTGGCATCTGGCACTGCATTGCGAATCTTGGTAATAAGCTCCTTATAAGCCTCCACTGTATAAACGCGGTTCATGGCCTTCAATATTCTGTTGGAACCATGCTGCACCGGCAAATGGAAATGGGTACAGATATGCTGACTATTTTTAATGACATCAATTACTGCATCACTTAAATCCTTTGGATGGGAAGTCATATAGCGCACCCGCTCAATTCCCTCCACCTTGTCCACCATTGAAAGAAGCTCAGCAAAGGTGGCCTTCTTGTGGTCCTTACCATAGGAATTAACATTTTGTCCAAGGAGAGTAACCTCCTTGTAGCCCTGCTTCACAGCCTCCTGAACCTCAGAAACAATGTCCTCTGGCATACGGCTCCGTTCCCGCCCTCTTACATAAGGAACGATACAATAGGTGCAGAAATTATTGCAGCCATACATAATTGGCACCCAAGCCGATAGAGCTGTCTTTCTGTGAATGGAAATATCCTCAGGCATGTCCTTTTCGTTGATTTCTGTGTCAACAATATGCTTCTCCTGAGCCTGCTCCAGCTTGGAAACAGTGGAAACCACTTCCTGAATCTTATTGGTACCCAGCACAAAATCAATATGGGGAGCCCGCTTAATCAGCTTCTCCCCTTCTTTCTGTGCCATACAGCCAGTGATACCAAAAATAAGGTCAGGATTCTTCCGCTTGAGATTCTTAATCTCACCGATTTTTCCATAGACCTTGTCCTCAGCATTTTCACGCACTGCACAGGTATTTATCATAATAAGGTCAGCCTGCTCCATATCCTCAATGGACTCATAGCCCAGCTTGGCCAGCTCACCCTCCATACGCTCTGCATCACTGAAGTTCATCTGACAGCCATATGTCAGCATCTTTAAGTATTTCTTTTCTCTATTTAAAGTCAAATTGATACATCCTCTCAAAAAAAAACAATCGTACAGAACATTATACCATAATTGATGATTTTTTAAAAAATGAAATCAATAGAAAAAGCCGGGATATAATCTCGGCTTAGTGCTCATTATTAACTATTCCCAATCCGGTCATCATCAGTAATCTGCCGCACTACTCTACAAGGATTGCCCACGGCCAGAGAATATGGCGGTATGTCCTTGGTGACTACACTGCCACCACCGATAATTGCTCCCTTGCCGATTTTCACTCCCGGCATAATGGTAACATTGCCGCCTACCCAAACATCTTCCTCCAAAATGATTTTTTCAACCTTTTCCGGATAATAGGCCCCATAATGGTTAAAATGCTTGGAACGCTCATCAGCAACCAATGGATGGGATGGTGTAGCAAACAGCACTCCTGGGCCAATCAGGCACCTGTCCCCAATACGTATTTCATTGCCATCAAGAAATACAACATTGAAATTTATATATACATCATCACCAATATAGATATTACAGCCATAATCAAACTGCACACCGTTGGCGATAAAGGAATTTTCCCCAATATGCCCCAGAAGGTCTTTCAGCAGCTTCTGTCTTTTCTCCTTCTCTTCCACCATGGTCTGATTATATATGGTAGAAGTATTCCCGGCCAACGCCCGTTGCTTCACCATCCAGGGCTCATTGTCCTGAAACCATTCCCCATTAAGCATTTTCTCTTTTTCTGACTGCATTCAAATCCCCCTCTTTATACACACCGATACTATATTTCCCCAGCAAGCAAGATGAAATCATACGGGGTTTCATCAGCCCTTACTCAAAGTCTAAAGTTCATTTTCATCTTTCAGATTTGATTCACTAAAATTTCCTAGTAAAAAATCCCGAATATTTTGGTGTTTTATCCCATCCCGGCTCATATCAAATTCATCCATGGACAGTACATATTTGGGATAATTATCCTTAATATTCTCATATACACCAAATTCACGCTCTATAGTTTCCGGCGAAGCCAATAAGTAACATACCTGTACATAAATCAAGCCTTGCGGTGTTTTGGCAATAAAATTGACTTCCTTGTTATTAATCTTTCCCACAGTAACCTCGTAGCCTCGCCGAATCAATTCCAAAAATACTATATTTTCCAGTACCAGAGCTATATCTTGAGTATTGGAGCCTAATACTGCCTGCCTTATACCATGATCAGCCAAATAGTATTTTTCATGAACGCTAAGCAGCTTTTTCCCCACCAAGTCCTGACGTTTTACCGAATAAAATAAAAACGCGTCCATGCAGGAATGAATATAATTTAAAATTGTTTCAGCTGAAACATTGCGGCCTTCGTTTTTGAAATACTTTGAAATAGAAGAAGCTGAAAATGTGTTGCCTATATTGGCCATAACATAAACCATTATTCGCTCCAACAAGTCTATATCACGGATTTTATTTCGCTTCACGATGTCCTTTAATTCCACGGAATTATACAAATCCTGCAAATATTGAATTGAAGGAGTATCCTGATAATCCAATTCTCCCAAATATGGCATACCACCGTATTGAATATATTTTTTAAAAGCCTCTCCATCTGTAATTTGTGGATACTTTGAGCGGTACATCTGCATAAATTCTTTAAAGGAAAAGGGATATATGGCAAACTCCACGTAGCGGCCAGCCAAATAAGTAGCCAGTTCACCAGATAAAAGTTTGGCATTGGAACCAGTAATATAAATATCACAGTCAAAATCCACCCTACAAGAATTTATTACCTCCTCCCAATCTGTAACTTCCTGTATTTCATCAAAAAAAAGATACACTTTGCTATCTATATTTTTTATCCTATCATTCAATTCTGAATATAACGCCTGCGGGGTACATAGATGGGCATTGGCCATTGATTCAAAATTATAGGAGAAAATATTGTTGGCTGATACGCCCTGCTCCAGCAATTCACCTTTTATCAATTCCAGCATAATAGATTTTCCGGAGCGGCGAATACCAGTAATTACCTTAATCAGTTCCTTATTAATAAAGGGCCGTATCCGATTCATATATAAATCACGCTTAATCATGTTTATCCCCCAATCATAACTGATAAATGCCTTCTATAGACGATTTTATCAGTTATAACCGCCAAAATCAATTATTTCTGTATTTTATCAGTTATAACCGTCAAAATAAAAAAAATCGACTTTTCTATCAGTTATAACTGATAATTTTAAAAAACGCCGGACACTCCGGCGCTTTCATTTAAATATATCATTTTCCTATTACTATTGCCTTTAATTCCTTGAGAGCATTGTCGTACACTTCAAGATCTTCGTAAGTAAAAGTGGCCTCGCATTCATCATTTTGTGGATACCAGCCAGGCATATTAAAGGTTTTACTTTGCCCTTGATATGTTATGGTAATTGGCCGAATATCCCGTTTTAATTCAGTACCAGTTTCAATGTCATATTTGATTTCCTCCACGCTTGCACCTCATTTCTCTTTATATAATCATTTTCTCACATAACAGATTCAATTTTTTCAATAACTAATTTTTCCACCCACTTCGGTGGGAATGTTTTGCCACGATTCCAGTCCTGTACAGTTCTATATGGTGCACCCAATAAATCCGCCAACTGCTTGATGTTTAATTTTGCTTTTTCTCTAGCATATTTAATAGGGTTGTTCTCTTTTAACAATATTTCTCTGTACGCATCAGTATCAGCAACAATCATATTCACAAAACCATTTTTAGGTGCCTCAACAGTTTTTATATCTGTTGATTGAGGAATTGCTTCATTATCATCCTCTAAATCACATAATACAAAGTTCAGATAATCAGTAGCCATTACAATTGCATCTGTAACATCTCCCCCCTGGGTTGCCCCCTCAAAATCAAGAAATGTAACTATATACCCGCCCTCTTCAGCAGGTGTAAATACGGCCGGATACGAATATTTTGCCATTTTTTATTCACTCCTTTAACATTATTTGAATAAAACTCAATCCCTTGCTTTTACTTAATACCTGACTGTTTTAAGATAGCCTCTACTGTCCCTGTCTTTATTTCAGATGTATGACGGGGAATTCTAAAATACTTATTTATTATGGGACTATACCATTTATCATGCTTGCCACCATGCTCCACGAAATAACACCCATGCTTTTTTAGTAACCGTTTTAGTTCAGAAACTGTCATCGTTATCCCTCTTCTCACATTATATACATCCATCGTATATTTTTCAATAATAATACACGTTATCTGTTTATTATTAAACAAACAAAAAAGCCTTTGGTTCCAGCATTTCAATATGAATTGGAATACAGTTACCAAAGGCCCCTTAGGCTTATTCTTTTATACACCTGTTTGGTACTTATATATTACTGCTTTGCATTTGTAGTGTCAATTCGAAAATTGTTTTAAATATTTATATTTATACAGTCAAAAACTTTCATATTTGTCAATGTACACTTCACTTTGCCATTAAAATCACCATCCATTAACTACAAATTGATATTTTTCCCTCGAGGCATAAATTTCACCCCTCAACTAAATGTTAATTCCTAGCTCGAGACATTTTTATAGATAACAGCTTCATTAACCGCTTTAACACCTTTTGAGGATGGCCCTTTTCCCAGCGAGAATTAAAGGCATAGCCAATCCAATGTTCTTCCCTGGTCAGCCATGTCAAAACTGCCAAGCATTTCTTTTCACTCCACCAACTTACCCCTTTTAGGGCTTCATCGTTCAAACCGTACATTTTAACTTTTATGGGTAAATTCTCACCGTAACTATGGTCAAAATAATCGTTTCTATCCAAAAAACTCCAAAAATCTCTAAAAATATTCTCATCAACCGGTCTATCCAGCATTGCTTGGATATATTCAATCTGTTCTTCAGTATCCATGCATCCTACAGTCTTTTTGATATTTTTTACAACTTTTATATTTTGTTCCTTAACAAACTTTTTCCACCGTCTCAGCACGTTCTTTAAAGGTTCATCCAAATATGAATACGCCTTTTCCTTAATCCAATTAGGGATGCCATAAGCAGCCTCGGCAATACTGCCGGTTATTGCTGCCAAAGTATCACTATCCCCACCAAGGGATATAGCATTGCGTATAGCATCTTCGAAATCTGTACTTTCCAAGAAGGCTATTATGGACTGAGGCACGGTCTCCTGACATGTTTCATTGAATTCATATGTAGGTCGAATCTCATCCAATGTTTTTGACAGGTCGTAACCATATTCCTTTTCGATATGTCTCCTTATACGATTTTTACATTCGGCGGCATTATCATTTATGGACTTATCATAATCTCCATAATGAGCACCAAAATAATATCGACACATGAAAATTGCATCCGCCACTGCCATTGCACCTTTGATCCCTTCAGGGTGATTGTGGGTTACCTCGGCAGAAAGTTTTGCTCTATCCCTTCCATTAGAAGGCCACATTCCAGTTCTTGCACAGAAACTGCAATCCATAACCCAGGCGCATGGAGAAACCCGCATGGCCGAACCATTGCCATAACTATTATACGGCTCCCGATCATCTGACCTTATCCACATACCAAATCTGCCACCATATCCGGCATTGGGGTACATTCTGCCATACTTCTTCATGGCATCAATAAAATTGTCCCGCTCTCCACCTTTCATAACTGCCTCAGCCACAGCACAAGTCATAACGGTATCGTCAGTAAAGAAACAATCCTCTCTGAATAAAGGAAAATCCTTTGTATTAATATTGTGCCACTCATAAACCGAACCAACGATATCACCAATAATTGCTCCCAACATATCAACCGCTCCCTTCATATCTGTCATTTGTCTTTTAACTTCTGAATATAATCTACCATAAATAATACGAAGGGTGGTCTCCTGTCAGGTGACATTTTATATAGAAAACTTCGTGCAAAACATTATTTCGCACTACGCCCTTACAACGAAATCTAAAGCTCATCTGCATCCTTCGGATTTGATTCGCTAAGATTTCGTAGTAAAAATACTTATACTCCCAATGTAGGTTCCCCTTTTTCAAACAGCACCTGATTAATACTATCGATGTCGTATTTCCCGTGTCTGAGGAAATATTCAATAATTACATCGCTCACATTGCTATGTGAAAAGGCGTAGCCGGCCCGGGCCAATAGCTCCCTGGTTTCTGCCAAATTTAGTTCCAAGGCTATGGCCAACGCAAAGACGGTGGACTTTTTTGGCTTATAATCCTGATTAGTGCGTATTTTCGAGAAATGCTTGCGATTAATATTGGCCTTTTTATACACCTGGGGATCTGTCATTCCCTTGGCATCAATAAGTTTAAACAAGGCTTCCGAAAAGGTATCTGTCATATCATCTAACATTTCGTCCAATGAACGGGAATCAGTGACTCTATTTTTATATAGAGCCGCCTCCCGTTCCCGTCTGCGCCGATAATTATTACAGCGCTCCTGGGCCAAATGCTCATCCACATACACCTCATCAATATAATTCTGCACATCATTAAACAGGCTATTAGAAATTTTGAAAGACTCCCGATCAAACATTACCATGTATACATCCAAATCATGCTCATCAATATATTCCCGAATGGCCCCTGTAGCAGTGGCAATGGCAATCTCCGGTGGACATCCGAATATTCCGGCAGAAATCAAAGGAAAGGCTATTGAACTGCATTTATGGTCTGTTGCCAACCGGAGAGAATTTTTATAGCAACTGGCCAACAGCTCCCGTTCCCCATGCTTTCCATCCTGCCATACAGGTCCAACGGTGTGTATTACATATTGTGACAAAAGATTATATCCTGGAGTAATAAATGCCTCCCCCGTATCAATATTTCCTATTTTTTGTCTGGCTATCAACAGCTCCGGCCCAGCAGCCTTATGAATAGCCCTGTCAACACCACCACCTACAATGGCTCTGGGATTGGCGGAATTAACAATTACATCCACCTGCATTTTCGTTATATCGTTTCTGACAAATTCCAAAGGCATGACATTCAACTCCCGTCAAAATTTTATATTATCATTCTACAATCACAGCAAATACTCCTTTTGCAGCGATATCATTATTCATAATAAAGAATGGAGGATGCCTTCAGGCATCCTCCATTCTTAAAATATAAGTTTTCTACAGCTGTCAAATTACCAGTCATTTAACACAACAATCTCATATAGGCTGTTATTCAGCTATCAGATTACCAGATCATTCAGCAGATTTCGCAACACCACAATCTCATCCTTAGTAAAGGTGACGCCTTTCCCCATGCGGCTCCTGTCCGGGGACCATTCCCGAATGTCATACTTTGGATTAAGGTGATTCCAGGAAACCAGGTTCAGCTCCTTGTGCCAGCCCCGTCTGTCCTCAGCAATTACTCCAAACTCCTCCTTGATTTCACAGGTAATTTCTCTCTTTTCGTTGTTTTCCATTGTAAAACACACTCCTTGATTAATAATATTATCTATATCTGTATTTTATCAAAATATTTTAGGTTTGTAAACAAAATGCAATAAAAAAGAAGGTTGCTTTCGCAACCTTCAAAATTTATTCCATATTTCCGTCCCAATGACGAAATAAATTATTCTCCACATTTAAGCTGTCACAGATTTTCCCCACCAGCATATCCACCAAATCCATTAGCGTTTTTGGCTGATGATAAAATCCTGGACTGGCTGGAATCACCATTGCACCCAAACGGGACACCTTAAGGAGATTTTCCAAGTGTCCGGCATGCATTGGGGTTTCACGAGGCACCACTATAAGGCGGCGGCCCTCCTTTAGAATCACGTCAGCAGCCCGAGTCAAGAGATTATCCGTAACCCCAGTGGCAATACAGGCTACCGTCTTCATGGAAGCTGGCACTACCACCATGGCATCAGCCCTAAAGGAACCACTGGCAATGGAAGCACCGATATTATGTACATCGTGAAGCATGTCTGCACTGCTCAGAATCCTCTCATAAATGTCAGGACACTCAAACCTCACTACCTTTTCGCCACTCTCCGTAAGCACCACATGAACCTGATGCCCAGCTTCCTTCAACACCTCTATAAGACGAAGGCCATAAATACTGCCGCTGGCCCCCGTTATTCCTACTATAATTTTCATACATCCTCCAAAATCCCCATGATTATACAGCTTCAAAGGCATTTTCAATAAGCCTGAAGCTCATGCTGCCACTTTTAGGTGCCAAAATTTCCAGCACATCAAAACGGTAATAATAATCATGAAGCCCCTTATATCTGATATACGCCTGGGCGGTACGAACTATTTTCTGCTGCTTGAAATAATTTACTGCTTCAGCCGGTGCCCCGAATTTTACAGAGCCTCTGGTCTTTACCTCCACAAAGGATATGGTATCCCCTTTGCTGGCAATAATATCTATTTCCCCGGTCTTTGCCCGATAATTTCTCTCACGAATAAAATATCCGTGATTCTCCAAATACTGGGCCGCAGCCTGCTCTCCCTTATTTCCCAAAATCTTGTTGTTCATTATATGCCTTTCATTGGCGGCATCTGATTTTTCATATCCTTGCGCCGCTGGTCGATCCTATACACATAAGCCAGAATTTCAGCCACAGTGGTATACAGCTCTGTAGGAATTTCCTTGTCCAGTTCCAGAGCCATAAGCATATTAACCAAGGATTTGTTCTGATAAACAGGCACCTTGCCCTTTTTGGCGGCCTCCAGTATATTTTCTGCAACATGGCCTTTACCCTTGGCCACTACCTTTGGCGCCATATTCTTTTCCGGATCGTATTTCAGTGCTACGGCTTTCTTCTCAGCAAGGGGATCCATTTCCGGATCTTCCTGAGGTCGCCTTCCTTTATTCATCATTATTTACAGTTCCTATCTTCAAATCAGTTAGGTTAATCGGTGTACTATAAAGGGCCTTGCGAATATCTGGGAGATATTCCTTAAATTCGTCCACAGCCTCATTATCCGAGAACACTACCCTAAGGTTCAGATTATTGCCGTCATACAGGCGACATACCACATCCACGGCACCAATTTCATCTGTCAGAACACATACACGGAACCATGTATCCTTACGGGTGACACCGTACTCATCCTCATGTGGCGGTTCATCGTAAATATGAAGATATGCAGGATAACTAAGAGTACCATCCCCCACATACAAAGGCATCATATAGGAAATAGACTTTTGACCGTCAGCCTTAAAGGCGCCATCACTGTCCATGGAGCCCTTTATAGCATTGGTAAAATTGACAATCTCCTTGCTGGCACTTCTGTACTGATAGCCCTTCATTTTCTTTAAAGTGCTGATATCCGCCAGCTGCATAAATGCCCACAGCTTTGGCAATGCATCAAATCCCATTTTCTGGGCCGCCTGCTGAACTGAAGCCGGCATATTGCCTTCTATTGTACGAAGCAAGGTATTTAGCTGCTTGGCATCCTGCTCAGACAGCATCCCCTGATTCTCATTGATAAAATTGTTAAGAAGCTGAGTTTCTTTAGGAGTCAGCTCCATATTTTTCATAATCAGCTGTCCAGCGTCCTTTAAAGCCAAGGCCACTTGTTGGCTGTCCATTTGAGGCAGCTGGTATTGGGTGGTATTAGCAGCAGGCGCATTATTATTTTCAATAGGCTGCTGAGGACCGAAACGGTTGAAAATACTTCTAAACAGCGGATTCTGTTCAACAGGACCATTCATTCTGGCTGATGTTCCCTCGTAGGCCATGCCAATATTATTCAGCCGAACATTGATAGTCTCTCTGCCAGGAATCGTAAAATTTGTCTGGGACTGATTAGCTTCTTCGGCAGCCATAGTTGATTGATTAGGCATAGCAGTATTTTGCTGAGTGCTCTGATTCCCCTGAGTCTGGACCATCCCCTGTGGCATATCAGTATTTTCAGCCATTACACTGGTAGCATTAGCAGGATTACCAGCAGTATTGACAGTAGTACCCGTTGTCCCCTGCTGGATCTGACTTGCCATTTGAGGGCTATTGCCCCCTGGTTGAGTCTGATTTGCCATCTGCGGGCCATTGCCTCCAGTCTGAGTCTGATTTGCCATCTGCGGGCCATTGCCTCCAGTCTGAGTCTGTTGGGCCCATTGCCCACCGCCATTGACCTGTTGAGTCTCACCTTGAGGCATATTTTCGGTCCCAGAAAGCCCAGTATTCCCCGCCATATTATTGGCTAAATTAACAGTTCCCCCAGACTGAGCCATTTGTCCGCCCTGAGAAGCAGTCTGTCCAGCCTGATTAGCCATTTGGGCAGAGTTCCCCGTTGCATTCCCCTGAGCAGTTCCCTGCTGAGGCTGGGACTGGGCTGCATCACCAGTAAATGCACTTTTAGGGAAAAATGCATCCACCAGCTTATTTAAGATATTCAGTCCTTCTGTAGTCTGCTGAGCACCTTGAGCCGGCTGAGGATTGGTAACAGCGGCCAACTGGGCCAGAAGCTGCTCAAGCTGCCGTGGCATTTCCTCACCTTCCGGAAGCTGCATCAGCTGAAAGGCCAATTTGTTGATATTCACAGGCTCCATGGAGCTATTGTTGCCAAGAACTGCCTTAAGATTATCAAATACTGTCTGCAAGCCTTCTGAAAAATCACCTAGCTTGCCCTGATCAGCCATCTGCCCCAGCTGCGTCATGATTCTGCCCAAGGTATTAAGCTGCTCCACAGAAAAGCGCTGACTGGCCAAAGAACTGCCCACGCCTTCTCCCACAGTGCCTTCGACAGTAAAGGCATTGCGCATAATATTCTGAATGATGTTTTTCAGCTCACTTGGAATGGCATTTTCCGCTTCAGAATGATGGGTGGAAATCTTAGACAGAACACCAGCCATATTATCTATGGAATTTTTTATATTTACATCTGTACGGGGCGAAAAGGCAGAACCGGCACTACCGCCTCCGTCTCTTTTGACTGATAACTTATCACCTTTAGTTTCTTGTGTCCGCTCCGTAGGTTGTACGGACGGCGTCATTCCTGTTACATTTGTTGGCAAGGCCTTTCCACCTCCTGAATACCAAAATACTGGTTATCATTTTATAAAAGCAATAATATATCGATTATTATTTTTAAATGCGTGATTAATTATTAAACAAATTGCCCACATCTTCCGTCTCTTCCACCATTGATTTTATAGGTTCAAAGGAAAGTCTATGAATTGGGCATGGTCCATATTTGCGTATGGCCTCAATGTGACTCCCTGTGCCATATCCCTTATGCCCGGCAAAACCATATTCGGGATATTTTTTATCGTATTCATCCATAAGACGGTCACGGGAAACCTTGGCAATAATGGAAGCTGCCGCAATAGATGCAGACTTGGCATCACCTTTAATAAGGGATAAAGAAGCCATAGGAAGATTTTCCAGCTTCACTGCATCCAAAAGCACCTTATCTGGCTGTGGCTCCAAGGCAAATATAGCCTCGTACATGCCATTCATGGTGGCCTGTAAAATATTCACTCTGTCTATGGTACGTTCATCCACAAAGACCTGCTTTACACTCACAGCCTTGGCCATTATTTCATCATAAAGCTCATCACGAACCTTTTCTGACAGCTTCTTGGAATCGTTGATTTTGGGAATAATAAGCCCCTCCGGAAGAATGACAGCTGCCACGGACACTGGTCCTGCCAAAGGTCCACGACCTGCCTCATCAACACCGGCAATTATATTAAGCCCCTCATTTCTGGCCTCATCCTCATAGCGGTACATGGCCTTGACACGGGCAATTTCCTTTTGCTGCTTTTCATAGCGCTTGAGGATTTTTCCTGCTGCCGCCCGGGTATCCATCCTAAGGGCCTCCAACAGCTCCTCAGTAACTTCGCCGGACGCAAACAAACCCTCTATTTGTTTTATCGACAAGTCTGCAATATTCATTAATTCTTCTCCTGAGAATTCTCGGCCTCTTCGATGGCTGGTGGTGTATCAAGACTGACAGTTCCCAGCTTGCCACTTCTGAAATCTGTGAGAACTATGCGTTGTGCCTTTTCCAAATCCACCACGCCGCCCTTCACAAGACAGCCCCGTTTCTTTCCGATAAGCTCCAAGAGCTCACCAGAGGTTTCGGGCAATTCATCTGTGATCTTGTAGCGTTCCTTAATACGCTCAGGATACAGCTTAATCATGGTATCGAGGAACACACCGGTGATAAGCTCCCGGTCCACTGCCTCATCGTTGATAGCCCCAGTAAAGGCCAGCTTAAGGCCTGCATTCATATCCTCAAACTTTGGCCAAAGAATACCCGGAGTATCCAAAAGCTCCAGACTGTCAGCAAGACGAATCCACTGCTTGGCGCGGGTTACCCCTGGCTTGTCCGCAGTCTTTGCCTTGTTGGAACCAGCAAGACGGTTTATAAGAGATGATTTTCCCACATTTGGAATACCAAGAATCATCACTCTGGCAGAGCGAGCCTTGACCCCCTTAGATACCAGCTTTTCCGTCTTGGATCTGGCCATCTCCTCGGTGATCTTTACCAGTTGTTTGGTGCCCTTACCCTGGGTGGCATCCACGGCCACTGCCTGAATACCCTTACTGCGGAAATAAGCAACCCATTTCTTGGTTATGGCAGGATCCGCCAAATCAGATTTATTCAGTGCCACCACCTTAGGCTTGCCGGCAATAATCTCTTGCAGCATTGGATTGGCACTACTATATGGAATACGGGCATCCAACAGCTCAATTACCACATCCACCAGCTTGAGGTTTTCAGTGATAATTTTTCTGGCCTTGGTCATATGACCAGGAAACCACTGCACATTAGGCAACACCTGCTCCGCTGCCAGCTTTCGAGTGCTCTCTTCCCGTTCCTTTATATAATCATTCATATGTAAACTCCTATCTAAAATTGCATAAAATAACATATTAATTATACGGCCCAAGGTATGTATTGGCAAATCAACTTTTCGGACAAAAAAAGCTGGGAGAAAAAAAGTCACATTTCTCACAGCTCAAAAATAAATCATTTTTGTAGTTTTCGTGATAATACTTAATTGTCCTAAATCAGCATATTAATGGACATAATGGCTTCTTCCTCCTGGGTTGGCTCCCTATCAGGCAAGGTACCCATTCGCTGTTTGGCTGATGACAGAAGTCTTTTTACTTTTTCTACTTCCGCCTCATCGCACTTATTTTGCTTATAACCATCTTCCACTTCCTGTAAATCCTGTTCCAACAATGCAATTACGGCTTGCATATCCTTCTGGGTGGCCGCTGCAGCAATCTGACGGCTACGTTTTCCTTCATTGACTGTAACTGTACTTTTGGACGATTCCGTAGTCACTTCTCCATTTTCGTCTACCCTGACATTCATCCCCTGAAAGCCCACCTCATCCTTATGGCTAGCATAGGATTCATCAGCCGCCCGCAGGATATCAAACAGTCTGTTACGACTATCATCATCAGTCAAGCACTTCTTCAAATACTTTGATGAAATACTGGTCATGCCGCCACTAACCACCTGATAATTATCCCGCAAATAGTCACTTAATTCATCGATATTTTTAAATGCCTGACTTGTGCCAGCTGCCTTGGTGTTTTGCAGATAAGCCTTAGCAAGCATAGGATTACCATTATACGGTATTTGCATAATTTTCTCAGCATTTTCCCGCAAAATATCTGTAACATGACTATCAGTCGTCCGCTTTGGGGCGCGCTGGTCTGCCGGTAAATACGGGATATCCTTAAGCTCCGAGGCCATAGCCTTCTTCTTTTCCTGTAAAGCTTTTAAAGAACCCTTAGATCGGTTTTTATTTTTTTTCGACTGCTTCTCCAGCAACTCCTGCCACCAGTTTTTCTTATCAGAACGCTTAACAGAAGACTGGTTTCTGTTATCACTGACGCCAACGCTCCAAGCACGAAGGCCGCCGTTGTCATCGATAATCCAACCAGCAGATTTCAAGTTTCTCCCTTGCACTAGATCCGTGTTGGAGACATCGTATAGCAGAGCCTCATACTCCAGCCGCTTCTCCGGATCTTTTTCCATTTGCTTCAATATTTTGGGTGAAATTGAAACATTGTTCGTCCCCACCCCAGAAAAAGGATTTGTTCCAATGCTAAACTTCATCTCTGAGAATTTTCCCTGCAATTCCGAGAAGATACCACCTTTTTCCTGGGCAGCATCAGCTTCCGCCCGTTCTTTTTGGCGAGCCTTGGCATATTCTGCCGCAGCCTCCGAAACATAGCTTTGTCCTATGCGTACTGGCATCTTAATTACCTCCCCACCACAAGTTTTTCTTATCTAATATATCGTTATAAATTCATCCCAGCTTACATTTTTGGTGCGAATGACTCATTTTTAGGTGTGAACGGCTACCTTTACACAACTCTTTTCGTTGCTCAGCCTATATTCTCATGCTATGATGAGTAAAACGAAAAAAGGGGCTAAACCATGAAAAAAATATCCCGAAGAATTTTGTTAATTCCCTTGCTAACAATTTTTCTTTTACTGGCAGTAGACGGCTTCATAATAAGCCGCATTAACGTAACACCAAGTATATATCAGGAGCAAAACACTTTTTCTTTTCCTGCCTTTCATACCAAGGATTTGCAAGGAAATATCGTTACTCAGGATATTTTTGCCCGCTCATCAGAAAGCAATATATCAATCGTCTGCCTTTGGGTAACCCAAGACACCGTCACCAGCCGTGATTTGCTTTGTGCCTTGGCCAACTGGCAAAATAACTCCACCAATAAAATCCCTATCATTGGCATCATCGGTGATTTACGGGAAACAGACAATAAAGAGAAACTCTCTCTGGCACAATCCGTTGTATGGAATCTACCTACAGATATCCCACAACTAATGGTCAATGACGAACTTGACAGCTTTTTGGTTCGTATCAAAAATGCCCCAACGGTCTGCTTCGTAGACGGAGGGGGCAATCTCATGGGCCAGCCGGTAGTTGGCAATGAACCAGACCTAATAATAAAAGAAGCGGAACGGTTAATAAAAACCGGTTCCGCCCAAGTTCAGCTTGAACAAACAATCCAAGACAATTTATTTCATTAATCTCAATTATCACTTTTTTCTTCCCTATGATAAAGCATAACAGTGAGATTAAACACCTGTCTGTCCCCTTTAGACAATGCCCTTATCTCCACATCACCATTATATTTTCTGGCACAACGCTGAATATTATCCAAGCCAATGCCATGTACCCGCTTTTCCGCCTTGGTTGTTTCCGGGAGCTCTGCCCCTGTTTTCCACACTAACTGCCCATCATAATCATTCTCTATTTCCAAGAAGAATAGTGAACCCTTTTCGTAGGAGTGCAAATCTATATTTCGCGCTCCTTTTACTTTTTCGCAGGCCTCTATGGCATTTTGCAAAGCATTGTTCAAGATAATACTCACATCATATACATCAAAGGAAGCATTTTTAGGGTAATGAAAATTCACGGAAAAATCAATTTCCTTCCTTTTTGCCTGTTGCCGTATCTGATGTAATATTACATCCAACATAGGACTGCCGGTATGGTCAGCAAAATCCAGCCGGGCCACAGTCTTTTCCATTCCCTCCAAATACGCGCCCAAATCCTTATTTTCCCCCATAGAACGGTTACGTATATATGCGGTGAGATTAGCTATATGCCCCCGCAAGTCATGGCGAAGCCCCCGCATATCACCATAAATATCCTGCAAATCCTCGATTTGGTGCTGCACATCTGCCACCCGATTTTCCAGAAGCAACCGTTTTCTTTCCTCGTCCTTTGACTGAATAACACCCCTAAACAGAATCACCGATGACACCACAATACCCAAAAGCAGCAAACTTACCACGGGGAGAAGTACCAATGTTTCTGGTACCCGCTCATAAATTATCATCAGGGCACTGTTGTCCACCGAATATGCCATCAAACGCATGGTCAAATCAATGCACAGCACCGTAATGCACGGAATCAGAAGGAACCAGCTTTCCTGCCCCGTCATTTCCTCATCTATTCTGATAAAATGCCGCCCTATCAAACGCAAATACAAAAACAGGATCCCCAGCTGCAGCCCTCGGCAAATTGCCAGCACCGCCACAATGGCCACCCGATTGAGCATCAGCATATATTCCGTCAATGACTCTATGGGCATAAGGTCTCTGCCTGCAAAATATTCCAGCAGCCACCCCCAAAAGGGGCTCCACAGGCCAAGAACAGCGTGGGCCAATGGACTAACCGTAAACCGCAGGATTTCCCAGCCGGCCACAAAGCTAACTACCACAAAGACCTGACGGGGCAAATTTTTCTCAAAAAAGAAATACTGCAAGAGTGACAACAGCAAGATATAAGGCAACACATGGGTAAACCGGTCGTATAAAGGATAGGCTTCCACCAAACGCCCATACAATATTTGCCCCACCACATACACTGTTATCCAGATTATTGCAGCCTTGCGCCGATTGGCGTATTTACGCCGCAAAAATAAATCCCCATACCAGAAAATCAGCCAGCCGTTCAGTATATGTACAAGGGCTTCCAAAACATATTCTTCCTCATACATTCACCATGCCCCCTCCTTTCGCATAGGCGAGGTAAGCCTTTACGAAGGCTGAATATTTTCTGTAGGCCAACAAAATACAATCCCCATTGGCAATAATTATTTCATTTTGATTATAGGATGATACCATGGCAAAATTCACCAAATAGCACCGATGACAACGGTAAAAGGCTGGGCCCAGTCCACTAGCAAATTCATCCATGGTGCCCTGCACCTCATAGGTCCCCCCAGTGGTATGCACCGTTACCTTTTTGTTGTTGCTTTCTATGTAGTATATGTCCCGCAGAAAAACCTTTCTGGTGTCCTTGCTGCCAGTCTGATGACTGGTAATTTTCAGCAATACATATTCTTCCTCCTGCTTTGCCCGAAATTCCACTTCCTGCAAGGCCCGCCCAAGCACCTGAACAAATTTGTCCCTTTGGACAGGCTTCAACAAATAATGGAAGGCCTGCACATCAAAGGCCTCCTCCATGTGCTCCCGATAGCCGGTTACGAATATTATAATGCTTCGTACCTTACCATTTTGGGCCTGATGTTCCCTGATTTTACGGGCCATATCCAGACCTGAAACACCCTTTATATCCAGAAAATATATATGAAAATCCCTTCCAGCCTGTAGTAAATCAGCGGCTGAAGAAAACAACTCTACCCTCGCCTCAGGCCTGTGGGCTGCAATCATATTTCCCAAGTCCTTACAAAATTCTATATCACTGTCGCAAACAGCAATTCGCACCTCCACAAGTGATCTCCCCATTCTATATGTTTTATTTCGCCCCAAAATAAAATATCTCTGAAATTATTTCCCAGAGATATTTTATCTGAATATGCTCCTTAAATCCATGAATTAAACAGGTTGCCAAGAGACGAATAACCAGACATTCTCATTAGTGAGTTGCTGGAATAAAGTGAACTAGATTTTCCATTAATGCCCAGAGCTGAGGAAATCGACGGAAACAGCCGATTTTGCTGAGACTTGGCAAAGGAAATATGTCTGTCTGCCATCCCTGCCAAACCATCCTTCCCCAGAAGCCGTCCCACCTTTGACGGATTTTCCGTCAAAGCCTTAGTCAGTACATCCTCGTCAATTTTCATTTTTCCATCATTGCCTACAACAATTCCAATACCACTGAACTGTTTAGCCCGATAAGTAGTATCTGAAAAAGTGTTAGCTATATTTTTCATGTACTTAGACAAATCTGCATTATCCTTAAAAAAGCCAATAGCATCATTATATTTGCTGGCAAAATCCTCAATACCCTTCAATGCATCCACCAGCTCACTACTTTTTGTGGTTGTTACTGTTCCGTCTTCACTGGTTGTCTGTGTAAGGGCTGATTTGCCACCCACATCAAAGTTTATTTTCTTTATGTCCGCAGAGGCCTTTGACAAATCGCTCATGGTATCTGAAAACTCGGTCTTAAAGGCCTTGGCTGTACTGTCATAGGACTTCACCAGCTCAGTCATCCCCGAACGAAGCCCCATTAAGCCAGACATTGAAGAAGAGGATATACTACCTAATAATCCATATCCACCCAACATTGAACTGCCGTCACTCCACAAGGAGGACGTCTTATTAGCTGACTTCCCAGTATTAAACAAAGATTGGCCAGTATTTTGTGCATACCGCAACATCAAATAATTGTTGCGTGCCATAGATGATATAGTAGACATTCCAATCCCCCCTTATAGGAATTAATATAATACTGCTATGTTCATCTATAGTATCGTAGGTATGAGCTTTTTATCAATAGAAACGGCGCGAACGATGGTTTTTAGGGTGTGAACGACAAAAGAAAAGCCAAAACAGCCCAGCAAAACGCACGACCATTTTGGCATATAAATGTTTTATAACGCCATTGTTCAAATTTTTCTTCTTTAGAAGAAAAATCTTCCAATTAGCGTTTCAACGAGCTGGGAGATATGCTCACCAGCTGTTGTAGTTTGTTTTCCCCCACCTAAAGAGGAAGGGGACATCTTAAAGCTCGTTATATTAGCTTTTAAGTAGATATTGCTCAATTGCATTATAAAATTCTACAGCCCTAGAATACTGTTCATCAGCATCAACCTTAGATACGATATAGAAATCATCATAATCACAGTTGTTTCTAACCTGAAACGCCTCCTGCAAGTAAGCAGAATATTTTTTCTCGAAAACACCTGTCTTAATGTACTCTCGTTGAAAATATGAGATTACACCTGCGTGTTTTGCAAAATCAACGGAGTCTCTGGCCAGTACAGCTCTCACGGCTGTAAAAATGGCATAATATGAACGACCAATAGAGTCTTTATACTTTTCATTATCCAGCAAAATCTTAGCCGAATCCAATTTTTCCTTGGCACTATCCAAACGGTACTTTACAAGCTCATCCAACCTTCTGCCCCTCCTTTATTATGTTTCTATAATATGGGAGTGTATTCTGATATTTGGTGAACTCATTATACGGAATTACTGTAGGTGAAATAATAACATCATTTTCTAAACCTAAATCTGCAGACAATTCCCACATTTTCTTCAGCTTTCGCTGCAAATCCAGCCTATCACCCTTTACTACAGCGACAAAATCTATATCAGACTCACTGTCATAATCCCCCCGTGCATAGGAGCCATAAAGATATATATCAATTATGTCATCACCATATACCTGTCTGTACCCGTCTTTAATAATAACGATTATTTTTTCAAGGGATAAAGACGTCATTTTACTTCACCACCAATCAAAAAACGCACCTACTATGAAGAATTATATCATAACAATGGAATTCTGTATCTAAACTCATAACTTTAACCTATGGCATAGAAAACAAAGCAAGGATGTATTTTCCATCAGCACATAATCCTATAAGTATATAATTACACCTGCTGCGGCATTGGATTTTTTCCTTCATATACAATCTTCCGATAATGCACAGGATCCGTATCTCCTTCAGTACTGATGCAAAAGACAACAGAATCCGGACCAAGACCCAAAAGCCTTTTTATATCTGCATATTCTTCTTTCCCGGCAATCAGATTTACAAGACCAGTGGTCACGGCCCCACTTTCTCCGGATATTATTTTTGGATCCGCCCCCTGGGGTGCTGCCAGCAGACGCATTCCATAGGCTGAAACATAATCTGGGCATTTGAAATACCAATCCACAAAGTCTCTAAGGATCGGCCAGGCAATTGTGCATGGTTCACCGCAGTTTAGACCTGCCATGATAGTCGGGGCCTGATTCATTGCTTCATGGGCCTCTCCGTCCCCTATCAAAGCAGACTGATACACACACGCCATATTTTCCGGTTCCACCACGCCGATGGCTGGTCTACTGCCCTCATAGTGATTCACCAGATATCCAGTAACGCCCCCTGCCATGGCCCCTACGCCAGCTTGCAAAAACACATGGGTAGGCGCAAGTCCTTGTTCCTCCATCTGTATGCAGGCTTCCTCCGCCATGGTTGTATATCCCTGGATAATCCAAGATGGAATATCCTCATATCTCTCCCAGCTGGTATCCTGAATCAGAATCCAGCCCTGTTTTTGCGCTACCTCCGCAGCATAGCGCACAGTATCATCGTACCCACTCTTTGTGATAGTGACCTCCGCCTTCGGATTGACATCCCTAATGGCCTGAGCACGGAGCTCACTGGAGCCTATGGGCATATAGACGTGAGCCGCACAGCCAAACTGCCCCGCTGCCCATGACACACCCTTTCCGTGATTTCCGTCCGTCGCGGTAATGAACACCATCTTGTGAACAGCCTTCTGGTACTCAGGCTTTTTTAAATCAGAAAAGTTAATTTTCTCTGCATCAAGGCCAAGCTCCCGACAAATCACCCTGGTAATTGCATAGAGACCTCCCAGTCCCTTGAATGCGTTCAATCCAAAGCGCTGTGACTCGTCTTTTACAAAGAACGCCTTTACTCCCAGCTTCTCAGCCATAGCATCCAGCCTCCGGAGCGGAGTCTCATGATAATCAGGGTATCCCCGATGAATCCTTTGGACTTGGGCAACAGCTCCTTCGGACAGAAACGTAGGCCCTTTCCCCTCAGACCTGGCGGTGTTCTGTATCACAGATACGCAACCTGTTCTGTATTCTTTCATTGTAATTCCCCTTACCGCCCAATGCACTCTGCCAAAAGGGCCTGGACACGATACACATCAGCATCTTGGCTGAAGGTCTTTACAAGAGGTGTAGCTCCCATGTCTGCCACCCAGATTTTCAGCTCTGCATCAAGATCAAAATGCCCCGCCGACTCCACCTCAAAGTGGCGGATATTCTTATATGGTATGGAGTGATAATTCACCTTCTTACCGGTAGCTCCCTGGATATCCACCAATATAAGCCGATAATCAGTAAAAATCATCAAATCACGAATCCACTGATAGGCCTGTATTACCTTTTCATTTTGCCCAAGGAGCTTGGCATATTCCTTTTTTACATCTTCAATATTGGTCTGAGATGCATTCCCCATTAAGCCGCTAATTATCCCCATAATTCTCGCCTCCTACACATTTTATCGGGTCATTTATTGGTCCATTTTGACCCAATAATTTTTTTACATATCAAGTAGGCCTTTCAGAACCTAGCACTATTAATTATTCTTATTTTCATCATTGACTGATAAATTTTAGGCTAGATATATCCCCAGTTGAAAGAATCCACAATAATCTACAGGCAGGACCAGTCGGATGTGTACTCCCACGCTCCCAAGCTTCCACGGTTTTGCATGAAACTCCCATACAGTCAGCAAAGGTTTTCTGGGTCATGCCTACTTTGTTTCTAATTTTTTTAATTTCAAAATTTGATAGCTTTTTTACCGGTTCTATAGTATATGTTATCACTTTGGCGGGACCCATACCTTTTTCGTAATCAATAGCCTCTTGAAGACCTTGCCGCAAATCATCGAATAATTCACTCATCAGTATCATCTCCTTTTTTTAGCAGCTTCCCCCTTTAACACCTTAACAATTTGTCTAAGTATATTCTTTTCGGAAGCTGATAAATTAGCCTGTTTATTTTTTACAAAAGCTGTTATTAGATAGGTTACCTCGTATTCTTCAAAATCCACATAACAAACTCTGACACTACCACTTTTACCTCTATTTCCCAAGGGAAATCTTACCTTGCGTATTCCCCCAGTCCCCTCCATTACTGGACCAACTTCAGGATCTTTTAAAATCATTATCTGCAAAGAACGCAGATCCTCATTATCTAGGCCGACTTCCTCCCACCGCCTGGTAAATAAAGGTACTTCTACAAAACGCCTTCTCATATGACTTGCTCCATTTATCATATTTTATCACCCTATAAAATAGGGTGTCAATCGATTATTATTTGTTGTTTTTACTCTATAAATCCATGTTTTTTCAGTCTGGAACGGATTGCTCCACGGGTACGGGAATGAACCTTTGCTATATTTGATATTTCCATACCAGAATTGTATTCATCATCAAGCTGTTTATCCTCGTTATCCGACCAAGATCTTCCAGCTCCATCCGGCTTGTTATGTTTACGATTATAGTCGACCCTAGCAAAAACGTTTTCTGCTTTTCCAGCTAAAATAACATCTTCAGGCTCAGTACTTGTAACAACATTGGGATGTCCACACATAAAATCTTTAACTATCTCCATAAAGCTCTTACCATACTTTTCATACTTAACCTCACCTATTCCGGAAACATTCAGCATTGCTTCCTTATCACAAGGCAACTTGACACTCATATCAATCAGAGTTTTATCACTAAATATGATATAAGGCGGCAAACTTTCTTCCCTGGCAAGTGCCAAACGAAGTTGACGAAGCTGCTCGAACAGCTCATGACCTGCATTGGTGAGAGAAATCATACTCCTACTGTCTTTTCGTTTGCCCTGATAGTCAATCAATTTGTCTTTAGGAACCCTCACTATCACACGGGTAGCTGGATTATTTAGCGGTTTTATATTACCAAGCTGTATAACGCTGTATTTATCAGAGGTCTGATTAATATAGCCCTCAATAATAAGCTGTCTGATAAGCAAACGAAGTTGTGATTCTGAATAGTTGTTTAATACCCCATAGCTCTTATAATGAATCGTACCAAGTTCTTTTAACCTGGCTCTACTGGCTCCACGAAGTGTGCCAATAATTATCTTAGTCCCATACCTTCCTCTTGTCTCCCAAACACAGTTGATCATCTGCTTTGCTGCCTCTGTCATATCGATTTCCGTATACTCTTTATGACAATTACCACAAGAAGTACATGACTCGTCTCTCTTCTCTCCGAAATATTCCAATATATAATTTCTTAGGCAACCCCAAGTGTAGCAATATCCCTCCATAATCTGAAGACGTCTTATATCACGAGCTCTAAGCAATTCAATATCCTCTGGTGAAATATCCACAAACTCCTTGTTATCCAAAAGAAACCTATTTATCATGACATCCTGCGGCGCAAACAATAAAATGCAATGTGCAGGCTCACCATCCCGTCCGGCACGGCCTGCCTCCTGATAATAGTTTTCCATACTTTGAGGCATATTATAATGAATAACATATCTTACATTGGATTTATCTATTCCCATTCCAAAAGCATTAGTAGCTACTATTACCTGTATTCTGTCGTAAATAAAGTCATTTTGACTATTTTTCCTGTCTTCAATATCCATACCAGCATGATAGCGTGCCACAGCTACATCATATTTTTTAAGTAACTCATACAGTCTATCAACGGCTTTTCTCGTGGCACAATAGATAATCCCGCTGTCAGCGGGATGTTTTTGTATGTACTCCAATACATACTCATCCTTCTTTACCGTTTCAACCTCGAAAAATAGATTTTCACGATCCAAACCAGTAATTACAACTTTTGGTGCTTGTAACTTAAGAATAACCGAAATATCGTTTTTTACTTCTTCCGTAGCTGTTGCAGTAAATGCACTGACTATAGGCCGTCTTGTCAGTCTGTCTATAAAATCAACAATTTTTACGTAACTCGGTCTGAAATCCTGCCCCCACTGAGAAATACAATGTGCCTCATCAACTGTTACCATAGATATATCCATTCTCTCAATAAAATTGGAAAATCCCCTATTATCTAGGCGTTCAGGTGCTACATACAAAATTTTAAATTCACCTTCAAATGCTCTGGCATATACCATTGATATTTCTTCTTCCGTCAAGGTTGAATTAATGTATTCCGCACAAATTCCAGCCTCATTAAGTGCCTTAACTTGATCCTGCATCAAGGAAATAAGCGGTGAAATAACAATTGTAAGGCCAGTAAGAAGTACTGCCGGTACTTGATAACAGATCGATTTTCCTGCTCCAGTCGGCATTACTGCCAATACATCCTTACCAGCAAGAATAGACTCTATTATTTCCTCTTGTCCCAACTTGTATGATTCGTAACCAAAATATCGTTTCAGTATCTCTTTTGCATCCATTTTTACACTCCCCCACAACAAGCGATATGTCCCCCTCAAAGATTTATACTCAACATGCAAATCAATTCGCAATTAAATTATATATTTAATTAGATGGTTTATCAAATATTTTTAATAAAAATAGATGTATTACATAAATTATGTAATACATCTACTAATAATACATCATTTTTTCAATTTTACATCGTATATTATCTTGCCTATTTGATACTACCACTTTTCCAAAGATTTTATCATTACTCATGTACAGTAATATGTTCATCCCCCAGCAAATTACCGGTTATAACCGACGAGTGAGTAGTATGATTATCAAATCCCTGTCTTGCCCGATCTAAGCTGACATTGGCATAACAATAACGGCAGCCATGAATACAGGTGTCATACTGTCCAATGTCGAAGCTCTCCACGCAGTTACAAAGTGGTCGCTGTGTTTTGGCCCTGCTGCTGTTAAGTTTCCTGCCAACTATGCGTTCAACCAATTCTCCATCTATGCAGGCTCCGTGGCCTATTCCGTACCTTTCCAAATCAATGGCCTCAGAGCAGGTTTGAAGTATTACTCCACTCCCCTTGGCAATATTTGACATTCCTGCCGCCAGCTCATTCATTTCCTCCTCAGAAAGCTCATGGAGATTCAGCCCCTGAGTGTTCTTTTTCACCTTGGCATACAGGTCAATAAAGCTGATAACACAACGCTCCACACAGGGAGCCAAGGAATCAAGGGTATTTTTGAACCATTCCAGATGTCCCTCTATTGTGTAGCCATCATTTAACAAAATAGGGTCATACCGCCATACTACCCTTTCCCGACCGATTCTCTTAGATAACTCCTGCACAGTGATGATAATATCTTTTTTATCCCGGAGATTTGCCTCCACATCATGTCCGTAAGGCGTTAAGGACACCTGCACATAATAATTGTAGTCTTTAAGATTATCCAATCTCTTTAACATAGGGGCCGGGTCCTTGGTCCAAAACACAATGCAGTCTACATATTCAGGCTTTAAAGATATACGGCTTACCTGCTTTCGATTGAACGGATTTACCACATCCACATATCCCGCCTTTAACCTTCGGCAAAACCAGTCAAAGTAAAAAGCCGGTATATCCGTCCGCCTGCTGGCACTAATAATCATAAATTTTCCCTAATCCAATTATCCAAAAACTTCATCTGTTCCTCAGTATGAAACCAATGCTCGCCACCCTGCATAACAATCAGCCCGGCATTATGCTTTTTGGCAAATATCTCCATTGTTGCCAAAGAAGTCAGCTTATCCTCACTGCCATACAAAATCTGGGTGGGCACATTCCAGCTAATTGGATGAGTCCGCACATAGTTCAAATACTCCCAGGACAAATCCTCCCCAAATTCGGTGGAAATAGTACCCCTGGCCTGCAGCTCAGCCTCGGTCACATTTGCCCAAGCCATCATATCCTTTATCAGCTTTTCCATATCCACAATAGGCGAAATAAAGTACGCCTTATTTACCAGCCCATCCAACTCGCCGTTCATGCTAAAGAATGCTCCGATGCTGTTTGCCACCAATACTATATCGTCATATTGTCGTTTTAGCTTCTTCACGCAGTCCGTAATTTCCCTTCCCGTTTCCCAAGGTAAGCAGGTTTTGTAGTCCAGACCTATTACCGCAGCACATGGGAAGATAGCCTTATAATGCTCAGCCTCCGCTGCGCTGCCGCCCTTTCCATGAACATACAATATCACAGTCATCCAATTCTCCCCTATTTATCAATGTATAATAAATCATTCCCCCGATAAAAATGAGTCTCCCTTTGCTTAATCCTTCAAGGCCTTCAATGCAGCCTCACGGGCATGAATCAGGGTAGTATCATATACCGGCAACACACTATCCTCAGCGGTTATCAGCATACCAATTTCCGTACAGCCAAGGATAACGCACTCTGCCCCCTGTGCCTTCATGGAAGCTATTATGCGCTGATACTCCTTGCGGGAGGACTCCAGCACCTTTCCCAGGCACAGCTCGTCAAAAATAACGTCATTTACCAGCTCAATGTCCGCCTCATCCGGTATCATTACCTCCAGGCCGGCCTTTCTGAACCGTTCATGCAGAAAATCCTGGGTCATGGAGAACTTGGTCCCCAAAAAGCCCACCTTACACAGGCCATCCTCCTTTATCTTCTCTGCCGTAGTATCTGCAATGTGCAAAATCGGTATACTGATATTCTTCTCAATGTCAGGCACCAGCTTATGCATGGTATTGGTAGCGATAACAATATAGTCAGCTCCCGCATCCTCCAGCCGCTTGGCTGCCTCAGACAGGATTTTTGCATTTCCCGCCCAGTTGCCGGTGGACATATTCTCCTCCAGCTCCGCAAAGTCCACGTTGTACATCATTATCTTGGCACTGTGGTAGCCCCCCAGCTTCTCAACTATGGTCTTATTCAAAATCTCATAATATGTAATGGTACTTTCCCAACTCATACCGCCAAGTAATCCTATGGTTTTCATCATACTCCGTCCTTTCCTAATCATCTAACTATAAATATCCTCCCTTGCTTACTTCCCTGTCAAGGAAAATTTCTTGCTGAAAGTTACCTTGAAACCATAATTTTATGTTAAAATAGAATACAAACTATTTATTATAAAGGATGTGTTGTTTTTTTGGATACCTATCACCCCACACTTATATTTGCCATAATATTTGTTTTAATGTTGATTAATGTATTTTTTGCCATGGCTGAGACGGCTCTGACGGAAAGTCACAAGAGCCGATTGGAAAAAATGGTGGACGACAATGTGACCGATGCCAAGGCTGCCCTGGAACTTTTTGAAGCCCCGGAGCTGGCATTCGTTGTGGTTCAGATAGGCATTACACTAGTCAGCATATTGATGGGTGTTGCTACCAGCGTACTCCTTTCCCCTGTGGTAGGTGAATACATCAGCTTCGTTCCATATCACAATACTGTTGCCCTGGTGGCCAGCATTGTAGTGGTTACCTATTTCACCCTGCTTCTTTCTGAGTTTCTGCCAAACTCCATTGCCATGCGTCATCCTGAGCAGACACTTATTAACTGCCAGGGCACCCTGCGCACCTTGGTAAAGGTTACCAGACCGATTACAGCAATTCTTGAAACCTCTGCCACCTTCTTCCTCAGCTTCTTCGGTATTAATCTGAAATACGAAGATGTGGTCACCGAAGACGAGGTTAAGGACCTTATTGAGCAAGGAACAGAGGACGGAACCTTTGAAAAAACAGAGCAGGATCTGGTGGACCGGGTATTCCACATGAGTGACCAGACCGCATATTCCCTGATGACCCCAAGAACCCAGATGATGTGGCTGGATATGAGTGATTCACTGGAGCATAACCTTGACCTGATAAAGAACTCCTCAGAGTACATTATCCCAGTGGGGCGTGACAGCCTGGATGAATTCTGCGGTGTCATTTACACAAAGGATATTTTAAATGCCGCCCTTAATAAGGAATCGCTGGAACTGGAGCCATTTATCCGCAAGCCAATGTTTATTCCCCGCTCCATGGAAACCTTCCGTGTACTGGAGCAGTTTAAGGAATCCGGTATCCATGAGGCTGTTGTTCTTGATGAGTATGGTGGCGTAATCGGATTTATTACCCTGCAGGATATTCTTCTTGAGCTTATTGGTGATACCAATAATGTTAACGAACAGGAGCAGTTACAGATTGTGCCAAAGGACGACAATGAATGGTACATTGACGGAATGTGCTCCATTGATGACTTTAAGGAAAAGTTCGATATTGATGAACTGCCTGAGGAAGAACAGGACTATTACCAGACCATGGGTGGCTTCGTCACTTCCCTCTTTGGTTATATTCCTAAAAAGGGAGAAAAGGTTGAATGGGATGACTTCACCTTTGAAATAAGCCGTCTGGATAAATACAGAGTTGATAAAATTATCTGTACCAAAAAAGAGGAAGAACCCGAGCCTGAACCAGAGGATTAACTTAATAAAATCACTGCAATAAAAAAGGTATGTGCTGAAATGATATCATTTCACACATACCTTTTATATTGTATATATTACTCTATCTTAGAATCTGAACTTCTGCAGGGAAGTCTGCAATTCCTGAGCCAGGGTTGCCAAGGACTGACTGGCATCAGCAATCTCTGTTGCAGAAGCGCTCTGTTCCTCGGAAGCAGCAGAAACACTTTCCATTTCCTGAGATACCTCATCACCCTTGCCAGCAATGCGTACAGATTTCTCATTGATGTTCTTGGTATCCTCAGATACAGCATGGAGCTCTTCAATCATATTCTGAGCACGCTCTACTACACCATTAGAGGCTGCATTAATGGCCTGGAAGGTTTCACGGAGCTTCTCCACGGAGGCACTGCCTTCACGAACAGCATTGCTGCCCTTTTCCATGGAAGCAACTGCAGCATCTGTGTTATCCTAAATTCCCTTAATAAGGGCTGTAATCTGCTGGGCAGCATTCTGAGATTCCTCAGCCAGCTTTCTTACCTCCTCTGCTACAACGGCAAAGCCACGACCCTGCTCACCGGCACGGGCTGCCTCAATGGCAGCATTCAAAGCTAACAGATTGGTCTGGCCTGCAATACCGGAAATGGTCTCCACAATCTGACCAATTTCCTGGGAGCTCTGTCCCAACTTATTAACAGTGTCTGCAGACTCTCTTACTATAGCCTCCGCAGACAGAATCTGCTGAACAGCAAATTCAATGGCCCTGGTACCATCTTCAGCCTGATCGTTGGCAGATTTAGCCTCGTTGGTTACAGCGCCTGCAGCAGTACCAAGATTCTCTACAGCCTCATTAGACTTATCTACAGAAGCCTTCATATCCTGCAGCAACTGCTGCTGTTCTATAACTGCACTGGCAGATGTGGTTACATTCTGAGCCACCTGATCAGAGGCCTGTGCTGACTGACCAGCGGAAGCTGTCAGCTCCTCGGAGCTTGCTGCCAGCTGTTCGGAAGAACGGCTGATCTGACGCATTAATTTATTAAGAGTACCACATACTTCATCAATGGATCTTTCCATGGCACCAAACTCATCGCCACGATCTACACCACTGTTGTTAACACGGAAATCACCGTCACGCAGCTTATGGCAAATTCCCATCATCTTGTTAAGTGGAGAAGTTATTTCCTTGGTGATCCACATAACAACTACAACCAAAATCAACAAAGTAACAACACTGAGAATAATCATGTTGCGCTGAGCGGCATCACTTTCTTCATCATTGATTCTATCAATTTCTGCTGCGGCCTCGGCTGCCTCATCAGCAAGATTTGCCAAATCACTGGCTACAGTTGCTGCCAATTTGGAATTATTATCATATATTGCCTTACCTTCTTCAGGATTACCGCTCTGGGACTGTTTTACAGAAGCATTGAGGCCTTCCTTGAACTTTGCCCAATCCTGAGCAGTTTTGGCATACTTTTCTGCAGTATCACCTACACCACCTGAAGCCTTATTAAATGCTTCGAGATTTTCATCAGTGGTTTTAATAGCATCATCATACTTGCCCTGAAGCTCCTTCATACGAGCCGGATCATCCTTGACGGTGGTCATAATAACCGTCATGGTCTGTGCGGAGCGCATCCCCTGGCGTGCATTGCCCAAATGCACAAGGCCAGTTACATTCACATTGTACAAATGTGTCATGTCATTTTGGGCCTTTTCCAAAGCTGTGAACCCAAAGAAGCTTATAATTGCCATTCCAATAGCTGAAATAACAGCCAAAATGAGCAGCTTATAAGCTACCTTAATATTGTTCATAAAATTCATAACAATATCCTCCCTCTTTTCCATGATGCATTATTCTAATCCGCATCAATTAATAACAATTATTATTTTTCCATACGAAGTTAATACTATCATACCATATATCAATAGTCATGTTAATAATCATTATTCGTTAATAATAAATGATACTCCATTAATTTATTAAGACATTATGGAAAACTTTTAAATAAATAAGGAGAAGAATCAAAATTAATTCTTCTCCTTTTATATTAAATTAGCTCATACATATTCTTGGTCTGTTCCAAAATACTGTCTCGGCGCTTCTTGGATTCAGCAAAATAGTCGTGAACCGCCTGACGATCCCCGCTTTCTATGGCCACAATAACCTCTGCCAAAATTCCCTGCAACAGCTTCAAATGATTGGTTATCGCCTCCTGATTAGTCATGCAAATGTCTGCCCACATATCTGCATTAGAGGAAGCTATGCGGGTGGTATCCTTAAATCCGCCTCCCGCCAGCTTAAGGCAGGCTTCCATATCACCATGGCTACGATTCAAAAGCGTCACCAGACCTGCCGCCGCCACATGAGGAATATGGCTTATTACAGAAGCACAACGGTCGTGCTGAGCTATATCCAGAGTTTCCAGATCCGCCCCGGTGAGCCTTACCAGCTCACAAATCTTATCCGTGGCTTCCTTTGGCGCTCCTGTATTTTCTACTATTACATAGCACTTATTTTCAAAGAGGTCCTTCTTGGCTGCTGTAACGCCGCTCATTTCTCGTCCAGTCATGGGATGCCCGGCAACGTAATAAATATTTGGAGGCAAAATCTCCTTCAGACTTTTCCAGATAAACTGCTTTGTACTGCCCGCATCAGTTATGATAGCACCTGACTTTAAATATGGAAGCATTTTCTCCACCATAGGTACCATCTGCAATACCGGGGTACTAAGGAAGATAACATCCGCATCCTTAACCACTTCCTCAATATCAGAAGAAGCAAAGTCCACTGCCCCCATTTCCATGGCCTTATCCATGGATTCCTGAGTACGGCACTGACCGGTTATGTAAATGTCATCTCCCATTTTATCCTTTAAACAAAGTCCCAAGGAGCCACCAATAAGGCCCACACCGATTATGGCAAGATTCAATCTGGCCATTGATTATTCCTCCCTTAAAATGGCGGACATACGCTTAATTTCAGCCATTACCTTTTTGAATTCCTCCGGAGTTAAGGACTGGTCACCATCGCAAAGAGCCACCTCCGGATGTGGATGTACCTCAATAATAAGGCCATCGGCCCCTGCCGCAATAGCTGCCTTTGCCATTGGACTTACCATACTGCGACGGCCGGTACCATGGCTTGGATCCACAATAATTGGCAAATGGGACAATTCCTTAACAGCAACCACTGCACTAAGATCCAAAGTGTTTCTGGTATAGGTTTCATAGGTACGGATACCACGCTCACAGAAAATAACATCATCACAGCCGGAACTCATAACATATTCAGCTGCATTAAGCCATTCCTTGATGGTGGCACAAAGTCCTCTTTTAAGAAGAACAGGTCTGCCAGCGCGACCGACCTCTTTCAACAGCTGGAAGTTCTGCATATTGCGGGCACCAATCTGAAGCACATCAGTGTACTCAGCCACTTCCTCCACAGTACGCTGATCCAAAACCTCAGTTACTACCTTCAGGTTGAATTTGTCTGCGGCCTTACGAAGCATCTGCAGTCCATCCTCAGCCATTCCCTGGAAATCATAAGGGGAAGTACGAGGCTTGTAAGCACCACCACGAAGGAACTGGGCACCACCGGCAGCAACAGCCTCAGCTGCTTCCATAAGCTGATCCATACTTTCCACGGCACATGGTCCTGCCATTACCACAGGCTCCGGTCCACCGATTTTAACACCACCTACATCAATAACAGAATTTTCCTGCTTGAATTCGCGGCTTACCAATTTATATTTCTCAGTTATACGAACAGTCTTCTCTACTCCTGGCAGAGCACAATGCATCTCCAGTTCACTGATGGCCTTCTTATCGCCGATAACGCCAACAATGGTACGGGAAGTACCAGTGGACAGATGATAATCCAGTCCCTCAGACTTAATTTTAGTTTTTACTCTCTCTAAATCCTCTGCTGTTGAACCTGGTGCCATTACAATAATCATAATTTTTTCCTCCTCAAATAAACAATACTGCAAAATTCGTTAGTTTGAAGAAAATGTACAGGCAGAAAATAAAAAAACTCGCCCCTGTAACAGGGACGAGCATTACTCGCGGTACCACCCTGCTTGCCTTGGCAAGCCACTCTCTTCGGGTACTAACATACCCTAGCCTACGATAACGGGGGCTTCCGACAAGGCCTACTACTAGTTCAGCCTGCAGCTCACGAGTGTATTTCGTCAGTTTCACTTGCTGTGTTGCACCAACCCACAGCTCTCTGAAAAGCTCTGCTGATTACTTCTCTCGCTCAATGCCTTTTCAATATGAACATGCTTTACACTTCATGTGCCTAATTATAACAATGTGTCTTTTTAGTGTCAAGCAAATTATTCAAACAACATGGCAATTTCGTTACAATTAGGGAATTTAGGGCAATCAATGCATTCTTTCCATATCTTGTGTGGAAGCTCATCCTTGCTTATTACCTTGAAACCGCATTTTTCAAAAAACTTCTCCTGATAGGTCAATGTAAAGACTTGGCTAATCCCCAGCTCTTTACCGTCTTCAATGAGTCTATGAACAATTTCACGGCCAATTCCCCGACGGCTGTGGGCAGGGTCTACTGCCAGTGAACGAATTTCCGCCATAAACTCCCATGTAATATGAAGTCCACCTACTCCCACAATACCATCTTTTTCATCAATGGCCACAATCATATCACGCAGAGATTCGTAGAGAGCATTGCGGGAACGGGCCAGCATCAGCCCCTCCTCCGCATAATGATTAACCAGCTCATATATTTCTTCTATATCCACAAACTTTGCCTTACGATAAATCAATTGTCTCACTCCAAAACTCTACATTATAATTTCATTTCATTGCTGGGACATACATCTGCCAAAGGGCACTCACCGCATAAAGGCTTTCTGGCTTTACAGATTTTTCGCCCATGCCAAATAAGCCAATGATGGGCCGCTGACCACTTTTCTCTTGGGATAGCCTTCATCAATCCCTGCTCCACCTCCATAGGTGTTTCCCCCGTTGCCAGCTTAAGGCGATTGGAAATGCGGAAAACATGGGTATCCACTGCAATGGCTGGTCTGTTAAAGGCCACAGAGCTTACCACATTGGCAGTCTTTCGACCTACCCCAGGCAGCTTTAGCAGAGTATCAAAATCCTCCGGAACCTCCCCGTCAAATTCCTCCACCAAAGTACGGCAGGTGGCCATAATATTCTTAGCCTTGCTGCGAAAAAGTCCGCAGTCACGAATCTCCTGCTCCAATGCATCGATTCCCATATCAATTATGGACTGGGCATCAGGCGCCTTGGCAAAAAGGCGGGCTGTGGTAACATTGACCCGCTTATCTGTACATTGGGCAGATAAAATAACCGCTATAAGAAGCTCAAAAGGATTACTGTATACCAGCTCCGGCTTAGCCCCGGCATAAATCTGCCCCAGAATCTCTATCTGTTTTTCCTTGATTTTTTTGGTTACTCTCATTTTTGTCACCAAAATAACATTTTAGTTAGTCAGGCTGCGCAATGGTGCCGGAATACGGCCACCTCTGGCAATAAAGGCCTCAGAGCTCCAGTTATTGCGAACCTTGACGATAGGACACCGGCCCAGAAGTCCGCCAAATTCCACACTGTCTCCCACCTTCTTGCCTGGTACCGGAATAACGCGAACAGCTGTGGTCTTGTTATTAATCATACCAATTGCCGCCTCATCAGCGATAATACCAGAAATAGTTGCAGCGGTGGTATCACCTTCCACAGCAATCATATCAAGGCCTACAGAGCATACGCAGGTCATGGCCTCCAGCTTTTCAATGGAAAGAGAGCCGCACTCAATGGCCTCAATCATGCCCTGGTCCTCACTTACAGGAATAAATGCCCCGGAAAGACCGCCTACATGGGATGATGCCATAAGACCGCCCTTCTTCACTGCATCATTAAGAAGTGCCAAAGCCGCAGTAGTACCAGGAGCACCACAGCGCTCCAACCCCATTTCCTCCAACACATTGGCAACAGAATCGCCTACAGCAGGAGTTGGTGCCAAAGAAAGGTCAATAATACCAAAAGGAACACCTAAACGACGGGATGCCTCCCGGGCCACCAGCTGACCAACGCGGGTAATCTTAAAAGCTGTCTTCTTGATGGTTTCAGCCACCTCAGTAAAATCTGCTCCCTTAAGATCTTCAAGGGCGTGCTTTACCACACCTGGTCCGCTGACACCTACGCTTACAACCTTCTCTGCTTCACTGACGCCATGGAAGGCGCCTGCCATAAACGGATTATCCCCAGGGGCATTACAGAATACCACCAGCTTGGCACAGCCCAAAGCATCCTGATCACGGGTAAGCTCCGCAGTACGCTTAATTACTTCACCCATCTGGCGCACGCAATCCATATTAATACCAGCCTTGGTGGAACCAAGATTTACAGATGAGCAAACAACATCTGTGGTAGACAAAGCCTGTGGAATAGAGTCAATAAGAATCTTGTCCCCCTTAGTAAAGCCCTTCTCCACCAGTGCAGAAAATCCACCTATGAAGTTTACGCCAACCTCTTTTGCCGCTTTATCCAAAACCTCAGCAACAGGAACATAGGAATCTGTTTCGCAGGCCTCAGCAGCAATAGCTATAGGAGTTACAGAAATACGCTTATGAATAATAGGAATACCATACTTGGCTTCAATATCTTCACCGGTCTTTACCAGAAACTCGGCGCTTTTGGTAATCTTATCGTATACATTTTTACAGAACTGATTAATATTGGGATGAGCACAATCCCGGAGAGAAATGCCCATGGTAATGGTACGGACATCCAGCTTGTTCTCCGTAATCATGCGGTTTGTTTCTAAAATATTATCAATTGTAATCACAAAACAGCCCTCCAAAATGGCTCAATACTAACTTTCATCTCAAAGCTGACTCAAAGCATGCATTAAACATTGTGCATAATATTGAAGATTTCCTGATTCTGAACCTTAATTTCCAGATTCATTTCCTGTCCCTTTTCTTTGAGCTCCTTTTGAATTTCGGCCAATTTTACAGAGGAATCGGTAAGCTCAGCCATCATAATCATGTTAAAAAAGCCGTCCACAATATTCTGGTTTACGCTGGTAATGTTTACCTTCTTCGCAGCCAAGATATTACTTACATTGGCAATAATGCCTACCTGGTCTTTTCCAAAGATGGTTACTACTAATTTCATAATCCTATTCTCTCCCTTTATCCGATTTATTTGCTGTAATGGAATATCTTTACAGTATTTTATGATTATACCATAATTATGATTATTTATTAACACTTTTCTTAAACTTATGGTGGGCAAAATTCCATAAAATGAAGAAAATGGAAAAATCATAATCGTTGATGTATAATATCTCAGTATTTGATTTGACATACATATAATTAGGAGGAAACATGATTACAAAAGAACTAATAGAAGAAATAAATACTCTATCCAGAAAGCAGCGCTCCGTGGGCCTTACCCCTGAAGAAAAGGAACGCCAGACTGAGCTTCGCCAGGCCTATTTGGTTAGCTTCAGAGAAAATATGAAATCCGTTTTGGATAATATTGAAATTGTGGATGAGCTTCCAAAAAATATGCAGCACTAATTTAGTAGCGAATGGCATTATTTGGTATTAATTACTGGCAAATTTGTTTGACAAAAATTATCATACAACTTATACTTGAATTGAAGATTGCTTAAGGGGATAAGCAATATATTTCGGGGAATTTAATATTATATTTTTAAGGAGATGTTATAATATGTCAAATCCAGTAAAAATTACTGAAACCGTTCTCCGTGACGCCCATCAGTCACTGTTGGCAACCCGTATGCGTATTGGTCAGATGCTTCCTCAGTTAGAGGCTCTTGACAATATCGGCTACAACGCTCTTGAGGCATGGGGCGGTGCTACTTTTGATAGCTGCCTTCGTTTCTTGAATGAGGATCCATGGGAGCGCCTTGATACTCTTAAGGCTCACCTCAAGAAGACTCCTATTCAGATGCTGCTGCGTGGCCAGAATCTTCTGGGTTACAACCACTACTCTGATGATGTTGTACGTGCTTTCGTTAACAAGGCTTCCGAGCACGGTGTTGGCGTATTCCGTATTTTCGATGCACTGAATGATGTAACTAATCTCCGCACAGCTATTGATGCTGCTCTGAAAGCAAAAGAGAAGCCACATGTACAGGGCTGTCTCGTTTACACCATCAGCCCATTCCATACTAACCAGACCTTCGTTGATCTGGCAATTGAGCTGAAGAAGATGGGTGTTCATTCCATCTGTATTAAAGATATGTCCGGTCTGTTGAAGCCTTATGTAGCCGAGGATTTGGTTAAGAAGCTGAAAGCACAGGTTGGTCTTCCAATTGAGCTTCACACTCACTACACCTCCGGTTTCGGTTCCATGACTTATCTGAAGGCTATCGAGGCAGGCGTTGATATCATTGACTGCGCACTTTCTCCACTGGCTAACGATACTTCCCAGCCTTGTACTGAGACTATGATCGCTACTCTTGAAGGTCTGGAGAGAGATACCGGTCTTGACCGTCAGGCTATGGAGCCTATTGCAAAGCACTTCCTGGGTGTTAAGAAGGAAATCATGAAGGAGTTCAACCTCCCTGGCTACTTCGATGTTAATCCAAAAGTATTGGATTTCCAGATTCCAGGTGGTATGCTTTCCAACATGGTTAACCAGCTGAAGGAAATGGGCGCTGCTGACAAGTATCAGGAGCTGTTGGATGAGATGCCTAAGGTTCGTGAAGACCTTGGTTTCCCTCCACTTGTAACTCCATCTTCCCAGATTGTTGGTACTATGGCTACCATGAACGTTATTATGATGGCTAATGGTCAGCCACGTTACACCATGGTTCCTAACGAGGTTAAGGATCTGGCCCGTGGTAAGTTTGGTAAGACTCCAAAACCAGTTAAGGAAGAAGTTCTCAAGGCTATGAAGATTAAGCCTGAGGATATGATTACTGATTGTGCTGTAGCTGATGCTAAGGAGCCAAAGGTAGCAGACTTCAAGAAGGAGCTGGCTGAAAAGGGTTATCCAAATGCTTCTGACGAGGATGTACTCTCCTATGCTCTGTTCCCACCAGTTGCACTGGAATTCTTCAAGAACAACAGATAAGATATCTATAAACCATTAATAATACCCTAGACTAACAAAAAAGACCTATCGCTTTGCGATAGGTCTTTTCAGACTGTAGACAAATAAACAAGCCTGCCCCCATTAATGGTATAATTAACATTAATGGGGGCATGTTTTATGTATAGAAAGAAAAACCGTGAATTACAGTCACAAATCCATTTCATATCA
>Ga0129307_1000725_pt1 | contig 46401 bp, 51 predicted proteins | sample P1105metagenome_FD_94437 | JGI IMG/M metagenome (GOLD analysis project Ga0129307, IMG submission 94437) | Capybara group fecal microbial communities from Wisconsin, USA - P1105 metagenome | ecosystem: Host-associated > Mammals > Digestive system > Large intestine > Fecal | place: USA: Wisconsin...
CAAATCGACAAATCAAAATTTGAAATATGGCTATATATAAATATGTGTGTTATAATAGAAAAAAGAGTGTTTGTGTATGACTAACTTTGATTACTTACTTGAATATAAAGAATTCTCGGCTTTTTCTGGTTTAGCAAATGAGGCAGAAAATCAATACAATAAATCTACAATGTTCTGCGGTATTTCTGCACGTAAGTGTGTGGAACAGGCCGTGAACTGGATGTACAGTGTTGATGATGATTTGTACATGCCTTATGATGACAGCATTCAGGTTCTGGTTCACGATAAAAACTTTGTAAATATTGTTCCTGGAAATATTCAGAAAGATTTACAGATTGTAATTAAAGTTGGAAATCAGGCTGTTCATTCAAATACTGAAATTGACAAAGCTCGCGCTCTTCTTTCTCTTAAAGCTCTTTTTAATTTCTTAAACTGGATTGTATTTACTTACAGCAGTACATACGAAAGCCATACTTTTGATGAAACTCTTATACCGGCAAACAAAGCAACAATCATTGTAAAAAAGAATCAGGAAGAAATTGATAAATATCGCAGTGAGCTTGATGAAAAAGAACAGTCTATTGCTGACCTAAAAAAGCAGCTTGCCGATTTACAGAAAGCATTAACGAGTAATAAGTCTAAGCCTAAAGATGACAGTAAAATCAATTATGAAACTATTGATGAAAAGACTACTCGTAAGCTGTTCATCGATGAAGATTTGAAAAAACTTGGCTGGCAGTTTGACGGTGTTATGGTTCAGGAAGAATATCCTGTTCATGACATGGGCGATAAACATTCTGACGGCTTTGTTGATTATGTTCTTTTTGGTAAAGACCATAAACCGCTTGCCGTTGTTGAGGCTAAGAAAACAAGTAAAGATCCTAACATTGGAAAACAACAGGCAAAAGATTATGCTGATTGTCTTGAACGTGAATATGGACAGAGACCATTCATTTTCTATACTAATGGTTTTGACTGTAACTTCTGGGATGATATGCAGGCAGCTCCACGCCGTGTAAGTATGGTATTCAGCCAGGGTGATTTACAGAAACTTATTGACCGCCGTTCACTCAAAGAAGATATTAACTCTATTCAGATTAATAAAGAAATTACCGGTCGTGATTATCAGATGGCGGCTATTAAGGCTGTTGTAAAATCTGCCAATGAAGGATTTAGAAAGTTTCTTCTGGTTATGGCAACTGGAACCGGAAAGACAAGAACTGTAATCAGTCTTACAGATGTTTTTGCTCGTGCAAATTATGCAACAAATATTCTCTTTTTGACGGATCGTATTCAGCTTGTAAAACAGGCTTATTCAAATTACAAAGAGCATCTTAAATCTATGTCGCTTTGTAATATGCTGGATTATAAATCTAGACAAAATGATAAGAATGCAAGAATTGTATTCTCAACTTATCCGACAATTCTTAATGCCATTGATACTGATAAAACTGAAGATGGAGAAAGACTTTATACTCCAGCTCATTTTGATTTGATTATTATTGATGAAGCGCACAGAAGTATTTTTAAGAAATACCGTGCAATCTTTGATTATTTTGATGCATACTTAGTAGGATTAACTGCTACTCCACGCGAAGAAGTTGAACGAAGTACATTCGACTTTTTTGAACTGGAACACGGAAACCCGACTTATAACTACACTTACGAAGAAGCTATAAAAGCCGGATACCTTGTTGATTATTATCCTGTTGAAAACTCTACAACCTTTATTGATAAGGGTATTCACTTTGATGACTTGAGTGAAGAAGACCGTAAGGCAATTGAAGACCAGTACAAAGAAGAAGGAACTTCTGATTTTGAAGAAGCTCCGCCAAGTGACATCAATAAGTTTGTTTTCAATAAAGACACCGTAAAGAAAGTTATTGAAGAGCTTATGGAAAACGGCATTAAAACTGATGCCGGTGATAAGCTTGGAAAGACTATTATTTTTGCATATAACAAAAAGCATGCTCAGTTTATTGTTGATACGTTTGATGAAATGTACCCGCAATTGAAAGGTGGTTTCTGTGCGAGAATTGTTTGTGATGACAGTAAAGTTGAGCAGACAATTGCAGATTTTGAAAAGCCGGATCAGAATCCATTTATTGCTGTTAGTGTTGATATGCTTGATACTGGTGTGGATGTGCCGGAAGTTGTTAATCTTGTTTTCTTTAAGAAAGTAATGAGCAAGATTAAATTTAATCAGATGATTGGTCGCGGTACACGTCTAAGCCCTGAGCTTTCTTGCTGTGACGGAAAGAACGGCATTTATGAAGGCAAGAAATATTTTTACATTTTTGACTGGCTTAGAAACTTTGAGTTCTTCCGTGTAAACAAGGACGGTGTAAAAGGCAGTGAAACTGTAAGTCTTACTGAAAGTATTTTTAACCGCCGCGTGGAAATTATTAAGGAATTACAGGCTGCAGAATATCAGACTCCTGAGTATGAGAAATACAGACATGAACTTGTTTGTATTGTAAACAGACAGATTCGGGAATTGAATTTGAACTTGACTAGCGTTCATCTGCATAAAAAACATGTTTTGAAATTCCAGGATATTAATGCATTTAAGAACCTTGAGGATTCTGATGTTGAAAATCTAAAAAAGCATGTAGCTCAACTTGTTTATATGGACGAGTTTGACATTTATGCAAAGGGCTTTGATAATCTTGTTTATGGTATTGAAGTTTTGAAATGTCAGAAAAAGAATTATTCTAAGCAGCAGGAACAAATTGTAAATGATGCAAATATTCTTTTGAAAAAGAAAGCAAACATTGAACAGGTAAAAGCTCAGATTCCGCTTTTGACTCGTATTGTTGATGATTCATATTATCCATCTGCAAGTATTTTGGACCTGGAAGATATGAGAGTTAAGATTCGCGAGCTTATAAAATTCCTGGTTGAAAGCAAAAAGAAGCCGATTCGATATGTTGATTATATTGATACTACTCTTTCTGTAGGTGAAGGAACTCCTGTATATACTGCAAATAATTTTGAAGCTTATCAGAAGAAAGTAAACTTTTACATTACTGAGCACCTGGATGACGAAGCAATTATTAAACTGCGCAATAATGTTCGTTTGACACAAGATGATTATAACAAACTGAATGATGTGTTTACTAAGGAACTTGGAACTTCTGAACAGTTTGAAAAGATAAGTGATGGAAAACCGCTTGGTGTATTTGTTCGCTCTATTGCAAAGATGGACCGCCAGAAAGTAAATGAACTTTTTGCAGATTTTATTTCTGAGTTTAATTTGAACATTAAGCAGATTGAGTTTGTGAAAGTGATTATTGAGAATATCATTGAACAAGGTGAGATTAATCTTGAACGGCTTGGTGATGGTAAGCCCCCATTTGACAGACCTGGTAAGTTCTTTAGTCTGTTTAATCCTAAGGCGCAGAATCGGTTGATTCAGATTATTCGTAGTGTGAATGAGAATGCGCGAGTGGCGTAAGAAAGAAAAATAAATTAAAAATATAAAAAAAATTGGAATATAAAAAATGTTTGAACAAATAATTACAGAACGAGACGTAAGGCAATTAATACATAAACATGAATTAGTAAAAGAAAAAATAAATACTAATACTAAAGATTATGAACAAGTTATTAATTCAATTTATAATAATATCTCATCACCGAGTTTTACACTAAGAATTAATAAAACTCAAATATATGAAAAACCACTTTATACAGCTGCAGATATTGAGAGTAAAATTGTTTTACGATATTTGGACAAACTGATTAAACGAGTTTATAAAGTAAAACAGGCGAATAGAGATAGGATAATTAAGCAATTAATTTCAATATTGTATTCTACAAATCCTTTTTATATTACAAAATTAGACATTTCGTCTTTCTATGAAACAATAAATACAACTTCTCTAATACAACGATTAAAAGATGATGGAATTATTTCTTTTCAAAACATCTCCTATATTGAAGATATTATTGTAAATAAAACATGTGGAAACGGATTGCCAAGAGGTGTGGCTTTTAGTTCGTCTCTTTCTGAATTATATTTAAGAGATTTTGACAAATTTCTTAAAGCTGATAAAAGAGTTTCTTATTTTGCCAGATATGTAGATGATATAATAATAATATCTTCTGAAGATTTACTAAATGATATAAATGATTATTTTATTAATAAATTAAGATTGAATATAAATACTGAAAAAACAACAGTTATAAAATTTGATAATGATGATTTCCGAATTGAGAAGTTCGACTTTTTGGGATTTAATTATACTATCGAAAATAAAATAAAGAAAAAACAAAAACAACGAATACTTTCTGTTTCTATTGCTGATTCTAAAATAAAAAAAATTAAGCAGCGTATTATAAAAGCTTCTATGATTTATATAAAAAATGGAAACTTCAATGATTACTACAATCGATTGCGATTAATTTTTAGTAATTATCATTTGAAATCTAATGGTAATGGAATTCTTATGACAGGAATATATTATAATTATAAATACATTACAGATAATTCTGCCTTAAATAAAATTAACCAATTTAAGAACACACTTTTAACAAGTAACTCAAGACTTTCAAAGAAATTAAAAACATTATTAACTGAAGACGAGAAAAAGAAATTATTAAAATTAAATATCGTAGATGGTTTTCATTCTAAGATAAAAATAAGACTTTCAGATCAAAAAATAACAAAATTATGTCAGGAATTAAAATATGTCTAAAAATTTAGGATTTGTAAATTTATCTGATAAATATAGAGCATTACTAACAGATGTACTTCCTTATGAAACTACTCTAATTTTTTCTAACGAAGGTTTTTATTCTTTTATAAAAAATATACAAGATGATAAAAGTCTGTTTGAGATTTTTAATTCTATATATGAAAAACTTACCTCGAAATATTCCTATTATATTCCATATTCGTTTAGCATTATCAGAAAAGACACAAAAACAAGAAAACTGTCATTACCACATGTTTTGGCACAGATAGAATTATGTAATATATACGAAAAATATTGTGATTACATTACATATTTATGTACAAAAAGTAACTTTTCTTTAAGATTTCCTTCAGCAATTACAAGTAAATTTTATAAAAAAGGTTGTTTAATAGAAAATGATGAAGATGATTTAAAGACGGCTTCAAATTTCTTTGTTTACTCCAGATATCGACTATTATATAAATTCTACGATTCTAAACAATTTATTAAATTAGAAAAAAAATATTCTTATTTAAGAAAACTAGATGTCACGAACTGTTTTTCAAGCATATATACGCACACTATTAGCTGGGCTGTTAAAACTAAAGAAATTGCAAAAAAGCAAACTAATGATAAAAATTTTGAACAAGCCTTTGATAAATTTATGCAGCATACCAATTATAATGAAACTGCAGGTATAATAATTGGTCCTGAATTTTCACGTATTTTTGCAGAAATAATATTTCAGAGAATTGACTTAAATATTGAAAAAAGACTTTCTGAACAATATCAACTTAAATTATTTAAGGACTATGAAATCTATAGATATGTAGATGATATTTTCATTTTTTCAAATAAAATTGATAACATAGAAATAATTGAGAAAATTATTCAAGAAGAAATGGAACCATATAGGCTACATTTAAATGATTCTAAAGAAAAAGATTATACCTCACCATTTGCCTCTGACGTATCAGCTGCAAGAGATGAATTACAAATACTTTTTAATGAAATTTCAGATACAGTAAAAATAGAAAACAATAAAATTGTTTTTTCAACTTCATCTCTCTCTGTAACGAAATTTACAACACGGTTAAAGAATATATTGTATAGAAATGATACTTCATTATTTGCAGTTGATTCTTATATTTTTCATCGTCTAAAAAAAACATTAAAAAAACTTGAGAACAATAATCTTTTTTCAGATCCTACAAACAAAAAGAATGCTATTAAATGGTTTGAAATAATCTTAGAAATTTGCTTTTATGTTTTTTCTTTGGACATTAGAATTACATCATCAAATAAAATTTCTTATGTTTTAATTACAATTAATAATTTTATGAAAAGAAATAATTTTTCAAAAAATGATATCAATAATATTAATAAAATAATTTTTGATGAAATATTCCAAATTATTAAGAAGGAAGCAAATCTAAATAAAGATGAATTTATAGAAATCGCAAATCTACTACTAATATTAAAAAATATAAATTTCTCAGAAAAAATTCCTGAAAAGAAAATTAATGAAATAATTGTAAAGGTAATAACATCAAATCAAGTTGACTATTTTAGTCTTACAACATTATTGGCATTCACTAACGATGTACCTGAATATATCAATCAAAAACAAATGCTTATTGATTATATAAAAAATCTTAAATTTAATTTACAGAAATCAGAACACTTTCTTTTGCTGTTTGATTATATTACTTACCCAGACATTTCAAGAAATGAAAAAATTGATTTCTTAAATACTATTAACATTCAAAATGAATGGGAATTAGATTCCACAAAAATAGAAAATATTGTAGATTATCTACAAGATAAAACAATTTTTACAGATTGGAGTACAGATATTGATTTTAGTAAAAAATTAAAGAAAAAAGAATTTGTTACTCCTTATGAATAATTTGTGAATAATGGGAGAAGAAACAAGACTTCAGCTATGGATGTAGAAATACAGAAGTAATTCTCATACATTAAACTTCTTTATCTGTTAACAATATTGAAGTAAAATGGATGATGAGTCTTAAATATGCTTTTGCATATAAAAGACACACACAACGAAGTTGATGCCTTCTCCCTTTTTTTATACCCCATATCATTTTTCTTTCTAAACATTCTACGATCCTTACTTTAATTTGATAAATTCGGAAATCCCGAAATTTTCACGGAATCTATAGGACGGAAACCGTCTTACACTATCCCTATGATGATTCAGGGAAAGAGCTGCACACTGACTGTGGCAAAAGACGGTGAATATTATCCATTACCATACAGCGAGGAAACTGTACGACAAGCGTCGAAAGGCTACGCTCTTCCAGGCTGCATCGGCATTAGGAACAGAGAGAAGCTTGTTGAAACCGGCAAGTCTATTACTGGCTGCGTGGTTACGAGACTTGAATATAATAATATTCTTGCTCTGTTCCTTTTGCTTTTTTATTCAGACGACAAGTTTGATATTCTTGTTGATAGAGTCTGCGAAAAACTCATTTATAAAAATGTAACGGTCAAAGAGTTTGAACTCCGGGCAGAAAACAATGAATCTCTTTATTTTCGATTTGATGTAAAAGAAAACGATGACTCCTACGTTACAAGCTGGGATATAACTACACCCTCTTTACCATGGAGCCAGTGCCGCACTTTTTATTATGATGGACACTCTGTAATTGCTGATTTGAAAACTCTGCCTCTTGTTTATCGCTTTGAGCTTACAGGCAAGTTCACTGAAAAGAAAAAATATCAGATAACACTTTACTTCCCATTAAACACTGAACACTATCCAAATCAGAACATAATTGAAAAGCTTACAATCCAGCTTGATGCCAGGAACGGAATCTGGCTGGATCTCTATGACTTAAAGCCTCTGGATGATATGGCTGACATCAACTGCGCTGACATTGTGCTCTGTTATCAGAAGTTTGAAGTCTGCGGAATTGTTGTATTCAACATTCGAAATCAGAAAGAAAACAAAACGGTGGTGCTATGAGATTTTACGAGTTACCACCAGAAGTTGAAAATAAGATTCGCGATTTAGATTCAAGACCATTTGTAAGAGTTGTGTTTGAACTTGCTGGCGGTGATGTTTACATTCCGGATTCTGACATTCTTGAATGTGTTGCAACCTCTTACAAAACAGAGGCCGGCGGAATTGTAAACTGCGGTGAACTTCTTCTTAAAGGCCTCTATGATGTTGAACACAATCCAGAATATACAACAGGACTTGGAGTTCAGATTTGGTATTGTTTTGGAAATCGCGAGTCTACATTTTATCGCTTCCATCTTTTTGTAGATGACAACGGCTTCCAGAGTCAGGAGACCGGCTACCTTGATAAAACAACAAAGGTACGATTGATAGATTTGAGCTCGAAGCTGGATGATACAAAGCTGCAACGAAACTGGACTGATGCTCAAACAATTGTACACGCTGTTGTTAGTGACAGACTTCATCCAGAAAAATCTCTGGTTCATATTATTGCTGCTCGCGGCGGGATCAATACTGCAGAAATAAACTGTGCCTCACTTCCGTTTGATGTTCCGTATGTTGTTGTTGCAGGTTCGGCTTGGAAAGAGCTTTGCGCATTGGCAAAAACTTACGACGCAGTTGTGGAATGCGGTAAGGATCTGACTCTCTCATTTATTGAAAGTCCTTATGACACAGAAAATGATTACAGTGAAGAAAGTTGTATTGAACTTACAGAAACAGAAATCACTCATTACAGATTTTTTAACAATAACGATAAGTACGCAAACAACGTTCGACTTAAATATACTCGCTATGTTCAGACAGAACGCCAGGAACTCTGGAGTTATTCAGATGCTCCTGTCTGGTATGACGAGGATATGCAGCCTTATTATCCGTTCACAGATGACAACAGAGCAATTATAAAAGACAACGACTACGAGGCAATCTATACAGCAAAGAACGAGGAAGGAAAAACGCGAAACGTTGTTTATGCAGATGAGCTTGATTCTGAAGAAGACTTCATTGAGGCAATGGAAGTTACCGGTGAAGACAAGCCTGTTGTGATTCTGTACGACACTACAACTTTCAAAGACCGCGCGATTGTACAGCTTGGACGTGATGGAAAACTTATTGGACTTAGAAAAGCTTCTATCTCAGGACGTGCAATTATCTCTGAAACAAACTACAGCATCTTTGTAAAAGATGACAATGAGATTGCAGCCAAAGGTCAGATTGTAAAAAACGTGACATCGAAATTCCTCTCTGATGATTTATTTGAAGAAGAGCCTTTCTGCCAGCGACGTGCAAAAGATTTTTTGCAGGAATGTATTAACTGCAAAGGTGCTTACTACCTGACAACTTATCTTCCTCTGATTCATGCCCGCGTTGGTGCCTTTATGGATATTCGTCTCAACACACAATCAAGTTTTAAGAAAGTCAGAATTGATGAACTGACATTCAGATACAAAAAAGAAGAAGCCTTTTCTAGCGAAATCTGGGTAACGCGAGTTTAGGATTCGGGAGGATGTATATCGAAGAAATTGGAGTATTGGTGAAATCGATTAATGATTTGAATGTGGAACTTTCTGGCTTCCGTTCAGAGATGAAGGAGTTTAAGAAAGCTATGGAAAAACGAATGGACTGCCTGGACAACAGAAGCACTGCCTGTCAGTTCAATCCTCAGGTATGTGCGACAGCCCGCCGTTTGGAAGAACACATTAAGACTGACAACGGGAAAGCTGGAAAAACTATGGCGGTAATTGCCTGTGTTATCAGCTGCTTTAATGTGGGACTTACTTTGATAACACTGATTATTAAGGGGATATGATGAACGAAAAGATTCGTGATTTGAAAATAAGGCTGATGCTGGAAGCTGAAAAAGAACTTACAGAAGATTTGACTGAAGTTCAGCGTTACCAGTATTACCTGGGACGAATGCAGTTTCTGCATTACGTCTCTGGAAAAGAAAATCTTCTTGAAGCTGATTGCTCCGGCTCTGTCTGCCTCGCTCTTCTTCTTGCTACTGGATGTGGAATAAGAGTTACGGCTGACACTTTATATAAGAAATTCTTTACAAAGAAAAATCCTGACAAGAGCGACATTCAGGCTGTTTTCTTTATTTCCAACTACGACAGGAAACTTGGAAACAGAATCTACCACGAGGGTGAATGCGCTCACGTGGCCGGACTTGCCGGAACTGATGTTGTTCTGAACTGCGTTGAACCTTATGCGGTTCTTCGTTCTGTTTCTGACATGAGGCCTGTTTACAACGCTATGGATTACACAGTGGTTGTTAGAGGCCTGGACCGTAAAGCTTTGCAGAAAGCAAGTGATGAACGTTCTGATTTGTTTGGGGCTGATTATGAGTTTCAGGAATTTGCAAAACTTTTGAGCGAGGAAAAACAGGCATGATTAGATGGCGGGCTGAAAAACTTGTTGAAAAGCTTCTGAGTGTGAAGTTTGTAATCTTTGTGGTTGCGACTGTACTTCTTTGTTGCGGCGTTCTTGGCTGTGCTGAATGGCTGACGATTGCACTTACAGTAATTGCAGGTCGTGAAGCTCAGAAATTCATTGAGAGGAAAAAGAACAATGAAGAAAGTTTGGGAAGTGATTAAGAAGGTGTTGGTATGGATTGGCACAATACTTGCGGCTGTGACGGCCATATGTTTTTGTAAAAAAATAGGTTCGAAAAATTCACCCATCAGTGATTTTAAGGAGGATGATTCGGATGAAATCAACAGGAAAGCTGAGGCTAAACGCAAAGAAACAGTTGAGCGTATTTCTAATGCTGATGCTCGTTCTATCTGCGAATCTTACGGCTCAGTCTGCGACACAATCAGCGACGGAAAAGAAAGGTTCCGGCGAAGGTGCCAGCGAGCTCACGATTGAGGAAGTCATGGAAATTGCAGAAGAAGAAATTGAACGTACTGCTCAAGAGGCAGTTAAGGCTGCTTTATTGGAAGTTGGTGGCGAGGTTGCTTTTGAAAAAGAGAGAACTGACCAGCTGGAAGCGGCAAAACTTGCACTTGAGACGGAGAATAAAAAGTTGAAGGCAGAAGCCCAGAAGAAACAGAATCAGTTTTTTTATGGTGCTTTGATTGGTGGAGCTGGCGGCGTAGTTATTACAAGTATTGCGTTCGGTTTGCTGGCTGGGATTTGTAAATGAGATGCTGAAACAAGTTCAGCATGACACAGGGGGAAATATGATTGCAAGTAAAGGAAAAGTTAAGGGACAGATAACAGTAACTGTTCGCGATTGTAATGGAAAGGTTAAGTATTATAAGAATGGATTCTGGCGCAGGATTATGAACTTGCCGGAACGTCCTATGATTATTAAACATCACAACACGATTACGAATCAGGGGGATGGATTGATAGCTGACCTTCTGATTTCGAATCCAACTCAGAACAAGGTGGATGCCACTAACGGCTACATGAGAGTTGGTACAGGTTGGACTGGCTCTACTCCAAAGAACAACACAGGTGTAAATACACCGACTGGCTCTTTCAAAAAGTTGGATTCAACTTATCCAAAAACTCAGGCTGCTTTTGGTTCTTCCGGACAGAACGTTGTTCTTTATAGAACAAGCTTTGCTGCAGGTGACCTCAATGCAAACGGAATCAACGAAGTTGCTTTGATGAATGGAAACACATCAGCTGCTAAGTGTCTCGCTTATGCTCAGATTACACCTGCAGTAAATGTGACTTCGGCGGATTCACTTCAGATTGACTGGCAGATTACTGTAAGCGGTTCTTGATATGAGTAATTCACTTATTGGCAATAATGGAGCTCCGCAAGAATTTCTTTCCTGGTACGAAACTGAAATTGATGAAGATGAATATGAAGAGCTTGAGGGTGAGTTTGTATTTGAAACTGACATAACTGGATTCAGAGCAATTTGTCCTAAGAACTCCCAGACTACAACTGTCAATTTTAAGTATTACTACTATGCTCCGACTTCGGAATGGTATTGGGATTATAACTATAGTTCAGGTTATACTCCGCTTATTCCTCTTGTGTATTCCTGTGACAATGACTGGAAACTTACGGAATGTTTGAATCAGTCTCTTGTTGAAACAAGCATGACGAATCAGGGAAACGGCTGGAAGACTCTAACTGCAACGCTTAAAAGAAAATTGCGACAGGGAGAGAGAATTTTCTGTGGTATCTATTCTGACCGTATGGGGTTTGCCATTCTTGAAGAAAGTGATCCTGATACTACAAGTTGTTATCAGTATTTCGCAAATGAAAGACGCAGAAACTATACTTCTCAGATTGCTTATATTACTTCTGCTAATTTCTTAAGTAAACAACGTAATCTTAATTGTGATTACGAAGTATGCCTTTACATTGAGTATGAAAATGAAATTGAATCTGTTGCTTATACGAGAACTGTTCTTGGAAATGTAAGAGCTTCAACAGGGAACAGCCGGAAGATGATTTGGAAAAGAACGTTGCAACCTGGTGGAAATGTTTCTTCATATTTAAGCCGGAAATCTGTGTGGATTAGGAATGCGAATTCATCAGGCTCTGTAGCAAGTGCAAGTCAGAGACATAATCTTTTGAAGCGTGGGAATGCATCCGGATTTTCTGTTACGAGTGAAAACTCCAACAGGATTTTCTTTTTCAGATTTCTTGAAGGTTCCAGCTCTCTTACTTCCAGAGCATCGCGAGCCTGCAGAATGAAGATTGAAAACTCTGATGGCTTTTCACTGTCTGACAGTTTACAGCAGCTTCTTTTGATTATACGTTCGTGCTTTTCATCAGCTGAATCATCTGAAAATTTAAGACTCAAAGCGGACTACAAAAGGATGTCGGAATCTGTTGTTGATGATGAAGAATCAATCATTCGCTGGGGTGAGAGTTTCAGGAGTTTTACAGATGAAGTTGAGTTTGAAGCACATCCTTTTGCATCACGTCTTTTCTTCAGAACGGTTCAGACTGTAATGAGTTTGTGGGATTGGATTCGCGGCAAAATCCGAGAGGCAAATAATGTGGTGACTTTCTTTTGTCCTATTCATCTTGAGATTGAAATGGAGTGTCGTATATGAAACGTATATACAAAGGTAAGACAAAGCTCAGAGTTCAGATTGATACTAAGTGCGACCTTTCAGGTTATGAAGAAGTTAATGTCATTGCAAAAAAGCCGGATGATACGACAAAGACTTTTCCAGCGGTAGTGAAAGATGTTGAGAATGGTCTGATCTTTTTTGATATTCAGGAAGAGACAGACTTTGACCTTTCCGGCTGGTGGACTTTATGGCCGGAAGTTCGCTTTGATGATGACAGGACTGCTTGTGGACGTGCGACAAGATTCTTTGTTTATGAGTCAGGCAGCGTATGAGACAGATAGATGATTATGTTCCTATAGAGATATGGCACGAGGCTAAAGCTTTTGTAAAGGAAGTTAGCGAAGATGTTGAGATTTACAAAATTATTCAAAAGACTGACGGCGTTAAGCCTTGCGAAGAAGCTGACAAGTTTTGCGCTTACTGGAACTTAGAAAGTTATGAGAAATATCCTCATGCATTAATAACACTTTATGAGGCTAAGCCTCTTATTGATAGTCATTTTGAGACAAGCGATGTAATGAATGCTTTTGAAGTTTTGCAGCTTAGAATGAAAAACTATTATTTAGTGCTCAAAGAAAAAGGAATGATTGAATGAGTAAGAAAAAAGAAACTCAAGAGAAGATTCAAAATGCAGATATTAGACGCGCCATTGAAGAGCTTAGCCGGGACCTTAGAGCGAATAAATTTGTACACGGTGAAATGCAGTTTACGGATATTACAAACCGCGATTATTTTCTTAAAGCGTTCGGAAGTAAAATCCGCTACTGCCTTATGTGGAATAAGTTTTTAATCTGGAATGGTACCTGTTGGGAAATTGATAAGAAAGGAAAAGTTGAAGAAGACTGCGTTGACTTTGTGCATCACATGTACAGAGGCTTACGAGTGATTACAGACTTACAGCTGCAGAAAGATTTTGAAAAGCATCTGATTAAAAGTGAAAGCTTCCGTCGCATCCAGGCTCTCGTTGGTCTTTTGAAAATGAGTAAAGATATTAAAGTCTCTGATGATGAACTTGATACAGACAATTATCTTTTTAATGTAAACGGAATTACTTTGAATCTTAAAAACGGAAAAGGCTTTCCGCCAGAGCCAAACAATCTGATAACAAAGCGAAGTAAGTTTATTTATGATAAAGACGCAAAGTGTCCGACCTGGGATATGTTTCTTCTTCAGATTTTTAATAAAGATACGGATCTGATTCGGTTTGTTCAAAAAGCTATGGGTTACTCTCTTTCTGGTGATGTAAGAGAACAGTGTCTTTTTATTCTTTGGGGAACGGGTGCTAATGGAAAGTCTACTTTCTTAAATGTGCTGCAGGAACTATTCGGAGACTATGCTTGTACGACAGGAACTGAAACTTTTATGAAAAAAACTTCTGAACAGAGTAACGACCTGGCACGTCTTAAAGGAATTAGACTTGTTACAACAACCGAAGTTGAACAGGGAAAAGCTTTGAGCGAAAGTCTTATTAAACAGATTACCGGCGGTGATGAAATTACTGCTCGATTTCTTTATGGAGAATATTTCAGCTTCAAGCCGACATTCAAGATTTTTATGGCGACTAACCATAAGCCGAAAATCCGCGGAGCTGATAACGGAATCTGGAGACGTATTAAGATGATTCCTTTTACAGTGACTATTCCTGCAGAACAAAGAGATAAGACTCTAACTGAAAAACTGATTGCTGAAAACTCCGGAATCTTAAACTGGCTGATACAGGGGTATGCACTCTGGCGGAAAGAAGGTCTTAATGAACCGGAAGCAATTCGAGATGCGAATGAGGAATATAGAATGGATATGGATGCTGTAGGAACTTTTGTAAATGATTGTTTTGATTTAGATGCCTCTATGAGATGGCGGCTTCCTAATCAGATGCTTTATCAAACTTACATCAAATGGTGCAATGCAAACAATGAGCGAGTTATGAGTCAGAAGTGGCTTACTATGAGAATGAGCGAGAAAGGCTTTAAGCGTATGGTTAGTAATACAGGAAGGATTTGGCTGGGGCTGACGGTGAAAGTGGAATGGCGAGTATAAAAAAAGGAAACTAAAAATGCATGAAGAAGAAATTGATAGAAATGAATTGTCAGAAGAATTTGAGTTAATCTTTAAAGGCAATCAAGCAATTTTATGTATTAGTTCAGAGTTTAATGAAGATCCAATGTTATATGGAGTATATATTATTGCAGGAAGAATTCATTCAAAACAGCGTTTAATTATGAATGCTTCTTTTTCAGAACTTCAGCAGATTGCAGAAGATTTAGAAAATTTATTAGCTTCAATGAGGCTTATTATTATTAATATTACTCATAGATTTTACAAAAAAGAAAAACCTACTGTGGTTAGTATTGCTTATGGTTTATTCGAAATAATACAAGAAATATATTTTTCCAATAAGCAACTATGTGAAATTTTAGAACCTTATAAAACTCCTTTTTGAGAATATAAAGTTATTGTTGCCAAAAAAAGGCTCTCCCCGATAGCGAAGGGCTAACCCCTGGCAAATCGGAGAGAGTTTGGAGGCTGATTACAAGTACAATAAACTATTCTTTGTCAGTTTTTTGTTTTAAAACTTCCTCGTAAGAATGTTCAATAATCTTTTCAATTTGATTCATGAGATTTTCTTTTAAGGCTGAAGATTCTTCCTCATAAAGTAAAGTATCTTTTGTAGGAAGGAATAATTTATAAATATCAATACCAAGAACTTCTGCAATTTTACATAAGTTTTCATCACTGGTCCAGACTCTACAGCTTTCTACACTGGCAATTGTTTGAAAACCAATTCCTGTTTTTTCAGATAAATCTGCCTGAGTGTATCCTTTTGTTTTTCTATAAGTTTTAATATTTGAAGAAATTCTTCTTTTTAATTCATCTTTTGTCATAAAAGTATAATAAATATCATAAATTAAGTGTTTGTCAGTAGTTTAAATACTAAAATATGTTATAATTAAATTATATCATATTTTTATAAAATTTGTTGGATTTAAAAAAGGATAATATACAATGAATTATAAAAAATCAACGATTAAAGTCTTTGAATTCGTTACTAAAGTCAAAGACATCAAAAGAAAGAAGAAGTCTTCTGCTGTTCCTGTTCAGAAAATCCGATTAGATGAACAGACAAGAAATGACTTTGAGCTGGAACATGATACAAAACTAAATGATCCATATATCTACCTTGATCCTGATGCTAGTTTCCGCAACAGATCCTTTTTACTAGCATATGCATTATCCAATCAAATCCATATCAAAAAAAGCAAATACAATCCTGGTTCCACCGAAACAAAAGCAATTCTTGAACATGAACTAACACACGTACAACAGTATTCAGAAGGACGAGATAACGAATCTGTAGATGAACTTGAACTGGAAGCATCTCTGAATGAAGCAAGACATCTAAGAAACGGTGAAGAAGTAAAGTATATTGAATATGCTCCTGGAAAATATTGCGAAACGACTCCAAGTGAATACAAAAGATTTTTAGCAGATATCGCAAACGATTTTGAATCTAAAGTCTGGGATAAAATAAACAGTTTGAGCGAAGAAAAACAATTAAAGTTTATTATAGAACTTGAAGAGTGGTCTAACAGATATTATTCAGATAAATTCTTTGATGTTGACAGGTGGTACTAAAATGACTGATGAAGAAAGAATGCAGATAATGAATGCAAATTATGAGCATGACAAAGCAGAAATTACCAGAGATGAAATGAAGTTTGGTAATATGAATTACTATCTTAAAAAAGAAGAATATATCAAAAAGCATTTATGGAAAACAGCAAAACAATTCCGCTCAGACATAATTGAAGCAATGAAGAAAAAGATACGAGGCTAATAAATGAGCGAAGAAACAACCACCATAACAAGAGAAAGGGCAATCACTCTAATTAATGATTCAATAGAAAATTTTGCCACATATTTTGACAGTTACTGCTGTGATAATCCTGATTCTATAACTGATGAAGACAAAGAACTATATGAAGAAATGAGTCAAGTTACAAATATTTTGAGAAATGATGCAGATTATGCAAATGACCTCAAAATTATGCCTCTGGAACATCTTAAACAATTTCTTTATATGTGTAAGGAAATGGTTGAAAACAATGATTTATTTACAAAGAACAGTTATCCAAAAGGAAATATTTTAATTGTTGAGAATGAAAACTCAAATCCTGAATTAATCGAAAAAGCTCTTGAAAGTCTTGAACGTTATGGTGATGTAAAAATCAAGAATTCAATTAAAGAATATAATAATGGAGAAAGAAAAATTGTGTTTAGAAATATGCCAAAGAATCAGTATGGCATAACAGAACGCACAAATGAAACTTATATAAATTACCTGTCGGAAGACTTAAATCATGATTCTCCTGAGAATCTGGTTAGAGTAGCAGTTACTTTAGCTCACGAATTCAGGAGAAATGCTACATCAGATTCAGTTGATGGTGAAACACGAAACATTATTCTTGATGATACAAAAATCATAGAATCATTCGCTGCAAGTTATGGAGAGGAAATCTACAAGAAATTCCCAGAATATGGAATTCTACATTATATTAAAAAGATTTTTGGAGAAACTGAACTTCAGGATTTTGCAGATTATGCTTTTGACTCTACCGGAAGTTATTGGAAGGTAAATGACGCTGGTGATTTGATTGATGATGGAAATACAACTAAAGTATTTGATAAAGACGGAAATGAACAAGAACTTAGATATGAAAGTAAAAATAATGGACGACAAGGTACATTAGAAAAATGGCTTGGTGTTGAAAATGCAAACATAGCCTTGATGGAAGTTGCTGGTTATGTTTGGCAGGAAAATACAGATGAAACTGGAAAATGGATTGTAAATCCAGGAAAAATAGAAGCCAGCAAAATAAAAGAAGCTTATGATAAGGGATTAATTACTGATGATCAATATAATTTAATTCAACTTGCAGCCGGAAAAGCTTCATCTAAAGAAGAAGGTGCTGAAAAAGTTAGTTTATTTCAGCAAGTCTTAATTGATTACCAGAAATATAATGAAATAGATACACAAATAAAAGTTGATATGGTTAATAGAGCTTGGGAATGGATTGAACTACTATTGAATAAATTGTTTTGCAAAAGTTCCAAAACTGAGAATAATACAGAGAATAATACAGATAAATATAACCAATTGAATGAAAGATATAAAAAAGTTAAAAATGTACAATATTCTAACGATACAAGTAAAATTGATCATGATTCAAATTATAAAACGTTAGATACTACCAAATATTTAAACTGTATTTGTTTTGTTTGCTACATGTATAATATTACCGCGTCCTATAGTGTTAGTAATTTTGATAAATATACACAATTTTCTCAATTGAAAGATATTAAAAATGTGAATCAATTACAGATTGGGGATGTTATTACATGGGAATATGAAAGTGGTGAAGTTGATAAAAACAGCAAACCAATATATGAATATCATGCTTCAATTTGGAAAGGAAATGATGAAATATGGGAATGTATGGATCCGAACGGTGTTAGAACAAGACAATATAGTTCGTATTATAAATGGATGAATGAACATAATCACAAAATAAATAAAGTAAAATATTTTCGATTCAAGGAGTCATAAAAATGATATATCGAATTAAATCTGTTACAAGACTTATAATATTCAAATTTTTATTATTACTCTTAATAAGTTGTTCGAATGCACAAAAAAATAGTGTTACTTCATTTGTTGATGAATATATAAATACAGTTTCTTCTGAACATGCAAAGTATAAATCCAATATTACAGAAAAAATGAAAAACTATTATATGGATTATGAAAACAAAGAATTAGCAGAAATGCCAGAATTTCTTGAAATAGGCCCCTTTAGAAATAATGTGTTGTTAATCAATAGCTATAAAATATTATCAATTAAAGAAATCAAAGATGTAAAAATTCCTGAATGTAAACATGTTTATGATATTGATGTGCAGTTTGAAATTGAAACTGAAAATGGTAATTACAAACAAAAAATTGCTAACTATTGGGTTACATTCTATAAAAATAAATTTTATATTTATGGAGATAATTTTTTACAAGATATTTATATTTTGAAAAAAGATACAAAATAAAAGCTAATTTTCATTTTACAGTTGGAACTACATCAATATCCGTCGTAACATTCGGGCTGAGGAATTCTCTTTTCATTTCCCAGCCTGTCTTTGTATAAGACTTGGCCAGAGTAATGGAACGGCGGCCGTACATTGCTGTTATATGATCTACTGCATCCATGAGCTTTCTTTTCTTGATGTCTTCTTTCGGGTCTATCCAAAGCCAGCCTTGATATTGTGCCGGCATAATATCTAAAAGAGAAATCATTATAACTTTGTAGCCGTAGCCTTTGCGATAAATTTCAGGCAAAGCAATTCTTGCAGCTTCTACTATATCTGGAGTGTATGATGTAAGTCTTGGAAGTGAGACGACAATTCCATTTGAATACTGACTATTTATATCTTCACTATAATAGTTGCAGGTTGAGATTGTTACCTGGACAGCCTGACATTCTGACTTTTGCTGACGTAATCTTTCTACTGCAAGTTCTGCATATTCAACAGCAGCACATTCAAGAGTTTCAATGTCATAGACTTTAATTGCAAACTGACGGCTTGAAGTTATGATGTCTTTCTTATCTCTTGTGACTTTTTCAATACATCTGATTCCGTTTAATTCCTGTACAGTGTTGAAGCCCTGACATGTGAGAAGTTTATTTGCATCTGATAGAGGCATGTTCTTCAGCATTAAGGCATTTGTGATTCCATACCAGGATAATTTTTGCGCCCGCTTGTGACCGATACCCCAGATTGTTTCGCAGTCAGTCTGCTCGAGAAGAGAATCAACTTCTTCTGGATTGTAAACAAAAACTCCGCCGTGTTCCTTTGCTTTTTTGTTGTAGAGTTTTGCCAGTGTTTTTGTTGGGGCTGCTCCTACACAGATAGGAATTCCGACTTCTTTAGCGATTCTTCGTTTGAGGTTGTGGCCGATTTCGTAATAGTCTTTGATGGACCAGTTGCATTTATCAAAGAACAAAAAAGATTCATCAATTGAGTATTCTTCAATGTCGGGAGCATATTCTAAATAAATAGAAGTAATGCGGCGACTTATGTCTGCATACAAAGTGTAGTTACTGGAGAAGACTGTAATACCTCGCCACTGGCAGATATCGCGTACTTTGAAATACGGGTCGCCGCGTTTGATGCCGCAGGCTTTAGCTTCTTTGTTTAAGGCGATTATGATACCGTCATTGTTCGAGAGAACAGCGACAGGCTTACCACGTAAATCCGGACGGTAAATCTGTTCGCAGGATGCATAAAAAGAGTTGGCGTCTGCGTGTAAAATCATGATTCTTTTACCGTATGCAATACATGAGTTATAACACCTGTAATGAAAGTTTCACCTTTGATGTCAAAAACTCTACCAATGACAAATTGACCTTCTGATTCATACACCACAAGAGAGTTTGGTTTTACTTTCTTCGAACGGTCTATGATAATATAATCACCATTGAAGATACACATATGGTTATATCGGGAACTGTCAATCTGCATTACAACAGTTGCTGAAGGATGCTTATAAAGAAACTGGTTGAAATCTATTCTATTCTGTTCATACCCCTGAGCAGGGCTTGGAAATCCTGTTACCATGCTTTTGATGATAATTCTTGTTTAGTGAATTGTCAATAAATTACATCACTATTTAGTGATTTATTTATTTTAAATATCATTGTATAATAGTTGGTATGGATGCAGAAAACTTTTGGAATAAGGTAAAGAGTATTCTCTCGGAACAGTCTAAGAATCAGGAATGGCTTTGTGAACAGACTGGTATTGTCATTGGTACTTTGCGTAACTGGATTTATTATAAGAGACTTCCGAATGTTGATGACGGAATAAGAATTATTGAGTCTCTAGGGCTTACTATGGAGCAGTTTAAACTCTGGCCAGATGTTCCAAGCGAAGATGTCATTAATATTCCGGTTTATGAACAGGCTCTTTCTGCAGGTAAAGGCCAGGAGTTTAATGATTATGCTGAAATTAAAGATTGGGTTGCATTACCAAAAACTCTAAACAGTATTAGAAAAAATATCAGTGCCTCTTATGTACGCGGTGACTCTATGGAACCAACCTTGTTTGACAGTGATATTGTTTTGTATGACAGATTTGGTTATGACGGCACTGACGGTATTTATGTTATCAATTATAGAAGTGCTGCCTTTGTAAAACGTCTGCAGCGTGATAAGGATTTTGTGAGAATTATTTCGGACAATAAGAAATATGCTGAAATGACAGAAGGTGATGAAAGCGATGATTTTCGGGTAATTGGTCGCGTTCGATATGTAGTGCATAAGGTACAGGGATAAGATGAATATCAATAATTTACAAAATGGCGATCTTCTCTTTATGCGTGATGAATCTGATTTCTCAAAATCGATTGTTGAAACAACTTCTTCCTATAGTCATGTTGGCATTTATTTTGATGGTATGATTTATCATGCTTCCAGAAAACTTGGAGTTGCAAAACAGGAGATTGAAGATTTTATAAATGAAAACAATTGGGAAATTGATATTTACAGATACCCTGAAATTGATTGTGAAATTGTAAAGGAACGTGCGGAGAAATATTTAGGCAGTGAGTATAATCACAGCTTTTATCCGGATAATAAAAAGTTTTACTGCTCTCAGTACATTGCAGAAATTCTTCCTATATTTGATATTGTGCCTATGAAGTTTGGAGATGGAGAAAAGGAAATCTCTGACTATTGGAAAAAGTATTATGACAATTTAGGCGTTCCTGTCCCTCTAGACATTTTGGGAACTAATCCGAGCCAGATTTCTAAGTGTAAGAAAATTAAATTGATTGGTAGAATATGTTAGCATAATGATAGAGAGGTGTTTATGGGTATAGGCTTTACTTGTTCTTGTAAAAAATGTAATTACAAACACAATATTTATATAGGTTCCGGTTTCCTTAACTGTGCTTCACTTGATTACACTCCGACTGAAAAAGTTCTTTTTATTTGTCCTGAATGTGGATGGTGGAAAGAAACTAAACTTGAATTAGAAGATGACAAAATACGAAAGTGTTTTAAGTGTAAAAATGAAATGAAAACCTATAAACAGAATCTAGGTTTTGAGAATATTGATTCAATGCCAAAAATGATGTGCAAAAAATGTGGCGGAGAATTTGAAAAAATAAACAGGTTCTTTCAATGGGACTAAAAAACATATCTTGATTTAAATATTTCATTTCATTAAACTGCAATGATTTGGTGAAAACCAAATGGAGGCTTGGGAAATTACATTATAACTATAAGGAGCTTAATTTATGAAAGCAGAGAAATCTTATGTATTTGTCCCAAGAGAAACTTACAAACCATTTTTTAATCGTTGTTACAATCTTCTTATTCCGTTAATTACAGAATTAAAAAAGATTGGAATAAAAGCAACTCTTTATCCTATAGGAAGTGGAAAACGTCATTTAGTTACTCAGAAAATAATAAATGGAAAACCACAGTCCTATGATTTAGATTTTAATCTTGAAATTGATTTAGATTCATTACCACCAAAATATAAGAGTCTAAAAAAATTGAAAGATAAAATCAGAGGATTACTAAATCAAATTATTGCAGATAAAGATTTCTTTTCTGATGGTCAAGATTCAACTTCAGTAATTTCTGTACCATTGCATTTTAACGATACAAAAGAAATTGAATTTAGTTTTGATCTTGCTATAGTTTCTCGTAACTCATTTGGAAATTTACAGAGATTAATTCATGATAAATCGCATAATAACTATACCTGGTCACCAGCAAAAAACTCTAAGGATTGTGATATAAAAGCAGAAAAATTAAAGACGGCAGAAAGATGGAACAAGGTCAGAAAACGCTATCTAGAAATTAAAAATCAATTCATTAATGACAACAATCATCCTTCTTTTATTTGTTATGTTATGGCAATAAATGAAGTTTATGATTTGTATTACTAATGGCGACGTTTTCCCCCGTGCCCCCAAGTGTTTCGCGCCGAGTATAAAGTGTAGTGCCCGCAGATTCAAAGGTTTTTGAAAGATATCTGATTTTTCCAGAATCTTTGAAAAATGTGTAGTTTACTACACTTTGAAAGGCTTTCTGTAGTGAAAGTGAAGTTTATATTATAAGATATAGAAAAGTATAGAGTTGTATTTATTAGTGTGGATTGCAGATATATTTTATATTTTTCTAGCACTACACATTTTTAAAAGAATTAAAATAATTTTTATATGAAGTATAGATAAGTTAATAACTACGTGTAGTTTTACAATGTGTAGTTTTGAATTTGTTTATTCTGGATTAAACTTTTTAGACCGCTGCGCGCGCTCCCCCCGCAGTTTTTATTTTAGCGCAGCCATAGTTGGATTTTCCTTTTTGAAAATCTCAATCTGTTCTGGAGTCAGCTTATTTGGATAATCTGGCCAGAAGTTGAAAACAGTTTCGCAATCAAAACTGAAAAGATATGGTCCTGTAACGTCTTCATCAATTTTTGTTGCGTACCAGATTTTATCAGTTTCTTTGTGCTTGCAGAAATCATAGCCGTTCTTAGTAACATGTATCTCTTTGTTCATGATTTTATTATAAAACATAATTCAAGGTATCGAAAGTCATCACGGAGCGAAGACTGCTTTTTCAAATCCAAGCGTCTGCGAAGCAGTCGCAAACTTTTGAAAGCTGTCTGAGCGAAGTTTTGGAAGATGCATTTTTATCCTGAACGAATCAATTTGTCCGAAGGACTTCATCGAGGAATTGTCATTTTGTAAGAGGCATACGGAAGGAGCAGTCTTGCTCAATAACAAGTGGCCGCGTAGCGGGCACAGGCTTATGGCAAGTCTGCGACTGGAGCTGGAAGAATCATCGGTCAGCTGAGCGGCGGGAGCGCACGGACGCGCGACCAGAGCGACCTGCGTAAGAGGTACATTCATTTTTGAAGGAGAAATACAACGGCGGAGATGGCGGCAACAAGGACGTTGTCGCCTTGCCGATTGAGCGCAGGGCTTGTCCCTGTGCGATTGAGGCAATACTTCACATACGAAAGAATATCCCCACAGCCGCCACTTGTAGAACCAATTGAGCATCTAAAAAAGCGGGACAACTGTAATGTTGAGCAAAAGGGTGCCCCCTTGCCCCCCAAGAGCGGTTCAATAACATTCCTTATTTTTTACGAAGGGGGAAAAGGGGGATGCCCCGCGGCGGGGGGAAAGGGGGAACGCTTTTGCGTGCCCGCTTTTTTAGTTGCGACACGAACTAGAGGCACTTACATTTTCACGACCAATATTTAAGAACTAGAGGAACTGGCGGCGTGCAACTAGCGTCACTCTACAACGATTGCTTCTCGCGGAAACAGGCAGATGCACAAAGCGGAAGGTCCGCGAAGCGGTACCGTAGCGACTGCAGCTGACTGTGCTTTCATTGCTTACCTGCGAGCTTGAACAAAGGCCACCTTGCGAGCCCACTAGTAAATGCAAACATTGTGTGAACGAATGAAGCGTAACGAAGTGAAGCTGAATGAGTGAACACTCTGTTTGCTACCTTTTTGGAAGATGGAACTTTAAGAACTAAGAGGCCTGTAGAGAGCGGAAGCGGTACGAAGTACGGCTGGAGCGAACGGTAATAAACGAGGTCTTATAAGATTAAATGTACGGATAGATGGTCCGTATGTCTGAGCATTTTCCGGAATTTGTGTCCGGCGTTCTGTATGCAAAGAATATGCCTAAAGTATGCAAAAAGTATGCAAAAAATAAAACAACACTATACAATTATAAGTTATTTTATTGAAAAATACCTATTGAAGTGCTATAATACAGTTATATTAGGTTATGCAATTATTGGACGCAGGCTTTTGGTATCGTTCTGAAAATCCGTATGTCGTTAGTTCGATTCTAACTTGTGGCAAAGGCTTCTTACGAAAGTGAGAAGCCTTTTTTTATTGCCTAATTACATTCTTTGAAATAAAAAAAGCGCAGAAAAGTCTGCGCCCTTTTGTCATCTGTTAAATTTCATTATATTTTTCAACAATTTCATCCCAGGATTTTGGCATTTCCGTATTCAGGTAATCCAGCACCTTGTCGTAATAACTTTTCCAGTAATCATCCTTTACATTAGTGATTTTATTCAAAATATTTTCACTGTCAGCAGGCAGCTCTTCAAACAAAATGTTCCTTAAGCCTTCTGTTGTATATTTTCCTTTAGTTGAAACAATAAAGCAGCCGTTTACGGCAGAAGCTAAAAAGGAGCCTCTGCGCTCAGAAATGCCATCTGGGAAGGGGAGAATTGCACATTTTGAATTATTGAGAATTGCAGAAGTGTCTTCGTTATTCAAATCCAGAAAAACATTTATGTTGTTATCTTTTGCTTTTTCAATAATTTCCCGGCCATAATCTTCAAGCCCGCTTGGAATGCGGCCTATGAGGGCGTTGTTTTTACCTTTTATTGAGCTTATTAAATCAATATATTCTTCAATACCTTTACCAGGGCAAATCTGGCCAAAGTTGATAAAATCATACTTACGTTCAGAAAAAGCTTTTACGTTTTCTACGGCAGAAATATTAGAAAAAATCTTGATGATAGAAATATCAAGTTTTTTATGGTGCTTACGTACGGCTTCCTTTTCATACTCATTTGTTACAACAAGTTTTTTTGCAAAAAACAAAGCCAGATCCTGTACAATTCTAGCCTTGAGTTTTTTATTTGAAAATTCGTGATAAACCATAACACATTTTTTACCGAGTTTTCTTGTATAATGAGCCAGAAGCAGGAAGGGAATAAAAGACCATTTATAACCAAGAGTCGGATACTGGATAATGATTTTATCCGGCTTTATTTCATCTATTTCTTTTTTATACTGTTTGTAGTTTTTTATATTCCAGTCTTTTTTATAGAATAACTTCCAGTCTTTTGCGTTTGTTGAATTCATCAGACAGCTTGTATAATCTCCAACACCACAAACGTCAGGAGGGTAAGAACCCGTTATTAATAATGTCATTTTGTGACTCCTTATAGAAAAATAGTACCAATATGTAAAACAGTTTATTCCTTAGAAATATCTTCAAAACTTAAATCCAGCGTATAAGTACTGCCATGAAAGTTCAGCTGAATCTTAGCCCTCTGCTTGCGGCGGTCCACCTTAATAATGTTACCTTCCATGCCCTTAAGCGGCCCTTCAATTACCACAATGCGGTCATTTTCATCAAAGCGTACTCGCGAAGGCCCAATCTTAGGTCCCATTCCCATAAAATGCTTAATAATGGAAAGATCCTTATCACCTAAAGGTACAATCTCCGTATTACTGTTCAAAAAGTGGTAAAAATCCGGCAGTTTTTTAAGCTCCAGAAGCGTTTTTGCGTCTATCATATTTTCCGTCTGCATAATCACATAAGACGGAAACATCGGCTGCAGCTCCTTCAGGCTTTTGCCTCCGCGTCTGATAGTTAATTCACGTGTAAAGTAAACAAATTTATGAGCCTGAGCCAGAGCCGGGTTCAGCTTTTTTAGATTATCAATAAAAATCTGCTCCCGCCCCGTAGCAACCTGAATTACAAAATACTGCATAGTTGAAATATTATAGTGGATTTAGATATACGTATCTACACGCAGATAGTAATTTATTGAAGACATTCTTTCTGCAGCAGTGTGTTTTGATAGCAGTAAGTTGATTTCGTGTATTTAACGAAAATAGAATGTACCAATTGACTAATATCATGTTTATTTATAAATTATTTTATAGTAAAAGGAGATTTTAAAGTTCAAGGTTTACCGCTTTTATAAAGATATTAGCAATTAAAATAGAAGATGATATGTCTAGAAATAGGCAGTCGAACTATTTATCCAAATTACAGTGTCGTTTTTTGGAATAATTATGTTCGGCTGCCTATTTTTTTTAATCTTTTCTTTTTTATTGTTTATGATTAAAAAAGCTCTGCAGATGTACAATAAAAATGGCAATAAAAGCAGGAGAGAAAAAATAACTAAAAGGAGGTGCTTATGCACACAAACAAAAAGATAACCTCAAAGCAGGTTGCATCTATGGCAGGCAAAGTTCTTCACAGTTCTTCTGCCTCACAAACTGCAAAATCGCTTGCAGCGTCGGCTTTGTCGCAAAGGCAGAAAGGTAATCAAACCGGAAGTCAAATGGAAGATTTAGCTTCTAAGGTTTTATCAAGTTCAAAGTATAGTCGTGAAACAAAGGCTATAGCAGGTTCAGTTTTAGCTCAGGCAAATAAAGAGCGATAGTTTTTGGAGGTTTAAGATGTATTTTCCTTTAACAGGTTGGAAAAACAAGAATGGCACATCGGAACGTTCTTGTAGTTGTGGAAGCTGGAAAAATCACTGGATTAATAATTCTGGGAAACCATGGCCAGTATTCTGTTGTGCTTCAGATTGTATGCTGCAGGCGGAAGTAGGGGCACATGTAATTAATTTCACTTTAAGCGGCGAATGGATAATTCCACTGTGTAAGGGCTGTAATCAAAGGATAGATGAGTTTTCCATTAGCGAATATACAACTCCAGTGTCTGGAAACAAAGAGAAAACTGGATGCTAATTCTAACTGCGATAGGGCAATTATTAAATTATTCTATCGCAGTCTTATTCATCGCAACGATAGCACCCATAGATTTTGATGAGGTCTTTGTGTCTTCAAAATGATTATTCTAAAACGAGTCTTAAAAGAGACATTGTCATAAATTTTTATTAAAATGACAGGAGCAGCAAAAACAAACTCAGTTGCTATATATGCAAATGTTTTAAATTCGACACACAACAAACGAATTTATTTGACTATTCTGTAGTTGAGCAATATATTTGATACAATTATAGAACCTTTAGATATATATAAGGTTTTAGAAATCATTTCTGAAACTGATAGTACTTATAAAAGTTATCAACTTAATGAATTTAGAAAAGAACTTATAATAAAACTTGAATAGTGCTTTATATCTTTGAGATAATTTAGTAATTACCAAGAATATAAGGATAAGCAATTTAATTACGATTTGTTTTTTGAATATTCAGGAGTTTCTTTAGGTGTTGAATTAATCTACTCCCGCCCCGTAGCAACCTGAATTACAAAATACTGCATGGTTGGAATATTATAGTGGATTTAGATTTTAGTGACTATATAAATCGTTAGAAGTAACGTTAAATATCTAGTATAAGTGATTGTTTTTTTACCCAAAATGGCATATAATAATATTTAAATATTTACTGCATTTTTGCAGTAGTACAGCGGATGTCAGAGAGGTATAGTTAGTTTCGGCAACATATTTTCCCTGCATCTTTTATGCCTCTCTTCGTTTTTCAACGGAAAATGACGTCCGCTGGGTGTTTTTTTAACCAAAATTCTTATTACATTACTTAAATATATCTAATAATAAATCTTTAGAAGGTAAATCTCTATGATTAAAGTATCTCGTGGATGTTGTGGTGAAGAAGAACTTGCTCAGGTAAAAGAAGCTTTTGAGTATGGCTACTTTGGTCTTGCCTACAAAGTAGAAGAATTTGAAAAAGCAATTGCTGATTATCTAAATACAGACAGAAATGTTGTTGCTACAAATACTGGAACTTCAGCGCTTCATCTTGCACTTACAACTTTAGGTATTGGGGAAGGTGATGAAGTAATTCTTCCTTCTTTTACCTTTGTTGCTACTGCCCAAACTGTTTCTGAAACTGGCGCAACTCCAGTTTTCTGTGATGTTCACCCAGATACATTCCTACTTGATTTGGAAGATGTTAAGAAGAAAATAACTCCGAAAACCAAAGCTATAATTCCTGTTCATTACGCAGGTCGTCCTTGTGATATGGAATCTTTTCTTAAGATAAAGGAAGAAATGAGGATTCGTATTATTGAAGATGCAGCGCATGCTTTTGGTTCCTATTATAATGGAAAGAAGATTGGCTCATTTGGTGATATAACTTGTTTTTCATTCGATTCAATCAAGGTTATGACTTGCGGTGAAGGTGGTGCTGTAATTAGTGATGATCCAGCCTTTGCTGATCTTGCAAAGCAGAAACGTCTTCTTGGAATAGACCGTAAAACAATGCATGTTAAAGACTGGAAAAAACGCAGTTGGGTATATGATGTTCCAAGCCAGGGTTATCGTTATCACATGAGTAACATTAATGCAGCAATAGGCCTTGCTCAGATAAAGAAAGTTGATTCGTTTATCGCTCGTCGCAGGGAGATTTGTCATTTATATGACAAGAATCTGAATGGTGTTGATGGTATAGAATGTATGCCAGCTTCTTATGATGAAATTACTCCATTCATGTATGTAATCCGCGTTAAGAATGGTAAGCGAAATGAACTAAAGACATTCCTGATGGAACATGATATCGAATCTGGAATCAGTTATATTCCATGTCATCATTTTACACTTTATAAAGATTGTGGAGCAAATCTTCCTGCTACAGATAATATTTATGACGAGATTCTTTGTCTTCCAATTCATTATGAATTAAAAGATGAAGATGTTGTGACAGTATCAAATACAATTAAGGAATTTCTGAATAAATAATAAAATGGCTTCTGAGTCAATTTCAAAATCTGTAATCTGGCAGCTAATAGGAAAGTTTGCATTGCAAGGTGTTGCTTTTTTTACAACACCAATATTTACGCGAATATTGACACCTGAAAACTATGGAACAATAGCCTTGTATACTTCATGGTCATCAATATTGATGGTCGTGTTAAGTTTACAAACATATGGTTCAATTGCTACTGCAAGAATTCGTTTTACAAAAGAAGAAATGCCAGCGTATCTTTCCAGTACACTTTCAATTTCGGTAATTGCATATGCAGTTTTCTTTTGTGTTATTCTTACATTTAGAGGTGTATTTGCAAAAATATTTGGTCTAGATGAAACGTTAGTTACCTTGCTTTTGCTTCATTCTTTCGCAAGTTATGTAATAGCTTTTTTTGTTGCATATCTTGACCAGCATAAAAAAGTTGTGCAATCTAGTTTGATATCAGTAAGTTCAACTGTTTGTTCTGTTGTTCTTGCTTTGATTTTTGTTCTGAACTTTGAGAATAAAGTATATGGTAAAGTAATAGGCCAGCTTATACCATTAGTTATAGTTGGAATTATAATTCTTTTTGTTATTTACATAAAAGGGAAAAGTTTTTGGAATACTTCTTATAACAAATACTGTTTGCTTTTAACCATGCCACTTGTTGTACATGGTTTAGGACACATGGTATTTACTCAGGCAGACCGGATTTTATTACAGCGTTTCCAAAGTGAAAGTGTGCTTGGAGTTTATAGTGTTGCATATTCTTTATGTAGTGTACTTTCGATTATTTTTGCTGCCGTGAATACAGCCTGGATTCCATTTTATTACGATTTTAAAAAGACGAATAATAACGAGGCTATAAAGGAACATTCAAAAAGATATATAAAACTAATTACATTAATGTTTATTGGTTTTATTCTGCTTTCTTTTGACGTTTTTAAGTTGATGGCACCAGAACCTTATTGGAATGGTCTTAAGATTATTCCAATATTTGTTGCATCCTTTTATTTTTCATATTTATATCATTTCCCGGTTGGGTTCGAATATTACTATGAAAAAACAAAACTGATTCCTGTTGCGACTATTTTTGTAGCAATAATAAATATTATATTGGATGTTATTTTAATACCACGCTATGCAGCGTTTGGAGCTGTGTTTGCGACAATGCTTTCACAGATACTTTTATTTACATTCCATTTTGTTGTATCTAGATTTGTAATAAAAGAAACTTTCGATTATAAATTATCGTTCTTTCTTATTCCTGCAGCAATCGTACTGACATTTGTAGGTGCGAGTTATTTTCTTATGGATTTGCAATATGTACGTTGGATTTTGTTTATAATTGTAGCTTCATATGTTTCTTATGATGTTTTGAAACATAGAAGTATTTTCTAAAAAAGGAATTAAAAATGGAACTTTGTAGGCTTTTGAATTTTACAGAAAAAGGTGATGATCGAGGAAAACTTGTCATTGTAGAAGGAAATCAGGATGTGCCGTTTGAAATTAAACGACTCTTTTATATCTATGGTTCTGATCGTGATGTAGTGCGTGGAAAACACGCAAATCGTGATTCTGAATTCGTACTTATAAATGTAAGCGGAACTTCTAAAGTCATGGTCACAGACGGTAAAGAAAAGCAGGTTATTGAGCTTACAAAACCTCGTCAGGGAGTATATCTTCCAAAACTTGTTTGGAAGGAAATGTACGACTTTTCGCCAGATTCAGTTTTATTATGCCTGGCATCAACTCATTATGATGGTAACGAATATATTCGTAACTACGACGATTTTCTAAAATTGGATTTAAAATGATTCATAAATTATCAGACGTACAATCAAAAAATATCGGAAAAGATACAAATATCTGGCAGTTTTGCGTTGTTCTTCCAGAGGCAAAAATAGGGGATAATTGCAATATTTGTTCGAATGTGTTTGTGGAAAATGATGTTGTTATTGGAAATAATGTAACTGTAAAATGCGGTGTTCAATTATGGGATGGAGTAACAGTTGAGGATAATGTTTTTATCGGTCCAAATGTAACATTTACTAATGATTTGTTTCCTCGCTCAAAGCAATATCCAGAAAAATTTTATAAAACAATAATAAAAAAAGGTGCAAGTATAGGCGCTAATGCGACAATTATTTGTGGCCATACAATAGGTGAAAATGCAATGATAGGTGCAGGAAGTGTTGTAACAAAAGACGTTCCATCCGGAGAACTTTGGGTAGGCAATCCTGCAAGATTTATCAGAAAAATAGAAGGTTAAAAATATGCAAGTACCATTTCTCTCATTAAAAGACATTACGGAAAAATATAAAGACGAATTGCATGAAGCAGTTCTTCGTGTAACTGATAGTGGCTGGTATCTTCAGGGAAACGAGAACAAGAAGTTTGAAGACGATTATGCACGTTATATAGGAACAAAATACTGTGTTGGAGTTGCAAACGGGCTTCAGGCATTGGAGCTGATGATTCGTGCTTGTAAGATTTTGTACTGCTGGAACGATGGTGACGAGATTATTGTTCAGGCAAATACATATATTGCGACCATACTTGCCATTTCTCAGAATAATCTAAAGCCAGTTTTACTTGATCCAAATGCAGATACATTGGAACTTGATTCAGAAAAAATAGAAAAGGCAATTACATCAAAAACTCGTGCTGTAATGTTAGTTCACCTTTATGGTCGTTGTCTTTACAATGAGAAAATTAGTGATATTTGCAAAACTCATGGCTTGAAGCTTTTTGAAGATAATGCACAGGCCCATGGGTGTATGTATAAAGGAAAGAAAACTGGCTCATTCGGAACTGTTGCTGCACATAGTTTTTATCCTGGTAAAAATCTAGGTGCTTTTGGAGATGCCGGTGCAATTACAACTGATGATGAAGAAATAGCAAATCTTGTGCGTGTACTTGGGAATTATGGTTCATCAAAAAAGTATGTGTTTGACTATGTAGGTGAAAATAGTCGTCTTGATGAAATCCATGCTGCTGTTCTTGATGTAAAACTCAAACATCTTGATGAGGATAATAATCGTCGTAAACAGATTGCTAAGATGTATTATGAGGGAATAAAGAATCCTCTTATAAAATGGCCTTCTGTAAAAACTGATGAAAGTAATGTATTTCATATATTTCCTGTATTCTGTGAAAAGCGTGATGAATTACAGCAATATTTGAAAGATCATGAGATTGGAACTCTTATTCATTATCCAATTCCTCCACACAAGCAGAAGTGTTATGAGGAATGGAATGAAATTAGTTTGCCTGTAACAGAGAATATTCATGCGACAGAACTGAGTTTACCTATGAGTCCTTGTCTTACAGATGAACAGCTCAAATGGGTAATCGATTGTATAAATAATTTTGAATAAATAAAATAGGAGTGTTTATATTATGAAAATAATAGGGGTTATTCCTGCACGTTATAAATCTTCCCGATTTCCGGGGAAACCACTTGCCGACATTTGCGGTAAACCAATGATTTGGTGGGTGTATCAGCAATGTTTGAAAGTCTCCAAATTGGATGAGCTTTATGTAGCGACAGACGATGAAAGAATAGCCGAAACATGTAAAACTTATCAGATGAATGTTATTATGACATCTGACAAGCATAAAACTGGTTCAGATAGAGTTGGGGAAGTAGCGTCAAAAATAGAGGGAGATTTGTTCATCAATATTCAGGGTGATGAACCACTTATTGATCCTCGTGAAATTGAAGAAGTAATAAGTATCTTTAATGATTCAGACGTATACTTTGGATCATTAAGAATTAAAATAGATAATCCTGATGAAATTGCTGCATACAGTACTGTAAAAGTAGTTGTTGATAAAAATAATGATGCAATGTATTTCTCAAGAAATGTTATTCCTTCCAATGTAAAGGATGGTCATTGCGCTGATGTATTTAGGCATGTTGGAATATATGCATATAAAAAGGATTTCCTATTAAAGTTTGTAAAAATGCCGCAAACAGAGCTTGAACTTGGAGAAGGTATTGAGCCATTACGTGCAATGGAAAACGGATTTAAAATTCGTGTTAAAGAAACAACTTATTCAAGTATAGGGGTAGATTATCCAGAGCATATAAAGCTCGTAGAACAAGTTATAAAAAATAAAGATGAGGTACAGCAATGAAACATGCTAAACTCTTGGACTGCACTCTCAGAGATGGTGCTTATTTAATTGATAAAAATTTTGGTGATAATGTAATAAAGGGAATAATTTCAGGACTAGTTAATGCAAAAGTTGATTTGATTGAAGTTGGGTTTTTCCAGAATGATGGTTTTGGAGAAGGAAAAACTGTTTTCAAAAACTCTAAAGATGTAAAACGTTTTATTCCAAAAGATAAAAAAGGCTGTCTTTTTACAGTTCTTGCTGATTATAGTAGATATTCAATAGATAATCTTGATGAATGTACTGCTGATTCAATAGATGGAGTCCGAGAATGCTTCTTCAAGAATGAAAGATTTGATGCAATTAATAATTGTAAAAGAATCAAAGATCTTGGTTATAAATGTTTTGTACAACCTGTAGATATTCTTGGTTATACTGATTATGAATTGCTTGAACTAATAAAACTTGTTAACGAGGTAGAACCCTATTGTTTTTCAATTGTTGATACTTTTGGTTCTATGTATCCAAGTGATTTGCAGCGAGTATTTGAACTTATAGATCATAATCTTACTGCCAGTTGTAAAATTGGTTTTCACTCTCACAATAATATGCAGATGTCAAATGCTCTTTCGCAGGAATTTGTACGAATGAGTTATGGTAGAAGAAATGTTGTTGTAGATGGAACTATTTCGGGTATGGGGCGAGGCGCTGGCAATACACCAACTGAATTGATTGCACAATATTTTGTTTCTAAACTTGGCTATAACTATGATATTGACGCAATATTGGACATAATCGATGATTATATGGACAATATCCGTGCAAGATGTAATTGGGGGTATTCAACTCCATTCTTTATAGCGGGTAGTTATAGTGCACATGTAAATAATATTGCTTATTTGACAAAAAAGAATAGTATTCGTTCAAAAGATATACGTTTTATTTTGAATAAAATTGGAGCCATTGCTAGAAAACGATATGATTATGATCTTCTAGAACAGACTTACATTGATTATTTGAATTCAGAAATTGATGATAAAGAATCAATAAGAAAACTAGGTGATGTGATGAATGGTCAAAATGTTTTGCTACTTCTTCCTGGTAGTACAGCTCATATTCAGTCTGACAAGATAAAAAAATACATATCAGATTTCAAAGCAATTGTTATAAGTGTTAATTATGTACATGAAAATATCGAAACTGATTATGTTTATATGAGTAATACAAGGCGTTATAGTTATTGGCGAAATGATTCAAATTATTTAGCAAAAAGAAGAATTATTGCATCAAATATAAAAACTCAATCAGATGATAAAAATGAAATAATCCTTTCATTTAATAAGCTTATAAAACTGGGATGGGAACATATAGATAATTCAGGACTTATGGTTCTTAGATTACTTGATGGTCTCAATCCAAAATCAATAGCAATTGCAGGCTTTGATGGTTATAGTTATTCAAATGATGAAAACTATGCTGTAAAAGATATGGAACTTTCAAGTGTAAAAGAAGATGCTGTAAAACTCAATGATGAAATTTCTGAAATGCTAAATGATTATATGGAAAATAGAAAGAATAATTGTGATGTAATTTTTATTACAGATTCTAGATTTAGTAAAATAAAAGGAATGAAGAAATTATAAAATGAATAATTACAAATACATTTTATTTGATTTAGACGGAACTTTGATGGATACCAGCAAAGGAATTATTGAAGCAATAGTATACACTATGAAAAAATATGGTAAAGAAGTTCCTAATGAATCTGATTTAAGAACATTTATTGGACCTCCTATGCAAAAGTCATTACAGATGTTATATAATCTTAGTGATGAAAAAGCGATGGAAATGGCTAATGTATTCCGTGATGTTTATAAAACAGATGAATATCTATTTCAAGCTGTTCCTTATGAAGGTATTTATGATTTATTTGATTCGTTGAAAAAGAATGAAAAAAAAACAGGAATAGCAACATATAAGCGAGAGGATTATGCAAAACATCTTCTCATAGAAAAACAATTTGATAAATATACCTCCTGGATTTACGGTTCTGACTTTGATGGAAAGTTAACAAAGTCTGATATAATCCGTACTTGTTTGAAAAATATGGGATGTGTTGATTTTTCTGAAGCAGTATACATTGGTGATGGTGATAGTGACGGGAAAAACGCCAATGAGGTTGGAATGGATTTTATTGCTGTAACTTATGGATTTGGTTTTAAGAATGTAGATGATGCTGTGCAGTATAAGCCAGTTGCGGTAGTGAATAGCTGTAAAGAACTAATGAATAACTTGTTATAGATCTATTGTAGGGTATAAGAGAATGATACGTTCATTTATAAAGAAACACCCCAAATTGAGAAAACTTGCGATTTCAATTTTAAGTTTTCCACAATTTGTAAAATATTACATTATTTATCCCTTACAAGGATTTATGAGAATAGTTTTTGCTTCATGTAATAAGAAGTTCATGAAAGAAATAAAAAACATTAAAAATTCCTGCTTTGGAAAAAGATGCTTTATTGTTGCAACAGGTCCAAGCCTTACTGTAGCAGATGTAAATGCTCTTGAATCAGCAAAGGAAATTACATTTGGTCTTAACAGCATTTTTAAGATGTTTGATAAAGTGTCATGGCGACCAAATTATTATGTTTGTGCTGATCTGGAATTAATGAAAGAGAATATACAATCTTCTGGAAATACATTTTTTGAAGAAAAAGCAATTGAAAAATCATTTACTGATATGTCTCTTTCGTATAATAAATTTTCTGGAAATGTAATTTATCTACCAATAAATAGACAGTTGCATGGTATGAAAACTATTTTAGATGACAATTTCAAGTTTTCATTAAATCCAATTTATACTTTCTATGATTATTATACCGTAACTGCTTTAGCAATGCTTTTAGCAGCTTATATGGGATTTAAGGAAATTTATCTTTTAGGGTGTGACTGTAATTATATGGGAAAACTACGGCATGCAGATGGTATGACTTCAAAAGAAGATGTTGAATTATCTGATGACTACTTTCTATATGCAGCAGTTCAAATGCAAAAGGGGTATACGTATCTTAATAAAAAGCTCTTGAAAAAGGGTGTGACAACCTATAATGCAACTCGTGGCGGTGCATTAGAAGTTTTTCCTCGTGTTAATTTTGATGACATAATTGGAATAAAAAAATGACAATAGTTTTTAATGATACTCTTGGTGTATTTGGTGGCTCACATACACTTATGTTGCGTATGTGCCGTTGGCTTCGATTACATAATTATAATGTTTCAATATTTTGTATTAGTGCTTCGAATACTGAAATTGTTGAGGCAATGAAAGAACTTGGTGTACAAATTGAAGTAATTGGCAACTTTGAATTGAAACTCTTGAAGAATGCATTGAATAAGGTTGTTGCGCAAGATTCTGATGTTAAAGTTGTAAACTTTACTTTTGAAAAATGGCTCAATGTTGAATGTATAAAACGAATGTATGGTTTTACCGTACAAAACTTGATTTATGATATTCATCCGGCAATTTTTTATAAGGGAGAGGGCCTTCCTTTTTCATTTTTACGAAAGCATGCGCGTAAGGAGTTCAGTCGTATAGTTCTTCGTGCTCATGATAATAATGCAATTATCTCTATGGAAGAAACAAATATAAAGTCTGTACGGAATTATTACGGATATGGGGAAGAGTATAAGCCGCCAGTTTTGAGTCTTCCTATGATTTGTGAACGAAATGAACATTGTGAAGAAATTATAAAATCAGGTTTCGATTCAAATCTAATAATGACTGCAACAAGGGCAGATTTCCCATTTAAGGGCTATCTGATGGGACTTGTAGATGATTTTGTGACCTTAAAGAAAATATATCCTGAATTGAAAATGCTGATTGTTACAGCGGGAAACGATTTACCAAAATTAAAGGATAAAATCTCTGTGCTTGAAGATAATATAAAAAAAGATATTACAGTTCATGGCTGGGTAACATATCCGGAACTAATTGAGCTTATGAAAAAATGCAAGGTATTTGTTGGTATGGGGACAACAATTCTTGATGCAGCTTTACAATATAAGATTGTAGTTTCTTCTGCTTTTAATACGCTTGAACATAAATCGTGCGGTTTCTTTTCTGATAATCCATTTATTCTTGGGCCTGTTGAATCTGAATGTTCTCCAGCATTGGAATATCTAGATTGTGTGTTGAAAATGGATTTTAATGAATATAAATCAAAATGTCATCAAAGTTTCGAAGCTGTATATAGTAATTATAATATAGATACTATGATGCCTGCTTTGCTTGCTCAGAATGAAAAGTCTTCAGATTGTATTTTAACCTGGGGAGAAGTACAGGAGCATCGTTTGAATCTAATTGTAAATAAAATCAGATTCAGAAACAAAGTAGATAAAAACGATTATACAGAAGTTATCGCTTCAAATAAATAATAACAAATATAATAAATTTCGGAGTTTCTTTTATGAAAGCAGTAATTTTAGCAGGTGGTTTTGGTACTCGTATTTCCGAGGAAAGCCAGTTCAAGCCTAAACCAATGATTGAAATCGGTGGTATGCCAATTATCTGGCACATAATGAAGTTGTATTCTTTTTATGGAATCAATGAATTTGTTATTTGTGCAGGATATAAGCAGGAAGTTATAAAAGAATGGTTTGCAAATTACTTCCTTCATACCAGTGACATCACTTTTGACTTCACAAAAGGTAATGAGATGATTGTTCATAATAAGCATTCAGAGCAGTGGAAGGTGACTGTTGTCGATACAGGTCTTAATGCAGGAACTGGAGGTCGTTTAAAGAAAGTTCGTGATTATATAGGAAATGAACCTTTCTTTATGACTTATGGGGATGGTGTTTCTGATGTTAATATCAAAGAACTTCTTTCTTTTCATAAAGAACATAAAAAACTTGCAACTATAACAAGTATTCACCCAAGTGGACGATATGGAAATATTGATTTTGATGGTGATAAGGTTGTTTCATTCCGCGAAAAGAGTTCACTTGATGTAGGCTGGATAAACGGCGGCTTTATGGTTCTTGAACCAGAAGTTCTTGATTTTGTTAAAGATGAAACTGTCATGTTTGAACAGGAGCCTATGGAAAAAATCGCAGAATCAGGTGAAATGGTATGTTTTAAACATACAGGCTTCTGGCAGTGTATGGATACATTGCGTGATAAACAGAAACTTGAAGCTCTTTGGGCTGAAAATAAAGCTCCATGGAAATTGTGGAAATAAGGAGAATACAAAGTGGCATTCAACAATGTATATAAAAATAAAAAAGTTCTGATTACTGGAAATACAGGCTTTAAAGGAAGTTGGCTTTCTACCTGGCTTACAATGCTTGGAGCAGAAGTTTTTGGTTATTCTCTTAGTGTGCCGACAGAACCTGCAATGTATGAAGTATTGGATTTGGGAAGTAAAATCAAGAATGAATTTGGTGATATTCGAGACAAAGAAAAGTTTAATGAATATGTACAAAATGTAAAACCAGATTTCATTTTCCACCTTGCTGCACAGGCAATTGTTTCAACTTCTTATAAAGAACCTTTTGATACAATAACGACTAATGTTGTTGGAACTGCTAGTGTTCTTGAAGCTATTCGAAATATTACCTGGGATTGTACTTGCGTTCTGATTACTAGTGATAAAGCCTACAACAATGTTGAATGGATTTGGGGCTACCGTGAAACAGATGAAATGGGTGGTAAGGATGTCTATTCCGGCTCGAAAGGTGCGGCAGAACTTACAATCCGTTGCTACTGGAATTCATTCATAAAGGATATGAAAAATATTAAGTTCGGAGTAGCTCGTGCCGGTAACGTAATTGGTGGCGGTGACTGGGCAAAAGATCGCATTATCGTAGATTGTGTAAAAGCTTTTTCAAAGGGAGAAACTGTAGAAATTCGTAGTCCAAATGCAACCAGACCATGGCAGCATGTTCTTGAGCCACTGAGCGGTTATCTCACCCTCGGTCAGAACTTATATGAAGGAAAGTCTTCAAATGGTGAAGCTTATAACTTTGGTCCTCGTGCAGAACAGACAAAAACTGTATTTGAATTAACTCAGGATTTGGCTGAGAATTGGGGGATTGATAAGTCAGAAGCTTCAAAAATTACAGGTAACATTCCTTTTGAAGAAGCTAAACTTCTTAAACTTAACTGTGATAAGGCTCTTGCATATTTACACTGGCATTCAACATTGCATTACGAACAGTGTGTAAAAGTAATTGCAGAATGGTATAAGGCATATTATGAAAAGTCTTGCGAAGATATGTATGCACTTACTAAACAGCAAATTGAGTTCTACATGAAAGAAGCTGAATCTCAGAAATTGGAGTGGACAAACTAGTATGATAGAAGGTGTTACTCTGCATGACGAAAAACAGATTACCGTTCCAAAAGGTAATATTTTCCATGCAATAAAATCAAATAGTGAAGGCTTTTGCGGTTTTGGGGAGGCTTATTTTTCTCAGATAGAGCCGGGCGCAATAAAGGGATGGAAACGACATAATCGCTACACTCTTAATATAGTTGTGCCTGTGGGAACTATTCGTTTTGTTATTTATGATGATCGAGAAGGAAGTTCCACTTATGGACAATTTGAGGATGTAGTTTTATCTGCGAAGGATAATTATAAACGTCTTACAGTAGCACCTGGATTATGGATGGCTTTTCAGGGAATGGGGGAAGGGGTATCTATGCTTATGGATGTTATTCCAGAGATTCATGTAGAAAATGAAGCCGACAGAAAAGGTCTGGAAGAGATTAAATTTATTTTCTAATGCTATGCGTAAACTCGTTAATATAAAATTACAAGATTTATCTTTTTTTCTTTTGATTGTGTTTTTTGTTGATAGTGTTATACATATTGGTCGACATTTTACTGCCTCTGGTACGGATTATTTAAGATTACCTCTTTTAATTGTTTTGTTTTGTTCGTGTCTTCCGGCCTTGATAAAAGATAAGAAATTCTTTTCAAGTTATTATACCCATTTGATTGGAATTGTATTACTTGTTTTGATGGTTTCTTATGTAAAAGCTGTTTTATTAAATCAGAATATTGAACTTGCAAATGATTTTTTATTGCCTTTTATTTATTTATCTTTGTTTCCGATACTAATTTACTCTGTAAAAACAGAAGTGCAATTAATGAGACTAGTTTTTATCATTACAATTATTGGTTGCTTGATATCACTAGGACTGGTTTTATTGGTTCTATCTTTTGTTATAAATTATGATTTGTATTGTTCACTGTCTGATTTTATGGAACTTTTTGAGTTAGGGTATGCTCTAGGAGGCGCTGCAGGTGTGATTAGATTCCTGCCGAAGGGTGTTGCTGTACAAATCATGGCTTATTTCTTTGGTGTTTTTTATTGCCTAAAAAAGAAAGAAAAAAAATATATTTTACTGGTTCTAATTAATGGATTAGCACTTTTTTTGACATTTACAAGAGGTATATGGTTAGGCTTGTTTTGCGGAACTATATTTTTGCTTATACGATATAAATTTGCTAATTTTCCAAAAAATAATAAGATAAAACGTATGATTCGATTTGGAATATATAGTGGATTTATTATTGTTCTTTTATTGGCTATATTATATCCAGATATATTTGACTTTGCATTTGGAAGAATATTTGGTGAACATTATACTAGCAAAAGTGATGATTTAAGAAAAACAATGACGAAAATGTTATACGAATTAATTAGTGAGCATATCGCATGGGGGGGAGGTGCAGGAGCTCATATAGAATTACGTGATGGTAGAGTTGAAATGACATATCATGATGTAGCTTCAAAAATCGGCGTTATAGGATTGATAATACTTATGTTGCCATTCCTAAACATATTATTCGAAAAGTTTATAATCAAAAAGGATGATGATTTTAGATTATTACAGTTATGCGCATTGTCTTCATTTATTAGCATTTTAGTATCATCATACACAAATCCATATTTTATAACATCGTTTGGATTATTTTTGTATTGTTTTTGTATGAGGATTTATTCATATAGAAGATATCCTTTTGAAAAATGTAAAATAGATAATAAAAAAGGAAATGTTAGTTTTTATAAACTTCTAAAGTTAGCAAAATAAAAAATTAGGAAAGTTGTATGTTTAGTGTTGTGATTCCTGCATATAATTGTGAAAAAACAATAGTACGTGTTGTTGACTCCGTAAAAAATCAAACAAGAAAAGATTTAATAGAAGAAATTATCATTGTCAATGACGGTTCAATAGATAATACAGATTTAGTTATAAAAAATTATATTGAAGAAAATAAGAAGTTACCGATAAAATATTTTTCTCAGACGAATCATGGGGTTTCTTATACAAGAAATTTTGGAATAAAGTTGGCGACTGCAGAATGGATTGCACTCTTAGATGCAGATGATTTATGGCTTCCAAATAAAATTGAGAGACAGTATGAGATAGTAAAAGAAAAGCCTGAAATAGTATTTTTGGGAAGTTCTTATCCCTTGTATAAAGGATTTAAAAAATATACAAATGGACTATATAAACTTTCTGCAAAAGAGCTTTGTATTCGTAGTGTTCCTGTTACTCCATCAGTAATTTTCCTAAAAAGAGTGGGGGTTGAATTAGGGCTTTTTGATGAAAATATGAGATATAGTGAAGATATCAATTTTTTTCAAAAATTTTTATTAAGAGATAGTTATTATATTTTGGTAGAAAATTTAGTTAACTGTGGTATAGAAAAAAAAATTCATGCAATCTCTGGAGTCTCTTCAAATTTAAGAATGATGAATAGAGGTAGAAATAAAAATATAATAGAATTAAATAAAATGAAATTGATTTCAAGACCTTTTTTGTTTCTAATGCTGTTGTTTAATACTATAAAACTTTTAAGAAGAGAAATAATTGTTATGATAAACAAGCTATTGCTTAAAGGAAAGAAATAATATGAGCAAATTTGAACCAAAAGTAAGTATTATTATTAATTGTCATAATGGTGAAGAATTTTTAAAAGAAACATTAGAATCAATTAATAATCAAACATATAATGATTATGAGATTGTTTTTTATGATAATGTATCTAATGACAGAACAGCTGAGATTGCAAAAGAATATGGTAAAAACTTAAATTATCATCGTAGTGATACATTTCTTGCTTTAGGTGCAGCAAGAAATGAAGCTATAAAACTAGCAAAAGGAAAATATATTGCTTTTCTTGATTCTGATGATTTATGGGATTCTGATAAATTAATTAAACAAGTAGCTATATTAGATGCTCGTCAAGATATTGGTTTAGTAATGTGCAATTTCAGAACCTACAATATGATGAGAAATCAATTACAAGATGTTGAGATCAAAAAAGATACTGTATTTGAATTTGATTCGTTTGTTCTTAATTATGCTTTTGCATTAAGTACTTTTTTAGTTAGAAAAAGCTGTTTTGAAGAATTACCAATGATATTTGATGAAAGATTACATTATGCGGAAGAATATGATTTATTCTCACGAATATCCTATAAGTGGAAATCATATTATATTGGTATACCTTTAACAACTCGAAGAATGCATGAAAAAATGAATTCAATAAAACTTGCTGAGCGGATTCCTGTTGAACATCAAATGACTCTTGATAATCTGAGAGCCTATATTTCTAATTTTGACGTTTTATTCCCTAATATTGTCAGAAAAATAAGTTATCTAAGAGATTATATGGATGCAAAAGCCCATTTTAGTGAATATAAAAATAAAAAAATAAGAAAAATGATGATACCTTATATTTGGAACGAAAAACGTGCATTTGAGTATTTTGTTATAGCTTTATTACCACAGAAATTTTCTGATTTAATAATTCAGAAAATTTATAAAAATCATATTTAATTTACAATTGATATTATGAAAAAACTATATATTATTTCTTGTTTCGATGAATATAATAGCAGAAATAAGTTCGTAGAAGAATTCTTTGTTAAAAAAGGATATAAAGTTCGTACTTTTATGTCTGATTTTCATCATCAAAAAAAACAGTATATTCAGAAGATTCCTCGGGAAAATGTAGAATTGATTCATACTACTGCATATTCGAAGAATTTTTCGTTTGCTCGAATACGAAATCACTATGTTTTTGCAAAAAATATAGAAAAAATTGTAAAAAAAGAAAAGCCTGATATTGTATATGCAAATATTCCTCCTAATTTTGTTGCATGGTATCTTGGTAAATGTAGAAAAAAAAATGTAATAACTAATCTTATTTTTGATGTTTATGACATGTGGCCAGAAACAATGACTTTTGGAAAATCTTCTATAATATTAAAACTACCATTTTCATTATGGAGAATGGTAAGAAATAAGCATATAAATGCAGCTGATATCAATATAACTGCGTGTAAACTGCATGAAGATATATTAAAAACTCAGGGAATTAAGAAATTACATACGATTCATCTTTTAAAAGATAGGAACATGCCTATTAATTGTATTCCGCAGTCTTATGATATGTCTGAGGTGAAACTTTGTTATTTAGGAACTGTAAACAACATAATTGATATTGAAACAATTTGTAAAGTAATTAAGGAATTGGAAAAAGAAAAAAAGGTAAATTTAGTATTTATCGGAAGTGGAGAGTCCAAAGACATATTTTTGGAAAAAGTCAAACAAGCAGGAGCAACCGTAACTGATTATGGAATGATATATGATGATGTTGAAAAAGAAAAGCTCCTACTTACATGTCATTTTGGGTTAAATATTATGAAACCACAAGTATGTGTTGGAGTTACTCTAAAATCATTGGAATATTTTTCTTGTGGTTTGCCAGTTATTAATTCAATTCCGTGTGATACAGAAAATTTTGTAAATGAATATCAAGCTGGTTTTAATGTTTCTAACGGAATAGGGAACATCGGAAAAATGATTAATGATATTACATCTGAAAAGTTATATCAGATGAAAACAAATACGCTTAAAATGTTTAAGGAAAACTTTTCTGTAGAACATTTTTATTCAGAATTCAATTCTTTAATACAACTCTAATGAGGATATAATTATGCAAAGATTTTTCGACATTCTTTTTTCAGGAATTGCAATAATTGTTTTTTCGCCATTATTGCTTATTACAATGTTAATTCTCAAATGTACTGGAGAACATCAAGTTTTCTATTTGCAGCGTCGTATGGGAAAAGGTGGAAAGCCTTTTGGTATTATCAAGTTTGCAACCATGCTCAAAAATAGTATGAACATGGGAGCTGGAGGTGTGACAGTTCGAAACGACCCTCGTATTCTCCCAGTAGGGCGTATTTTACGTAAAACCAAAATCAATGAACTTCCACAGTTGTTTAATATTTTTATTGGACAGATGAGTATTGTTGGTTGGCGTCCCTTAGTTGTACCGAGTTATGAAATGTATTCTGATGAAGTGAAAGCTTATTTAAGTACTGTTTCTCCCGGGCTTTCTGGAGTTGGTTCAATTATTTTCCGTGATGAAGAAAAGTATTATCAAGATTTGCCGAATCCAAAAGAATTCTATGATAGAGTTATTCTTCCTTATAAAGGTCAGGTTGAAATTTGGTATGTAAAACACAAAAGTATTGTTTTGTATTTTAAGGTTATTATTCTGACTATTATTTCTGTATTAAATCCAAAGAGTAATCTATATTTAAAATGGTTCAAATATTTGCCAGAAAGACCTGCAGAATTACCTTTATAAATTGATTGATAAAAGGTTGTTATTTATGAATAAACCAATAATCATTATTGGGGCTGGTGATCATGCAAGTGTTTTGCTTGATATTTTGTTGTCGCAAAATCGGAATGTTATAGCTTTGACTTCTGTAAATGATACTAGAACTGATTTATATAATGTTAAAATAATTAATGATGAAACTGTTTTGCAAAGATATGAGCCAAATACAGTCTTGCTTGTAAATGGAATTGGTTCTGTAGGTTCTTTGCAACTTAGAAAAAAGATTTTTGACAAATTTAAAACAGCAGGATATTCTTTTTGTAATGTAATACATTCATCCACAATAATATCGTCTAGAGCAAAAATTGAAGAAGGTGTTCAAATTCTTGCTGGAGCAATAATAAATAATGATGCTGTAATTAAAGAAAACTCGATAATTAATACAAAAGTATCTGTTGATCATGGTTGCCTTATAGGAAGTCATGTTCATGTCGCCCCTGGTTGTACTTTGAGTGGTTGTGTAACAGTAGGTTCTTGTTCACATATAGGAACAGGGACAAGCATAATTCAAGGTATTAAAATAGGTAGCAATGTATTAATTGGGGCGGGATCAGTTGTTATAAAAGATATTCCAAATGATGTTAAAGCATATGGAAATCCTGCAAGATTACAAAATAATTAAATTTCATAAGAGAAAATAAATGTATTTTTAAGGAGACAAAACTATGATAGATTTTTCACAAATCACAGATTACATTAAATCATTATATCCGGAAATGGATCCAGTTCTTTTGCACTGTCCTCAGTTCTTGGGTAATGAGAAAAAATACTTAAATGAATGTATTGATACAAAATTTGTATCTTACGTAAGTCACTTTGTAACTGATATGGAAGACCATATCAAAAAACTTACTGGAGCAAAATGTGCCGTTGCTATGGTAAGCGGTACAGAAGCTTTGCATATGGCATTTGTAGCAGCTGGTGTAAAAGCAGGTGAAGAAGTTATTTCTCAGCCTTTGACTTTTGCGGCTACTTCTGCAGTTATTGTAAACTGCGGAGCAATTCCTGTTTATGTAGATGTTGACAGAGATACAATGGGAATGTCGCCAAAATCCTTAAAGGAGTTTTTGGAAAACAATACAAAGCAGGAAAATGGTAAGTGTATTAACAAGAATACTGGTCGTGTTATTTCTGCCTGTGTTCCTATGCATACATTTGGTCACCCATGTCGTATTGATGAAATCCGTACTATCTGTGATGAACATAATTTGATGCTTATTGAAGATGCTGCTGAGTCAGTTGGCTCTTTCTATAAGGGAAAACATACCGGTACCTTCGGAAAGGTTTCAATC
>Ga0129307_1000726_pt1 | contig 46382 bp, 46 predicted proteins | sample P1105metagenome_FD_94437 | JGI IMG/M metagenome (GOLD analysis project Ga0129307, IMG submission 94437) | Capybara group fecal microbial communities from Wisconsin, USA - P1105 metagenome | ecosystem: Host-associated > Mammals > Digestive system > Large intestine > Fecal | place: USA: Wisconsin...
GTGCAACCAGTCTGGATCTTGATTCATTGAAGGAGTGCCCTAATTGCGGGTATCACAACAAGGAGGATGCCAAGTTTTGCGTCAGCTGTGCAACCAGTCTGGATCTTGATTCATTGAAGGAGTGCCCTAATTGCGGGTATCACAACAAGGAGGATGCCAAGTTCTGTGTCGGCTGCGGCAATGATTTGAGTGTTGAAATGAAGGTCTGCCCTGAGTGCGGCCATCAAAACAAGGAAGGCATGAAGTTCTGCGTTAACTGCGGAAACAAGCTTGAAGGTGAAGCTTCCAATAAAGAGATTGCAGAGGATGAAAGTCCGCAGGCAACCGCTGTAAAAGAAAATGTTGATGATGCAGCGGGCAGTGATGAAGAAATCGCAGAAGAGAGTGAAGAGGAAGTCTTCCAAGATGAAATGGATGAAGCCGCCGAGGAAGAAACAGAAGAAGAAACTATTGATTCAACACCAAAAAAAGGCAATACATGTCCAAAATGCGGACGCGATAATCTTGAGGGCATCAAATTCTGCATCGGTTGCGGAACCCCATTGGAAAAAATAGATATGGATGAGGATAAAGCAGATGTTGAAGAAACTGAAACCCAATCTGTTGATGAGGAAGATGAATCCGTTGAAGAAGATTCACAAATTGAAATTGATGAGGATAAAGCTGATTTACCTGTAAAAGATGAAGACAATGCCTGTCCTGAATGTGGGCATGTGAATGCTGAGGGCATTAACTTCTGCATTAAATGCGGAACCAAATTGGAAAAAGCAGAGATTGGTGAAGATAAAGCGGAAATTGAAGAAACTGAAACCCAATCTGTTGATGATGAAGATGATTCTAATGAGGATAAATCCAGTGGAGAGGATTCACCAGTTAAAGATGAAGGTGATGCTTGTCCTGAGTGTGGGCATGTGAATGCTGAAGGGACTAACTTCTGCATCAGTTGCGGAACCGAATTGATTAATCAAAAACAAGCAGAACCGCAAACAAATGATAATGCCTGCCCTAAATGCGGACATGTAAACGCTGAAGGGACTAACTTCTGCGTCAACTGCGGAAATAAGTTGGACAGTGTCCAATCAGATGTTTCACAGGCAAACGGCAATGACAAGAAAGTTTGTCCAAAATGCGGTCATGAAAATGACTACAATTATAAATACTGCAAAAACTGCAATCTTCCACTCAATGAAAATGGGGAGACTCTGGACGACAAGATGGAGGAGCTGCGCAGTGAAGTTTGCAGTTTTCATAAGGATGTGGGTAGCGACAAAATCGAGCTGCAGGTAGTGCAATTTTACAAGAGGGGTCCTAAGAATTTTTTAGTCCATTCCAAAATTCCCTATTCGATAGACGATACAGTTTCCGCTCTCAAGAGGGTACGCAATGTAAATCCTGTAGCCATTGGCGATAGGAATAAATTTAAAATCCTACAGTACGGATCCTTTAAAAACATTCACCTGTTTCTGGATGAAGACACGGAAAACGAAACTATAGTCCAGTATTTTATGGAGGACATAAGGGATTCCAACTCACCCCCTGCTTCCATTTTGCTTGACACATCAGTACATCTGGCAACAAAAAGGGAAGCAAAAGTGCTAATGAAGAAGTTAGTGAAAGAACTGGAAAAATCAAATTTCCAATGAATCCTTGAGGCGAAAAAATGAAGATTGGTCTTATATAATATCTTTTGATGTTAATGGCCAATTACTGACTTAGCAGTTCAATTTTGGATTTGGATTTGTCAAAATTTGTTTTTGCAAATTTCCTTATCCAAGGTTATTTTTCTATTTTTTGCGATAATCGGCATGTTTATAATCCTATCTTGATAAACATTCTATTACATAATATTAAGGTGTTTAAAATGAATGTTAAAAGGATATTTTTAATTGCGTTAATCGCATTGGCGGTATTTGCTTCTGTTAGTGCTGTCAGCGCAGGATGGTTTGACTTTTTAGGTGGCGGAGGCAGCGATACGGTGGATAATGTCACTGTAGACATAATAAGCTCTTCTGTGAATTACAGATGTGCCGCTGCAGGAAATAACGGCGCTAATTATGATAACTCTGAAGCCGATAAGGAAATCACATACAGGGGAACAGCAAAAATTAATGTTTCCAGCATGAACCATGAGCAATTGAAAGACAATATATCAAATAATAATTGGACTATTAGTGTCAAATTCGGCAATATTGTAGATTCTTTAACCTTTAGGGTCTATGAATGCACAATTGAAGATGGGGTAATGACATTATCCTTCAACGGCACCCAACATATAAATTCCTATGACCCTGTAAAACCTGGAGATTCCGGTGTTACAAACGTAACCGAAGGGGATGTACAAATTTTTAAGGAAGGGTCTAGTAACGACTCAGTATTCTTCATCTATTTCTGATGATTGAGCAATTTTCAAGAAAGCAGAATCCTAGTCATTAGGTTTGTATTTCTTGTTGCGATAATCGGATGTTTATAATCTTATCTTGATAAAGATTTTATTACATAATATTAAGGTGTTCAAAATGAATGTTAAAAGGATATTTTTAATAGCGTTAATCGCATTGGCGGTATTCGCTTCTGTTAGTGCTGTCAGCGCCGGATGGTTTGGCTTTTTCGATGGAGGTGGTGGTGATGCCACTGTAGACATAATAGACTCTTCTGTGAGTTACAGATGTTACAATTATGCAAACCAGTCTAATCCATCTCAAGTCATTAAAAACCTCACATACAACGGAACAGCAAAAATTGATGTTTCTGGCGTGGACCAAGACAGGCTGAAAGAAGATCTACAGCACGGCACAAGGTCTGTTTATGTCAAATTCGGCAATATTGCAAATCATACAAGTTTCTATGTCAATAGATACACGGTTGAAGATGGGATATTGACATTATATATCAACGGAACTAAGGAGATAAAATCCTCTGATTCAGTAGAACCTGGAGATTCCGGAGTTACAGAGGTAACTGGAGGTCATGTAACAATCTATAAGCAAGCAAGTGGTCTTGAAGAGGCATACACCCTCACTTTCCGGTGATGGAGCAATTTTAAAGAAAGCGGAATCCTAGTAATTAGGATTGTCTTTCTTTACTTTTTTTTTAAAACCATTCCTTTCTAGTGCCTATATAATACAGGGCCAATGTGTTGACAGCTAAAAGGGCGATTGTTTCTATGAAGTTGGACATGGTGATTGTCGATGTTGATGCGCCAAATCCTAAACCGATCATGATTGTCATGGAAAGATTGTTAGCTATGTGCATGGATGAGCTCGCTTCAAGACCCTTTGTCTTAAGGGCTAAAAATCCATAGGCAAGGCCGCACATGACTGTTCCTATCACTCCTAAAATGGTATATATGTGCAATACGCCAAATATCACTGCCTGAATGATCAATGCCAGAATGGGAATCTTGGACCATGAGCCGACGGTCTGCATGACGAATCCTCTCATGAGGTATTCCTCGCCGACGCACTGCAGGGGCACGATTACCAGACAGATTAAGAAATACGGCAATGAAAATGTTGTGGGACTTACTTTTCCATGCACCATGGCGTACATGACACAGTAAATCACATATATTGCCAGAGGGATAGTCTGGCATTTGAGGTAAAGTTTCCAGTCCCATCCTCCACGGGATGAGGAATATGATGAAAACGGCCTGTCACGAACAACCCTTGAGGCGACATATAGTGAGGGGAGTATGATTGCCACCGATAGAAAGCTCATGTAGGATCCGGCTTCGGAGTTCAGCGATTCATATGACCCGCCCATCAATGCGTTTATCGCATCAGTGCCATAGATTGCACCGAAAAGGATTACCATTACAAAAATCAATATGAAATACACGATTACGCCGACTGCAAGCACGAGCAGGGGCTTGTACCATCTGTATTTTTCAAAGGTTCTCGGGAATGTTGCATACTCGGGGATTTCGTTTTTTCCGTTCATGGATATAATTTGTCTTGAAGGTATAAAAAAATTGCTTTTCCGTTTGATGATTCGACATGATGGCTGGTTTGATTAATTATCGTTGATTGATATTGTCATTAACGGCGAGGGTTTTTAAAATCAGGTCAGTTTTTGAAAAGGGATGTATATGCTCCGCCGGTTTTGTTGATTGTTCATTAAAAAAAGTGTTTGCAAAAATCTGGAAACGATTTCTGCAAAGCTTAAGATTATTGTCTAAAAGACATTTTAAGGTCATCTGCCCCACAATAGCATGCAGACGAATCCGATTGTTCCAAGCACTACAAATCCGATAATCAGGCTTATTGTGGTCTGTATGCCCAGAAATATTATTGATGCCGCCAACAGTAAAACTATCGGAAACACGTGGGTGGTCGATTTCAGCTTGAACTTGGAATCCCTCGAGCTTCTAAGGGCGGAGATGAACTCGCCTATGTTGAGGATGACAAGCACGAATATTGCTCCGCATGTAAGCATCTCGAATATGAATATCGCAGTTCCGATGAGGCCGTATCCGATGGTCGCTCTCAGGAACATGAGGAAAATCAGAAACAGGACTGCACCTCCGGCAATGGCCCAGTATGTCAGGGCCTCAGTCATGAGAACGTTCGGGTCATTCTTGTCTGTGACGACACCCTTGTTGTTTATATCAACCAGCTTCGGGTCATAGATTTCATTTTTCATGTTCGGATTCTTTTCGATGCTTTTGAAATATTCCAGCCTGAGCTTTTCCTTTTCTTCGGCTGTGAGTTCAGTTTCAGACTTGTTTTTTTCGTTGAACGCTTGGGTCATGTGCTTTGTGACTTCCTGGTTGGAATTTGGGAGGTTTTGGATTTCTTCAGGACTTAAAGCTTCTGCTTTTTGGGGTTGGGTTTCAGCCTCACTTTCCTTTTGGGTGGCTGTGTCTTCTGTTGGAGTTGCTGTCTTTTGGCTTTCTGAGGGGGAGCCGCAGTTCACGCAGAACTTTGCTTCCTCGGATAACGGTGAGCCGCAGCTTTCACAAACTTTTGTTTCGGCTATTAATGGCGAGCCGCACTTTCCGCAGAACTTTGCCCCGTCCTCGTTTTCAAAACCGCATTTTTCACAGTTCATAAAATCACCTGTTGTTTTCTTGAAGTGAAGACGGTTCACTGGAAACCGTCTCTAGCGATAAGTTTTTTTTGAAAAATCTGAATTTTCTGATTCAAAAAAACCTTTTATAATATTAATTTGATAAATTGTCATTTATATTTTTTTTACAGTTGAGGGCATTTAACGAATAGGTTCTGACATTAACGGTGAGGGTTTTTAAAATAAGATTAGTTTTTGGATGGGGATATAATGGACGAGTTTTTGAAGGTGAATTTTGAGTAGCTATTTGGGGGTGTTAATGTTATCGTTTTTACAATTTGTTTTTAGATTTAAAAGGTAGTGGCATTAGTCACCTCAAGATAACTTCTCAAGAAGTAATTTTTTACTAATCATAAAGGCCACTTTTGTTTTATCTTTTTTAAAGAAATTAACATATGCATTATCGCCTTTAACTCCTTTTGGAGCTATTTCAAGTAATTGATTCTTGAATCCATTTTTTGAAATAGGAAGTAAATTGATGTCTTTTTTCTCTATAGCTATTTTAATTTGATTATAGGTTTTTCCAAATTCATCTAAATCGCTTTCATCAAAAGAAATTTGTTTTACATCACTTAAAACTCTGTATCCATTTTTACTGCCATTTGCTTCCTTATAACAAATAACAATCAATGTTGTTTCTTCAAAGTAATTTTTCCAGTATGATTCATTCCACTCATCTTCAAAATCACTTAAGCTTATTGTTTTAAATGACATTCTCTCGCGAGGTTTTCCATTTTCCTTAATAGGTAAATTTTTAATGATAAAACTTGTTTTTGCAAATAGCTCATTTTTATTAATCAATTCGTCATCTTTTCCGATTAGTTCATCTGAAATCATTTTACTGATATGTTTTGGAATGTTATTACTATAATTTTTGCCAGTTATTTCTTCAAGAATTTCTAGTTGTGTTTTTCCAAAATAAGGTTCTAGTTTATTTTTAACATAATCAACAACGGTTTTAAACTCATTACGTTTACTACTTCTGAAAGTTGTTGTCTGTTTAATATTTTCTCTTAAAATTCCAGTCATATAAGCATTTTTAAGTGAATATGCTCTTGGTTTAGGCAAAATATCGGAAAATGGTTGTTTTGTCCTATCTTTAGAAGTTCTTGCTTTTGTACATGCGCCCAAATAAGAGGTATCTCCTTCAGATAACTCATGTGCTTTTCCTTCTAGGACTTTACCTTTTATTATTTCAAAATCGTTATTAAAGATTTCAAAGTCATTGCTCATATCGTATAATTGGAAATCAGTTATCAAAAAGTCTTTAGCTTCTTTAGATGGGTCATATTCATACCATATTATGAGCATTTTCTTGCATTTACCTAAAACATGGCTAGTTTCAAATGTTTCATTAACAATTTGATTGAAGTCAATTTTACTCAAAACAAGTCTTTCTTTAGCTCTTAAGCTTCCATTTTTATTTTTGACATAGCCAGTAACTTTTAATTCGATGTCAAGTTCTTCAAAATCAGCTCTGCTATCGCTATTTATTGGATAGTCATAAAATCCACTTTCAACAACATGACCCAATAGGCCTTTTGCTCTTTTTAAGCTAGCATTATCCAATAAATGTTTGGAATCGATTTCCTTAAATGTTTTTCCTTTAATATTTTCAGTATATTCAAGTAATTCTTTTTCGCTTTCAAATTTCATTTTAAATCATTTACTTTTCAAATGCTCTCTGATTAATATTAATATATTGATAAACCAATATATAATATGTTGGAGAAATTGATATGGAAAAAACTGTTGTAGAATTATTTGCGGGTGTTGGTGGATTCCGTTGTGGCTTCAATGAAGTAACTTATGATGGTAATGAAGTTAAAGAAGAGTCCAACTGGGATTTCGTTTGGGCTAATCAATGGGAGCCATCTACCAAAACACAGGCAGCATTTGACTGTTATACTGAAAGATTTGGAAAAAATTCTTGTGTTTGTCAGGATATTGGCCAAATAGATAAGACTATTATCCCAGACCATACTCTTTTAGTTGGAGGATTTCCATGTCAGGATTACTCTGTAGCAAGATCTCTTTCAAATGAAAAAGGAATTGAAGGTAAAAAGGGAGTTTTATGGTGGGAGATAGCTGAAGTTTTAGAGACTAAACAACCTCCATTCGTTTTGCTTGAAAATGTTGATAGGCTTTTAAGATCACCTTCAACACAAAGAGGAAGGGATTTCGGAATCATGCTTCGTTCTTTTTTGGATAATGGTTATGCAGTTGAATGGAGAGTAATCAATGCTGCAGAATACGGATTTCCACAAAGAAGGAGAAGAGTTTTCATTTTTGCTTATCACAAGTCAACAAATTATTATAAAAAAATGCGTAATATTCCTGCAGAGCAGCTTGTTTATACTAAAGGAATATTTGCAGTTAACTTCCCAATTAAGGATACAAAATTAGACAAAGGACGCTCAAGCATTTCAACAGAAGACTTTGAAGACATTGTTTATATCAGCGATGAATTTGATTTCCATTTCTTCAATGCAGGATGCATGGTAAATGGAGTTATTAATACATATAAAGTTGAACCGGCAGAATGCGAAAGTAAAATTACTTTGGGAGATGTCCTTGAAACTGATGAAATTGATGAAAAATACATCATTTCAGAAGAAAGCCTTAAAAAATGGAAATATTTAAAAGGATCTAAAAAAATAGAAAGGAAAAAGCCAAATGGGGAAACATATTGTTTTTCTGAAGGGTCTATTGCATTTCCAGACCATTTGGACAGGCCTGCAAGAACAATGCTTACAAGTGAAGGAACAACCAATAGAAGTTCCCATATTGTTGGTATTGATGAAGAGAACGATATCTATAGGACATTGACTCCAGTAGAAACGGAAAGGATTCAAATGTTTCCAGACAATTGGACAAATATCGAAGCCAAATCAATGACCGAACGCAGACGTTATTTTATGATGGGTAACGCATTAGTTGTGGGTGTTGTTGAAAGATTAGGTAAATATTTAGAAGATATTGTTGATAATGAATATTGATTATTTTGGATGGTTAAAATGTCTGATAAGAGATTAGAACTTGCAAAAAATAAATTGAATGAACTTGAAGCAAAACTGGAGAAAGTCAAAGGCACTCCTAGAGCGGAGGAGTTTCAAATCCAAATAGACAAACTTCAGGAATTAATCAAACACCTTGAAAATGAGTAAAAGCCATAAAAAACTTTTCAGCTATAATTAAAGCCTTTAATTAGTCATACCACTCAATCCATACCAAGTTCATGGAAAAATCACCAACAAATCACAAATCCAAACAGAAGTCAAGGACGAGCTATACAGCTATTTCACCAACGATTGAGTTGACCTCACAAAATCACCTAATCCAAGTTGAACAGTTGCCATATTATGCCTTTTTAATCTAAACAAACCCCTAATTTTTTAAATACACTAAAATATATAACCTATGTACGAAATATATTACAGTAACGTACAGATTAAACTTTTTAGGTGTTTTAAAATGAATTTAAAAAGGATTTTTTTAATAGGCATTTTCATTTTGATTCTGACGGTAGGAGCCGTAAGCGCAAGCGATGAAAATGCCACTCATGAATTAACGATTGAGGACTCTCACGACCTTCAAACGACGGATGAGGGTCCGCAAGCAAACAGTGAAGGAAATGTTGAGGTTGTAGCTCCCAAGGAATTGTATTATAACAGCACCAACCAATTCGATTTCAAGATAAAAAGTGGCTCAGGAGATTTCTGGCTCTACATTTATGTGGACAATGTCTCAAAAACATGGACTAATGTAGACAACCGTTCCGAAGACATTGTGGCATCATTATATCTTCCGATTGAAGAGCCTGGAGAATATAAGGTTGATGTAATATTGTCAAATGATTTGGGCACCCAAACCCTGAAGTCATTGAATTACACGGTCAAGTATTTTGACATAAGGGTTGATCCCCTCTTCACAATCGGCCAGTTCGACTACAGGGAACTTGATGTCCTCACACCCGAAGGCGCAAGTGGAACCCTTGAATTTATAATGAACGGCAAGACACAAAAGCGTACAGTGAATCCGGATTACAGCTACCTTTCTTTTCATGCCAATAACCCAGTTTGCGGATTGAACAACGCCACATTTAAGTTCACAGCAGACTCAAAAAGCAAGTACAAAAGCCAGACATTCGTTAAGGAGTTCATAGTGTTGCCTACAATCACCTGTGACTGGAGGGCGAAATATTCATCTGAAATCGGCGCTTTTCACATATACGCTCCTGGAGTGACAGGAATCTTCAACATCACAGTCGACGGCAGCCATTTCAAGACAGTTGAAGTGAAAGACCAAGCGACAGTCTCCGCATCAGGATTGTCATTGGGCACTCACTCCTATGTCGCCGAGTTCATAAACGACGAGTTTTCCACAAGCGAAAGAGGAGAAATCGAAATCGTCCCGAACGTCAATGTTTCAAGCTTTTTAAGGCAGGGCGATGACAACTACATGACAGTGACCCTTCCGGATGATGCAAACGGAAATCTTTTAGTGATGCTTAACAAAAGGGAGATTTACAGAAGCGCAAATGCAAAGGGATTCATCAAGATTCCTTTAGCTGACCTCATAAAGTCAAACAGAATCGATGTAAACTACACCGATGACTCAATTGCATATGATGACTTTTTCCGTGCCACATGCACCAAGAATTCCCCGGACTGGAACATGGAAATCAAGATTGAAAGCCTGATTACAACCGACAATTCTTTAAGTTTATATGCCGATAGCAATCAATTCATCGTGAACAGGCCTGATGACTATGACGGGGTGATAACAGTATTTGTCGATGGTAAGGAAGTCTTTTCATATCTCAATTTTGATTTCATCGGATATGACTGCTATGATGGCAGGAATTATGGAAATGTGGCATACTATTACTATAAATTTGACATTAGCAAGCTTAAGGTAGGCAAGCATACGTTGACAGCGGTGGCCGACGGAAGCGAATACTACAAGCCGACCAACGCAACGGTCACATTCACCCTAACCAACCTGTTTCCTATTTTCCCTAAATCCGATAGGATAGTGTATGAGGATGCAGTGTGGGACATTTACATGCCTGACGATAGTACAGGCACAATTAAGTTCTACCTTGACGGCAAGTACGTATCCACTAAAAAGAAGGGCGATTCAGATTTCTTCACCTTGCCTAAAAACACCAAATTCGGTGAGCACACTTTGAAATTCGTCTACTCAGGCGACAAGAAGTATCCGAAAGAGACAATCACCAAGAAGGTCAACTACACATATGAGATATTTCCAAGATACAGGAACTGGGTTTTCTTCAATGGCGAGGAATTGATTGAGGGAAACAAGAACATATTGGCATTTAATTGTCCTTCAGACTTCAAGGGAACAGTAACCCTGACAATAGCCAATCAGAAATTCTCCAAAAAGGCCAATAAAGGGGAAGTCTCATTTGACCTGTCCAAGTTCAAGGCAGGAAACTACACCCTCAAGGTGGAAACTCAAGGAAGCGGAAAATTCACCAAGCAGTCATTCTACATGTACGACTTTGAGATAATGTCCAAAATCGTCAACATCAAGGCCGACGCTTCAAGCGTATACTATGACGGATACTATACCGTTAAGGTTACATATGTCAACGGCAGCGTTGCAAAAAACGTTCCGGTTGAGGCTTTCTTTGATGGAACTGGCCATGGATACGACTACTCTGATGAAACAGACAGCAACGGTGTTGTCAAGTTCAAGATGACTGAAAAGCCTGATAAGTATGAAGTGACCCTCACCTGCAAATACTCAAAGGTCATAAAGACGGTTACAGTAAAAAATATCGTAACTCTTCCTGTAGTCAAGGTCAAACGCTCAGCCAAAAGTCTGGCATTGACTGCCACCATAAAACAGGGCAATACCCCTCTTTCAGGTAGGCAAGTGACCTTCAAGTTCAACGGAAAGACATACAAGGCAAAGACCAACTCAAAAGGCGTTGCCAAAGTCACAATTCCAAAATCCGTGCTGAGCAAACTCAAGGCAGGCAAGAAGGTAACATACCAGGCAACCTACAAGAAAGACACGGTTAAAAGGACAGTAAGCGTTTTGAAATAGGATTCTAATTCCTATTTTTTTCTTTTTTTTTAAAATAGATTTGACCTTGCAAATTTGCTTTTTAGTTTAAATAAGGTTTAATTAGCTTTAAGTTTAATCTGACTAAATAAAAAATAGATTCAATACAATATTCTGTTAAAAAGAAATAAAAAAGTGAAAGATATGATTATCTTTCTTCAATGGTCACCTTGTTCATGACGTCGCCTTGCTGGATGGCATCAACAACGTCCTGGCCCTTTATGACCTGACCGAATACGGTGTGGACTCCGTCCAAGTGTGGCTGTGGGCAGTGTGTGATGAAAAATTGGCTTCCGCCGGTGTCTTTTCCTGCGTGTGCCATTGACAATGCGCCTGTGCCGTGCTTGTGTGGGTTTCCTTCGGTTTCACATTTGATTGTGTAGCCAGGTCCGCCGGTACCGTTTCCGTAAGGGCATCCCCCTTGAATCACGAAGTTAGGAATAACCCTGTGGAAGGTCAATCCGTCATAGAACCCTTCGTTGATTAGCTTTTCAAAGTTGGCTACGGTTCCTGGAGCCTCATTCGGGAACAGTTCAAGTTCGATGTTCCCCTTGTCAGTTTCGATTGTTGCGACTTTCATTTTATCACCTTATCTTAGATTTGTCATCAATTGTTAAATAGTTTTTGAATTGTCATTAATTCTGTTTGTCTTCAATTATCTGCCCGTCCTTTATCATGATTGTCCTTTCGGCAAGTTTTGCAACATCGTTGTCGTGTGTAACGATTATCAAGGTCACGTTGTACTCTTCGTGCATGCTCTTGAGGATGTCAAGGACCATCTGGCCTGTCTGTGAGTCGAGTGAACCTGTCGGCTCGTCGGCAAGGATGATTGACGGGTTGTTCACAAGCGCCCTTGCGATGGCCACCCTTTGGCGCTGGCCTCCGGACAGCTTGTTCGGCTTGGTGTCCTTTTTATCCAAAAGCCCAACGGCCTCTATATATTTCAGGGCCCTTTCTTTCTTTTCCTTTTCAGGCAGCTTGGTTGCAATGAGGGGTATCTCCACGTTCTCCTCAACGGTCAGGTTCGGAAGCAGATTGTGGAGCTGGAATATGAATCCGATCTTGTCACGCCTGAAATCGCTCAGGTCCTTTTCCTGTGCGAGGTTGATGCCGTCAATGACGATTTCACCGGCATCGGGACTGTCAAGCGCCCCCAGCATGTTCAGAAGTGTTGACTTTCCGGATCCTGAAGGCCCGATTATGGAGATGAAACTTCCTTTCTCGATTGTCAGATTAAGACGGTTAAGTGCAGTCACCTGGCCGTCATCGTATTGTTTTATAACGTTTTTTAAGCTAATGAATTCCATAATCAACACCTATTCATATCTCAATGCCTCTGTTGGGGCAAGTTTTGATGCCTTGTAGGCAGGGTATATTCCTCCGATGAGTCCGACGATGATTGTGATTCCGAATGCCAGGATGAATGTGCTAGGATGGAATCCCAGTGAGAAGGTTTCGCTTCCGAGTATGAGCACTCCCACTTCACAAATCAGTATTCCAAACAGCGAACCGAGAATTCCTGCCAGTGTTGTCAATACAAGGGTCTCTCCCATAATCATCAGAAGAATCCTTCTAGGTTTCCAGCCGATTGACTTCAAAACTCCAATCTCTTTTGTTCTCTCAAATACTGTCATCACCATTGTATTCACGATTCCGATGGCTCCGACAAGTATCGCCAGTCCGGACACTGCAAGGGAAGCTGTATCGAGAATGCCGACTATCTGATCTGTCATTTCGGACATGTCTTCGCTTGTCAATGTGGAAATGTCATTGAATTTGTCCTTGATGTTCTCGGCGATTACGCTGTCGTTTTCCCCTTCTCCGGTTTTCACAAGAACGGTGGAAACTCCGTCGGTTCCGGTGAATTCCTGCATTGTATCGAGAGGGATGTAGACCCCATCGTCAGTGAACAGGTTTCCAGTTTCATAGATTCCGGTAATCTTGAATTCAGTGTTGTGGATGGTAATTGTATCCCCGATGCTCACGTTGTTCAGTGTCACATATTGGGCACCTACAATCGCTTCGTTGGCACCGTTTTCAAATGCAGATCCGTTGATTTTGGTTATTCCTACAAGAGCCAGCTTGTCACTGTCGATACCTGTAACGGAATTCATTGAACTGAATCCTCCGTCACCGTCCGACGGGCTGCTCATTTCTGAATATGTCAGCTCTCCTGCAACGTCAATGATGCCGCTCATGTTTTTCAGCTCATCCATCGTTGCGGCCTTAATCATTCCTCCGCTTCCTCCAACGGTTGTTGAATTGGTCACGGTTATTTCCGCTTCGCCTTCATTAAGCGTGGTTTGAACTGAATCCTGCATTCCTGCAGTGATTAGACCCAATGCAACGATTGTTGCAATGCCTATTCCTATTCCAATAATGGACAGGGCACTACGGGTCTTGTTCCTAAATGGGTTTTTCAAAATTAATGTAATGAATTTAATCTTAACAACTCCGTTAAAAAAATAATTGATTTCTATATCAATAGATATGCTTGAATTTAAATTAAATATCTTTCCATTAAGAAAGGCTTTTAATGCCTATATTGTGAGTGTCACTTCACAATACTCATCACTTAGACATTAGATTAAATCCCTGATTGAGAAAATATGGTCCATAATGATGGCCTATTGAATTAATAATGGATATAAGAAGAAATGCATAAGTTTTAACCCATTGTTGAGCTATTATTCGAAACTAAACAATTATATACTTATAAATTTATATATAGTAAATGTAATTTAATTACTCTGCCGTTCATTATAAAATATAGTCATAATATTGAGGATACATACAATCTCATTGAATAACGGCTTTTTCAGCATGAAAAGAGAGGTAATTTAAAATGAAAAAAACTATAGTGATTTCTTCTTTGATAATTTTAGGAGTATTATTTATCGGCAGCTCTATGGCTGTTGAACTAAACGGAAACAGTGTAGGTGTTGGGGGAGTTGATTTCAACATTCCCGACGGTTTTGAAGCAAATGGCAGTTCAATAGTGAACTATGAACAGGAGTCCGAACAGATTGGTGCTGGACAGTATGTAACTGCTGAAAGCAGTTATGTTTCATTTTATGAAAAAGGTTTTTTCGGTCCCGGTGAAGGTGAAATCAACCTCCATGTCATTGCATTTGACAGTGAAAAGGATGCCAAAGCCCGTTTAAACTATTATAATGAAAATGGGAGGATTGGTGAGCCAAAAAACATGACTGTTAATGGAATAGAAGGATTTGAAGGCGGCGGAGCTGGCATGTATTCATTTTACTATCAGGATGGAAATCGCCTGATATTCGTCCAGGTAAATGAGGATAATTCGGATTTGATTCCTGATATTGTTATTAACTGATTTCGACAAATTTCATTAAATATTAACCAATAAAAACGGAGAAATTTATATATGCACATTTAAGCATAACTATAATTAACAAAAAAGAGGTAGTTTAAATGAATAGTAAAAAAGTCCTATTGGTTTGTGTTATATTGATTATTGCGATTTCTTCATTGAGCATGGCAAGTGCAGGATTGTTTGAAAACAATGACAATCAAGGTATCACATCTATTCCGGTTGAAATAATTGATTCTCAACTCAATTATGAACTAATAGAAGCAAAAATAATGGAACCTGGAGATAATAGCTTTGAGCAAACAGGCAATTATTCACAGGTGAAGTATAATGGATATCTTACCATCAACCTTACAAATTCCAATGGAGATAATTTGACTAGTGATGAAATAAAAACCATAAAGGATACCTTGGACAACAAAAGCAACATATTGCGGTTTACTACAAGTCGATTTACATTTAATATGGAATGTGATGATTGGAATTATACATTAGATAACAATATTCTAAACATAACATTTGATGCAACATATGAAAATCCGGCCCATGATGATTTAGGCAGCTTATCTTCAGGTACAGTTAAAATCACCGAATTTGAGTTGAGAAATCGATCCACATCATTTAACATTTTTGGAGAATACAGATAAACATCCATTAAAAATTTAATCAATGCAATACCCAAATTGCTATTGAAGAGGTTATACATGAATAAATCATATCTATTCAAAATCAAGCTACTGCAAATGCGTGCAGTGTGAAGATTTCATGTTTTAACTGAATATTAGTTGAGCTATTATTCGAAACTATTTAAATTAATTAATAAATTATTTCAAAAAGGTTATAACTTGAAAAACAAATATAATATATATTCAAAAAAGATAATTATCTTCAAGAGGTGCATATAAATGGGATTATTTTCATTTAAAAAGAATAAAGCCAAATCTAAAGAAAAATTAAGAGTAAAGGAACAACAAATATTACAAAAACAAAAGGAAGAATTTGAAAATAATCGTGAAAAATATACAAATCCAAAATTAAATGTAAATAATAAACCCGGAAAAGTATTGGTTAAAGATGATAATTTATACATTACTGCAAAAGGTAGGGATTATATAATCAGCTATGGTGATATTAAAAGTTTACAATTACATTCTATTAAAATAATCATTAAAACAAATGTTGATGAATTTAAAATTACTCCACAATTAGGATACAATTATTCAATGCCTTGGTTATTCGATGAAATTCAAACTAGGCGAGAGGGTTCTAATAAAATTAATGGTTCTGAAGTTAATGATTTAGAAAAACTTGTAGATATGTATGAAAAAGATTTATTATCTGATGAAGAATTTGAATATATGAAAAAAAAGATTATTAAATAAATTTAAAAATAATTAAGAATAGTATTTTTTATTTTCAACGTTTATGTTTAGTTTTTTGTGAATGAACTATGAGCCAATACTTTTAATTTAAATCAATGTTAGATTTTTTAATTGTAAAAAATTAGAGGGATTATCAAAAGCTATGGTATTATCAGGGTATTCTCAATAGAAGTATATGCACTGTAGAAACTGCCATTAGGTCTATTCGATAATTTTTCTTTAAAATCATTTTTTAGATAAAAATATAGATTAATATTTAAATTAATTCTCATGATATTTGTTTTAACTGAATATTAGTTGAGCTATTATTCGAAATTTTCATATCAGTTCTAAATTATTCAACCGATTAAACTCTTTCAAATTCTCCAATAACATTTTTTCCTCACTAGTAGACAACTCAGACCCCCTGATTAATACTGGTGATTATTTTCATATGCAATGTAGTTTTTCTCAGCATATTAAATTGATTGAATTGTGCAAGTATATTTATTATTGATAAAATCCAAAAATATTTAGTGATTAAATAGTTTAGGTAGATTGCCATGAATACAGAGGAACTTATAAAAATTGAGGATGATTATTTCATAAATACTTTTACACGACAGCCAATCGTATTGGACCATGGTGAAGGCGTAAAAGTGTTTGACATTGATGGAAACGAATATTTGGACATGTTTGCAGGAATTGCAGTGAATTGCTTGGGCCACAACCACCCTGCACTGGTCAAGGCCATTCAAGACCAGGCAGAAAAGCTCATTCACGTCTCAAGCATCTACTACAACGAGCCTGCACTTGTCTATGCAAAAAGGCTGGTTGACTCAACAGGCTTTGACAGGATATTCTATGCAAACAGCGGTGCTGAAGCAAACGAGGGTGCAATCAAATTGGCAGTAAAATACACTGGCAAAAGCGAGGTCATCTCAACAGTCGATTCATTTCACGGAAGGACAATAATGACACTTGCCGCAACAGGCCATGAGGAATACCACGAGCCGTTCAAGGCCGTCATTCCAGAAGGTTTCATCAACGTCCCATACAACGACATCGATGCAATCAAGGAAGCTATCACTGAAAACACCGCCGCAATCATTGTAGAGCCTATCCAGGGTGAAGGGGGCATAAACGTCCCGGATGCAGATTATCTAAAGCAGGTTGAGGAAATCTGCCATGAGAATGACATAGTCTTCATAGTCGATGAGGTCCAAACAGGTTTCGGAAGATGTGGAACACTCTTTGCCCACGAGCTTTTCGGCGTGAAGCCGGACATCATGACAATGGCTAAGGGAATTGGCGGAGGAGTCCCTATGGGTGGAATACTTGCAACCGAAAAGGTGGCCGGCGCATTCGTGCCTGGAGACCATGGAACAACCTTCGGAGGAGGGCCTCTTGTATGCGCTGCGGCAAATGCGGTCTTGGACACATTCGAGAATGACGATATCCTTGACAATGTCAATGAGGTCGGCGATTACTTCATAGAGGAGCTCAAAAAGCTAGACAAGGACATAATAGCCGATGTCAGAGGAAAAGGCCTCATGGTCGGTTTGGAGCTCACCAAGCCTGGAGCCGAATACGTCGACAAGCTAAGAGAAGCAGGGTTCCTCATAAACTGCACAGCTGATAAGGTTTTAAGGTTCGTTCCACCATTGATCATTACAAAAGATGAAATCGATGAATTCGTAAAGGCTCTCGATGAGATATTGTAGGAGAGTAAAAATGGGTATACATACTGAATACTCCTGCAGTGAATGCGGATTCAAGTTTGAGGATTCATCCGACATCTTCTGGATTGACGATAAGGGCTTTGTCCATGTCGGCATGCAGGTTGCCAGCTCATCCGGGGAGGTGTCAAAGGCTTTGGCTTCAGGGGGAATCTTCAAGTTCTACTGCTACAACTGCAGAAAGTTCATCCATAATTTCCACGTCACGGAAAAGTCCGATGAGCTTTCCAGGGAAAACATTATTCAGCTGATTGAAAACTACAATGACAGTTCAAAAATCATAGATTTTGACAACAAGTTCCAGAACTGCATCTATTGCGGTGATGAATTGCCTTTAAGGCTTAAGAAGGCATTCGCCCTTGACTGTGATGGCAAGTTCCATATCGGAGATGTCGAGCTCAACGATTTCGAGGACATGCCCCTTGACTTTTCCGGGCGATACTACGGATATTTCTGCAAGAAATGCTCAAAACAAATAAACAAGTTTGTAGTCCTTGAAAACCCAGCGAACCTTGAGGATGGGCTGATAAGAGAGATTTTAAGGGATCACACAAATGACCTGACCGTGTTCATCGACGGCAGCTATGAGTTCTGTCCTGAGTGCGGGGACATACTTCAGGTGCTGGGCGATTCGTCACTATGCCCTAAATGCAGGATTGGCGTTTTGGTTATTGTAAACAGGGAATTTGTAGACTAAATCTCCCAATTTCTTTTTTTAAGCATCTTTTCAAGTGATGTTGATATTTCCAATGTTTTAATCTTGTCTAAACTTGCCCACATCCAGTCAGTGTGCTCTTCGCTTATTTTCACTTCGCCTTCAACATCCTCCAGATGCATCATGAGCTGCACGGTTCTCTTTTGCATGTAGTCATTCTGGACGGCTTCTGCAAAGTCCCCGACTTTCACGTCAAGGTTTGTCTCCTCCTTTATCTCACGAACCAAAGCGTCAACAAAGAATTCGCCTTTCTCAACCTTGCCTCCGGGAAGCTCCCACATTTCAGGGTCAGTCCTGGATTTCGGATGCCTTTTGACAATCAGGATTTCACCGCTTTCGTTTTTAATTATTCCTCTAACAGTTAGGCCGTAGGGCTTTTCCATACTCTCACCTTGTTATTATTTTTGTTTCCAATCCTTTTAATCCAATCGGCAAAACCTTTTCCTTCAGTAATTATAAATAGATTGAAGGCAATATGTAAAAACATAATGTAACTTTTTTAAAGGAGTTTTACTATGGATTTGAATATCAAAACTAATGAAAAAAACCACTTGGACATCGGTGGAGCGGATGCATTGGACATCGCCGAAGAATTCGGAACTCCAACCTTTGTAATCGACGAAAACAGAATAAGGGACAATTACAACAGATTTTACTCAGCATTCACTAAATATTACTCTGACTTCAAAGTCTTTTATGCATGCAAGGCCAATACCAACCTTGCAGTGATGAAAATTCTGGAATCTGAAGGCTGCTGCATTGATGCGGTATCTCCTGGAGAAGTTCACATATCCAAAATGGTCGGATTTTCCGGAGACAGGATACTGTTTACAGGAAACAACATCACAAATGATGAGCTGAAATTCGTCCACGATGAAGGTGCAGTCCTCAACATCGATTCCGTATCAGCGCTCAAGAGGCTTTCACAGGTTGTCGACCCGGAAGGGCTTAAAATATCATTCAGGGTGAACCCTATGGTCGGTGCAGGACACCATGACCACTGTATCACCGGTGGAGTGATGAGCAAATTCGGTATTATGGACAATGAGGCCGTAGAAGTCTATGAGATGGCAAAGGAACTTGGATTCGAGCCTATCGGTATGCACTCACATATCGGATCCGGAATCCTTGACCCTGAACCGTTCAAGCTAGCAATCGAATCAACAATGGACATTGCAGGAAAGGTCCATCAGGAAGCAGGAATCGACTTCGAGTTCGTCGATTTCGGAGGAGGCGTAGGCGTTCCGTACACTCCTGATGAAAACATCGTGGACTTGGACAAGTTTGCTGAAGTCAACATTGGGCTTTTTAAAGAAAAGCTTGAGCAGTATGACATGGGTTCCCCTTCAATGTATCTGGAGCCTGGAAGATTCATTGTGGCCGATGCCAGCGTGCTTCTTGTGACTGTCAACAGCCTAAAGCAAAGCTACAGAAAATTCATAGGCGTGGATGCAGGATTCCACACACTCCTAAGACCTGCAATGTATGACTCATACCACCACATAGTCGATGCAAGCAGAATGGATGCGGAAAACACCCAGGAAGTCGACATTGCAGGAAACGTGTGTGAATCAGGAGACCTCTTTGCACGTGACAGGCCGATGCCTGACGTTGAGGAAGGAGACGTCCTTGGAATATTGAATGCAGGAGCATACGGATTTACAATGTCATCCAACTACAACTCAAGGCCTCTCGCTTCTGAAGTGCTGGTAACCGACGGCGAATGCAATCTAGTACGTGAAAGACAAACATTCGAAGATTTGTATGCAAAGCAAAGCATACCACCACATTTGAAATAAAGTTGATTGATATGGTTGATTTAAAAGGATTAAAATTTTCAAAAATGCATGGAATAGGCAATGACTTTCCAATAATAGACGAAAGCAAAGGGGAAGTAATTCCAGAAGCAGACAAGCCGGAAGCATGCAGGATGCTATGCCACAGAAATTTTGGAGTAGGCGGAGACGGAGTACTGTTTGTAGAACCGTCTGAGGTTGCAGACATCGGATACAGGATGTTCAATCCCGATGGAAGCGAAGCTGAAATGTGCGGCAACGGCATAAGATGCTTTGGGGACTTTGTCTACAGGAAAGGCATCCTAAAACAAGAGAAGATGACTGTCGAGACAAGGGCAGGAATCAAGACAATCGAGATTACCGTGGAAAACGACGAGCCGGTGCTCTTCAAGGTTGACATGGGGCTTTCAACATTCAAGACCCCTGAAATCCCGATGACCTCAGATGAGGAAGAGTTCCTCAACGGCGAGCTCGAAGTCCTTGACACCACATTTAACCTGACTGCAATCAGCGTCGGAAACCCTCATGCAATCATTTTCGTTGAAAATGTTGATGACGTCGACATAAACAAGTACGGTCCGGCCATCGAGGCCCATGAGGTGTTCCCTGAAAAAATCAATGTGCACTTCGTAGAGGTAATCTCCAAAAACGAGGGCAAAATGATTACCTGGGAGAGAGGTGCCGGCGTGACCCTTGCATGCGGTACCGGTGCGACTTCAACAGCAATTTCCGGTTTCAAGCTAGGCCTTTTCGATGAGGACATCCTGCTTCACTTGCCTGGCGGTGACTTGAAGTTCAATGTATATAAAAAAGAAGATGCTCTTGGAGCTTTCATGGAAGGCCCTGCAGAGCTTGTTTTCGATGGAGAATTGTAATTCTCCCTATTTTTTCTATTTTTTAAGTCTTATGTATCCTGTTATGACATCAAGTATTGAGAGGGCTATCAAAAGGCCTGTCCATATGCTGATGCCCTTTTGGATATAGATGAAAAACACAGCAACGATAAAAAAGACGATTCCCAAAATGATTGATACCATTCCATCTCTCATAATATCACCTGAACTTAATTTTGTAGATTTGATTATTTAAATTTTATAGCCGTTGATTAGTGTTATGTCCTCAAAGAAGTAGTGCTCGCTGGCGGCAATTTCTGCGATGAAACCCAACTCGTCCAGCATGTCCAGCGTCCTTGAGTTGTCGGAAAGTGAGGACTGTATGAGCTGCACAATTCCACCATCATTTAAATGATTTGGCACTTCATTTAAAAAAAGATCAATAACTTTCCTACCATTTAATCCACCGTCGAATGCATAATTTAAATTGTCTTCAATAACTTCATCATCTTCGGTCGGCAGATATGGAGTATTAAATAAAATTACATCAAACTTCCTGCTTTTCACAGGCTCAAATAAATTTCCAAAAAGGATTTCAATGTTTTCGATGCCGTTGGCCTCGAAGTTCTTTTGGGCAAGCTCGCATGCATCGAAATTGATGTCGGTTACTGTGATATTGTCTGTCAGCCTTGAGGCATACATTGCAACGATTCCAGAGCCGGTTCCAATCTCCAAAACGCTCTGGCCAGCTTCAATTTCCAGATTCTCGGCAAGAAGATAGCTGTCCTCAGCGGGAATGTAGACATTCTCGTCAGTGGTTATGATAAATTCGCTCATGATATCACTCGCTTAAGATTGAATTCAGCTCTTTTGATAAAAACAGTATTTCCTCAGGCTTGATGGCTATCACCCTCAGCTTCAGGTATTCCTTGAGCTCATCGGATTCGATATTGTTGATTTTTTCCTTCATCTCCTTCTTGTCGAGGCTGCAGATTACATGCCTTGAATCGATGAGTGCATTTCTGATTTTCTTGTTTCTGTGCTGGAAGAGTGCCTTGGTGTAATTGGAGTAGATCCTGAAATCATCATCGGATATCCTATTCTCCTTAGGGGTCAGCCTGACCACTGTCGAGTCGATTTTTGGCTTTGGTATGAAGCTTTCAGAGCTGACGTCAGTCAACGTGCTGACGTCGCATTTGAAATACAGCATGGCCGAAAGCCTTGAATAGTCCTTGGAGCCGACAGTGCCGTTCATGCGCCTTGCAAACTCCTTTTGATACATCAAAATGGCCAGGTCAAAATCATAGTCTAGAAACTTGAATGTTATGGGTGATGAAATCTGGTATGGCAGGTTGGAGACAATCTTGTTGAAGCTTGGAAAATCGACATTCAGTGCATCGTCATTGATAAGCTCAACGTTATCGATTTTCTCTTTTTCAAGCCTTTCTTTCAATATGTTGGCGATGTTGGTGTCCTGCTCTATTGCTATTACCTTTCCTGCTTTCCTGGCAAGTTCAAGAGTAAGCGTACCTATCCCAGTTCCTATCTCCAGAACGACATCGTCCTTGTTTAGGTCTCCAAATTCAATTATCTGGTCCCTTTTGTTTTTGTCGATGAGATAGTTCTGACCAAGATTCCTATTCAGCTTTATCCCATGTCGGTTCAGGATGTCTTTGGTTGTCCTGGATAGGGATTGGGAAGATTCGCCATTCAATTTATCACTTTATCTTGGTCTTCTTGGAGCTTGGGTGAATATGTAATATTTACGTTTGCCTCTTCTGATTGTGGTTGTATCCAGTTCCTGCTTGACTCTGTTAACAATCATTCCTGCGGGATCGGTCAGGGTTGGCAGCCTTTCGGTAATGTCTGCGAAGCTTTCAAAAGGCTTTTCCTCTCTTGCGTTGATTATGTCCCACATGTATTTTTTACCAATACCTGGAATTAGCTCTAGACTGTGGAGTCTTGTGCTTAGGGCTTCAGCAGTATTGAAGAATTCAACAAACCTTTCTTCATTATCCTCTACGATGTCACGGATTGCATAGTCCATTTCTATTCTGCTTGTTGCGGTTAGATTTTCGAAATTTAATTTACCGAGAACTCTATAAATCTTGTCTCTTTTTCCTTTTCCAATGTACACGGTGTCTTGTATTTCTAAATCTACTCCATTTTTAGGAGCTAATTCTAGTAAAGTGAATTGTTCTGTACCAATAGCTTGAGCAATAGCTTTTCCACCAAATTTAGACATGTCTGATTTGACATATCCCCTGCTTAAATAATCAAGAATAACAGCATTTTCTTCCTTTTTCACTGCTGGTGCTCTTTCTTTTCTGTTATCATTCCTCATGTTATCACTTCACTATTGTTTTTAATTAGTCACAATATCGACTATAGTTTAAACTTATAAATAGTTTTATCTTTTAAATGTAATAAACATATCTAAAAAAATGCGCTGAAATTGTTATTTCAAAACTAAAAATTAAATTAAATAATAAAAAAAGTGGAATAGTGTGAAACTATTCTTCAACATCATATTGCTCTAGAAGTTCAAGAATCTTTTCCATCTCTTCCTTGTCGATTTGCATTGGCTCTTTTGCGAAAATCAATCTCAAGTCAGCCAAATCCTTTGGAATCAAATCAACGATGTGAACAGCAACCTTTGGCCTTAGGTTAAACTCGCTTTGAAGTTTTTCAAGTATTTCCTCTGTGTCTTCAGGGGAATATCTCTTGAATCTTGCAAGGTGGTTCAATGTGATGTTCTGTTCATAGTTCAATTCATTGTCATTGGAAAATTCATCAAGAACTTTTTTAACTTCCGCACCTGAAACAGGTTCTGTTTTTATAATGTTTTTTCCAATCATGAAAATCAGTTCTGTAGTTTTAAGTGGTCAGGTCTGACAATCAACTCTTTTGATTTGTTCCCATCTTTTAAGGATACGATGTATGCTTTTCCTTTTTTACCGGTAATTTCCCCGGTTTTTCCGTGGAACCTAGGAGCTGGTTGTCCTTTTTGAATACTTGGGTTGATAGTAATGTGAACTAGGTCTCCTTCTTCGAATTTTTGGAGCCTGTTGGTAATTGGGTTAGTTCTACCCGGTCTTTGTACTTTAGTCATCTTTTTTCTTGATCTGCTTTTTAATCCTCTTGATCTTTGCATTGTATAACCTCTTAATCAGTTCTAGTCTGGGTATATAATTGAATCCATGTTATCAGCGACCTAGTATTAAAAAAGCCCATAAATACTAGTAACATAGAATATGAAAATAATCGATTATCATCAGTGATATGATAATATTATAATTTTAGTTTGATGGTATTAATATACTTTTAGTTTTTCACCGACATCATCAATTCAAGAGTTGATTTGTAAAAAAAAGAAATGAATAAGATGAAGTTCAGCTTACTCTGTTGTGCCTTGTTCTGTTGTAGACAAATGCTCCAATTGTGATAACCACGAATGCAGCTATTATGATTGCCGCATTTTCGATGACTTTAATCAAGGCACTGCCGACTGATTGCAGGAAGGATAAGAGTGCTTGAATAAGTCCCAGGATTTGGCTGAGTATGTTTATGATGAAGCCTATTATGGCAAACACCAATCCTAGAATTTGCTGCACGAGTGAGATGATTGCGGAGATAAGTCCCACAATGAAATTCAATATCGATCCGATCAGGTTCAAGATCTGTCCAATTACAGACATTATAACGCCCAGTAATTTTATGAGTCCGTCAAGCCCGCTCCATATCGACTCAAGCATTTTCGAAAACTCTTCAAGGGCGCTCATCAGGGATTGAATTTCCGCCATGAAGGTTTCAAACATGTTGACGATGTCCTCCAGAGCATTGGCTAACATTAGAATGCCGCTTATCAATGTGTCGATAAGAGGTTTCCAGGCTCCGTAGAGAGAATCGATAAGGGAAGCCAAATAATCGTATAGGTCATCAAGGAATGATGTGGCATTTGTGTCATTGTCGACCGTGAGGGTCATATTTGTAATGTTGGTTGTATTTGTTACATTGGTCAGATTGTTGGTTTGGTTTACCTCTTCATTGATGGTTCTGAATGACACCTTGTATGCAAAATAGTCTGATTCATTGCCTGACACGGATTGCAAAACTTCAAAATCAAAAACTGCTTCAGTGTGGTTGTCTATTTTAACGACTGCATGGTCGCCTACTGTTTCGTGTGAATTTGCAACCGCTTCACCGACCTTGGTATTGGATGAGCCGGTTTTTATGAAATCGGCCATTATTTTTGACATCTGGCCTTCTGAATTCTGCCTGTAGCATTCGATCACGGCCAGCTTCAGTGTATTTGAATTGCTGGCTTTTGATGTGGAGGCATGTTTGAATTCATCTCCTGAGTTTGCAGGGTGTTTTGAATAATCGAGACGGAATCCTTTATATCCGTCGCTAAATTTAACGTTATTTCCACTTCCTTTAGCCAAAATGTAGTTCTTTTTGGTTTTATTGTCCTTGCTGTCTTTATCGATTTTTTTGTTGTCATGACCGGTTGTATTCTTGTCATGATGCGTACCATTGTCCGCTACGACAACGCTTAGGAAACTAAAGGAAATCAGTATAACAAGAATTAATGTAACTATCTTTTTATTCATATTATGCCCCTATCGTATATAATTTTTATTTATTCACATATATAATATTAATGACCATTTCAGTTGATGGGAGTAACTTATTTCACTAAATTGGTTGGTCACATACTTTAAATTTTAAATAGTATTATCTAAAAATATATATTTGTCAAACAGTTAGGTTATGTGATAAATATGAATTTACGTGAAATTATAATGGACGCTATTAAATATCCTATTAGCGATACTCGAAAATTTTTAATATTCTGTGTTTTAATTATTCTGATGAATTTGTCAACAATTCTTCCGTCATATGGTGTTAATAATGGAACTTTAAGCATCATTTTAAGCCTTGTGACTTTAATAGTTTTATTTATTGTTTTAGGCTACTCAGTCGAGGTCGTTAAAGGCGGAACTGAGCATTCAGACACACTCCCAGATTTTGATTATGTAAAGCAGTTTGTAATGGGTATTAAAGCATTCATTTTAGAGCTAATATATTTCATCATACCTCTAATCATTGTCATAATTGTCGCTTCCGCAACCGGACTGTTCTCATCATTCACTGAAATCGTATATTCCAGCATTGACGCCATGGCTAACGGCGCAAGCAATTTCACTGCGATAATGGCTGCAGTTCCCCAACCGGCAATTAACACATTCAGCAATGCCCTAGCCGTTACTTTAGTTGTTGGAATTATCCTGTTTGTCATATTCTCATTGATGTCATTTACAGGACTGGTCAGATTCGCAAAAACAGGAAGCGGAACCGAAGGTCTTAGATTCAGGCAAATAATAAGGGACATGGCAAGCGTAGGATTTGTAAAGATTATAGTCACATTGATTGTGATTTATTTAATTGCATTGCTCATGGCAATTGTCATCGCGCTGATCGGCTTGATTCCATATGTCGGTGTTTTCATAGGCATTTTCGTTGGAGTGCCATTCATGCTGCTGTTCTTATACAGGGCTATCGGTTTATTGTATGCGGATGCATAACATTAAACTCTTTTTCTTCTTTTTAACATCTTTTTTCAGAAAATCATTCTCTTAAAGCGATTGTTAATTTTTAGAAACCTTTTTAAAACAAGGAGAAAACAAGTTAATTTTTAAATAAATGTCTGGATGGTTAAGCGTTTAAAAAAATGGTGTGAAAGAAGATAACTGTTTTAGTTATCTTCAAATCTTCTTCTGTCAACTAATTCTTGACGTTTACCTGGGTTCCATCCTCCGGATGCAGATTTTGCACGTCCAACTTGTTGAACGTATCCGGTAATCCTATCATACCATTCTACATCTTCGCTTTCACCGCAGGTAGGGCAAGTATTGTTTAGCCCTTTCATTAAAGTTTTACATTTAAGACAGAAACTTAAAGCTGAGCTGTAAGCCCAAAATCCGATGTCGGATTTCTTAGCTATCTTATGGGTTAAGCTCATAAGTGAATCTGGATCTGAGTAAGATTCTCCCATGAATGCATGGAAGATGTGTCCACCAGGAGTTAAGCTGTGATATTGCTCTTCGATTTTGATTTTTTCAATCAAGGAAGCGCTGGTATCTACAGGCACATGGGAAGAGTTTGTGTAGTAGTTTGCATTTCCTTCACCTTGCACGATAGCTTGGTCTCCGAATTGCTTTTTGTCAAGAGTTGCAAATCTGTATGCAGTGGATTCTGCAGGGGTTTGTAAAACAGACCATCTGAGTCCTGTTTCGTCTTTCAATTTTTCAGCTCTGTCATTGACATATTCGAGACATTTTACACCGAACTTGTTGGCGTCCGGGTTTTCGATACCTTCGCCGAATAAGGATAACAGCATCTCGTTAAGTCCAACGAAACCGAAGGATAAGGTTGAATTCTGGATTCTGTAGTATGACTCTTCAGCCACTTGCTGTTTGAGGAAAGGTAAAATGTGGAAATCGTTCAAGCATTTTAATCCTTGTTCCCTTCTCATCATCAAGGTTTCAACTGCCAAGTCCATGTATTCGTCCAGGTATTCGAACACTTGGGATTCATCTTTGGATTGGTATCCGATTCTTGGGAAGTTTAGGGTAACGTATGCGAGGTTACCGGTTCTTAAACAGTCTTGGTCCCAGTCACCGGTCCAGGTATCTTGCAGACATGTTCTGCAGCCCATGTAGTTGGCCATTTTGCCTCTGTATTTAGGGAACATGTTTACAAAGTAGGATGAACCGTATTTTGCGGATAATTCGTGCACTAAACGAATGTCATCTTCGTATTCACTGGTCATGGTTTCCTTACGTAAGGTGTAGATTGTATTTGGGAACAAGTGAGGTTTTCCTTCGTTGTCTCCATCAAGTAAGGTTTCAGTGAATGCTCTTTGGATTAATCTGGTTTCTTCTTCGAAGTCAGCATAGGTTCCGACAACTTTGCCTTTAGGTCCGTATGCGGTTTCGTCTTTTAGGAAATCAGGAACGCCGAATTCCAATGCCATGCTTGTAAACGGTACTTGGGATCCACGAGCTGCGTAAGCCATGTTCAAGTTGTAGATGAGCATTTGGACGGATTGCTTGATTTCATCATAGGTTCTTCCTCTTGCAAACGGTGCAACGAACACGTTCCATAGGGACATTCCTTGTCCTCCGGACATGTTCTGTTGTGCTGCAAGCATGATTTCACCGGTGTGGTTCATTAAAGTTTCCATGTGGTTAGGTGCACCTGCAATGGAGGTGTGGTCACCTGTACCGTCCACTTTAAGACCGTATTTGATGAAAGTCCTGATATCATGTTGCATACAGTTTAAAGGTCTTCCTGCGAAGAATTCCAAATCGTGAATGTGAATGTCACCGGACATGTGCGCATCGGCCAAGTGTGCTGGCAACATTTTTAAGAGTGCGTATTGTTTTAACGCTTCGTCTGCTACATGCTTGTGGATACTTTCAGGGTTGTGGATCATGTTTGCGTTGTCCCTGTTACCGTTTTCAATAAGGGAAGTAATGTTGTATACAGGGATACCTAAACGGGTGTAGCGGCTTCTTAAGTCTTCGAGGCCGTATTCAATAAGTTTTGTGTTGACCATTTCCCTGATCATTGGAGCGGTCAAGTATTCCACGTTCAATTTTTTGAGCTCTTTCCAGGTTTCAGTAGCAATCTCAAAAGCGGTTTCTTGGCTAGCACCGGTTTCTTCAATCAAGGTGTTAGCGATTTTTGATAAGTCGAATGCTTCGATGGTATCCCTTGAGGTACGTACTTTCAATTGTGTACTTGCCAAGTATTTGTTTGCGATTTCAGGGTCAATGTCCTCTAGGCATTCGTAAACGATTTTTTTGATTTCTTTGGTTTTGATTCCATCGTATAATTGTGATACTACTGTAGCTACGATTTTATCTGATTCAAAGAATGGAGTTTCTACCATTACTAATGATTTCAATAGTTTTTCGTAACTGAATCTTTCTCTAATTCCGTTATTTTTCTCTACATTTATTTTAACGGAATCATTTAAATTATTTCCTAGTTCTGAGATTTTTTCCATTTTTTTCACACCATTTTTCCTACGTTTTAAAAAAATATGAGATTGATGAGAGGGTACCCTCTCAGTTGTAATTACTATATGTCGGCACTTGTATATATATTGTTCGTGTTGATACGAACAAACAAGTTCTATAGTTTACGAACATTTAATCTATATATTCAACTTCCATGTATAAATAATGTTCGTATAATTACGAACAATATTATCTCACTCTGAAATTTACTATATTAATAATAATATAAATCAAAAGTCCGAGAGCATTTGAAAAGTAATGCCGCTAGAAGAAAACATCCAGTGAGCTTTGTTTGGATTTGTCACTTTCAAACAGCGATTTGATACCAAACTCCTGAATTTCCAGACGTTGTCTCAGGTATGGGGAAATCGGATACTTGTCTATCAGTTCCTGAGAAATTTCAAGATATTTTGTAACTGATCCCTTTGAAACGGAAAGAATCAGATTTCCTCCACATTTTTGGCATTTTCCGGTGAGCGGAATCCTTCTGTATTTCGAACCGCATTTGGTGCACCTAACCTTCTGCTTGGAAAACGCTCTGGAATTGCCCATGATGTCCGGCAAGAAATGGGAAGATAGAACCTTTTCAACAACTCCACGCTGGTCAACAGCCCTTATGCTTTCTGCAAGAGCAATTTGGGCTTCAACCTTTTCTCTCATTGACGGCAATGTTTTGTAAAGGCATATGTTCGGTCCTGCATGGATATTTGATGTGTGATGGGAAAACATCAGGCCCTCATATTGCTGTGGTGTTCCCAAATGCATCTCCACATTGTCGATGTATTCCAAGACCTCTGCCGGCTTGTGAGGGGTGTAGGTCTCTTCGTAAAACTCAACAGGGAACCTTTCGAATATGTCCAGGTTGTGGGATTCGTCATCTATCTCTTCAGGGTCTATTCTTGAAGACAAAACTAAAGGAGCGTCCATACTTCCACCTCTGGTGTTCGGCAGGTATGATTTTGAAAAGTTAATCAGGGCATCCAAAAGAAGCATCACGGCATCCTCGTCACTGTCACAGTTTCTACGTTTTGCAGAGTGGAAATAAGGATGTGCGTAACAGCCCAAAGCCTTTGTGAATCCGACAATCCTTCCAAGCACTCCTGCAGATGTGTGCGGTGCAAGTCCGGCCACCAGATGTCCAATCAGGTCGCTTTTCTCCTTGACATTGTAAAACGGTTCCATATCATAAAATCTTGTAAGCTCATCATCAATGAATTGAGCGGTTCTAAGTAGATATTCGCCGCAGTTGTCTGAAATCACAATGTCCTGAACCTTGAGCTCAATGATTTGGTCTTCACTTTCAATCGGGTTTCCATAGCAGTCCTTCTCATAGCCCATTTCAAGGAGCTTTTCAACGCTGACTCCAATTTCCTTTGGAACGAAATGGGTTAAAGGCAAATCAGTGGAATCGTGACGTATTGTTCCATCCTTGAAGGTAAACACTTCATTTTTGGACCGGAGTATCCCCTTTTCAAGAGGCTCAGCCAGCTTTGACTCGGAAATCATACCGATGACACCCTTCACCTCATCAACCCTTCTGACCTTGACGTTGTCTGAAGCCTTCTTCAGCATTGATGCAAGCGGGATTGTCTTTTCGCCTGCCTTCATGATTTCGGTAGGGCTTCCGCATTTCGGACAAAGGGAATTGTTTGAAGTGATTCCGCATTTCGGATTTGTACATTTTCTCCTTGCCATCTGAACTTTGATGCTGCCTTTTTTGGCGGCTGTTGCAATGAGTCTTCTTGAACCGCCATAGTTTCCAATCGGGAACAGTCCATGCGGTGCAGGTCTCATCAATCTTTCCTTGGATTTTTCAGGTCGGCCTACACGGGTGCCGATGTATGCAGGGGCCTTGTTTTTGATTTCAACAGGCGAGACCTCATTCACGGCTTCGATTGTGGTTTCCATTTTAGCCAACTTGTCGGAGAGTGTAACGAGCAATGCGTAGGAGTGGTCCTTGTCTATCACGACTTTACCGTCACGAACGGTATGTGGAACGCCCATTATTTCAAGGACTCTCTTTTGATAGGACAGATCCAGTTTAATTCCTTCATTCGGTTTGTAGGTTGATTTGCATTTGATAATCAAATCAATCAATGAATTCAAATCGGCAATGGTAACGTCGTTATAGCAATAGGTGTATTTTGGATGGAGAGGTATTCCATATTCCTTGGATAATCTGAACGCTTCGATTGAAGGCAAATACTCAAATTCAAGCTTGTGCAAATCCAAATCGTTGTTGTCAGCGTCGAATTTTTCGCTTCGGGTTAATAGCTGAATCCACCATTCCTCACACCATCCTGATGGGTATAAAGGCTGGTTGTTTCTTAAAAATTCTCCAAATGCGACAAGCATGTCTCCTAAAAATAAAATTTCGGTAACGTCCTTTTTAAGCTCACGGGCTTGTTTCACGCTATCAATTACCACCACATCGCCGTTTTTAAGTTTGACGATAGGTCCTTCGATTGAGTCAACAGGAACGACACAGTTTCCCTTTCCGGGATATTCAATCTTGAGCTGTGTTCCGACGGCCAAAAATTCAAGCAGGGCCATTGTTGCAGGATGGACTCCCATTGTGGCGAGGCCGGTGTTTCTTGATCTGCCGTACCTTAACCTGAATCCTCCCTTTTCGGAAGGGTATCCCAAAATCGGCCTTCCGCCGATGATATCCTGGATGTATTTTGGTTCGCTTACAATCTCGGAGTCTCCTCCGTCATCGCTTCCTGAATCCTCTTTGGGCTTGGAATATTCGCTGAGCCATTCCCAGTCAAGGCCCAACTTTTTGGAAATCTTATGGATCTTTTTGGATTTCTGGATTACTCCCTCAACCATCGCAAGCAGTGCTCCTCCACGAATGTTGTTTGTTTCCACGCGCTCCAGATCCCTGTGTGACACTTCAACCTGGTCGGTCTGTTCTCCTGAAACCTCAACAGGAATGTTGTTTGCAGCATATCTCACTTCTTCAGGTGTTGGTGAGTACTGCAGGTTTGTAACTTCGGATTCGTAAAGCTCCACCTCTTCAACATACCTTTCGATTTCCTCATCGATCGGCTTGAATCTATCGATACCGATGGCCTGTCTGATTTTATCTCCCAGAAGAACGGACAATGCGGCAGCAGTACCTCCCGCACTTCTGATAGGGCCTGCAAAATAAACTCCAATATACTTTGTTCCATCAAAGTTTTCCTTGATTTTAACATCAGAGATTCCTTCAAGAGGAGCTGCAACCACTCCTTCTGTAAGGATGGCCAGTGCAGTCCTGAGGCCTTGGTCGCATCTCTGCTCCTCATCGTAGTCCGCCTTGTCTCCGGTCAGTTCAAACTCACCTGATGCAATCTCTGCGGCAATTTCAAAAGCGACAGATTCCCTGTCCATATCCTGTTCCAATTTCTTAATACGTTGTGCAACACCCACAGGACCAACTAATCCTTCTACTCTTTCAGCTAAATCCTTTGCAAGTGGCACTTCTGTTTTCGTTTCAACATCCAACCCCTTTGATCTAGCCTCATTAGCTATTTCGTATAGGTGATGGGTTTCTGCTTCCAATCTATCAAAATAATCCATGGTATCGCCCAAGTTACAAAAGTTATATTAGTATATAATGTATTGATTTTCATGATATTAATAATGTTTGCAAGTGTGAAAAATCACCATTTAATAATAGTTAAATATGTTGTCAACTATATGTTATTATACAGTATTTGGCCGTTGAATTTTTAGATTATTATTGCTATTATGGTGATTTTAATGTCAGATGATAAACATACTAATGCCGTTTACGGGCAAAAGGTAAAATTAGATTTGGATAAAATTAAAAACAGAAATAAAGATGCTGATGCGACAGTTGAGGATACTGTTGAGGAAGTTTCAAGTGAACCTATTGTTGAAGAAGTTGTCGAAGAAGTTCCTGTTGAGGAAGCTCCTGTTGAGGAGGCTGTTGAAGAAGCAGTTGAGGAAGAGCCTGCAGTTGAGGAACCGGTTGAAGATGCTCCTGCTGAAAGTAAAGCGAAAAAACAGAATTCAAAACAGCTGGATGATTTGAAAAGGAAACTTAAAGAAAAAGATGTGAAATTGTCCAACCAATCCAGCGAATTGAATTACTTAACCAACAAGATTATACCAAAACTCAAAAAGGAAAATGCAGAGTTGAACCGCCTTAAAAGAGAGCTGACAGATGCGCTGGAAAAATCAACAAGAAAATATTTCGACCAATTGGACATCAATGCAGATTTAAGCAATAAAATAGGAAAGCTTGGCGCAGAAAGCGCTGTCAATAAGGTGAGGGCAGACAAACTGGAAAATGAAGTCAACACCGTTAAAGAAGAGCTTGAATCTGAAATATCCCATTATAAGGATAAGTTGGCCGCCGTCAATGTTGATGAGGTCAAAGAGGAAAACAAGCAATTGAATGATGAACTTTCCGATGCTAAAGAAAAATTGGCAGAGGCCAGAAAAGAAAACATAGAGCTTTCTGAAGAGATAGATAAGCTAAGAGCGGAAATAATCGAATTGGGCAACTATAAAGAGGAAGTCGATAACCAAAACAAAAAGGAAATCGAAGGATATAAGGAGGAGATTTCTTCACTCACCTCACAGCTTAAAATCAAGGAAAGCAGTTATGACAAATTATCCAATGAATCAAGCAAGACAATTTCCGATTTAAGAAAGCAGGTTGCAAGGCTTGAAGAGGCATTGGAAAAAGAATCCAACAAAGGATTGTTCAACAGATTCAAATAGATGGCTAATGTCATCTATCAATTATTTTTTTTTAAAATGACTCAAGATAACTATTTCATGGGCGAAGCTATTAGGGAAGCGGAAAAGTCCTTGGCCGAAGGAGGAATTCCCATCGGGGCTGTCCTGGTCAAGGATGGGGAAATCATTTCAAGAGGTCACAACAGGCTGATTCAAAACGATTCCGTCGTCTTGCATGCCGAGATGGATGCAATCGAAAATGCAGGACGCCTGAATTACGAGGATTATATCAGATGCACATTGTACACGACACTGTCCCCATGCCCGATGTGTTCTGGTGCTGTAATATTATATAATATCCCTAGAGTCGTCATAGGCGAGAACACCACCTTGATGGGGGCTGAAAACTTGCTCGAATGCAATGGCGTTGAGGTCGTGGTTTTAAATGACATGAGATGCAGGGACCTGTTTTTGAAGTTCAGCTGCAATAACTGCGAGGTCTGGGACGAGGAACTTGCAAAGGTGGGCAATACTACGGAGGTCAAGAATGGAAATAATAGTAACTGATGAGAGGGATGAAAGATTCATTGAATTTTGCGACTCATTCGGATGTTTCATAGGTGAGCCTCAGGTGGTCTTGCTTTTGATGAACTTTAAAAAGACTGTAGGATGCACAAGCTTCAAGGTGTATGATTCCGATTCCGCCGAAATCACAACTCTTTTTTTAAACTCATATGACGAGCGTGAAAGGATAGCATATAAGCTAATCAGACAGCTTGAAAAGATAGCATCAGACTACGGATTCAAAAGTGTTCTGGTGAGCTTTGACAGCAGGGAAGATATATTGGTGGACATCTTCGAGAAACTGGATTATGAGTTCATAGATGATGTCTGGATGAAAAAAGAGTTCAAAAGTTTGGTTTAAAAAAAAGAGAAATTGAAAGATTAAGCTTCTTGTCTTAATCTTTTCACAACAAAGTCTTTATCTAAGCTTAACAAGAATGAAGCTGCTCTAGGACCTTGCTTTTGGCCAAGAATCATTTTATAGATAGCTTGGAAACCTTTTTGCGGTTTCAATTCTTGAGCTTCCAATATTTCATACATTGAGTCATGCAGCTCTTTTGCATCGTTAAAGTCGGTTTTTTCAATTAGGTCAGCCAAAGCAGATAGGAATTCGGTTTGCTCATCGGTCAATGGAAGGTTTGGAACTTTTTTAGTTTGCACTTGGAATTTCACGAATTTAGGTGCGTAGGTGTCCAGCCAGTAGATTACATTGTCAACCCTTTCCCTGTATTGTGCCATTTCCAATTCGGTCAAGTCTCCAAATTCCTTGTCCTTGAAGCTTTTGGTCAATTGGGAATTCTTTTTGAGGATTGCAAAGATCTTTTCCAAATCATCGCCTGCAATCTGATATGCATTGACCAGGAATCTGAACGGTGGCCTGAATGGGAGTGGGCTTCCGGCATGTATTTGAGCTATCTCATAGATTTCCCTGAATTTTCTGCCTTCCTTTTCAGATGGCGCTTCCACTTCATCGTAGAATACCTTTTCAACAGTATCGAATTGGTCGATAAAGTCCAGGAAAGGCATTCTTGGTGAGAAATCCTTTGCTTTCATAGGCTTTGACCTGAATAAGTAGTAGTGGAGACTTTCGGCAGGTCCGATTTTCAGCCATTCTTCAGGTGCAAAGAAAACTCCGTGGGATTTGCTCATCGCTTCACCGTCAAGGGTGATCCATTCGTATGGAACAGGATAAGGTGCAGGATAGTCGAAGATTTTCTCGGATATTACGCTACTTACGTCGTATGACCCTCCGCTTGCCGCGTGATCTTTTCCAAACGGTTCGCATGTAGTTCCGAATATTTTCCATCTTGCAGCCCATTCAACTCTCCATGTGAGCTTACCGTTTCCGGATTTGATGTCCATTTCACCTTCATGGCCGCATTCGCATCTGTACTTGATGATGTCTCCATCATAATCGTAAGCATAAGTTGTGTTCACTCTGCCACATTCGTCACAAATCGGATTGTAAGGCAGCCAATCGTCAGCCAAAGGCTCCCTTCTGTATTGGTTGAAGATTTCCTTGATTTCATCCACCTTTTCTAAAGATGTTCTGATGTAGTCGTTGTAATCTCCGTTTTTATACATTTCAAAACCGGACTTGGTTTCCATTTCTATTCCATAGTCATCCATCACGGAAAGCAAAGGCTTTTCAAAGTGCTCCACAAAGTTGGCGCAGCAGCCGTCAGGACATGGAATCATTGAATAAGGCATTCCCAAGTATTTGTCATAATCGTCAGGCAATGGATATGGAACTTTTCTTAAAGGGTCGTGATCATCTGCAATCCATATTGTTTTAGCTTTTTTTCCTTTTTCTCTCAGTTTCTTTCCAATTCCGTTAGCTACAAATATGTCACATGAGTTTCCAATGTGTATTGAACCTGAAATGGAGGTTCCGCTTGCAATGACATGCTCTTCTACATCCAGTTTACTTAATTCGTTAGCTATGTTTTCAATCCAATGTGTCATCTATTTCACCATAAGTTAATAAAAATTAATAATTAAAATAAGTTATTATAATATTATTTCTTGCTATTAATATAAAAAGATTAGTTTAATTGGTTAATCTAAATATTTTCCATAATTTTATCAATAGCATCCAGGAAATCTTTGGAAATAACTTTTTTTCTCTCAGACCTTATTGCAAACATTCCCGCTTCAGTGCAAACGGCCTTCAGGTCAGCTCCGGACAATCCTTCAGTTAGCTCACTAATCGTGTCAAAATCAATGTCTTCGTCTACTTTCATTTTGGAGGTATGTATTTCAAGGATTTTCTGTCTGCTTTCTTTTACAGGATTGGGCACTTCAATTGTTCTGTCAAATCGCCCTGGTCTCAGGAGGGCCTCATCTAGGATGTCCGGACGGTTTGTAGCGCCGATTATTCCAACGTCTCCCCTTGATTCAAATCCGTCAAGCTCTGCTAAGAGTTGCATTAAAGTCCTTTGAACTTCCCTGTCTGCCCCTTCGCTATTTCCCACTCTTTTGGTTCCGATAGCATCGATTTCATCAATGAATATTATTGCAGGGCTCTTTTCCTTTGCAAGTTCAAAGACATCTCTAACAATTCTTGAACCTTCGCCCAGATATTTGTTCACGAATTCCGAAGCCACAATTTTGATGAATGTCGCATGAGTTTCATTTGCCACTGCCTTTGCAAGCAATGTCTTTCCGGTTCCAGGAGGTCCGTAAAGCAGTATTCCCTTTGGAGGGTCAATTCCTATCTCTTTGAATATTTCTGGATTTTTAATTGGAAGCTCCACTGTCTCTTTAACTTCAACAATTTGGGAATCCAGTCCTCCGATATCCGTATATGTGGTTTCTGGCTTTTCATCAATTTCCATGGCAGCTACATTTTTATCTTTTTTAGCAGGAAATACGCTGACAACGCCTAAATTCTTTTGGTTTAGTGCCACTCTTGCGCCAGGTGTGAGCAATTCTTTTTTAATCGAGCCTGGATATGTAACCAAAAATTCATGGCCGACTGCACCTTGAATCCCCACTTGTTTATCGTCAAACACTTCTGTTACTGTTGCAAGAATTAATGGTGTCTTTTTAAATGAGCTGATTTCACCTTTGAGTTCTCTGATTTTGCCTTCCATCTGACGGTTGCTGATGTTTGTCTTGAGCTGTTCACCTTCAATGCTTCTTAGTTTTTCCATTAAATCGTCAACAGTTTTTTTCGTTTTCCTCTTTTAACATTTCAATTGTCTCAAGCAATTCATCTTTTGAAGCGTTTTCAATCGATTCCATAAAAATCTCTCCTTGAATTAACATCTATTATAATTAATATTTAACATTAACATCAAGGATTTGGTAAAATTGTTGGGGTGGAAAATATTGCTTTGAAATAGTAATTCTGAAGCACTTCACATGGTCAATTGCATGATTTGAATTCGGCAATGTTTAGAAAGCTGGTGTCATTGGCCAGAAGTATTTCTATCATTTTCCTGTCTGTTGAGACAAATGTCAAATCATTGTGGATTGTTCCGCAATCGTGGGCGTCAACGACTATTCTGCAATCGGGGGAGTGAACTCCCCATTCATATATTTTCGTTGCAAAATCCAGATATCTCAGATAGCTATCTTGGTTGCAATGATGAGGGGTCATGATATTTTCTAATTTTAACTAGCGTGCATAGTATATTTGTTCAAAATGGTTTATGAAAACTGAAAATTTTGAGGAAATTATTTCTGAAATGCCTTCAGAAAATCCATATTTCATCCAAAAATGTTCAAGAATTTTTTGTTTTTTGATTTTGTCTAAACTGCATTCTTTTGTTCGTTCAAGGAGGTATTTTTCAAACTCATAATAGTTTATAAAATCATTTTGATTGATATTTAATATGTCTTCGGATGTTTCTAGGAAGCTTGTAACGTTGTCAATAATATCTTCTAGTTTTTCATTATACTCTTCTTTAACTAAACTAGACCAAAAAATAGTGTCTTCTTCATGATTTTTTATAAATGCGGTCGCATTTTCATGCCATTTGTCATGAATGACTGTGTAGGCTATAGGTATATTTGTATCGGTGAAAAATGGCATATTTACAAGTCCCTTAAACTTTCATGAATTTCATAAATTTCTATTTCGCTAAATTCCCCATCAGGCTTATAGATATCACAATAGAACTCACGCCGATATTTATGGCATCTTTTTTTAAAGGAATTTTGCTGTGCTTTGTATTGATTTAATTCTTCTTTGGAGAATTCTTTGTTAAATTTAATTCTTGCATCCCATATTTCCATAAAAAAGTCAAGTAGCTCTAATGCAAAGTCGCAATGGCCATAACTTTCATCTTCACAATTTTGATAAAGGATATGTAAAATTTTCCTTTTAATAAAGCGGAAATATGCAAATTCATTAATGAAATATTCACAATCGCGCAATTTATTGGCAATCATATTAAATTTTTCTCTTAATTCATAGTACACTTTAAATTTTGAGGATTTTTTGTTGACAAATGATTTAATCTTTTCAAATCCTTCTTTTATCATTTCTTTGATTTTGGTTAGGATTTCAGGGTCATAAACAATGGAATAGTCTTTATTAATGTTCATATTCTTCACCTTGGTTTCGGTTAGATATTACTTAGACTTTTGTGAATTTCATACATTTCCTCATCACTGAATTTTCCACTGGATTTGTATACTTCACAATAAAAACTGGACCTGTATTTCCAATATTGTTCTTTGAAGCTTGTTCGCATAGTTTCAATTTCTTCAGCATCGATTTTTACTGTGGAACTGTATAAGTTTACATTTGTTTTGAATAAATCCATAAAAAAGTCTAACAGTTCAAGTGCAAAATTACAATGTCCAAATGTTGAATCAATAGAGTTTTGGTGAACAATGTATAGGATATAGTCGGATATTGAAAGAAAATAATTGTATTCGTCACATAATCGCAATTCTTTTAATTTGTATGAAATTTCATTAAATTTTTAATCTAGTCATTGTAAAATTCAAAATTTGGAATTTTAGTAGTTAGTTCATTTGATTTTATATTTACAAATGATTTAAGCTTTTCAAATCCTTCCTGTATCATTTCTCTTATTTTTGAAATGATATTTGAATCATAATCAATGGCTTGGTTTTCTCTCATATTGCTATACATATTTTTTCACCACTTAAATTAATTAAATTTGATTTGCTATTATTTATATTTTAATTATATTTAAATATTTTCATTAATAACCATTTTATATTGCATTATTTTCATTTTTAATAAATTTTAAAGTTTATTTTTAAGATTGAAGTTATTTGGTAAAATTGTTGTGGGTTGGAAATATTGCTGGGGGATGGTAATTGATGAAACACTTTCACATTGACGACAGCTATCCTGCATTTGCAGGCTAATCAAAATGGAGGATGTATATCATCATCTGAAAATAAGTTGAAAAATTCTGGATGCTAATGTTAATGTAAAAAAAGAGTCGATTAAATTAAAAGTAGCTATTAAAAAATAAAATGAAATAGATAGAAAACTATCTATTTGATAAGGTCGGAATCGGATTGGTCCAACCATTCGTTAACGATTTTCACTGCACAGTAGTTACCGCACATTGTACATGTGTCCTCTTCTTCAGGAGGTCTTTGGTCTCTTTTTGCACGTGCAGCTTCTGGAAACATTGCACAAGCATATTGTGCTTCCCAGTCGAGGTTTTTCCTTGCTTCAGCCATTGCTAAGTCTTGTGAACCGTCTATTTGGCCGGTTGCTAGGTCTCCAGCGTAAGCTCCGATTTTGGTTGCAATAACTCCTTCCCTTACATCATCAGGGTTTGGAAGAGCCAGGTGTTCTGCAGGAGTCACATAACAGATGAAGTCTGCTCCTGCTTTTGCGGAAGATGCAGCTCCGATTGCAGACACGATGTGGTCGTAACCAGGGGCCACGTCACATACAATAGGTCCTAGCATATAGAAAGGAGCATTGGAACACATTTTCTTTTGAATCATTACGTTTGTTGGAATTTCATTGATCGGGATGTGTCCTGGTCCTTCAATCATACATTGCACTCCGGCTTCACGGGACCTGTCGATTAGTTCTCCTAAAATGATCAATTCTTGGATTTGTGCCCTGTCTGTTGAATCGGCAATGGACCCTGCCCTCATACCGTTTGCAAGTGAAAGAACAACATCGTGCTCTTTAGCAATTTCTAAAACATAATCGAAGTTAGCATATAATGGATTTTCCTTTTCGTTTTCGACAATCCATCCGGACATGAATGAACCTCCTCTTGATACGAGTCCGGTTACACGGCCTTGCCTTTTGAGTCTGGTCAATGTTTCAATGTTGATACTTGAGTGGACTGCCATGAAGTCGATACCGTCTTTTGCCTGCTTCTCGATGGTGTTGAAGAGGTCATCTTCAGTCATGTAAACTACAGAGCCGTCCCTTCTGATGCTTTCAATTGCGGCCTGATAGACCGGTACGGAACCCACTGGCAATGGAGACATGTCCAATACTCTGTTTCTTATTACATCCAAGTCTCCACCAATACTCAATTCCATCAAGCAGTCTGCACCATTGTCAATTGCAATCTGTGCCTTTTCGACTTCTTCATCAAAGTTAACAATATCGGTTGAGGTACCAACGGTTGCGTTTACTTTGGTTCTTAATCCTGCACCTATACCTGATGCTTCAATATCTCTGTTCACGTTACTAGGTATTACGATAGTACCTTCAGCCACTGATCTTAAAATGAAATCCTCTGAAACATTTTCTATTTCTGCCACATGCTTCATTTCATCAGTTAATATGCCTTTCTTTGCATCACTAATCTGTGTCATTATTCTCCTCCTAATTATAGATTAAACAGTCAAATTAATTTTATGATTTTTTCATCATTGATTGATATTGTGTTATATTTATTTAATAGTATTTAAATTAATTGGATTAAAGTTAATTCAAACTTTATTGATATATGTAAATTCTTTTTTAAAAAATAGTAATTTTTAATTCAGTATAAGTGAATTAAAGCCACATTGATAAAAATAAACTTTACTTTAAAAAAAATTAAAATTGAATAGATTTCAGTAAAATCCATTCATTCTTTCGAATGCCTCATCAAAGGTAGGCATGTTTGTCTGACAGCCTTGATGTTCAATGATAAATGATGAGACTGTTGATGCGAATTTTGCAGATTCCTCTAGGGTTTCCCCATTCAGGAATCTTGATAGGAATCCTGCCCTGTATGAATCCCCGGCACCTGTAGGGTCAACAACATCAGTATTGATTGCATCAATCTTTATTTTGTCCTCATTGGAATATATCTCACTGCCATTGGAGCCGCAGGTTTTAACGATTATCTTAGGCCCTAGCTCTCTAAGCCCATCCAAATCAACTTCCAAGGCTGTTAGAATTCTTTCGATTTCATGATGGTTTCCAAAAAGGATGGTTGTGTTTTCGATGACGTCCTTCAGCTTTTTGGTTTCGTATATTCCGAGGTCTTGGCCTGGATCAAATGAAACGAGCAAATCTAAATCCTTTGCCTCTTCGGAACATTTCCAATTGAAATTAGGATCTCCTGTTGCCAAGTGGATGGCTTCAGCATTTTTGATTGCGCTGCTTGGAACTTTGCTTTCAGCAAATTCACGTGCCGCACCCCAGTAGAAATAGCTGATCTGGTCATCATTATCGTCAGTCAACACAAAAGCGGTCGGGGTGGCTTCACCCGGAACGATAATCAGTGAATCAGTGTCGATGTCTAGATTCTGCATATGTTCGTAGTATTCTGTTTTCTTGAAATCACCGCCAACGGCTGAAACCAAGGAGGTTTTCAATCCTAATTTGGCTCCAACGCAAGCAACGTTAGCTGCTGCTCCACCATTAAATGTTTTCATTTTTGTAATTGGTGCTGAAAAATTTGCTTTTGGAAATTCCGGCACTCTAATAATGTAATCATGAGCAGAGTGACCAATTGCTAGTAAATCTCTGTTTTTAACCATATATATCGCCTTTTTGTTTTTCAATTTAATATTGTTTTTCATAGTTATTTAATGTTTTGAAAATGCACATTGACAGAAATGTGAACTTTCACGCAGGTGTAAAAACATTATGTATTCTATATTAATATTCACTTTTGCCGAGAGCATTTGAAAAGTAATATTCTAGATGGGTTCGAAGCCCTGGTTTTTTATTTCTTCCTGGCCTTCAGCTAAAAGGTAGTCAATGAACTCATCCACTTCCGGCTTGTCTTCGCTGACTTTAATCAAGCTGATCACATGGCGGGTATCAAATTTCAAGACCTCATTTCCCTTGAAATAGCTGGCATTTAAAAAGCAGTTCAGGTTTTCGGAGTTTCTAACCAGTTTGAAGGCATCGAACTGGGAACTCACCTTATATTTTATGTTGTAGTCAATGCCGTATTGCTTTAGGGTGCTCCATGCAAGCCTCTGGGCGGTTCCGGTAACATTCACAAAGTCCAAATCATTCAGGTCATTGATGTTTCGTATCTCTTTTGAGTTGGGTGATGAAATCAAAACCAGATAATCATAGGCAATCGGGGTGAAGTCGATGTCACGCTCATAGGCTATCAGTGGATCATCCAAAGTCAAAATATCCACTGCACCCCTTTTGGCCAGTTCGAACGCATCCCTGTCGCTGCTGCTGTAGACATTAGTATTGAATGGGTGTTTGATGGTCTCCAAAAGTCCGGAACTTATATGCCCTCCGGCAATGTTGATGTTCGCTGTTCTTTCGATTTTTATCAGATATTTTTGAAATTCCTCAAGCAGCTGCAGACCTTCACGTGTAAGCACTGTTCCGTTGCCAGCCTTCTGCGTAATCTTGAAACCCAATTTGTCTTCAGCCCTAAGCAGTCTCCTATTAAAAACAGTATGTGAGATATTCAGCTCTTTGGCTGATTTTCTTTGCGATTTTGTTCTTGACAGCGAATCTAGACTTTGGTATAGTTTATAATCATAAATGTTACCATTTATGTCCAGGCTGATGAGTCCTTTGCTTTGCAATTTCATTAATTATATATAAAGATTTAATCATAATATAAATTATATTGTTTTAAATATTTTGGGAATAAGATAAAATGGAAATAATGAAAACCTCTATTGAAGCCATATTGGAGAATATTGTAAGTGCTGAAGAATTTTTGGATGAAGAAGCTATTGATGAATTTGAAAATATAATAATGGATGCCAATAATGTTTTTGTTACCGGTGCGGGGAGATCCGGTCTTGCTGCAAAGGCATTTGCCATGAGATTAATGCATTTGGGATTGAGCGCTTATGTTGTGGGAGAGACAATATCTCCGGCAATTTATGAAGATGATTGCATAATCGCCATTTCAGGTTCTGGAGAAACCAACACCATAGTTTCTGCTGCAAAAATAGCTAAGGCTAGAGGTTCTAAAGTATTGGCTGTTACTTCTTACCCAGAATCAACCCTTGGACAATTGGCGGATAACTATCTTCTTGTAAAAGGTAGGACCAATCAGGAAGTTGATGATGAAAACTATATGAAACGTCAAATTCACGGTAACTACACTTCATTAACCCCTCTTGGAACAGCTTTTGAGCTGACCACATTGGTGTTCTTGGATGCTATCGTATCTGAGTTAATGGAGAAAATGGAACAGACTGAAAGCGATTTGAAATCCAGGCACACAGTCCTGGAGTAATCTAGTCAAAAATCACTCTATTTTGGTTATTGTATACATTGCAGCGTTGGCCTCTTAGGAATCCAACCAATGTAATGTTTCCTTTTTTTGCAATATTGTATCCTGAATTAGCGGGAGCTGCGTTTGATGCTAAAATCGGCACGCCTGCTCTTGTCATCTTTATCACCATATCTGCAGGCATCCTGCCGCTGTATATTACATAGGAGTTTGACAAATCAAAATCATGCAGCAACCCGTATCCGATCACTTTATCGACAGCGACATGGCGGCTGACATCTTCTTTTACTATGAACTGATTATTGTAAACGATTCCGGCCACATGTGTTCCTCCGGTGGCCTGCCAGATTTCTGCATTGTCCTTTAGCTCTTCAATTCGATTGATCAGTTCACTGACATGGACCTGAAAATCACTTTCAACAGGATTGACTTGTTTTATCTTGCTTCTCCATCCTCCTGCGGAATCGGAACATAGGACGGTTTCGTTTGTTTTCAGAAGGGTGTCATCAATTTCGGCATTTATTTGGGTGCCTTCGATTTCGATTTCTTTTATGTCATCCATTGATTTCACCATGTTCTCGTTGAAGAGGTATCCCACTGCAAACTCTTCAAGAGAATCTTCAATTGCAGACAGGCTGCGGCTAATTTCATTGTTGATTGTCAATGTGATTGTTTCATCAAGAACAACTTTTTCCTTAACGTTTTCAGCCATGTTATTTTTGAAGTTTATTGCATCAATTTCTTCGACTTTCATGTTTCTCACTAATTAATAATGTATAACATATATTAATTAATATTTATTATAATGGCTCCGTTCAATTAATGTAATAATTGTTTGGTCTTTCGCTACGGGGATGATGACAGTATGATTGTATCGTCAGCAGGGTTGCATTCCATGTGGTAGTGGTCATTTGTTTTTATGTAGTCTAATTGTTTCATTAGAATCTAACAATTCCTGAATCGATGATGATTGGAGGAGGTTTTGCGTTTTTAGTCGATGTTAATTTTAGAGTAACATCGATTCATCTCATGGATTTTTTTGGATTATTCTGTTATTATTTATTTTGTTTTTATTAATAAAAACGAAGTTCTGATATATAAATATATGATATGTAATGTAATGTTATTCGTATTTTTTTAAAATTAATAAAACATTTAACATAACTTGTAATTATCAGCAACATGGTTTTATTGACAATTTAACTGCAAAAAGCACGAAATTTCATTAAAAAAGTATTTTCAATCATTTATTTTAAAAAATAGTTATGTTTTTCGATATGAGTAATAATTTATAATGATTAATCGTTACAGTATTATATAACTCTATTCTCATATTTAAATATTTCTTTTAGACTTTGATAATAAAGCCTTTTTATATATAAACGATATATATAGAAATCATAATACTCATTGCTGTTTATACAGTCAATTTCACAGTATTATAAAAATTAATTAAAAAATGGAAATAAGAGGTTGATAATATGGGTTCATCTTTTAAAAGTCCAGTTGATACCGCAAAAGCAATTGCAAATACAGCTGGCTCAAAAAACTCTGCTAAAATAATGAATGTTATTTTACTTTCCTTTTTAGCAGGTGCTTATATCGCTTTCGGTGGATTACTAGCTGAAGTAGCTAGTGCCGGAATAAAAGATATTGTAGGATTTGGTTTATACAAATTTGTATTCGGTGGAGTGTTCCCTGTAGGATTGATTATCGTAGTTCTTGCAGGATCCGAGTTATTCACCGGTAACGTAATGTTCATGACTTTAGGTGTCTTAGACGGTAAAGCTTCAGTTGGTGGACTTGCTAAAAACTGGGTATTAAGTTGGATATTCAACTTTGTCGGTGCTTTGTTCGTAGCATACTGTCTTGCTTTCTTAACAGGTATCGCAACTGCAGACCCTGTTGTTACCAACGTTCAAAGTGTGGCGACTGCGAAAGTCGGAATGTCATTTGAAGTAGCATTCTTCAAAGCTATCGGTTGTAACTGGTTAGTATGTCTCGCTGTATGGTTGGCTAACGCATCTGACGATATCATCGGTAAAATCGTCGGTATTTGGTTCCCAATCATGGCTTTCGTAGCTATCGGATTTGAGCACAGTGTCGCAAACATGTTCTTCATACCATTAGGTATTTTCGCTGGTGCTGACGTAGGCTGGACTCAAATGCTTACCGCAAACTTAATCCCTGTAACATTAGGTAACATTGTCGGTGGAGCAATATTTGTAGCATGTATATACTGGTACACATATCTTAGAGAATAAGTAAGAAGACTTATTGGTTAAGGAGTTATAACTCCTTATCAATTTTTTTTAATATGTTTTGGAGATTATAAAATGGTTGAAATAAAATACGTACCAACAATCTGTCCGTACTGTGGTACTGGTTGTGGACTCAACTTCGTTGTAAAAGACGGTAAAATTGTTGGTGTAGAACCTTTAAAAAGACACCCTGTAA
>Ga0129307_1000727_pt1 | contig 46310 bp, 38 predicted proteins | sample P1105metagenome_FD_94437 | JGI IMG/M metagenome (GOLD analysis project Ga0129307, IMG submission 94437) | Capybara group fecal microbial communities from Wisconsin, USA - P1105 metagenome | ecosystem: Host-associated > Mammals > Digestive system > Large intestine > Fecal | place: USA: Wisconsin...
TTCAAAAGAATGGCGGGACGCTTATTGCAGAAAACGAAAACTATAAAGAAGGAAGAACTAGCCAATATTATCTGATAAGGCTGTAGTACTACAACTTCCCGTTTGTCGGGATCATCAAATTGAATACTGACCATTACATAGCCAGAGACTGAAACATATATCCGTACCTGGCATTTTCTTACGTCATAATCGCACATGCGCTATGAGAGAAGGGCTTTTTTCGTCTCTATCAACCCCATAAAATATTACCGGATTGCTGTATAGTACAGCAATCCGGTATTTTCAGTTAGTCAACCCTTCAGACAGATGCCCATTTTCATCAAAACTTTCTTATGAGCATCAGCCCTTCGCGGCGCCCCCTTTTTTCTTTGTGTTTCAGCCATCGCTTTTCCTTTAACGGCAGCAGAAGACGTATCGTTCAAAGACTTCTCTTGCCGCTTCTTCACCGATCAGCTTCTTGAACTGATCCACGGCAGGGCCGCCGTTTTTGAACAGGCCGTCCACATACGCCTGGGTCTTTGCCCTTTTCTCCTCCGGATCGCAGCGCGGCGCTGTGGCCACGTTTTCCAGATAGGCATGCAGATAGTCTTTCGTGATCTGCTGCTGCAGGGGCTTTACTTCCTTGCCGGAGGCGCCGAGCGTGAAATCATAGCGGATCTCATCGTACCAGCGCGGGCCGGTCTGATAAGGCGGAAGGGTCTTATATTTTTCCTTTACCTTCCGGTAGGGCGCCTTGGCCTCCTCCGTCAGGGGATCGACCATGGTGTTGTAGAACTCCTGAAGCAGGGTGCACTTGCCTGCCGCCAGGATCAGGTCGCCGGAATAGAGCGGCAGATCCCGCGTTTCCGCGTTCACGACCACGCTCTCCATCTTCATGAGGCCGAGCATGGCCTTCATGTCGATCACGGAAAGGCGGCCGAAGCCCTTCACCTTGTAGGTCGTGATCTTAAAGTGCATGCCGCTTTTATCGATCTTCGCGTACGGATTGCCGATGACCGGCTCCAGTCCGTACAGATTCTGCAATCCGGAAATGATAATTTCCTGCATGATATCTCCTTTCCTGCCGTTTTCGGCAGCGGGATGAGGGATTTACGCGTTTGCCTTTTTCCCGAACAGTGATGACGCAGCAAGAAGAAGGATGAGCTGGCCGACCACGTTCACGCCCTCGGCGATCCAGTTCATGGAAGCCTTGGTGAAATCGCGCGAAGACAGATAGCCCATCATGAGCATGCAGATGAACGCGATCATGAACAGGAACGTTGCCTTTCTCTGCTTCAGGCGTCTGGCATAGAGGGCGAGTCCGCCGCAGTAACCGAGGCATCCGAGGACCATCATGACCACAAAGACCATGGTTCCGGAAAAGACGGCCGGGGCGCCGACAGCGGCTAAGCTCTCCTTCTTCTGCGGGAAATAAAGGAACGCGATGACCGCGATCCCGGCAAGCAGAAAGCCGACCGACTGCATGGGGAAAAAGCACTGGTTCAGGCGTTCGAAATCGCAGACGCCGAGCGCATAGAGCAGCTTCCAGGTCGCCTTCATCAGGCCGGCGGCGATCACCATGATGGTGCCCCCCTAAAGCAGGGCGAAGGCGCCCTTGCTCATCTGATCATACAGGCCGCGCTGGATCATGATGGCCGAGATGATAAAGAGAACGACCGGAATATAGTCAACAACAGCCATAGGGACTGGCATAACTGTCTCCTTTCTCTCCTGTCATTCTTTGACCAGATGATAGATCGGAATAAACGGCACCAGAATAGGGGTCTTCTTCACATAGGCCTGATATTCGGGCATGCTGCCGTAGTTCTTGTTCTGGCGTTTTTCCAGACGCTGCGCGCCGCTGATCATGATGCCGAGGATCATGATGTAGCCGAGCGCGGCGATGAGCCACTGCCAGCCCGCGAGGATGCTCCAGCCGGAAACGAACACGCCGGTCCAGAAGGTGATTTCGCCGAAGTAGTTCGGGCAGCGGCTGATCTTGTAGAGGCCGTTCATGGCAGGCTTGTTCGGGTCGATCTTCTTGGCAGCGCTTTTCTGCTTATCGGCTACGGCTTCCAGAAGGATGCCGCAGAGCATGATGGCGGCGCCGATCCAGGCGGTAAGCTGCGGACCGTCCGGGGCCGTCGCTTCACGGTACCAGATGGCGGATGCTTCCATCACGTAGAGAACAGCCATGAAGACCCACATGAAGCATTTGACAAAGATGGGAACGGGCTTTTCGGTCTGAGCGTTCAGCGTTTTGCGGTACGCAGCGCTCTTCATCTCGCGGACGAGCAGGAAGAGGCCGAGGCGCAGACCGTAGACCAGCAGCAGGCCGCAGAGAACGGCCATGACAGGCGTGAGATCTCCGCGGATGCAGGCGATCGCAAAGATCGCGATACCGATGCCGCCGACCGCAAGGCCGTAGCCCACGGACATGAACCACACGAATTTAATGAAGCCGATGGCGCAGAGAGCTGCCGCCACCACTAACAATACCCAGGTAAGAGGAGGGAATACCATTTTATTGCTCCTTTCTTACGGCTTGAAATAATCCTTGATATACTGCGCGAAGCTGTGCTCGCCGACCTTGGTGTCGCCCACGAGGTCGTGGCTCAAGGTCCAGCGGGAGAAGAGGATGATGTCATGCCTGCCGGATTTTTTGATCTTCGGCAGGTTGGCCAGGATGCCGAACATCCAGATGGGCGCCCATTTGATCTGCAGCGGCTTGCCGGCCGCGTCGAAGCACATCTTGGCCATCTCTTCGTAGGTATAGGTCTCCTTGCCGCCCACGTTGTAGGTGACGTTCTTGTCCATCATATGATCCACGATGAAGTCCGCAAAGTCCGGGCAATCCACGACATTGGCCTTCACCTTGCCGTAGCCCTTTAAGAGCTGCATCTCACCCTTGTCCACATAGGGCTTGAAGACCTTGCAGATATCGTAGAAATAGCCGGTCGGACGGTAGATGACCCAGTCCATGGGCTGTTTCTTCAGCTCCTGCTCCACCAGATATTTGGCGTGCAGCATGGGGACCTTTTCGGCACCGGGCTCGTCGCAGGAGATCACAGAGATATAGTTGAATTTCTTTACGCCCGCGCGTTTTGCTTCCTCATAGAGGTTCATGTTGCCCTTGAGGTCGATGTCATAGTTGTTGAAGCGCGTGGAGGCGCCGGTCAGGCCCATGGTGGTGATGACGACTTCCGCGCCGTCGCAGAGACCCTTCATGGTCTCGGGGTTCGTGGCGTCGATGGAGACGAAGGTATATTTGCCCTTCAGGCCTTCGATCTCACGTTCCTTCAGGTCAGCGGCAATGACCTCATGACCTTTTTCACAGAGGGCACGGAGGATCTCCCCGCCCAGATTTCCGAATGCACCCGCAAGTACGATTTTCATAGTGAATATGTCCTTTCTGTATTTATTCTTTTGTCATCCTGAGGCACACCGTGTCGAAGGATCCTTCGCTTCGCTCAGGATGACACTTCGTGTCATTTATTTTTTTCTTTGGCTCTCTTGTCGTTGATGATATCCATGTGCTCCGCGGTAACGGTGGTCACGCCGTGTTCCTTCGCCCAGGCAACGCATCCCTTCAGCACCGTAGGCAGGAAGATGCGCGGCACATTGACGATCTTCGCGCAGGCATCCTCCGTGAACTTGATGTTCGGATCGATGCGCTCCGCCGCGTACATCACGCTCTGCACCGTGGTCTGGCGCATGGGCAGGATCTCAGGAATGGCGCCCTTAAAGTTGCCGAAGCCCGGGAAGCGGGTATACCAGAAGTTCTTGGAATCGCGGTAGCCGTAGTCCACGGGGACCGGCGGGAAGTCCTTCGCGGTCACACCGTTGATGATCGCGTTGTAGTATTTTTCCTTCATCAGGATCTTGTCCACGCGCAGGATAAAGGTCGCCCCGAACTTGGACGTGATGCCGTTGAAATCATGGTAAGGCGGTTCATAGCCGTCCATCTGGCCGGGTTCGTCGCGGTCGGCGCCGTCAAGATGGCGCATCCAGGTGCATTCGATCACCTGGAAGGCCTCCTGCACCACCAGAGGACGCGGGCCTTCGCTCTCATCGGCAATGCCCTTTTCCAGCGTGAAAATGCAATTTTTCATCTTCTCTTCGGGGGTGTCGCCGGGCCAGCCCATGCGCACGCATTCCTTGAAGTACTTGCGGTCATCGGGGATGAAGTTGATGGCGCATTTGCCCGTGCGCAGGATGTGCTGCGCGGTGTTGGACGAGTTGCGGCAGTTGAGGAGCATGGCGTAATACTCCTTGCCTGCCACGTAGTAGGGCTGGACCAGACTGTACGGGCCAAGGCTTGTCGATCCGTCCTTTGCCAGCGTGCTGATCAGCACGGTCGGCATAGGGAAGAAAAGCGAGGTCTGATAGAAATTGTCCACGATCCGCAGATCTTTAAAACTGCTCATAGTTCCTCCTTAAACTTAACGCCTCCGTCAGAGGCGGTCATGTACGGTTTATTTCCCTTTTGCGACTGCGGCCCGCCCTATGCGAGGAGCTTTCGGACAGCCTGTTCGATCTCCTCATAGCGGCTGTCCGTGCCGAAGCGAAGAACGAGCTCCGCCAGAAACGGCGCCAGCCACGGCTCCCGCTCTTTTGGCAGCGCCTGCGCGATGTGTCCGCCCAGCTGCTCCACAAGAACCGCATGATAACGGCGGCGCATACTGGCAGAAGTATCCTGCGAGGCCGCCTGCGTCCAGACGCTCTGATAGCGGGCGGAAAACGCCTGTACCCGCAAAAAGAGCCGGCGCACGACGTCCTCGGCGCACGCGCCTTTTCCCTCTGCCTCAAAGCTGCGCAGCGCTTCCTGCCAGTCTTCCAGCATCACACCGGCGATCAGGTGGTCCTTGGAGGGAAAATAGTTGTAGATGGTTCCCACACCGATGCGCAGCGCCTGCGCCACGCGTCGCACCGTCAAAGAAAGATAGCCCTCCTGAAACAGGATCTGGCGGGCTTCCTCCAGCGCTCTTTCCTTGATGTTATCCAGTTTTTTCGGCATAATGTCCCTCTTTATGAACGTGTTCATAAAAAATATACACCGAAGCAGTTCCATTGTCAAGAAAATATCAAAAAACCTCCCCTCTTTTTCCATAGGCTCTCGGAATCTCATTGTACAGCTGATTCCGAGAGCCTGTTTCAGAAGGAAGGTGCAGCAGGAAAGCGGGGAAACGCCGCCGTTATGAAAGATCGTTGATCACACCGGCAAAAAGAACAGAATTGTCCTGTCCGGTCACCAGGAAAAGGAAGGGGCGGTCAACGGTCAGTTCGATCTTTTCAGACCAGCCTGCCACTGGGATCTCAAAAAATGTATAAGCCGCGCCGATAACGCCTTCTTCATCGACTGATACCTTCGCCGCGTGCTGTGCCTTTCCCAAATACAGGCCTGCGGCATCTTCTTTTTTCGCCGTCAGCGGGGTAAAATCCGCGAGAGTATCATCCATTGCGTCAGTGATGCCGAGCGCCCTAAGCGTCCCCCTCAGATCATTTTTATCGGATACCGTAAATTTCGGCAGGGAAAGCGAGACCGTTTTATTGTAACCGCTTGTCCAGTGATCGTTTTCCTGCACCATCTCCAGCAGCTCCTGATCCGCAGCCAGTGCCGCCGCGGCAGTATCCGCTTTTGGCAGACAGATATAGACAAAACCACTGTTTTTCAGTGGTATCCCGACAGAAACAAAATGTTCTCCTTCATAAAAGTCCATCGGGTCTTCTTTGTGCATCATTTCCACTTCGGTATCGTCGTGCGTCCCGTGAAAGATCTCTTTCGTGTTTTGCTCCGCGAAAAAAGGAAGCTCCCACGAGGTCTTATAATAAATCGTCGAGACCAGCGCCAGAACGGTATCGCTGTCCAGCTTCAGGTCTTTTGTATATTCCGACAGCAGGCCGCCTGTGTTTTCGTCTGTCCATTTTTGCAGCGCCTTGTCCATCGCGCCAGAACCCGGCAGCCCGATAAAGGAATCCGCGTAATACGATTTTGAAAGCTGCTTCAAGGTGGATTGATTGTAGGCATAGCCTTCTCTCAGCCAAAAGGAATTGGCAAGCAGGCTTTTCATGCCCGGCGCATCGGCATAATTGCTTTCCCAAAGCGCAGATGCATTCTTTCTCAGCGTCTCCGTATCCGTCACGTTCAGCACGTCAAGGATCTGCTGCCTTGTATTGCCTCCGGAAACTTCCGCAAGCATGGCAAGTCCAAGATAGATGCTGAGCGGCGAACAAACGGCATTGTCTTCCGACCCGGACAGCATCTGCGCCATCAGCCGTTCATAGTAAGGCCGCATTTCCTCCTGCAGCGGCAGGGAAACCTTCGCTTTTTCCTTTTGCGCGCTCGCCCATCGGTAGGCGGCTTCGTTGCGCGCAAATTCATCCGCCGACATTTTCTGCGATGTCGCGGCAGGCCGCTTTGCCTGCACGCTCTGTACGCCGGGATAGCTTATTAAAGGCTTATTTTTCCTAAGCAGAGGGATGCCGATGGCAAGGATCAGGGCAAGGACTGCTGCTCCGGCAATACCCCAAAGCCAGACTTTTCGATTCTTTCGGCCCACAGAGGACTGTTTTCCCAGGCCTTCTTCTATAATGCGCTCTACCGCTTTATCGATCTCTTCCTGTGCAGGTATCAGGATCTTTTCATCTCCACTCATTTTCGAATTCCTCCCTGATCCGTTTCTGCAGCCGGTAATACTTTGACTTAACACTTGCCTCAGGCATTTCGGTGATCTCCGCAATTTCCCGAAAGCTGAAGTCCTCGTAAATGTGCAGGCGGAAAATCATCTGTGTCGTCTCATCAAAGCCGGACACATAGGCTTCGATCTGCCGCAGGAGCTGCGCATCTGCAAGCTGAGACAGCTCATTACTCTTTTCCTGCACGATATCCTCTTCGAGGGGAAGCAGCTGCACTGCGTTTTTCCGCCGATGATCGATCAGCTTATTTGTGGCGACCCGGTAAAGCCAGGTCCTGAAACTTCCCTTGGCATCATCAAACCTGTCAATAGACTGCAGTGCCGCAATGAAGCTTTCCTGTGTCAGATCCATGGCATCTTCCTGATTGCCCGTTTGACGGAAAAGATAAACATAGATTTCTCGGTAATACTTGCGTACCAAAAGGTCAGCTGCCTTCCGCGACTGTTTTTTTTGTATTGCACGGATCAATGAGGCTTCATTTTTCATATATGACAGACTCCTTTTGGTTTGTTTAAGCCCGCCAGCATATATGTATTCGTTTTGCACTCATAATAGTTTCACTATATTCAATTGCTTTCAGGCGAAAAGGTGTCTAGAATAGCCAATAAAGGACTTTCTTGCGAGGTTGATTTATGGGCTTAGGACAGGGCAATTATACCAAGAATCGGCTCCTTTTTCCATTCACTTTTTTGGGCGGCCCCGTCCCCCGGCATTTTTTTATTTTCCTCTGTCCCATTTCCTCCTTTAAAATCGTTTATAGGACAGAAGGCATATGACAGCCGAAACGAAAGGAGCCTTCATGGCAAAAGTGCAGCAGCCCCAATCGGATATCCGCGAAATCTACGCGTCCTGGTATGACAGGATGCTTCTTTGGGCAAGGCGGTATTTTTCGGAGCAGGCTGACTGCGAGGATGCGGTCCACGAGGCCTTTCTGCGGCTTCTCAGACGTCCGGAACTCATCAGAAATGCCGGAAGCGGTCCTCGGCTTGAAGGGCTTCTTCGGATCGTCTTAAAAAGCGCATCCCTTGACCTTCTGAAAAAGCGCCGTGAGATCCCGACCGACGGAGAGATCTTCGGGGAAGCCGCGCCGCTCCTTGAAGCACAAACAGAGGAGCGCTATGCCGAAAAGGATGCTCTGGACCGGGCGATCGCAGGGCTGCCGGATGCCACCCGGGACATGCTGATCCTTGCCTATCTGTACGGATATACGCCCGCCGAGATCGGCGGGCTCATCGGCAGAAAAGAAGGCGCCGTCCGAAAAGCGCTGCAGCGCGGAAAGAAAAGCCTTTACGCCTTACTGAAGGAGGAAGAACAATGACACGCAGACAGAAAGATGAATATGATCAAAAGATCGCCGGCGCACTGAGGAAGTATATGGCGGAAGATGGCCTTCCGAAAGCCACCGATCCTGCGGAAAGCCCGGCGGAAGACTCCGCGCCAGCCGCTGCCTGGCTGGAGAGGCCGCTCGCCCGTGCAAAAAGAAAGCAGTTTTTCCGCGGTCTTGGCCGTGCCGCCGCCATTTTCCTGCTTATTCTGGCGGCCGGCTTCGGGACCGCCTGCGCAGCGAGTCCCGAGGTCCGTGCCGCCGTCGGCAATACGCTGAAGAAGCAGTATGAGCGCTGGCACGGGGAGTGGACCAAACCGAAAGCAGGCGAGATCCTGCTGCCGAATTATTTCCAGCAGGCCTCTTATACCGACGAAGAAAATGATTGGTATTATTCCATCATCTTCACGGGCGGCTATGACCTCTATGACCCCATTCATGCCGGTTTTATCGGCATCGACCTGCGCCACCGCTACGTTGAAGGATGTTGGTTTGAATCCTACCAGATGCAGATCGGGCCAGATGGCAACCCGTATTATGAGATCAACAGACTCCAATCAACAGGCAGATGGTTCGGTCAAGGAAGCGAGGCTGAAAAGCGTGATCGGAAAAAAGTCGAAGAGATCATGAAAAAAGTAATTGATCCTGACGATTCCGGGGATCCGGATCCGTCGGATTATGACTTCGAAGTACTGGATAAGAACATGTTTTTTGACCTTCTGAAAAAGGCTCTTGCCAGCGCGCCGGAGGAATGGTCCGGAAGCAAACGGGATTCTTCTCTTGGGACAGGAACTTACGTGGAGCCGGGGTGGCTGGACGGATACCGCTTCCAGATCATTGCTGCCGACCGGACCGACGGGATCGATGAGGTCTATATCGACGTCCTTTACAGGACCGGGGATGGCTATAACGACTACGATCAGCTTTCCGACCTTGTTGAAGCAGGAAATGCCAGCGCCGCGCAGCAGGAACTCTTCGCACTGCTGCAGGATGTCCGTGCTGCCATCAAGGAGCAAAACAGCTTTACAGCCATGAACGAGCTTCTCAGTGAAACGAAGATCGAGGGAATCGATTTCGCCCGGCTGATCACTTTTCTGAACTATCTGGACCTCGGTTATGACGCCAACCACACAGAACTCAGTATTTACCGCGATGATCCCGCCATTCTCCCCTGGGAGACCGTCACCATCAGCAAAGAAGAATGGGACGAACACCTTCGCGAACTGGGCAAAATAGAATAAAGCAATGGGAAAGGGCCCTCTTTCGAGAGCCCTTTCATTATGTCAATGTCTTCCGGGGCCCCATCCGCCGCCGGGCTGCCCCCAGCCTCCGCCGGGGCCAAAGCTTCCGGAGCCGCCGGAGCCTTCAGACTGGCTGCTCTGCGACCAGGTATAGACGCTGCTGCCGCCGCGGGAAAGGGTATAGCTGCCGCCCTGTGAGAAGGTATCGGAGGCGATCCAGCCATTTTGATAAGTTCCGTCTACCGTGAAGCTGATCAGGGTATTCTTCCCGTCGCTCACCGTATAATCGCCCGCGGAGAAGCTCTGACCGCTCATCACGACCGTGCAGCAGTTATTGCCGCCGGAAGGCGTCTCGCAGATGCCGCCGAGCGCCACGATAGTCCCGCCGGTCACGCTCACGCTGCCGTCCACATCCACGGAGCCGGCCATGTTCCCCTGCGAAGAGCCTCCAAGCACCAGCACAAAACCGCCGGTCTGCACGTAATTGCCGTTGGAATCCAGCCCGTCGGTATCGCCGGAGCGGGTGGTCACCTGCAGGTAGCCGCCGTTTACCTGGATGAGCGGCGTAGCTGAACCGTTTTTCGCATTTACGCCGTCGTCCGTTGCATAGATATAGACCGTGCCGTCATTGAAATCAATGACGTTTCCTTCGATGCCCTCATAGGCATTCACCACATCGATCCGGCCGCCGTCGATGGTCACCACATTATCGCCGTGGATGCCGTCATCGCCGCTGGTGAGCGTAAGCGATCCGCCGGAGACCGTCACGTTGCCGAGGCCGTTTTCACCGTTTTCCAGCGTCACATCGTTATTGGCATGGATGGCATCGTCCGTGCTCTGGATCGTAAGGCTCCCGCCGGAGATCAGGATCTCGTTGTCCGCCTTGATGCCCTTCGCGGAAACGGAGCTGCCTCCGGAGGTGTTTAAGGAGACATAGTCGCCCGAAATACTGCTGCCGCTGATGCTGCTGATGAGGTAGGCGTTCATGCTGCCGTTCACCGCGCCGCCGCCTGTGGCTGCCGCGTAATCCTCCAGGGATGCCTCGGTCCCGGTGAAGGCGAAGAAGGCCACGTTATCGTAGCCGGACGGCGCCGTATAGCTTAAGGCGTAATAGGTGGTCCGGCCGCTGTAGCAGGGCATCTCATAGGACGCCGCTGCCCATTTGCCGCTGCTGCGGTCATCGTTGTAATAATACGCCGCGAACAGCTTGTAGCTGTTGTACAGGCTGGGCGACATGATCATATAGGCCTTCGTGCCGCCGCTGCTTACCACCTCGCCGGTGTACGGCGAATAGCTGTCGGTATAGATATTGATGACGGGCTCGCCCTTGCCGATCTCTGCGTTATAGGAGGCGTCGATGCCGTCGCAGGCCGCGTAAATGTCGATGGTGCCGCCGGAGATGGTCACCGTCCCCCGCTGGTTGCCCTTGGAGGAAACGTCGCTGTCCTCTGTTTTGATGCCGTCGCCGCCGGTGGAGATGAGCAGCAGGCTGCCGGAGCTGACGCTCACGGAATCCTTACCCTTCAGGGCGTTGTTCGGCGCCGTCACCTTCAGGGCAAGGTCCTTGACTTTAAGATCCTTGGTCGTATGAACGCCGTTATTGTACGAGGCGGTGACCACGAGCGATCCGGTCCCGGCAAGGGTCAGGTCGCACTTGGCATAGATGGCGCCGCCGGCCGCCTTGTCTTCTTCCTCGCTCTCCTCTTCGGAGCGCAGCGGGCGCAGGTCGCTGATCTCGTTGTAGCTGCCGTCCGCCGCCGTCAGGGTGAGCTTATCGGCCGAAAGCGCCTTGATGGGCGCGTCGGAGGAATTGCTCAACGTGACCCCGGCAAGGATGATCTCGACCTTCTGCTCTTCCGCGTCTACCACGATCTGGCCTTCCCTGGCCGTGCCGGAGAAGCTGTAGCTTCCTTCCTTCGTGATGGTATAGACATCTCCGGAGACGGTAAATCCGTCCGAAACGCTCGTGATCACGCTCAGGCTTCCTGTGTTTTCCACCTTGCTTTCCTCGGGATCTGCGGCGTGGGTCTCTTCCGCGCTGCTTTCGGTTTTTGCCGTTTCCGGCTGAGTGGCCGGGTTCGTATTGCCCTGAACGGCGCTGCCCGCCGTCGCAGCCGCGTCATTGCTTTTCGTCGTATTCCCGGCGTCTCCCCCGCAGGCGGAAAGCAGCAGCGCGCATCCAAGAAGCAGGGCTATGATCGTTTTATTATTTTTCTTCATCTCATTATCCTTTTCAGGCAGTTTCTTCGGGGAAGCTTCTCCCTTTGGTCAGGAGAGAGTTTACGTTTCTCCTGTGAAGTTCCTGTGAAAAAGCTGTGAGTTTTTTTCAAAATCTGCGCCCGCGGCCGCATCCAACACGGCTTCGCCGAGCGCCTTCTTTTCTTTGGTGATCTCGGAGAGGCGCCGCATCGCCTCCCGGTATTCCTCCGCAAAGGATGCGCAGTCAAGCCGCAGGCCTCCCGTGCGGATCACGGCCAGGCGGATCAGGTTATCGTTGCTCACCACGACCGGCATGGCACTTTTTTTCTCTGCCTGCCGCGCGCTCAGTTCTTTTTCGATCGCCATGTCCGCCGTCTCGTTTTCCGCCGTATAGATGATGGTGAGCGGCGCTTTCTCTTCTTCCGAGCCCGCGTTTCCGGCCACCCGCCAGCCGTCAAAGACCAGCAGGATCTTCCGTCCGGTAAAGGCGGCGTAGCTTTGCAGCATCACCTCCAGCCGCTCTCTGGCAAGGTCCAGACTCTTTTCCGCGGCCGCCTTCAGCTCCGGCCAGGCGAAGATCAGGTTGTAGCCGTCAACGATCATTTCCTGCGGTCCGTCCAGCTTCACGGGCTCCCGCCACGGTTCATCGCTGTTCCAGACCTCGGTCCGGCTGCTTACCGCCGGCCGCTTGATGGGGCCGAATTCCCGCAGCATGATGGCTTCCAGCTCTTCATCTGTTCCCTGCGGCGTGCGAGGACGCGCCTGAGCGCTGCCATCTCCGCCGCTACGATGGCTGCCATCCGCCCTGTTCGGATCATAGGCCAGATAAGGCAGATGCATCAGCTCCGGGACCTTATCCCACGGAACGGAGAAGCCGCCTCCGTTCCGGCAGAAGACCGAATCCGGCGGATCCTCGCGGTCCGCTGCGGCATCGTACGCGGCATCCCTCACCACCTCTTCCGCGTTATGGCAGAGGTCATAGCCGTCCTGACGGGCTTGCATGCGCCCGCGTCCTCCGGTAAAGGAGGCAAGAAGCGCGGCATAGTCCTGCATCAGGGCAAAGGGCGCGCGGCCAATGATCACGGCAAAGCCGTCCTCTTCTCCGCTCTGCTCAGCCCTGCCGGAGCGTGTCTGAATATCGCCGAGCACGCGGCCCGTCTTATCCGCCGGTACGCTGATGGTAAAGGCCAGATACGGTTCCAGGAGCTGCGTTTTTCCCTCGCGGCGGGCCTGCATCAGGCCCTGCCTGACTGCCCGCCAGGCCGCCTCGCGAAAGTCTCCGCCCTCGGTATGCTTCTCGTGAAAGCGCCCGCCAAGGAGCGTGATCTCCACATCCGCAAGCTCGCTGCCCGTCAGCACGCCCTTGTGCTTTTTCTGCGCAAGCTGCCCCAGGATCAGCCGGCGCATATCGCCGGCAAGGAAGCATCCCTTATCCTCGTCGCGGTATACGATCCCGCTGCCGCGCGGAAGCGGTCTGATCGCGAGGTGGACCTCCGCATAGTGCCGCAGCGGCTCATAATGTCCTACGCCCTCAACCGGGGCGCTTAAGGTCTCTCGGTACAAAACCTTCCCCTGCTCCAGGCAGATGGTCCAGCCAAAGCGCTCCTTCACGGTCTCGATCAGGACTTCCCCCTGCACCGGCCCCATCAGGTCTGCCGTGATTTCCTCCAGGGCAGGCGCATAGCGCAGCCGGAGCGAAGGGTCCTCTTCTTCCAGCTTTTTCAGCTGAGGGAGTGCCTGTTCCGGCTTCAGACCATCCGGGAGGCGCAGCGTAAAGCGCATGACCGGCGCGAAAAACAGACCGTCCTCCTTCTGCCCGGCGCAGCCGATGGCATCGCCGCTTCTGCTTTCCGCAAGACCGGTGACCGCGGCAATGCTGCCTGCGGAAAGCAGCTCCTCCTGCGTATAGCGGCTGCCGGTATAGCGGCGGATCTGCGTGAGTTTTTCACTGTTTCTTCCGTCCGGATATCCGATGAGATCCCGCGGCGCGAGCTCTCCCGAAAGACATTTCAGATGGGTCAGCCGGTTTCCTTTATCATCATAGCTGATCTTGTATACGATGGCGCCAAAGGCTTTCTGGCACGCCGCAGCGGTATCCGGAGCAAGCTGCGCAAGGAGATCCAGAAGAGGGATCACGCCCTGCTCCTTCAGGCCGCTCCCGAAAAAGACGGGATAGGCCTTGCGTTCGCGGATCAGGGAAAGGCCGTCCTCTGCCGTCAGCGCTTCTCCTGCAAGAAGCCGCTCCAGCAGGGATTCATCCAGAAGCGCCGCCTCCTCGCCCGGAGAAAGAAGCTCGGCAGCCGGAAGCACCGCTTCGGAAAGCGAATCCCGAAGACTTTTAAGCAGCTCCTCCTGCGTTCTTCTTCCCGCATCCATCTTGGAGACAAAGAGCAGGACCGGCAGGCCTCGTTTTTCCAGCAGCTTCCAGAGAGAATGCGTATGCGCCTGCACCCCGTCCAGCCCGCTGATGACCAGCACCGCCGCATCCGCGGCCGCAAGGACCCGTTCCGTCTCCGGGGAAAAATCCACATGGCCGGGCGTATCCAGAAGGTTCAGCTCCGCGTCTTTCCAGCGCAGCGAGGCTTCGCCGGCAAAGACCGTAATGCCCCGGCTTTTTTCCTGCGTGCCGGTATCAAGGGCAGCGCTGCCTTTATCGACTCTCCCGGGCTCGCGGACCGCCCCGCAGGCATGCAGCAGCGCTTCGGCAAGCGTAGTCTTGCCGGCGTCGACGTGCGCCGCGAGGGCAAAGCTGATCTTTTTCATGGCAGCTGACCTCCTTTCCGGACCGGGATGACTCGTATTGTACCATGCCGCGCTTCCTCTTTCCAGCGGAATCTGTCCGAGGAGGGCTTTTGACATTTCGCTTGTCTAAACGCCTCCTGCGTGCTAAGATGAACGCATTGATCCATTCATTAACCATTTCATTTCGGGAGGCATGAGCATGGCCGAAAAAAATATCATTCTGACCGGAGACCGTCCCACGGGGCGCCTGCACCTCGGGCATTACGTGGGTTCGTTAAAGCGCCGCGTGGAGCTGCAGAATTCGGGCAAATTTGACGCGGTCAATATCCTGATCGCAGACGATCAGGCCCTCACGGACAACGCCGACAACCCCGGCAAGATCCGCGACAATATCATCCAGGTGGTGCTGGATTATCTTTCCGTGGGGATCGATCCCGCAAAGAGCACCATCTGCGTTCAGTCCGCGCTGCCGGCCCTGCATGCCCTCAGCTTTTATTACCTCAACATGGTGACTACGGCGCGCCTTTCCCGCAACCCCACCGTCAAAGCGGAGATCCAGATGCGCGGCTTTGCGGATGAAGGCCTTCCGGCCGGCTTTTTCACCTATCCGGTCTCTCAGACGGCGGATATCACGGCCTTTAACGCGAACATCGTCCCCGTCGGCGAAGACCAGCTGCCCATGATCGAGCAGGCCCGTGAGATCGTGGAGAAATTCAACCGCACCTACGGCGAAACGCTTATCCTGCCGAAGGCCGTCATTCCGGAAAATGAGACGCAGCGCCGTCTGCCGGGCGTGGACGGCAAGGCCAAGATGAGCAAGTCGCTGGGCAACTGCATCTACCTTTCGGACAGCGCGAAGACCGTAAAGAAGCAGGTAAACGGCAAGATGTTCACCGACCCGACCCATCTTCAGATCTCGGATCCCGGCCATACCGAAGGCAATGTGGTCTTCACCTATCTGGACGCCTTCTGCCGCGACGAGCACTTTGGCCGTTATCTGCCGGAATACGCGAACCTGGAAGAGATGAAAGCCCATTACCGCCGCGGGGGCCTGGGCGACGGGACCTGCAAGAAATTCCTGATCAACATTCTGGAAGAGACGCTCTCTCCCATCCGCGCGGAGCGTGCGAAATGGGAGGCGGATCTGGACAGTGTTTACGACATCCTTCGCGAAGGCACCGCCCGCGCACAGGAGATCACGAATGAGACGCTTGCCCGCGTGCGCAGGGCCATGCGCATCGATTACTTTGCCGACCGTTCCATCATCAGGGAATGGGACGCGCTCCTGAAAGAAAGCAAGCTGTAAGCGAAGGAGGAAAGTCATGGAAAAGCTGACCCTGGAAGAAGCCAAACGACTGAACGCGACGATGGTCACCGAAGATCATCTCCTCCTGCACGCCGCGAATGTTTCCGCCTGCATGGGCGCCTTCGCGGAACACTTCGGCGAGGATAAAGAACACTGGGAAGCCGTGGGCTGGCTGCACGACTATGATTTCGAAAAGTTCCCGGAGGAGCATCTGCAGCATACCGAAGAGCCGCTGCGGCAGGCCGGCGTGCCCGAGGAAGACATCCGCGCCATCCTCTGCCACGGCTACACCCTGCGCAATGACGTGAAGCCGGAAACCCTCATGGAAAAATCCCTCTTCACCGTCGATGAGCTCTCCGGCATCATCCAGGCTGCCGCGCGCATGCGCCCCATGGGCATCACGGACCTGGAAGTTCCCAGCTTCATGAAGAAGTTCAAGGATAAGAAATTCGCGGCAAAATGCAACCGCGAGCTGATCCTGCAGGGCTGCGAAATGCTGGGCATGGACCTGCGCGAAGTCTCGGAGATCGCGATCCGCGGCATGAAAGCCCATGCCGACGAGCTCCGCCTCGGCCCGAAAGCGTAAAATACGGGTCAAAAAACGTCTGTTTTTCCAAAAAACCGCGCAGAGCCCGCGCTTCCGCGCGGCTTTTTCTTGCCTTTTTTCCAAGGCTTTGCTATAATCTTTTTACCTATGCAGAAAAATAGGGAGGAAATGAATTCATGCGATCCTTATCCTTTAAACCTTTTGGTCTCAAAATCAGCGCGCTGCTGCTTGCCCTGATCCTTTTCGTGGGACAGACCGCCATGGCTGCTGCCCCGGGGGGCATTAACGGCGAGGCCGGCCTGCGCCGCCTGATCGAGACCGCGAGCGACGGCGATGTCCTTCTGGTGGACGATATCAGCTTTGAATCCGTAAGTGATCCCATCACCATCAGCAAGAGCATGACGATCCGCTCCTGCAAGGACCATGGCACGTCTGTCTGGACCGGCGCCTCCTTTATTCTGGACGGCAGCGCGGGAGAGATCTCCGTTACGTTTGAGAATATCACCTTTGTTTCCGACGGCGACGCCGCCATGATCATGGATGAGTTCTGGGAGACGGATCCCGATCTTATGCCTGCCATGACCATGCAGGGCAATGTGAACGCAGCGCTTACGGGCTGCGTGTTCCGCAACTATGTCGGCCTTGCGGGCGCCAACATCAGCGCCGTCTATGACGACAGCGATGCGAAGCTTTCTTTAACGGCGAAGAACTGCTCTTTCCTGGGCAGCGCGGTCTGCCTGCGCGGCGGTGCCGTGCTCCTCATCGGACGGGAAGGCAGTGACAATATCCATTTCAGCGCGGAAGACTGCGCCTTCACCGGCAACATGAGCAGCAACCGCAAGGCTGCGCTCGGCGGCGGCGCCATCTACGCGGAGAACGCCGACCTTGCGCTTACGCGCTGCAGCTTTATTTCGAACGAAGCCAGCCATCAGTACCTGTCCGCCGACCCCGATGCCGCTGGAGCCGCGGATCCGGAACAGCCTGCAGACTATGCAGACTATACCGACCAGACCAAAGGCGGCGCGATCTATGCCACAGGCTGCAGCCTTCTCATGAACGGCTGCGAAGTCTGCCTGAACAGCGCCTCCCTGGGCGGCGGCCTTGCCCTCGTCAATACCAAGCTGACCTTCCTGAATGGAATCCTGGCCGGCAACCGCGCCGAATCATCCGTGCTGCAGGAAGGCCTTGAGGGGCTTGCTGCGGGGACCGGTCTTGGCGGCGGCCTCTATATCGCCGCGGATCAGACCGTTTCCGCAGACTTTATCAACAGCTCCTTCTACGGCAACTCCGCTTTTTCCGCCTACGGCGGTGTCGCGCTTGACGGCGCGGGCAGCGGCAGCCAGCCTTATACGGTAACGCTCACGATGTGCACCTACGCGGACAACGTAGCCACTACCGCCTATGACAAACCCGAGCCCGAGCGCGCCGAGGGCGTTTCCGATGCCGACTATGAAAAGGCCGTGGAAAAGGCCCTTGCCGAAGCCGCCTGGAAAGAAGTTCCCGGCAACATCTGGGACACCCAGCTCATCCGGGCGCGGGCATCCCTGGTCATCGACGAAAGCTTTTCCTCCCTCAAGCGCAACCGGGTGGCTTATCCCTTCTATGAGCAGCCTTCCCTGATCAATAACTTCGTCTATTTTGCGGCGCCGGAAAACGCGATGGCGGACGGCTATATGCCTGTTGTTCCTTCCGCGGAATTCACGCACGTTGCCGCGACGGAAAGCTACTGCGCGGCCTTCCCTCTGGAGGAAGGTCTGGCGAAGGAAGTCTTCTCCCCTTACTATGACGAAGTGCTCGGCAGCTTCTATCCCGCCGACAACGCAAGCGGCGGCCTTGATGTCGAGCTGTACGTGGACGACGCAGCCTGGCAGGCCATTGAAGCGGACGGCACCATTCCCGAGCTTCCCATACCGGAAAAGGACGGCTATCATTTTGACGCGTGGCTGAATGAAGACGGCTCGCCCTATACCGCCGGTGCGACCTACATCACCGGTCCCGAGAAGCAGACCCTTAAGGCAAAGACCACGCTGCTTCCCAACACCTACACACTGCATTTCCATTCCGAAGCCGGAACGCAGGACATTCCGCAGGTCTACGGCGAGCCCGTCACCCTGCCTGCCGCGTCCGAAAAGAAGAATTACGACTTTGTCCGCTGGTATAAATCGGACGGCACGCCCGCAGCTGACGGTGAGATCTACACGATCCTCGGCGACAGCAGCTATACCGCACAGTATACCAAACAGTTCCCGACGACGGTGGTCGCCATCCTGGGCGGCGCGATCGTTCTGATCGCCCTGTACCTGATCATCACCCGCATCGTGGAAGCCTCAAAGATCGCCAAGGCAAAACGGGAAGTCGAAAAGGCCGAAGAAGAAGCAAGAGCGGAAGAAGAGGCCAAAAAGAAAGCCGAAGAAGAAAAGGCAAAGGCAGCGGCCGTTCCCGAAGACGGGGAAAAGGCCCCCGCGCCGGAAAGCAAAGAAGCATCTGACGCCGCGCAAAAAGAAGAAGCCGCGCCCGCAGAGCCGGCTGAAGCCTCCGAAGACGCTGCGCTTAAGGAGGCGGCAGGAATCTCTGAAGATGCAGAAGACGCCGCGGATGATCTGAGCGCCGCGATCCGCCTTGAAAACGCGGCTGTGGCAGAAGCTGCCGCCGCTGAAGAGAGCATCAAGGGCCTTGCCGAAGCCATGGAAGAAGCCGCAGACGATGCTGCGGAAGAGCTTCCGAAGAGCACGGATTCAGATGCCGTGATCAAGGCTTTTGCGGAGGCCGCCGCAGAAATCAATAAACAGCTGAAAGACTGAGGAGTATCTATGCGCTACCCGGAATTTCTGGCACCCGGAGGACGGATCGGTTTTATCGCTCCGTCCTTCGGCTGTTCTACGGAACCTTACCGCAGCGCTTTCGGCGCCGCGCTTGAGCATTTTCACGCGATGGGATATCAGACCGTTCTCGGTCCGAACTGCTACGCGGAAGAGGGCATCGGAAAAAGCAGCACGCCAAAGGCCTGCGGGGCAGAGATCAATGATTTCTTCCTGCATGACCGGGCGGATGTGATCCTCTCCTGCGGCGGCGGCGAGACCATGTGCGAGGACCTCCCCTTTACCGACTTTGAGGCGATCGCGAAGGCAAAGCCGCACTGGTTTATGGGGTATTCGGATAATACGAACCTCTCGTTTACGCTGCCCACCCTCTGCGATACGGCCGCCGTTTACGGGCCCTGCGCCTCCTCCTTCGGGATGCAGCCGCTGCACGAATCTCTGGACGATGCCTTTGCGGTTTTGACCGGAAGTAAACACGTTTTTACCAATTATAAAGGCTGGGAAAAAGAATCGCTGAAGGATGAAGAGCATCCCTTTGCGCCCTATAACATCACCGAGCCCTATGGGATGACGGTCCTTGATAGAAGCGGCCGCACTTCGAAAGACGGCAGCGTCAGCTTTTCCGGGCGGCTCCTCGGCGGATGCCTTGACTGCCTCGTCACGCTCTGCGGCACGCGCTTTGACCGGGCGGCTGTGTTTGCGGAGCGCTATCGGGAAGATGGGATCCTCTGGTTCCTGGAGGCCTGCGACTTAAATCCCATGAGCTTTCGCCGCGCCCTCTGGCAGCTTAAGGAAGCCGGCTGGTTCCGGCATGCCGGCGGCTTTATTTTCGGCCGCCCCATGCACTTTGGCGAGGAATTCATGGGGATGGGCTTTGACGATGCCGCAGCCGATGTTCTGGGCGATCTGAACGTCCCCATCCTGCTGAACGCGGACCTTGGCCATCTGCCGCCCATGATGCCGTTTATTTCCGGCGCCGTGGCGAAGGTGGAAGCCAGGGACAGGGCCATGGCACTGCAGACACTGCTGATCTGAAGACAAGGAGGAATCATGGATAACACGATGGTCTTTAACTGGCTGGAAAAATCGCTCGGCTTTCTGCAGAGCGTTCTTGACTCTCCCGAAAAGATCGCCTGGTGCCGCAGCTTCGACGAATCCGTTCCGGAATCGTTTCAGGCCGAGGTCGGTGATTTTCTGCTGGGCTACCGCGAATGCGGCATGGAACAAAGATGCCGCGACGCCCTGCATGCGCTGGAAGAGCGCGGCGGCTGCCCTGCGCCGGATAAGGAGCTCTCCCTGTATGACGATACCGAACTGGAAGGCATGCTGGCCGGGCTGATGGACGGCGGCAGTCCCTTCTCCTTGTACGGCATGAGCAGCGGACTGCTTGCCGGGCTGCTCGGCGAACTGCTTGCGCGCCGCCAGACGCTCCTTCAGGAAGGTGGCGGCTTCCGCCTGAGCGAATCCGATCTTCCTTCCATTGCCGCGCTCAGCGAGCGGCTTCGGCCCGGCAGCGGAGAGCTGATCAGTCACGCCTTTAAGCGCCAGCTGGAGGATCCGAAGGCCGCCCTCTTCGGCTGCCGCCGGGATGACGAGCTGCTGGGGCTTGCGCACGCGCGCATCCGCCGGGACTATGTGGAGGGCGCGCGGGAGTGCAAAAACGGCGTGGCCTATCTGGAGGGGATCTATCTGACCGATGATGCCCCGGATGAGCTTTCCGCCCAGCTGATCGCTGCCGTGAGCGAGTGGGCAAAGGACATGGGCTGCCGGGAGCTTGCCGCAGACTGTGCCCTCGGCGATGAAGCCGCAGCGGCCATCCGGACCGGAGCGGGCTTCCGCGAGGCCGCAAAAATCATCTGCTATATTCAGGAACTTTAAGCACTTTTCCCAAAGCAGGAAAAACTGTTCCGCTCAAAAAAGATCCGACTGGCCTTCGGTGCCGTCCGGATCTTTTATTCGTGCAGGTCTTGAGATTTCCCGCCGCGGGAGTATAATGAAAAAAATCGATTTATGCAGAATATAAAATTCAAATTACAGAACAAGCGATCTTTATTCTATAATAGATGAGAAATGATTCTGACTCCTGGCGAAAGGACAATTGGGGGATGAATACATCTGTCTGGAGCACGGTCTGGCCGGATTGGCAGTTGAAAAACGTGATTGGGCGGGGCGCCTACGGTGTGGTATACCGGGCGGTCCGCTTCATCGGTGAGAAACAGGAAGAATCCGCAATCAAAGTGGTCTCTCTGCCGCAGGATGAACTGGATGTCGAGCAGCTTAAGGCCGAAGGGCTGAGCAATGAAGAAATGCAGAGCTACTACGCCACCATGGCAAACGAGTTTTACGAAGAGATCCAGACCATGAAATCACTGAATGGCAGCGCCTCTATCGTAAATGTCCAAGATTCCGCCATTCTCCCTCTGAATGACCGCATCGGATGGAATATTCTCATTCGTATGGAATGTCTGACGCCGCTCACGGAATATCTTGACGGCAGAACTTTATCCGAAGATGAGATCATTTCCCTCGGAACAGATCTCTGCTGCGCGCTTGAAGTGTGCGAAGCGAAGGGGATCCTGCACCGTGATATCAAACCGGAAAACATATTTGTTGATAAAGAAGGACATTATAAACTAGGGGATTTCGGGATCGCCAAGCAGCTGGAAGCGACCACCGGGGCAATGACCCGCGTGGGCACGCCGTTCTATTCCGCGCCGGAGGTGGCCGAAGGAAAACGGTATGACAAGCGGGCGGATATTTATTGTCTCGGCCTTGTTTTATATCGTCTTGCGAACGGCGGGCGGCTTCCGTTCCTGCCGGAAAAACGGCTGCTTACGCCAAATGACCGGCGAGCCGCCCTTGAACGCCGTTTAAGCGGAGAAACGCCTCCTGCACCTTCCGGTGTCTCTGAATCGCTTGCCCGGGTCATTCTGAAAGCCTGCGATCCGAAAGCAAAGAACCGCTACGAAAACGCTTCTGCCTTCCGGGAAGCTCTGGAAGACGCAAGGAGACCTGCCATCATTCCCTGGTGGAAGAGACGCGGCGTCATCGCGGCCGGCATCGTGCTTGCCTTCCTCCTGGCAGGCGGACTTTCCATCATGTTCAGTCCAAAGCTAAGCAAGGCGGCCTATGCCATCGGCTCCCGGATCATGCTCACTGTGAAGAATCTTTTCCCCGGCGGTCCTTCTCCGATCCCCGATACGGAAAGCGCCGAGCCCTTATCTCCGGAAAGTACCGAACCTTCGTCTTCGGAAGGTACCGAACCTTCATCTTCGGAAAGCACAAAGACTGAGGTCGCCTTCGCAAACGGAGACAAGGCAGAAAACCTCTCTGAAGACGCCACGGAAGACATCTCCGAAGCTGTCACGGAAGATGCTTCCCCAACGGAAAAACATTCCGCGGAAAGCGGAACGGATACACCGCCGGAAACAGACGGTCCTGTTCCCTCCGGGAGTTCGTCTGCGGAGGCGTATGCTCTTCCGAAAGAAACAGCGCAAGGAATCGCAACAGAGGCCGCGAAAGAAACCCGAAAGGAAACCGAGAAGGAAACCGCCAAAGAACCCCCGAAGGAAGAAACTGCAGCAGCGACAGCCGAAGCCACGACGGCACATACGCACAGCTATTCCGCCTGGACAGTTACGAAAGCTGCGACCTGTACTGACCCGGGTGAACGTTCCCGCCGCTGCAGCTGCGGTGATGTGCAGACGGAAGTCCTTGCCGCGACCGGGCATTCCTACGGAAGCTGGGTCACAGTCTCCGAAGCCACCTGTACCGAATCCGGAACACGGCAGCGCAGCTGCAGCCTCTGCGGCGCCTCTGAGACAGAAACTCTGAGCGCCCTCGGTCACAACATGTCCGGCGGCGTCTGCACAAGATGCGGCGAAAGCGTTTTTGGTTTCGTGATCAATGCCGACAATGCCTCCTATACACTTGCCAGCAGCACGCAGAGCAGCTTTTCGGAAAAGGTCACTTTGCCGAGTTCCTATAACGGTCTTCCCGTCACCCGGATCAAGGACGGCCTGTTCAAGGGCGCGTATTTCGGCGGCGGACTTGTTCTTCCTTCCGGGCTGAATTATATCGGGCAGAACACCTTTGCCAATACGACCATTGCAGGCACGCTGACGATCCCCGGGACCGTAAAAACGATCGCGGAATGGGCTTTCAACCGCGCAAATCTCGGAAATGTCATTATCGAGGAAGGCGTAGTGACCCTGAAGAGCGTTTCCTTCGGATCCTTAGAGGGATCCCCTTCCATGACGATCCCTTCTACCATACAGGGCCATGACAATCCGTTCAGCATGTCCTCTACAGGCTCTTTAACCCGCTTCAACACGCTGACGATCAATTCGCAGAACCTGCTGGATTCCCTTCTGGTAAACGGCCAGACAGGGCTGGGCTCTTTTACGGTGGGGACCATAAAGCTTGGCGCCGGCATCTCAGGGTATGCCGTCAAGGGAAACTGCCTGATCCGGACTTCTTCCGGTACGCTTCTTAAGGCAGGGACAAGCTTCACGATCCCGACTGACGGCAGTGTGAGGATCATTGACGGATGCCCCTTCTTTACTGATTTTAACGGCAACTATCCCTCCTCGCTGTACACGATCACGTTTCCCGAAGGCGTTGAGCAAATCATTGATGCCGCTTATTCCTCTTCCATCACGACGATCTATCTCCCTCATTCTCTGAAGTACTTTGCCTCGGGCTCCTTCCGGGGCGGCGGTCTGAAGAACATTATCTACTCCGGGACAAAGGAGGAGTGGATCGCGGCGACAGACAGCAGCAAGCAATATCCATCCGCTCTTCATGTCGGATGCACAGACGGTACGCTCCATTATGAAAACGGCCATTGGGCAGAAGAATAAACGGGTCTCCCGTAAATCAGATCAGTATCCGTTCGGAGGACAACATGCTATATGATCAGACACTGAATTTCACTGACCGATCCTGGGATATTTTCTACGGTGTGATCGAAAGCGATTATTTTCAGGAAAATGAAGCCGGCGCTATTTTTGCCGCACTGGAAAAGAAAATGAATTCGGTCCCCTTCGGGGACTATCTGAAGCGTTTTCTCTATCACGCGGCGGGTTTGGAGGGTGCGTTCCGGGAAATCGATGATGCGGTATACCGGCAGATCCTGGTCGACAGCTTCCGCGAGACCGGAACGCCCGCTTCCTTCACCCCGACCACGGCCAAACTCAGCATGCTGGCCAAAAATTGGCTCACGCAGCAGACGGTGCGGCGCAGCGTGGTGCTGCTCCTCGGTTTCGGCCTGAAAATGACGGAAGACGAAGTGAGCGACATGCTGCTCAAAGCGCTGAATGAGCAAGGGCTGAACCCTATGGATCCGATGGAATCGATCTGTGCCTTCTGCTACCGGAACGGGCTCGGATATGCCTCTTATGAGCGGCTTATGACAGCCTATCAGACCATGCGTGAAGAGACCCCCGAGGTCAGAAATGCCGAAGAAGCTGCCCTGATGGCGCATCTGCGTGAGATCACCGAGGCTTCGGGCAGGTCTGTATTCGCGTCTGCTCTGGAAAAGACCTATCACGCCCTTTACAAAGAGGCGCAGGAACTGCTTGCCTCCATGTACAACACGACCGACTGCTATTCCGGCTGCACCGCTTCGGATATCACTGAATCCGATCTTGAGCACGTTTTAAGCAGTGCGATCCCCATCGACCGCCACGGGAATCTGGTTCCGGCTTCCGCCTCAAAACTCAGCAGCAAGATCGCAGAGCACCGGATCAGCCGTCAGCGTCTGCACGGCCTGCTGAGCGGAAAGGTGCAGATCAGCCGCTACGATCTGATCACGCTTTCTTTCTTTATCTGGTCGCAGAAAAAAGAGGTGATGGATAATCCCAGGAGGCGCTATATCGGCTTTATCAACGCGACGAACCAGCTGCTGAAGGACTGCTTCCTTTATGAACTCTATCCTGTCAACCCCTACGAATGTTTTTTACTGATGTCTCTTCTTGCCGACGCCCCCTTAAGCACCTATGCAGATGTGTGGGAGATGGCCTATAAGGACGTCAACGGATAAAGACATGGCCGGTTCAGGAAACTCCTGCCCCGCAGAAAAAAACGTTACAGCTCCTTCAGGATCACCCGCCACGCTTCGATAAGGCGGTCCAGGCTCCAGGCCGCATTGGCCGGACTGGTGGAGGGGAGTTTTACCGCGCTCCGGCCCGTCACGGGCCGGATATATTTTTCATACAGGGAGAAGGAAGTCGTGCCGTTGCAGCAGATCTGCCGGATATCTGCCGCATCAAGGATCCCGGAGAGGTCGTTCGGGACGGCGTCTTTGATCGACGCATCCGAAGAGCCGACTACGCGGCAGGACGCAATGCTGTCCCAGAGCGCGATGTGATGCGCAAGCAGCATCTTCCTCTTTTCCGGGATGCTCTGCGGCAGAGGCTCATTCAGCAGCTCTGCCATGACTTTCCAGAAACGGTTCTGCGGGTGGCCGTAGAAAAAGTTCTGCTCCCGCGACTTGACCGACGGAAACGAGCCGAGGATCAGGATCTGCGATGAGGCGTCATATAAGGGTCCGAAAGGATGAACGATCCGCTCGTTCATGCTGCTCCTCCTCTCCTTCAACATGAATTTTGCTATAGGCAAACGCCTTGAAATACAGTATAATACAAAACAGAAGAAAAGAAAAACGATGAATCATATCACCTTCAAGGAGGCTATTATGGCAGCTTATCCCACCCCTCATATCAATGCGACCCCCGATGATTTCGCCAAGACCGTTCTCATGCCCGGCGATCCGCTGCGCAGCAAATTCGTGGCGGAGAATTTCCTGACTGACGCAAGACTCGTGAACAATGTGCGCGGCGTGCAGGGCTACACCGGCCTGTACAAGGGCACGCCGGTCTCCGTCATGGCCAGCGGCATGGGCATCCCGTCCATCGGCATCTACAGCTATGAGTTCTTCAATTTCTTCGGCGTGGAAAACATCATCCGCATCGGCTCCGCCGGCGCCCTGCAGGACTACATCCACCTGCGCGACGTGGTCATTGCCGAAGGCGCCTGCACCAATTCGAATTACTGCAGCCAGTTCGACCTGCGGGGCACCTACGCGCCCATCGCGGATTTCGGTCTGCTGAAAAAGGCCGATGCCATCGCGGATGAGCTGGGCGTGCGCCATTTCGTCGGCAACGTCTTCTCCTCCGACACCTTCTATACCGCCGATAAGCTCCAGAACGAAAACTGGCGCAGCATGGGCGCGCTCTGCACCGAGATGGAGACCGCCGCCCTGTATACCAACGCGGCACGGGCCGGCAAACACGCCCTCGGCATCTTCACGATCTCCGATCATATCTTCCTGAACGAGATGACCACCGCCGAAGAGCGCCAGAACACCTTTACCCAGATGATGGAGATCGCCCTGGAAGTCGCGGTGCGGTAAACGATCATGGACATTCCCGCAAACCGTCTCGAAGATATCCGGGCCATCATGGCCCTCTTTGAAGAGCCGGGAAGTCTTGCCGGAGGCGGCGTGACCAGACTCGGTTACGGCCCCGTGGAAGATGAGATGCACCGGCTGTTCCGCGACTGGGGCGAGCGAAACGATTTTGTTGCCTATACCGACGCTGCCGGCAACAGCTATCTGGAAAACGATGCTGCCTCTCTGGCCGCGGATAACGGAAAAGCCTGCGTCCTGATCGGCTCGCATCTGGACAGCGTGGTGAGCGGCGGGCGCTTTGACGGCGTGGCCGGCGTCGCTGCCGGCATGGCCTGCCTGAAATGGCTGAAGGAAAGCGGACTGAACATTCCGCTGCGCGTCGCCGCCTTCCGCTGCGAAGAGAGTGCCTCCTTCGGCCGCTCCACCGTGGGCAGCGGGCTTGTGACCGGCGCCGTCGACGGTGATGACATCGCCGCGTTTCAGAATCCGGAGGGAAGATCCCTTGCCGAAGTCTTTGACGAGGCCGGCTATGATCTTCATCCGCAGCGGATCGAAGGCATTGAGGCCTATTTTGAGCTGCACATCGAGCAGGGCAAGGTGCTGGAAAGCCTCGAAAAAGAGGTGGGCATCGTGGAAGCCATCGCGGGGCCGAGACGCTTCCGCATCGTGATCGACGGGCAGGCGGACCACTCCGGCGCAACGCCCATGGATATGCGGAGCGATGCCCTCTGCGCCGCCGCCGAGCTCATCCTTGCCATAGAAAAGATCGGCCAGTCCGAGCGCCGCTTTCATGGCGTAGCCACCGTGGGGATCATCAAAAACAGCCCGAATGTCATGAATGTCATTCCGGGCTGGACAGAGCTTAGTGTGGATACCCGCGGCATCAGCGCCGCAAGCCTTGACCGCATGGAGGAACGCCTGCGCATCTCCGCGGAGAATATCGCAAGAGAGCGGGGCGTGGAGATCAGCATGGTGCGGCAGTACGAAGACCTGCCCCGCGCCATGGCGCCGCAGCTGATGGATCAGCTGGAGCAGGCCGCCCGCAGCCTCGGCGTTTCTTCGCACCGCATGATGAGCGGCGCGGGGCATGACGCACTCGGCTTTGCGGAGATCGTCCCCACCGCCATGCTCTTTATCCCCTGCCGGGGCGGCATCAGCCACAACGCGGCAGAATTTACCACGGCCGAATCGATCACCACCGGCGCTCTCGTGCTGTATGAAGCCCTGACGCGCCGTTATACGGAGGAATAAACCAATGACTGTTGAAGAACGCTTCCTGCGCTATGTTGCTTTTGAAACGACCTCTGATGAGGAAAGTGAAGCCACGCCTTCCACCGCCTGCCAGCTGCTGCTTGCCGATCATCTGGCGGAGGAGCTGCGCGCGCTCGGGCTGGAGAACGTGCGCCGCGATGAATACGGCCGCGTCTACGGCCATCTGCCGGCATCGCCTGGCTGCGAGGAGGAGACCTGCATCGGGCTGATCGCTCACATGGACACCTCTCCCGCGGTCTCGGGGGCGAATATCAAACCGCGCTTTGTACAGTATGCCGGCGGCGATATCGAGCTCGGAAACGGCGTGGTCACCCGTGTGAGCGATTTCCCCTTCCTGAAAGACTACGAGGGGCAGCAGCTGATCGTGACGGACGGCACCACGCTGCTCGGCGCCGATGATAAGGCGGGCGTTGCGGAGATCGTATCCGCCGCGGAACACCTGCTGGCGCATCCCGAAATAAAGCACGGGCGTCTTGCCATTGCCTTCACCCCGGATGAAGAAGTCGGCCGCGGGCCGGAGCATTTTGACATCCCCGGCTTCGGCGCGGAATACGCCTATACCGTGGACGGCGGAACGCTCGGCGAGCTCGAATACGAGAACTTCAACGCCGCCGCCGTAAAGGTAACGGTGCACGGTGTGAACATCCATCCCGGCTCCGCGAAGAACAAAATGAAAAACGCCGTGCTGATCGCCGGCGAATTCATGAGTCTCCTGCCGCCTGCGGAGACCCCTGCCCATACGGAAGGCTATGAAGGCTTTTATCATGCGGGGGATATTGCGGGGAATGAAACGCTCACGAAGATCGGCTACATCCTGCGCGACCATGATGAAACTAAGCTCGAAGAGAAAAAGCGTACGATGCAGCGCGCCGCAGATTTCCTGAACGAGCGCTACGGCGCAGGCACCATCGAGCTTATGATCCGCGACCAGTACCGCAATATGAAAGAAAAGATCCTGCCGGTGATGCATGTGATCCGCCGCGCGGAGGAAGCCATGCAAAAAGCCGGCGTGGAACCGAAGACCGTGCCGATCCGCGGCGGTACAGACGGCGCGCAGCTCTCCTTTATGGGGCTGCCCTGCCCGAACCTGTCCACCGGCGGGGAAAATTTCCACGGCATCCATGAATTCGTCTCTGTCGACGCCATGAAAAAGATGGTGGAAGTGCTGGTCAATCTGGTTACAGCGTAAGGTGGAACTGGAAGCCCGCGATCTCCTTCTTCAGATAAACAAAGCTGATGCGGCCCTCCTCGTTTTTGCGGATCGAGCTTTCGTCAAAGCCGATGCCCTTTTCGCGCAGGGCCGCCATCGCTTTTTCTACATCATCCGTCTGCATGGCCACATGGCCTCTTTCTCCGCGGTAGCTGCTCTTCATCACTTCAAACAGATCGCCTGCCCAGACGGCAACTTCCGTGTCTCTCGTTCCGGGAAGGTCAAACAGCGCGGCCAAAAGCGAGGCGATCTCCATGGCCTCTTCTCCGCTGTCCGTTCTGATCCCGATGTGTTTGATCTTAAATTCACTCATTACGTTTCTCCTTTTCCGCGTCCTGCGCGGCAATCATCAGATTTACTATAGCATAGCAGACGCAGGGCAGGCTTTCAAGAACAATCCTCCGGCAAACAGGCCGCTGCACAGTAAAGGTTCTGGACAGGGCCAGCGCCATCGTATATAATATATAATAGCTTTTTTCGTTCAGGAGGTATTATGGCCACAGTACCGAAACTGTTTCGTAAAACAAAAACCGTCCGGCGCATTCAGGACTATATGGATCATACCTTCACGGAGGTCCTCCATACCACGCTGAATCCGAACGGGCCCGGCGCGATCCGCATCCATCTGATCCCGCCGGCGAAGGAGGAAAACGGCTTTGAAGCCAGCATTGCGATCATCAACGGGACGGATATCATTCCCGTCAACTTTGCATACGCCGTTATTCTGGCGGAGATGATCCGCGAGACGAACAAGTACGACGGCAAAGAGATCGGGGAAGCCGACCTGCAGTCCATTCTGGACAGCACGGAGGAAAACGTGAAGCAGATCATGCCGATCTTCTCGCGGAAGAAGATCCGCGAAGATATCACGGAGATCTACACCACGATGAAGCAGATCGCCTACCGTGAAGAGGTGACCACCGATATCCACTACATGAGTCTCGGGGATTACGCGGACATGATGAATGCGCCGCACCGTATGGATGTCATGGTCAGCGCCATGACCAAAAACGGGCAATGGCACTGCAATCAGAAGTGCATCCATTGCTACGCCGCCGGCCAGATGCTGTCCGATGAAGAAGAGCTTTCGACCGAAGCGTGGAAAAAGATCCTCGACAAGTGCCGCGCGGCAGGCATCCCGCAGGTGACCTTCACCGGCGGCGAACCGACCATGCGGGAGGATCTCTTCGAGCTCATCCATTATGCGCGCTGGTTCATCTCACGGCTGAACACGAACGGCATCAAGCTGACGCCGGATTACTGCAAAAAGCTGCGGGAGGCGGAGCTGGACAGCGTCCAGATCACCTTCTATTCCTGCGATCCCGCGGTGCACAACCGCCTGGTTGCCGCCCCGCAGTTTACCAATACGGCTGCAGGCATTAAGAATGCCCTGGCTGCCGGCCTCTCCGTGAGCATCAACACGCCGCTGTGCACGCTGAACCGCGACTATGTGAAAACGTTAGAATACCTGCACAGCCTGGGCGTCATCTATGTGACCTGCTCCGGGCTCATCACCACCGGAAACGCGCTTGGCGAAGCCTCCGAGCGGCTGCAGCTGAGCGGTGAAGAGCTCGAAACGATCCTGCGCGAAGCCGTGGCCTACTGCCATGCAAACGGCATGGAGATCGCCTTCACCTCGCCCGGCTGGATCCCGCAGGCGGTCTTTGATGAACTGAATATTCCTTCGCCGTCCTGCGGCGCCTGCCTTTCCAATATGGCCATCACGCCCGGCGGGAACGTGGTGCCCTGCCAGAGCTGGCTCTCCGATGCGCCTCTTGGCAGCATGCTGAGTGATGAATGGGAGACCATCTGGAACAGCCCCGCCTGCTCGGAGCGCAGAGCGTATTCGGCAGAAATGACCGGCGAATGCCCGTTAAGGAGGACCTGCTGATGAAAGTCATGAAACACTGTAAGAGCCTGCTGCTTGCGGCAGTCCTTCTGCTTGCCCTCCTGCTGCCCTCCGTAAAGGCGCAGGCCGCAGCGACCGATGAGATCGAAAATTTTATCATTCAGGTTGATGTGAATGAAGACGCCACGCTTTCCATGACCTATCATATCGAGTGGAAGGTCCTGGACGATAAGCAGTACGGGCCGCTCGACTGGATCGATCTGGGCGTACCGAATCAGTACCATGAGCGGATCGAAGCCGCCTCGGATACCATCTCGCGCATCGACGACAAAGGAAGCTCCCTGGCCATCTATCTGGACCGGCCGTACTACGCCGGCGAGACCGTGGTCGTGGAATTCTTTATGATCCAGGACCACATGTATCAGATCGACAAATGGGTGGAAGGCGAGACGGCCTATACCTTCACACCGGCCTGGTTCGATGGCATGGAAGTCAAGCAGCTGACCATTCTCTGGAACGCGGAGAATGCCGGCGCCTGGCAGCCCGACTGCCTGCAGCAAGACGGCTATCTGGTCTTTACGGCTTCGCTCTCTCCCGGGGACCGCTATACCATGAGCGTGGTCTATCCGAACGACGCGTTCGGCTTCTCCCCCGAGCGTCAGGAAGGCGGCGGCGACGAGCCGTATACGCCGGGCGGACAAGGAAGCGCGTTCAACGGCATCATGGAGGTCCTCGGCATCATCATCGGCATCGCCATCTTGATCTTTATTATCGTCACGCCCATTGTCCTGCTGATCAAATTTATCAGCTATATGCTCAGCGGCACGGGCTTTGGCTCGGAAAAGACGACCGAGAAAAAGATCACCCGTACGAAGATCGAGTATTACGCGTTTTGCCCGGGCTGCGGCATGCCGCGTGAAGAAGGCAAGGACAACTGCGCCTACTGCGGCCGCAGCATGATCAAGAGCAAGGAAGTGGTGGAAGAGAGCCAGATCGAAAAGCCGGAGAACTACACCCACAACGGCACCTATCGCTACGGCGATTCTCCGAACACCTACATCCGGGTCAACGTGATCAATGTTCCGGTCAGCAGGCCGCGTTCCGGCAGCTCGCGCTCCGGCGGCTCGCACCACTCCTCCTGTGCCTCCTCCTGCGCTTCATCGTGTGCCTCCTCCTGCGCCTGCGCTTCGTCCTGTGCCTGCGCCTGCGCCTGCGCCTCTTCAGGCCGCGCCGGCTGCTCCGTGAAGGATTTCTTTAAGCAGAGCATCCACGAAGGACGGGTAAAGATTGAGAGCAAACGCGGGGAAGCAGCCGCACAAAAATAAGATCAAAGATTACTAAGCAGGCCGATCATGCCCATGAACTCCGATTCTCAGAATCGCATAAACACACTGTATGCCTCCGTCTCCAGCAAGCTTAAGGCGGAGATTCAGGCAGCCCGGAAATCCGATGAAACCGACGATCCGATCGACGTTCTCGTCTATGATCCGATCGCCATCCATCTGACCCACTTCTTTATCAAAATACACTGCTCCGCCAATGCCGTTACGCTTCTTTCCCTGCTGTTCGGCATTGGCGGCAGTATTCTGCTGTATCCCAAGGATCTTCTGCTCAATCTCGCCGGCATTGCCTGCGAGATCTTTGCGGCGATCCTTGACTGCTGCGACGGACAGGTCGCCAGGCTGACTCATTCCGGCAGCCGCTTCGGGCGGATCCTTGACGGCGCCGTGGATATGATCAATTACCTTGCTATCTACATCGCCCTCGGCTTCCGCATGATGGACGAGCCCGTCCCCTTCACCTCTCCGGGCAGTGTCTTCTGGTCCTGGCGGATCTGGATCGTGATCGCCCTGGCCATCTTCCTGCATGCCGGCCAGGCCCGCATGGCAGACTACTACCGCGGCCTTCACCTGTATTTTCTGAAAGGCCGCAGCGAGGACTATCATTCCCGCGCAAAGGACCTGAAGGCGGAGATCGCCGCCCTTCCTGCGGGGACGCCCTTTTTCCACTGCGTCTTCCTGAAGGCTTATCTCCTCTATACGCTCGCGCAGGAAAAAAGCACCCCGCACTCGCAGCAGCTTCTCACCCTGGCCGAGTCCGGCAAGGCGCGGGAAGGTCTTGCCGCTGCCTATCTTGATCACAGCCGGAAGATCATCCAGGTCACCAATGTGTTAAGCTACAATCTCCGGACCTATACGCTTTTTCTCTTTCTCCTGTTCAGAAGAGAAGGCTATTTCTTCCTTTTCGTGTTTGTGATCCTGGAGGGGATCAAACTGCTGATGACCGCAAGATACGAGGCTATCGCCGCTCGGCTCTGCGCGGAATACGCTCCCGCAAGCTCATCACAGACCGAAAGTAAGGCAGAGAGGAGGGATAGATGAAAAAGCGCTACAGACTGCTCTTTTTTCTGATCGGCGTCGCAGGGATCGTCCTGCTGGCGGTCAAAATGGCACCGAGCAAACAGGACTGGCAGGCTCTTCTGACGCCCAGACTGCCGCTTTTATTCGCCGCCCTGTTTCTCCTCTGGGCCGTCATTTATGCGGTCCATACCGCCGTGTACAAGATCATCATGGGAGAAGAAGGAAAGAACGTCTCTTTCCTTCGGATGTATCTGGTCTGTGTTGCCGGCTTTGCGTTAAATAATGTGACCCCCGCCGGGCTGGTCGGGGGTGAGCCTTATCGGATCCTGGAGCTGAAGGCCTTCATCCCCACGGAAAAGGCGACCTCTTCGACCATCACCTTCAGCCTGCTCTATACCATAGGGCATATGCTGCTGTGGCTGACCGGCAGCCTGATCTACCTGTGCATGGGCTGCCCCGGAGGCACGTTCATGACTATCCTTCTGATTCTGTCCGCCCTGCTGTTTCTGATGATCTGCCTGTATTTCTTCGGAAAAAAACATCAGGGACTCGCCCTGCCTGCGTTCCGCTTTTTCGCAAGGCTTCCCCTGATCGGGAAGGCCGCGGCGCGCTTTGCCGCAAAACACGGCGATTCCCTTTCCGAGGTCGACCGCTGCTACAGCGAGTTCTGTTCGAACCGCCGCAGGCTGGCAAAGACGGCACTTCTGGAATACAGTGCCAGGATCCTGGAGGGTGTCGAATACTTTCTGATCTTCCTCTATCTGGGGCAGCCGCTTCATCTTATCGGCGGCATCTTCATCATGAGTCTGGCCTCCCTGATCGGGAACCTCCTGTTTATCGTCCCGCTGCAGGCGGGCACGCGTGAAGGCGGCATGGCGCTCGCCATGGATATTCTGGGGCTCGATGCAGGGACCTGCCTGACCGGCGCTCTGATCTACCGCGTGCGGGATCTGGTCTGCACCGCCATCGGCGTCCTCCTGATCCTGGCCGGCCACCGCAAACGCCGCGTCAAGAAAGAGGAGGGCTAAGATCCAGGCTCTGTCTTACAGCAGCAGCCAGGCCGGGTTCTCTATCAGGTCACGGATCGTTTTCAGAAAACGGGCCGCGTCTGCTCCATCGATGATCTGATGATCGTAGGTCAGGCACAGGTTCATCATCGGGCGGATCACGATCTGTCCTTTTTCCGCAACGACCTTGTCGCTCATGCGCCCGACGGCCAGAATACAGGTCTCCGGCGGATTCAGGATCGCGGTAAAGGAATCGATTCCGAGCATGCCCAGATTGGAGATCGTAAAGGTCCCGCCGCTCATATCATCAGGCTGCAGCCTGCCGTCGCGCGCCTTGGCGATCAAGTCTTTCGATGCCGCCGCGATCTCCGGAAGGCTCATCACATCTGCCTCCTTAACGACCGGGACCACAAGTCCATTCGGGGTATCCACGGCAATGCCCACGTTCGCATAATTGTGAAAACGGATCCCGTCCGGCGACCAGTAGGCGTTTGCCTGCGGGTTTTCGATCAGCGCCTTCGCGCAGACTGCGGTCAGCAGATCCATGATGGAGATCTTCACGCCCTGTGCTTCGTACTTTTTATTGATCTGTTCGCGGAAGCTGAGCAGGTTTGCCATCTTCACGTCGACCTTGTGATTGGTCTGTGCCGTAGAAGAAAGGCTCTGGAACATCCGCCTTGCCGTAACTTTGCGGATCTTGGAGGCCGGCTGCAGGGTTTCCGCAGCCATGCGGTGCGGACCTGCAGTTGAAACCACCCTGCCGCTTTCCATGAACCTTCTGACGTCGGCTTCCAGGATCCTTCCCTCTGAGCCGCTTCCCTTCACGGCAGCAAGCGGGACCGAATTCAGTTCGGCGAGACGTCTTGCCCGCGGTGTGGAGCGAACGCGCCCGCCCGGCGTGAGAGCCGCCGAAGGAGCCGCAGAAAAGGCAGGTCCCGCAGGAGCCGCCGGCGGGGCAGCAAAGATAGGCGCTGCCGGCTTTACTGCCGCTGCGGACGAAGCGCCCGCAGGCGCCGCCGGTCCCGTCTTCTCAATTACGGCAGGCTTTCCGTCCTTATCCGCCGGTTCGGGGATCTCCTCTCCGGGCTGTCCGATCACCGCGATCGGTGTTCCGCAGGGTTTTTCCGTTCCTTCCTCATAGTACAGCTTTAACACCTTGCCTTCAGCCGGCGATTCAACTTCCACTGTCGATTTGTCTGTTTCGATCTCGGCGAGGGCTTCCCCCTTCTTTACGGCATCGCCTTCGGCCTTCAGCCATCTGATGATCGTGCCTTCTTCCATATCCATGCCGAGTTTCGGCATCAGAAACAGTTCTGCCATCAGTGTATCCTCCCTTCACATACGCGCTTTGCCGCTGCGATCAGCTTCTCTGCTGTCGGGGCCGATTCCTGCTCCGGCAGCGTGGCGTTCGGCACCGGTATGTTGGCGCCGCACACCCGCACGATCGGTGCATCCAGTTCGTCAAACAGCTTATCCGCGATCTGAGCAGCCACTTCCGCACCGAAGCCGGAAAACTCCGACGCCTCATGCGCAATGATCACGCGGCCGGTCTTCGTCACGGATTCCCGGATCGCTTCGAAATCCAGCGGGACCAGGCTGCGCAGGTCAAGCACCTCCGCGTCGATGCCCTCCGCTTCCAGCTTCTTTGCCGCTTCGAGTGCCGTCAGCACCGTCTTGGAATAGGTGATGATGGTAACGTCTTTTCCGTAACGCTTTACATCAGCCTTGCCGAGCGGGATCAGGTATTCCTGCTCCGGAACCTCGCCCTTGGTCTGATACAGACCTTTGTGTTCGATGAAGATCACGGGATTATCGTCGCGGATCGCCGTCTTCAGCAGCCCTTTCACATCGTAAGGCGTTGAAGGGATGACGACCTTCAAGCCGGGGATCGCGGTAAAGAGCGATTCCAGACTCTGCGACTGGGTACAGCCGTTGGAGTGTCCGCGGCCCTGCTGTGTCCGCAGCACCATGGGGACGCGGATCTGTCCGTTGGTCTTGTAATACATCTTGGACATTTCATTCAAAACGATATCGAAGCAGACGCCGATGAAATCGACATGCATGATCTCTGCGACCGGCCTTGCGCCGCACATGGCCGCGCCGCACGCCGTGCCGGCGATTGCAAGCTCGGAAAGCGGGGTATTGCGTACGCGGCTCGGACCGAATTCGTCCAGCAGCCCCTTGGTTGCCTTATAAACGCCGCCCGTGATGGCTACATCTTCCCCCATCACCAAGACCTTTTCATCGCGGCGCATTTCTTCTGCCAGGGCGGAAGCAACGGCTTCCCGGTACATTATCCTTTGCATGGCTTCCTCCTTTCCTCAGGCAAACAGTTTTGTTTCCATATCTTCTACGGACATCGGCTTCCCGCTCATCCCGAAGGCGACCGCTTCCGCGATCTGATCCTGCACCGATTTGAGGAGATCTGCATCTTCCGCCTCCGTCCAGCCGACATTTTCCGTCAGGTAGTTCTTCATCATGACCAGACAATTGTTATGGTCCTTCATGCTCTGCACTTCTTCCTTCGTGCGGTAGGTCTGTTCATCTCCCTCATGATGACCACGGAAACGGTAGGTATCGCATTCGATGAGTGTGGGGCCTTCACCGCGCCTCGCCCGCTCCACGGCTGCCTTTGCCGCCGCATAGACCTCCAGCACGTCGTTGCCGTTCACAAGAACTCCGGGTATCCCCAGACCTTCCGCTCGCTGCCAGAAATGACCGAGCGCCGTCGAGCTTTCCACGCTCGTCGAGATGGCGTAATGATTGTTCTCGCAGACATAGACGGCAGGAAGTTTCCATACGGAAGCCATGTTGATGCACTCAAGGAAGGCTCCCTGGTTGCCGCCACCGTCGCCGAAAAAGGCTACGGCGACCCGGCCCGGCGCGTACATCTGGCAGTAGAGGGCATGGCCTGTTGCCTGAGAAATGGATGCGCCTACGATGCCGTTCGCCGCCATGAAGCCGACATCCGGCGAGGACTGATGCATCTTGCCGGCGCGGCCGCCGCAGATACCGTTTTCTCTGCCCATCAGCTCTGCCATCATGGCCTTCGTATCCGCCCCTTTCGCGATCAGATGACCGTCGCAGCGGTGCGTGGAGGCGACATAATCCTCCTTTGTCAACGCATAACAGATCCCGGTCGCCGTGGCTTCCTCGCCTACGTACATGTGCATGTTGCCGATCACGATGCCCTGTTTGAAATACGCGACGGCATTTTCCTCAAATTCCCGGATCAGCGTCATCGTCCGATACATCCGGACCAGATCCTCACGGGCGAGTCCGAGCGCTTTGTAATCTTTATTCATGATCTTCTCCTTTTGTTCGGAATATGCAGCGCCCGGTTTTCCGACGCCAGAAAGGCTTCCCTCACCGCCTCGGAAACGGTCGGATGCGCATGAATAGTCCCGGTCACTTCCTCCGCGGTCGCTTCCATGCCGATGGCAAGAGCGGCTTCCGCGATCAGCTCGGTGGCCGCGTGACCGATGATGTGGACCCCCAGCACCTCGTTTAATTCATCACCGACCAGCACTTTGACGAAGCCTTTTCCGCCGTCGGCGATCAAGGCTCTGCCGTTCGCACTCATCGGAAACTTGCCGACGTGATAGGGGATTCCCTTTTCTTTGATCTGTTCTTCGGTAAGCCCTGCGCCGGCTGCCTCGGGGATGCTGTAGACGCAGGACGGAACGGCAGCGGGATCGTAGACATGCGGCGTTTTGCCGCAGGCGTTTTCCGCGGCGGTCTCACCCTGCGCACTGGCCGTGTGTGCCAGCATGATCTGCCCGGTACAGTCGCCGATCGCATAAACGCCGGGCACCGCCGTTTCCAGGACTTCATTTACAAGGATCCTGCCGCGCTCGGTCTTCAGACCGCCGGCCTCCGGTTCCAGTTCCGCCGTATATGGACGGCGTCCCACGCAGCAAAGGAGTTTTTCGGCTGTAAAGGTCTTCTCCTGCCCCTCTGCTTCTGCTGTGACTTTCACGCCTTCGTCCGTATCCTCCACTTTCGTGACCTTGTGGGAAAGGTTGAGTTTTACGCCCTGGCTCCTCAGCCGGGCTGCCAGCTCGGCGGCGATCTCACCGTCCAACGGCGGCGTGATGCGCGGCAGCGCTTCCAGGATCTCCACCTGTACGCCGAGCGCCTGCATCGCGCAGGCAAATTCCACGCCGATAACGCCTCCGCCGAGAACCAGAAGCGTCTTCGGCAGTTCGGGCAGTGAAAGCGCCTCCGTGGAATCGATCACATTCCGACTCTCGCGAAGGCCGGGGATCGGCGGAACTGCCGGTTCGGAGCCGCTTGCAACGATAATGCGGTCCCACTCGCCGATCTCTTCTTTTCCCTCTGAGCTGATGAGTACGGTCTTCGGCCTGATGAAAGAAGCCGTTCCGTAAATCACCTTCACGCCGGCAGCTTTCAGCAGCGCCCCGACGCCGCCGGTCAGTTTTTCCACGATCCCGTTCTTGTATTCCTGGACCTTGTCCCAGTCCACGCCGTTCACCGTCAGGGAAAGCCCCATCTTATCCGCTTCCTTTGCCTCACGCAGCAGGCCTGCCGGATGCAGGATCGCCTTGGTGGGAATGCAGCCCACGTTCAGGCAGGTACCGCCCAGTTTTTCCTTTTCAACAAGAGTCACTTCTGCGCCCAGCTGCGCGGCGCGCAGCGCAGCCACATAGCCTCCGGGGCCGCCGCCGATAACCAGAACTTTTCTCTTTTCGTCCATGGAACAAACTCCTTTTTTCGTCCGTTTCTCCGCTGCGGAGATGTTTTCTGTCTTTTATTATACGAAGGCATTCCATGAAACTCCAATTCCCGATTCCGAAGCGATTTATCGCTACAGACGATAAATAATAAAAAATAATTACTGTTAATTCGAACAATTTATCTCCGGCATCTTGTGCAGCCTGCACATATCGCTTATACTGGTTACGGAGGGTAAAACGATGAATCTGAACCAACTGCAGTATGTCCTTTCGGTTGCCGAACACCGGAGTTTTTCTCTGGCGGCGGAGAACCTTTTTATCAGCCAGTCCACGCTGTCGCAGCAGATCATGAATCTGGAAAACGAACTGGGCGTGAAGCTTTTTCTCCGTACGACCCGCGATGTGCAGATCACGGAAGCCGGCCGTGCTTTCCTTGAGGAAGCGGCCGAGATCCTCCGCCGGACGGAGGGGCTGAAGCAGACCATGTCCGACTATGCGGGCCTTCTGAAAGGAACCATCAATATCGGTGCGATCAACGCGCTTGAGACCATTCATTTCAGTCAGATCATCACGGATTTCTACTCAGCCTTTCCGCAGCTGACGGTCAATATCGTGGGCAACTCCTCCTATCCTTTGCTGGAAGCGCTGGAAAACCGGAGCATCGACATTGCTTTCCTGACGCGGCCGGTCAAGGGCAGTTATCCTTCCCTGAAATTCACCACCCTCGGGACCGATGACTACTGTCTGCTGGTCTCCAAGGATCATCCTCTTTCCCATAAAAAAACGGTCTCCCTTCGGGAACTGAAGGATGACCGTTTCATTCTGCATCAGCCGTCGCAGGCTGTGAGCGATATCTGTCTTGCCGCCTGTGAGGAGGCCGGATTTGCCCCGAACATCGTCTGCCGCAACAGCGCGGCGCCCATCTCCGCCAACCTTGTCCGGGCAGGCCTCGGCGTCGGCTTTTTTACCATGGAGGAATCCGAGGGCTTTCTGGGGCCGGATGTCGCCCGCCTGGCTTTAAAAAAGCCCGTGCGCAAGGAGATCGTTATGGTGACCTCCCGGACGCACGAGCCTTCCCGCCTCGTCGGCGTATTCATTGATTTTGTAATGCACTGGCTTTCCTCGCAGTACGGCGACTGAGATGCGCAAAGCTTTTCGGCGAAGCTCAAGCTTTCGTCTGATAATACCGGATCATTTCCTGCAGCAGACCGGTCACCGCTTCCGTCTGACCGTCGCTGCGGGGATTATCTGCGTAGTATTCGATCAGTTTGCCCGCATTTTGGGTGAAGACCGCCTGATAATTTTCTCTGGTGATCAGCTCCGCGTATGCGCTGCAGTGATCCGCGAGATCAGCCAGCCCCTCTTCCAATGTCCCCGAAAGCAATACGTCTACAAGATACGGATAGTCGGCAATAGCCTCCACGAGCATGCTGCCGCTCATTTTCCGCAGGCTCTGCCCGTCGATCTTCAGCATCTCCTGTTTTTCAGGCACGCTGTAGGAAAACCAGTCCGGTGATTCAATTGTGATCGGGTACACATACCGATCACGTTCTGGCTCCCTATAAGGATTCTCTTCTTTCTTTCGCTCAGCCATCTCTGTTCGGACAATACCCGGCCAAATAAACAGAACCACCACAATCAAGGCAATAGCACATAGAGCTGTAATTAACCACCCCCGCTTCCCCTTCATGCGTTTTTCACTCCTCCTGATTAATTATCCCATCCTGTGCGTAGGTCGGTTTGTATATTCTTATTGTCGAATAACCATAAATGGCCGGGACGTTTGTTAATGTATGTCTAAACACCCCTGCCTGACCCCATTTTGAAATAACCAACGCTGAGCCGATTGAGGTGTTGCTGTATGGATTACCTGCAAATATAGCCGAATGAGCGTTGCCACTATATACTATTCTGTCATTTCCACATAATCCAAGTGAAGAACAGGTTGCAGACGTTGATCCAGTATAAAAATTTGTATAATACGAATCATTCATATATGCTTGTGGGCTTGGAATCCAATATATGTTAGATGATGAAGTAGAGTGCCATGCATAAGAATGGCAATTATATCGGCATGATCCGACACGGATTAATTCCACTCCATAAGTGGCGACCGTATTATTGTCACTTGCTGAATGATAACTGCTTGTATGGCCCTCTGATGGAGTTGAATAAACCACAGAACCTCCCGATGGAGTCGTCGGAACGCTTAGAATGGAGTTTGATGACCCAACTTGATTTTCATCTGAAAAACGTTGTATCTCTTCATGTGAGGTTCCACAGACAGTCTCCATTATATCTTGCAGTGCAAAAATAACAAACTCAGTTTGACCATCTCTTCTTGGATTCACACGATAATAATCAATCAGCATTTTTCCATAAATCTCGAGAGATCTCTCATAATCAGGCCTTCGTATTAATTCACAATATGCACTGCACTCGTATGCAAATGATTCTAAGCCTTCTTTCAAGCTATCAAAGAAATAAATATCTACCAAATATGGATAATCTGCAATTGCTTCAATAAGCTGCTTATCATTCATTTGCTTAAGGGTCTGATCATCAATGCGAAGCATTTCTACCTTTTCGAGCACACTGTAATCAAACCAATTATCTGACATAATAGTTATGGGATAAACATACCTTGATTCACTGTCCTTGGCTAAAACCGAGCTGGATGCCACCAGCATAACCGTCAAGATTATTATCATTAGCTGTTTGACCATTTTCATTTTCGTGCCCCCTTTTTTCTTCGACCCTCACCAATTCATTGATAAGGAAAGATAGTGATACTATTTCGGTTACTGTCTTGCCTCATTACCTTCTGTTATATAACATAACTCCTTATGTCCGATTCTGTCTTTCTAAGACAGGATACGTCTTTTGTAAACTCGTCGCCGCTGTCAACCTTACCCGCAAAGGAATGTAAAAAGCCTTTATTATGCATATATTCTTTTTTTGTTTGTGTATACTTGCTCCAGCTTACACATCCACTTAATAAGCCCGCAGAATAGAACAGGAATTATTTCTACATTATTCTTTTGTCCGACGAAAAAAAGCATATATTTTATAATCATGATCTCATAAACTGCCGAAAATGTCAAGTGAAAAATGTAAAGAAAAGTCCTATTATGATCCCCATATGCTAAGAATATAACCATAATAAATCGAAAAGTATGGGTTGCCACAGGGATATGTGACAAGCTGCCTTATTCTCGCTATAATTTCATGTTAGAAATCAAAAAAACACTCGTTGTTCGTGATTAATTCTCTTGGCCGCAGTGTTGTCTCTCAAAGTCAAGGCCGGAGATAACAGCTCCAAATCTCTTTCGAGCTTAATCCGCAGCGAAAAATATGGCAACCTAAAGTATGGAATCAAGCTGCCAGCCGAGAATAACGGTTTTTCAATGGAATCTATTTGTTTCTACTTCCGCAGCTTCCTGCTGAAAAAATGGTCGGGAACGTTTTAGCAGGGTGGAGCGACATAAAATTGCCGGAATGGATCAATGAGTCATACGATAACATTCGGCTTATTAAATCAGCGATGAAGTCCGCTTTCAGTCGTTCATCGCTGATAAAGTGATTGTTCTAATACCTGTTTTCTGACAAGTCATTAAGTCATTTGTCTGTTGCCGGGACTACTCCTTAATCTTCGATTCCCGCCAGTTCCTCATACAGCCGCACTACCTCCAGCGAGTCGTCCCGCGGGGGATATTTTTTCACGGCCAGTTTGAACAGTTCGCGGGCGGTAGTTCCCAGAAGGGCAGGCGCGCCGACGGCGTCCGCCGTTTTGCAGGCAATATCCGTGTCCTTCAGTTGGATCTCAAGGGTGCTGCGGGTGGAGAAATCGCGGGCGATCAGGAACTCGCCGCGGTTCTCGAAGATCCGCGACATACCGGCGCTCGAGCAGATCGTGTCATAGACCGTCTGCAGATCGAGACCGCATTTGCGCGCAACAGTAAACGCTTCTGCTGTCGCGCACATGTGCACGCCGACTAACAGCTGATTGATCGCCTTGACCGCCTGGCCGTCACCCACGTTCTTTCCCACATGGATCACGCGGGAGCCGAAAGCTTCCAGGATCTTTTTGTGCTTTTCAAACAGCTCATCCGGTCCGGAGGCCATCACGGTCAGTGTTCCCGCCTTCGCGCCGCGGGAGCCGCCGCTCACAGGGCAGTCCAGCATGGAGACGCCGGCTTCCTCTGCCTGTTTTTCCAGTTCAAGCACATGGTCCCGGCCGAGAGTGCCCAGGTTGATAAGCGTGCCGGCGTGCATCGTTTTCAGGATGCCCGCCAGAACACTTTTATACTGATCGTAGGTGTTCACCATCAGCAGGATGGTATCTGCAGCACTGCCCAAAGCTTCAAGGCTGTCCACGGCCTCGGCTCCCGCCTCGACCAGATCCGTCATCGCCTCCGGACGGATATCATACAGCACCATGTCAAAGCCGTGCCTGATCAAATTTTCAGCAACACTGTGGCCCATCACGCCAAGGCCGGCCATTCCGATCTTCATAGTCTTCCTCCGAATCTTATGCCTGCGCCGGTGCGGCGGGCTTGTGATATCCTATGCGGTCCCAGGCGAGCAGCAGGGCAATAACGCCCAGACCGATCAGGTCCGTTACGAGACTCTGGTCGATCAGCAGAATAGCCGCTGCGAAGGCGAATATGCGCATCCACCACGGAACCCTCTTGTGGAACAGGTAGCCTTCAACCGCACAAGAGAGGCCTATGCCGGCGATCATGCAGGTAGCCAGCGCACGCAGCACGTCAAGCAGTGATCCCTGCATCAGCAAGCTTGGATTGTAGACGAACATGAACGGCATCAGGAAAGCCGTGATACCAAGCTTGCAGGCCTGAACACCTGTCTTGAACATGTCCGCCCCCGCAATATGCGCGCCGGCATAGGCCGCCATGGCGACCGGCGGCGTGATCGCCGAAATGCAGGCAAAGTAGAGTGCGAACAGATGCGCTGCAATAGGATTCACGCCCATCTTCAGCAGGACCGGCGTGCACAGCGAAGACGTAATGATATACGCCGCCGAGGTCGGCACACCCATGCCGAGGATCAGGCAGGCGATGGCCGTCATTAACAGCGCGAGCGGCAGGAATCCCTTCGCCACACTCATGACGATGCTGGTGAAAGCGACGCCGAGGCCGGTCGTCACCAGAACACCGACGATGACGCCCGAGGCGCAGCACGCGAGAGCGATCGTCACGGCGCTTTTTGCTGTTGACAGGCAGATATGATAGACGCCTTTTAAGGTCAGGCGTTTGGTTGCGATGCCGATAATAAGAATTACGATAAGCGCTATGGATACCGCGCGGCCAGCCGTATAGCCCATGCAAAGGACCACGATCAGCGTAAGGAGCGGCAGCAGCAGGTAAGAGTTTTTGAGCAGGTATTTCCTCGTGGCAAACCCTTCTTTCATCGGCTGCAGATCCAGTTTTACAGCGCGGAAATGCACCATCAGGAGGAGGGCCACGTAATACAGAAGGCCGGGGATGAGAGCCGCCTTAACCACTTCCATATAAGGCATTTCCAGAAGCTCCGCCATAATGAAGGCCACGGCGCCCATGACCGGCGGCATGATCTGCCCGCCCGTCGACGCGACTGCTTCCACAGCGCCGGCAAAGGTGGCGTCGTATTTCAGCCGCTTCATCATCGGGATCGTCATCACGCCCGTTCCATAAACATTGGCTACAGCGGAACCGGAGATGCTTCCAAAAATACAGCTGGACACGACGGCGGCCTTGGCGGCGCCGCCCTTCGTACGGCCGACGAGTGCATTCGCGAGATCGATGAAGTAGGAGCCGGAGCCGATCTCCTCCAGGAAGGATCCGAAAAGGATGAACAGGAAGAGGAAGGTGGCCGATGCTCCAACAGCGGATCCGAACATAGCCTCATAGCCCATGTACATGTTTTCCACAAAAACATTGAAGCGGATCGCACGGTGGTAAAGCATGCCCGGCAGATACTGGCAGGTAAAGCAATAAGCGATAAAAACGATCACAATGATCGGCAGAGCTTTGCCCGCGATCCTGCGGATCCCCTCCAGCACAAGTACGATCATGGTAATGCACATGATCTTGTCGATCAGCGTGACTGGACTGACATACTGGATCCGCTGCGAGAAGCGGTCATAGCTGAGCCATACATGCGCGGCGCTTGCTGTTGCCGCAAGGCAAAGCACGTAATCCATCACCCGAAGCACCTTTGATTTCGACTTGGTCGGCTTGATCAAAAATACGAGGAATAAAACGAAGGTCATATGGACGCTTCGCTGAACAGTAATGGGGAAAACACCCTTTACAGCCGTATACAAGTGAAACAGGACCATTCCGATACAGGCGATGGAAATGATGATCTCTTTCACGGTCATTTTTTGCTTCTGAACGGTTTCTTCGGGCATAGCGAGTCTCCTTTCACAAGGGGAAATAAACGGGACTGCGCCGGGCTGGCACCCGGCGCAGCCATTTCATACCGGCATATCAGATGATTATTTCAGAATGCCGATCTCTTTGTAGTATCTTTCCGCACCGGGATGGAGCTCGGCGCCGAAGCAGTCAAAGATCTCCTTTTCCTTATCCAGCTGGGTAAGGGCCGTATTGGTCAGTGCGAAATCGTCGAAGTGCTCATAGAAGGTCTTTGTCACAAGGTAGATCAGATCTTCGGGAGCATCCGCGCTGGAGATGAACAGGTTCGAAGAGATGGCGATCGGAACGTCTTCGTCCACGCCTTTGAAGGAATCCTTCGGCATGTAGCCCGCGCTGTAGCCGAGATTCATGAGCGGCTTGATATCTTCCGCGTCCAGAGGAAGCATCTTCATGTCGACATTGGTAAAGATCTCGGTGCCGTAGGCATGACCCTTATTGATCATGGTCACGTACATGTCAAGGTGACCGTCTTTGAAGAGGTCGGAAGCTTCCGCGTGCGAGGTGTACTGCACGGTGCCGCCCCAGGCCTTGATGTCATCCAGGGTAATGCCGTAGCATTCCAGCAGCTGACGGGCAAAGAGTTCGGTGTAGTTGCCGACCGGCATGACAGCCAGACGGATCGGCATCTTCTTCTCGGCAACTTCCTTCAGGGAGTTGATGCCGCTGGCTTTGGTGACCATGGCAACGCCCCAGATCGGGTCGGTACGGAAGACCGCACGGATCTGATCCATCTTCTCGGTGAAGGGATCGACGCCGTTCAGCGCCGCGAACAGGGCAGGCACAGCCGTGGAGCCGAGATTGAAGTCGCCGTTTGAAACGGTGCTGATGTTGGATACACCGCCGCCGACAGCCACTTCAGCGCGGGAGCCGGGATACAGTTCCTGGAACAGATCGATGAACTGGGAGCCAAACATATACAGGACAGAGCCGGACGAGCCGGTCGTCATGTGAAGGTCAAGCTTCGTGTAATCGATCGAGGGGGCCGCCGTGCTTCCGGGGTCCGGGGCCTGCGTTGTTTTCGCAGGGTCAGTCGCGGCCGGGGTAGATGTCTTGGGATCATTGCCGCAGGATGCCAGTGCCAGCACCATTACCGCGGCAAGCAGAACCGAGAGCAGCTTTTTCATTGTGTTTACCTCCTTAATGATATCATATTCACGCAGTTCGCTCTGCGAAATATTTTTTTGCCCCTTACAGATAACCTCCGTCCACTACAA
>Ga0129307_1000728_pt1 | contig 46304 bp, 48 predicted proteins | sample P1105metagenome_FD_94437 | JGI IMG/M metagenome (GOLD analysis project Ga0129307, IMG submission 94437) | Capybara group fecal microbial communities from Wisconsin, USA - P1105 metagenome | ecosystem: Host-associated > Mammals > Digestive system > Large intestine > Fecal | place: USA: Wisconsin...
ATCTGTAATCCATTTTTCAAAGTTATCCAGAGTGCGTTGAATTTCGTTATAGGAGAGCGAGCCAATATCTTTTCCAGGAATCTCCATCAGTTGCAGGTAGCCATAATCAACCAGCTCAATGTAGGCCTTGTGATTATTGATGATAGTTTTGACATCAATTAATTCAACAGTAGAATGCAGGTCATAATAGTCCTGTGTTTGCTGTTTCGTTGGTTGAAATCGTCCTAAAGGACGTTTGACAACTTCTGAAGAGGTTACTTGTCTAATTGCCATGATTATTTCACTCCTCTCTGATAGTTAATACTGGTATAGCGCTTTCGACGGCGTCTGAAGTACAACACCATACTGTGCCAATTCTTTTTTCCACCATTGGTTGGTAGCACCAGATATAAACACATAAGTGGTGTTAATACAATAAAAATTAGCATTTGTGGCCATTGATCCATCGGAAATAATCGCATGCCGAAAGTTACAGCAGCAACCGCTGAACCACCAACAAAAACAAGATCAATGATGAATAACCCAATAATCTTCACCCGTGCTCGAATATCACGAGGCACGCCATATTTTTCATCCATACAAATCATTTCTCCTTTACGTCTTGATAGTTTTATCGTAAGGGATAATCGAAAATCGTGCTGTAAAGGGTAAAGTCAATTCTAAAAAGAAAAATAGAGACATCACAATAGCTAAACAGTTATATAATTTTGGGCACACAAAAAGAAGCCTCAGAGACGAGACTTCTACTGTTCTTAGCATTGATACTTATTAAGAGATACCGTTATTTCTCTCTATCCCTACCAACCTAATACATACTATGTTAATAATTTGCCTTTTTTTAACAAAAACGTCAACACATCAACTTCATTTCAAACGTGAGACTCCTTAACAAGAGTAAAGAAAGCTTCTTCAGAAATAATGGTAATGTTCTGACCAGAAGCTTTTCGCTTCATGACAGCTTCATATTTTTTCGACCGTTTATCTGGTTCAAACAGATCTAATTGTTTGTGACCAGCAATCAGAACCTCTGTCTGGGCAGAAACATAATTCTGAACGATAGCTCCCTGATTTTCTAAAAACACCATAGCCTCTTGCCTTGTCAGAGGTCTAAGGCTACCTGTAATCACTACAATCTTACCTGTTACATCAATCATAGACATTACTCTTCGCTTTCATCAATTTCAGCACCTTTGATATGGTTTTGTTGGTTTAGCTGTTGGCTGGCTTGTTTCAATTGATGACCAGCTACTCCCAAGTGTTGTGTTGATTGAGACAAATTGTTTCGTCCTGAGTGTGTAGACGATACTTTAGGAGAACTTGGAGACATTTGAGTTTGGTTAGGAGATTTTTGGGTTAGAGTTGATGGTTTAGATGGTGACTTGTTAGCTGCAGCTGTTGTTGGATCGCTGACACCTGTAAAAGGTTCTGAGTCAACAGTTGCTTGATTAAGCGTTGGGTCACTCACACCACCAATTGGTCCAGCATCACTACTACTTGCATCATCTTGGAAAAGAGGCTCACCGCCATAGTGTCCTGATGCATTTAATCCATAGTTATCGGGCGTTGGATGAAGTAATGATTCAAAACCGGGTTGATCAGGTATCCCATCATTTTTAAGCGCATCGTAAACAGCATCATGACCTGCTTGTGCTTTACCATCTAAATGATCGGTCACATCACCTGCAAAGTCTTTGACTTTACCAACGGCTTCTTTACCCATAACATCAGCTAAGTTAACCATGTTACTAACACCGCCTTTAGCTGTATTTTTAAACCCTTGGTCTTTAATAGAACTAAACGCTCCCTTAATACCACCGCCAGTCACTGCTAAACTATCACCAATCAGCTTACTTCCTGTCGCAACCGCTCCTGGGACTTTACTAGCGACACTTGCACCAACTTTACCAGCACCAACAGCACCAGTTGCTAGGGCACCTGCTCCTTGAGCAAAGGCATTACCAGCCATCATAGCACCAATTAATTGTTGCGCTGTATCACTATGACCTGTTGATACTCCAAGCCAACGTTCAATCATGGCTACACCTTGCATGGCTGCTAAGAAAACACCAAGGTAAACAAGCATTGAGGCTAAACATTGTTCCCACATATTGAGACCATCAAAGAAACCACCTGACAATTTCGTCACCGCAGACACCGATAAGGTTGGTAAGTCACGGCAAATTTCTAAAGTGACTCGCATGATAACGACTTCAAAGAAAATTCCTGCAAAAGCACCTCCGATAGTTCGTAATAACTCTTTATACTTTTTGGAACTTGAAAGCGAGCTATAACCGACCAATGGAGAAATTAAAGCCTCAACAACAATATCAAAGACAGACTTAACCAGTTTTAAAGCCATGCTAAACAACAGGACAATAAGAATACCGTATTGTAAAAACATACCAATCCAGTTAACCTTGTAGCGAAGATAAACAGATTCAAAAGCATTTAAACCATCGACCACCCTATGGGTAGCAATAGTGTCAACACCATCTTGATTGGCATTTAATTTGTGTAAGAATAAGCCCTTTAATCCTTTAATTTTCTCTTCCCATAGCTTTAACTGATCAATATTTGATGTTCCATAAGTTGCTGCAAAATCAATTTTAGTCGCAAAGTCAGCAGTATCTCGCTTGTCTGATGCATCCGTGATATTATTAACCGCAGTAGAGCCTTCCTGAACAGGTTTGATATAACCATAATCATCCATAGGAAAAAGTTCTTGATTAAAATCATTTTCAACTAAAATCTTAAGATCTACTACATTATTCTTCATGGGTTGAATTGCCAGCGAAGAATAGGTACTGCTATCACCTGAGGAACTTGTTTGAATCGCCATCGCATCTTGGGCAATAGCCGCCGAAATATTTGTTAAAGCAAAGGGTAAGACAGCTGTTACTAGCGTTACCAACAGGAAGTTAGTAATCACACCTTTGTATTTAATGGGCTTTGTGAAAACACCTGTGATGGCAGAAACAACTAGAATTAAAGTAAAGAGGGTTGTTCCTAGAATTTGAAACCAATAGAAAAACTTTCCAATGACCGTATTGGTATCCCCTAAATAACCAAAAAGCCCAAATAATTTGAACATATTGTTAAAACCATGTTCTAATGTGGCGATTATTTGATAAAGAGCTTTAGCAATACCTCCAGGAAGCGCCATAAGGTACGATAGAAACGCTGGAGTGGGTTCCAAATAATTACTCCAATACGAATAAAACTGTGCCATTTTTTCTGCATTCTCACCGGTAATGTTCCCATCAGTTGCACTACCATCTAAATCCCAGAAACTGGCTGGCATGTCGTTGACCAGATCGGAAAAAGTCTGATAAATCACAATAAAAGCACCTACTTTCTTTTTTAGATACTTTCATCGTAAGTAATAATTAAAAATCGTGCTGTAACGGTCAAAGTCAATTCCAAAATGAAAAATCCTCAGAAATGAATGATTTCCAAAGGATTTCTATTAACTATTGTAATTAAAATCTACTGAATACTAGAATCAACGACTTTTTTTCCATCAGGTAAATCAAATACAAAGGTAATAGTTTTTTTACCATTAACTTTTCTAAGCAGTATCGTATTACCTAAACTATGACCTGTATCACCTGTTAGAGCATAATACGCAGTATTATATATTGTTCTTACTGATGGTGTAGTATTAAATGAGAAATTATTTTTACCAGTGAAAAAATCTGTATAAAGACCTAGGATAGTTTCAGATGTAACAGCATTACCAGTCTCATCTGTTACAACCTCTGCAGATAAGGAAAGATTATCATTTAATGAACGATATTCTTCATAAGAAACACCTAATAACTCTGGAGGTGAGTCAAGTTCACTTATAGGTAGAGAAATTAGTCCACTAACTCTTTGTTTATCATACTCTACAGCAAGACCTAATATGCTCTTATCTGAAAGTTTACAAACCTGTCCAAGTGTGAAGCCAGAATTATACATATCATAATAAGATGCAAGGCCATCTTTAATGCTAATAACTCCAACTAACTCCGAAGTCTTTTCAACCTTATCATCATTAATCATTAACCATAGAAAATTATCTTTTTCATGATTAATATTATATAAAATTCCCTGTTCTTTATGCTGATTAGACTGTGTACTACTAGAGGTAGCAGCTATCTTTGATTCATTTTTAGCACAAGCAAATAAAATCGCCAAAGACCCTAACAAAACAAATAACAACTTAATCTTTTTCATAAAAAAACTCCAATATATCAACTATTCCGCTATACCTGAAAACTCATAATAACCATAATCACGTGTATTTCGACGTAATTCATAGATTTTAATTGATTTTCCACCATCTGTTAAGGCAATCTGATAGAAAGCAGAAGATTGCTTAGTTGTTGGATTTTGATACTGATGACTTACAACAATTGTAAAATTATCTGTCCCAGATAAGTCACTATCCAATGTTTTCAATACTTTTTTTAAGCTTGAAGGACGCTCATCTTCAGAAATAACACTAAAATAAATAGAATTACCATTTTCATCTGTAATTGTATTTTCTTTCTTGTCAAAATTTAGTGTTGCATTACCAGCATTAAATGGATTATCTAGTGCTGGATTTTCTGAACTACCCATATAGCTATCTTTCAATTCATTTTTGATAATCGTTTCAGTTGATTTTTGACCACATGCTGCCAAAGTAACAACTGCTAAACCAAGAGCTAACACTCCCAATAATCTCTTTAGTTTCATAATAATTTCCCCTTTATTTCTTTGACCTTATTATATCAAATAGTGAGGTTTAAAAGCAAGTGATTATACATATTGTTATATAACTTTTTGAATACTAATGGTCTTTATTTTCCTTATTTTATCATATTTTACGGATAAACACACTAAAAATGGCATTTAGGACATTCCTAAATACCATTCGTTTTAAATCACATCATCTTCAAACAAGTCAGAATAGCTATCCGAAAGATCGTAATCCTCAACATCACTACTGTTATCCGTCACCACATCATTGATTGCAGCTTGAATCATCTCAGCTGGTGAGGTAAAACGTTGTTGCTGTGGTGTGTTATTATCATAGCGTGTCTTGAGTTTTGGAAGTTCACCTGTGTTGCTACCAACACTGCTCATTAACTGCAGGCGCCAATCAATAATATTGTTAAAGAGTTTTTTCGCACCAACTGCAACATCTTGGAGTTCTAAGTTACGGTGGGCACTCTCAACAGGAATATCCGCTAAGGTCATTGATTGATCAAATTCTTCCTGTAAGAACATGTAGCGATAAGGGAAGCTTGTTTTCTCATGACAGAAGATCGGATCGGTCGTTATCTTACGTCCTGCATTATCTCGGCCTTTCACCCCACGAAGAATCACTGCTTCACCTTCCTGGAGTTTAGCTAATTGCGTTGGTGTTAACAAATCCTGTCTTGGATTTTCAATGGCCACATTGGGATTCGCTTCATCCAAGATGTTACTCGAGCGACGGCGACGAGTAATCGTTCGTGACCCTAAATCCTTACTGAAGCGACTATTGGTTTTATCAGAAGTCGACTTCACATAGATTTTAAGCGAGCAGTTATCTTGGATAGTTGCTGCAGTGTTCTCACCATACTTATCAACCAGTTGCTCCAAGTTTTGGATCCAGAGATAATAAAGGATGTTTTGACCTAAGCCAATCGAAATCTTCGTTTCCATGTGCGGAATCGCTGGAATATTGGTAAACTCATCGAGAATATGTAAAATCCGATTGACACACTTTCGACCATTAGAAAGAGCTAACTCATAATTGGCATTAAAGAGTTGGTCAAGAAAGAGGGAGACGATACCATTATACTCTGTTCGGTTTGGTGGGGTTACCAGGTAAATGACTTTTGGATGATCAGAATAGACTAAGTTAATATCATCTTCCTGAAGTAGGTTAGCCTCTGGTTGTGTCAAAATGCTAACCTCGATATGGTCGAGAATAGGCTTCTTGTTATAGTCATCTAAACGGATGACTTTGCCACGTTTTTGATAAACTTTTTCAGCTGAGAATTGGTAATAGTGCTCTTGAATAGCACTACCATCATTATTTGGGTGGTGAAAGTCAATCGTCACGATAAAGTGATCAGGAAGTTTGGGCGCAATGACATAGGTTAAGTAACCTTCTCCATCAATCAGAGCGGTTGCTTCCTTAACATGTGTTACCGTTCGTGTCGTAGTACCCCATGATTCCTCGCTAGTAATCGTGATTTTTGCTGTTTTATGCGCAAAGTTATTGATCATGTTTTGACTAGAGCTTGAACGGAACTTCACTGATAAGCGACGAGGAAAGCCAACAGATTCCAAATCAATGGAGTTTTTTGAAGTGAGTTTGGCAATGTTGTCTTGTAGGAAGAGATTAATCCCTGACATCATGCTAGAGAAGACATTTCCTTTGGTCTCTTCTGAAGCAAAGTCTGAGGAACGAAAGTTCAAATCAGCCATATCTCTAAATTTAGAGAATTGCTTTTGATTAATCTGTCTCAGATTATCGAAATAGACAGTAATCTTTGATTTTTTCTTCACTTGTTGGTTTTTATCAGGATTTTCAACAATCTCGCCAAAATCATTAACAAAAACTTCTTCAGAACCTAAATCCGTTAGGAACTTGGCAATGTTACGAACCGTTACCGTATCCCAGGCGTCATCTTCCCCATTTTTAGCCGTCTCATTGGATCGGTCAATCAGCGCCATTGCAATCGCATTAAAGAGGGAGATTGACGTGTCTTCCCAATATTTCGCATTACCGTTTCCCATTCCTGGTTTGGTTTTACGGTAAATAGCTTCTGCCACCGCATTAACACGGGTCTGCGTCATTTCATAATAACCTTTTTGAGCGGCAGCAATGGCAAGTGCTAAGGGGTTATAAGACATGGACCAATCCATGTTTTGGAACGAAAGCACGTTCACATCATATCCACGCTTGCGCATGGTTTTATAAGAGGATTGATAGTGTTCACCTTTAGGGTCCGCAATGACTAGGGACGGTTGAATTTCTGCCCGACTATTAATATCAATACTTGGCATAATATGCCCCTCGCCTTTTCCTGAACGGGTCATCCCAATACCAAGCATATTAGTGGTACTATCATCAATGTAATAATACCCTGAAGGGATTGAGAGGTTGCCCAAAATGGTTTCTGCTGTCGTAATGTAGCGACTAATTTTCCGATTTTGCCACTGCATTTGCGTTCTTAGCGTCAAGCCTGCTAAGTTCCCTTTCGTTTCATGCAGAACTGGCACACCACCTTCCCCTGGATAAGTTTGATTTTTATTCGGTACCTTTTTATATTGGTGATGGATATCTTTTTCAGTTGCAAAGCGGTCATCTCCTTCTTCGTTGTTATTATAGTCTCGGTACTGCTCAAAATTAATCCAAGCAGACTTCCAAGCAATCACTAAACCAATGATAAAGATAGGAATGGCTAAAATAGGCGCAATCACAAAGACTTTAGCATTGAGTAACTGGTGTAATAAGAGACTGTTCCAATCAAAGGTCACAACTTGGGTATCATCCCTAAGCGTGATAAGTGCCAGATAAACATAGCGAATCGCTGCTCTAAGAACAGTGACAAGGTAGTTTGTCAATAAGAAAGCTATCCCGCTAAAGCCAAGTCCCATCACAATAAGACTACGAAAGTTTTTAAAATGGAGAATGGGCTTTAGTTCTTTGTCAAAGCGTTTGCGTTCTTGTTTAACAAACGGTAAGTGATAGAGCAAGCGAAATAAGACGTTCCACACAATAAGCCCTGCTGCTGTTGGTAAATAGACCACCGATCTTTTGTGAAAACGTGCTAGTGATTTTCCTTGACGACATCCCCATTGCTTCCAATCTATCGTTTGACGTTGTTGCCAAGTCTCTTTAAGTTGGTCTAACTTAGCGCTTAATCGATGTTTGATCGCTTTTCGCTCTTTAAACAGTTGCTTTGCTTTCGGATAGCCTTTTTTGACAAGAGGCGCAAGCACTTGAAACAACAGGTAAGCTAAAAAGCCACTCATCACAATGACATTAACAAAACTCACTTTTGCCAGCTGAAGGAGAGTGTCATAAATCACTCTTAACCACTCAAGCATAACGATCACCTCGCAAGTCTTCTAAAGCTCTCTCCAGTTTTTGTCCATAAAAATGGGAAAAGAGAAAGATTTTAAATTGTACCTGTGGTGAAGCGTTTTGATAACGTCTTAAATAAGGAAAAAGCCACTGCTCTAAGCCTAAACGGATAATGGAATGTTGGCTTTGGCGGGTCTGCTTTAGGTAATTTTCAACTTGAAGCGAATCAGCCATTAACTCGTCATCATCAGTTGTCATATGTTTTGCCATAAAACGAATATCCTTTCTTTATGTTTTATGGCTTTACTATAAAGGATAATCAAAAATCGTGCTGTAAAGGGTAAAGTCAATTCTTTACACAAAAAAGCAAATTTTAATAAAAAGTGTGGTTTTAGCTATGATAGCTCAAAATTTCAAAATTTTGGGTTATACTAATAATATCAAAAAATAAAAGGAGGGAGTATCAATGAAATTAACAACGTTATTACCGTTGATGTTTTTGGCACTTGCTATTTTAACGGGAGTTATGGCACAAAAATCACGCAGCTCTGAGGCTCGTCGACACTACAAAGATACTTGTATTATTTCAGCAATTGGTGCTATTGTGCTATTTGCTTTAGATATAATGCTCTTCTAAAATAATAAAAACTTGCTTCAATTCAAAAGCAAGTTTTTATTATTTTTAAAAAGGTTCATCCGCATCTACTGGAGTAGCTTGAAATGGTTGAACTGGGTGTTGCTCAGGTTGCGCAAAGACAGTTTGTTGACTTTGACGACGTTTAGCAGCTGCCGTTTTGTTTTCTAAAAAAGTAATGCCACCAATTTGAGCTGGGGCAATATATTGATAGGTTCGACGTTGCCCATTTTTATTGGTGTAAACACGTTGAATAATTTCTCCCTTGATTAAAATCGGTGAACCTTTTGATAAGCTTTGAACCATAATTTCAGCTTGTTTGCCATAGACTTGAACAGGGAAGAAGGTCGAAAGAGGCTTTTGTTGCTCATCTAGTAAACTAGACTCACAAACAAAGTCAAATTTGAAACTGATATTTCCATTGGTAGTTTTTCCAACCGCATCTTCTGGAATATTGGCCACACGGCCATTCGCAATAAATTCTTGCATGATATTTCCTCACTTTCTCTAATAAGACAACTTCACCTGCTCCCAGCAACAAGCCACCGGAGAGATTTAAATGCGTCACAAATTAGGAAAATGGTGACTTGCTGCTGGAAACAGGCAAAGCCTGTTTTAATAAAGTATTATTTAAATATCTGTGATTTTGACAAATGGATTTCCTAAACCACTAGTATCCACACTTTGTGTACTTTGTTCATTCCAAAGCGAAGCAATTGGATACCAACCGTTATTGGCTGAATTGTATGGGTCTGAAACATAAGTATTTCCATTTGAGTAGCCTTTTAGAACAATCTCATGGCTTGTTCCCCATCCCCACGGAGAGAATTTGTCTTGTTGAACGGCAGCTACCACATGATGCCCTTCTTGCAAGGCACTTGTTAAGGCAGCTGAGGAATTAAGAACAGTCGGTGTCAAGCCCCATTGACGAGAGGCAACCAAGATACCATTTCCTGTTGTTCCTTCTGTTCCTCGGTTAAATTCAACCGTATTGTTATAGAGATAGCTTGCTACTGTGGTTGGGAGCACCTCACTTCCTGTTAGAGAGGAGAAGACCATGGCAAGGCTAGTTGGGACGCAGCCTGTAGATGCCAAAGTGTAGTAACCATAGCGATTACCACCCCAACGGCCATCACGTTGGTTGTAATAAGGGGTACTATAATTTGTACGTTTAACGGTAAAATCAGTAGACGTCAAGAAGTACATTTGACCATTATCAGACTGATAAACATGAACATGGTACGTTCCTGTTCCAGAATGGTTTGTCACATTAATGAGGCCTGTTGCGGTTGTTCCTGATGTCGTAGCATCGTACCACTTGACATCATCTTGTCCATTCGTATCAGACCAAACAGCGTATTTAACCGTTCCACTTGAATAAACGCCTGAAACAGTCACACCATAAACACCAGTCCCTTTATAGCTTGTTGACACACTAGCCGTTGTCTGCTTATTGTTGAAAGCATATTGACCAAGATTGTATCCAATCGTTTCACCATCTTTGGTTTTAACATACACATGAATAGTATAGTTTCCTGCAACATTATGATGATATTTTTCATCAACTGTAATCACAACTTTACCATTTGACACACTAGAGCTTGTATACCAGTGAATGTTCTTTTGATTAGGATCTGACCATGCCGCAACTGACACGCTAGCAATGTCTTTCGATGTCTCTGTTTCCGCAATCAAAACCTGCAAGGTTCCATTAGCTGCATTTTGGTTTTGAACCGTTGCCGTTGGGTTAGTAAGGCTTTGATTAAAGGTTAAATCAATCCCATCTGAACCTGATAAAGCCACAAATGAATGTGTTACTTCGCTTGTACCATAGACATGAACATTATAATGTCCTGATTCAAAATTATGGTTTTTAGCATAGAAAGTATAAGTATAGCTTCCGTCCGCCTGCTTAGTTGCTTTATACCATTTTAAATCATCTTGATTGTTCTTACTTGTCCATGTTGGCAATTGAATATCATGGATATAAACAGGGACATCGGTTACCGTTACTTTAGCTGAGGTATCACTCACTTTAGTAATACTTACCTTAACTTCTGGTTTTGGGACATCGATACTTGTTGCACTAATGATTTGCATTTGTCCTTTAACAACAGCATAGGTATGAATCAAATAGGGCCCATAATCACCTGTATAGGGAGCGGTTGTCTTTCCACTATGATCAACTTTATACCATTTAAGGTCATCTTGGTTATTTTTCGTAGACCAGACCGCATGATAGACCGTTAAGTTTGTACTCACATCACTTGGCATAGTAATGTAAATCCCTTTTTCACCTAAAGAAGCTTGAACCTGTACATCTCCATATTGATAATCTGCTGTGAATTTTGTCCCAAGTAGCCCTGTTAAACTATTTGTGACACGACTATTACCGTACACATGAACATTGTAAGTTCCTGCTTCTAAATTATGAGTAGCTTCACTAAAGATAACGTAATAAGAGCCATCAGCGGCTTTTGTTGCCTTATACCACTGAATATCATCTTGACCACCTTTTTCTGTCCACGTTGGTATTTGAATACTATCAATATAAATTGGGACATCGGTTACCGTCACTTTATAAGTTGTGGCACTTTCTTTGGTGATGGTTGCCTTAGCAGTTGGTGTGGGAACATCAATCGATGTCGCACTCAAGCAAACCATTTGCCCGTTAACCACACCATAAGTATGGATCAAATAAGTCCCATAGTCACCTGTATACTTCGCTGTTAATTGACCGTTAGAAGGAACTTTATACCAAACAATATCATCTTGATCGTTTTTAGCAGACCAGACCGCATGATAAACAGTCATTCCTTGGCTCACATCACCTGTCATGGTAATATTGATCCCATTTTGACCAAGACTAGCTGACACCGCAACATCTCCAAAGGCATAGTCTCCTTGGAAACTTGTTCCAGTTAATCCAGTTAAAGAATTAGTTACAGCACTTGTACCATAAACGTGAACATTGTATTTACCGCTTTCAAGGTTATGTTCAGCAACGCTGATAGTTGCTGAATACGTTGTTGAATCCTTAGTTGTCTTATACCAGATAATGTCATCTTGTCCTTTATTTTCCGTCCACGTTGGCAAGGTTACACTAGTAATGTAAGCTGGTACATCTGTGACAGTTACTTTGTAAGTTGTGGCGCTGGCTTTTGTAATGGTTACCTTAGCACTTGGTTTTGGTACATCAATTGTTGTTCCGTTCAGTCCAGTCATCTTTCCATTGAGATTTTGGTACGTGTGAACATTGTATTTACCGTATGAGCCAGTATATTTAGCGGTTACTTTTCCGTTACTGTCTGCGGTGTACCAAATTAAATCATCTTGACCATTGACATCAGACCAAACGGCAAACATGATTTTAGCACCACTTGCAATTGCCTGATTATACTGCAGGCTAAGCCCGTTGCTGGCTAGAGAAACGCTTGTGACTTCGTTAGTCGCATTTCCAGTTGCTCCACGCTCAACAGTCGCATTGTCAGCTGATTCTTCAACAGTTGCTTGTTGCTCATCAGTTTGTACAGAATCTTGTGTATCAGTTGTTTCGTCTTCTGTTTGCTCTGCTATTTCAGTATCAGATACTTCTGCAGCGATTTGTGAGCTTTCTTCGCTATCTGATGAACTTGTTTCTGATGTTTCAGAATCAGTTGTAGTATCTGATACTCCTTGCCCCTGAACATCAGCTTGGTTATCTTCAGAAACCGTTTCTTGCTCATCGTTGACCGTTACCGTTTCTTGACTAGCTTCCTCACCAACAACAGCTGTTTCAGTAGCAACTTCATTGTTTTCAGCTTCTGTGCCAGATGAATCAGTTACTAATTCAGTTGTGGCATCATTTTCAACAGTTACCGTTGTTTCATCTGCGCTAACGCTTGCTGTTCCTAAAGTAGCAATCAATGCACCTGATAGTAACAATGTTCCAATAGTTCCATAAGCTTTTGACTTTTTAATTGTCCCATGACCTTTTAGTTTCATGAATACTCCTCTTTCATCATTCTTTCTAAATAATTATAGCAAATTCATAGTAAACACTTCAATCTAAAGAAAACAAAAAGACTGCACAATGTCTTTTTAATAGGTTATGCAGTCTTTAAAAATTGATCATTAGTCCTCTTTGCGTTTACGAACACCAAGGATACCAAAGACAAACATTAGTACACCAATAAGTGATGCAATAATATTTAGTGGTGTTGTTTCGTCACCTGTCAATGGAAGAACACTAGATTGAACAACGGGAACATCTTCAACTGGTGTTTCAGGCGTTTCTGGAACTTCTGGGTCTGGCGTGTAAGTCACAACTTCTGTTTGGTAATCAACACCATTGATTGTATTGATAAGAATGTTATGAACTTCACCTGATGCAATACGTTCAGCTTCAAGCCAAGCGTTAACATCAAAAGTACCAACAATACCAAGTGATTGTAAGAAGTCACTATCAACAACTAATTTCCAAACTCCTGCTTCTTCATCCCAAGTCACTTTAACGATAGAGTTAACAAACTCTTCGTTTGTATCTTGATTAAACGTGAAGTAGAAAGCGTGTTCTGTTCCTTCTGGGATAACGTCCCCTGCTTTAATAATTGTTCCTGAAATAGAACCATCTGCGTTAACAGTGTAATCAGTCATCACATCATAAGCAAGTGTCAAATCTTCACTAGCAACGTATTTTGTACCAATAATCTCACCGTGATAGTTACCAGTATAACGGTCATGAACAGTATCCATAATATCCGTTAAATTATATTGCCACAATGTGTCATGATGTTCAGGAATTTTGATACCATCAAGAAGATAATTGATAACTTCGCCAAGACCAACCGTTTGATTATCAAGAACAGTATTTGTACCATCTGTACTAATCGCATGTTTTTCTGGTGAGACATCTGGAACTTGAACCGTTACAAGATTTGATTGATAAGCATTTCCAAAGTCAATTTGGTAGAAATCGTTAGGAACAACAGTACCTGTATTTGCTGTAAGATAGGCTGGAACATCAATAGTGATGTTTTTACCAGCTTTCACATAGTTTGTATAGAAGCTAGCTGGGTCTTTAGCCACCCAAAGATAGAACTCACCAACTGGTGATAAACCTGATTGATCCAAAATAGCTTGAACTTCGTCTGAAATTGCTTCACCTGCAAGAACATGATACATAGTGAAGAGGTCATTCAACTTATTAATAGCAGTTGTTTCTTCGCTATCGTCATTACCTGTATGGTTAGTTGATACACCGCCTGCTTCTGTAACATCTGCAATGTCAGTAGAAAGCGTTGTTGTTGCGCCATTATCGTCAGTCAAACGAATCACAATACCATCTTCATTAACGGTAAACATTCCATCTGCCACATCATCTAAGATAGCAAACCCTTTAGAAATAGCATCTGTTGAAGCTGTCACCTCTTTATAAGGGGTGTAATCAGTATTGAGATGATAAACAATATTTTTATCGAACGTTGTTGATCCATCAATGTCGTTACCATAAGTATCTGTGATTTCCTTCGTTGGTTGAGGCGCTTCTGGCGTTGGTGTTTTTACTGTATTTGAATAAACGTGATAAAGGGTGTCGTTAACAAGCACTTTATAAGTATTGTCGTAATAAGCGGCATCATAGGCGGGTGCCCAATCAACCGTTGGCACAACTAATTTTTTACCTGTATAAGTTGTTTTATAAGTGAACGTTTCTGTTGCAGCATCGTAGCTGACTTCCCAACCATTCGCAACTGCTGCAGCAATATTGTCATCAACGTTGTAGTATTCCCCTGCTTCGAGTGGATCGATAATTGTAACGGCATCACCAACATTAAGGTTAGCATAGATATTTGAAATATCAAGCGTATCCGTTAAGACATCCCCTTTAACAGCAGTCTTACCATCCATATCAACACCGTCACTATTCGCACGGTCTTTTTCAACGACTGGACTGTAAGTCAATTGATAATCATAATAACTTGCTTTAATGGTTTGATTTGTTGTGTTTGACAAACTTGTCAATGCCAAAGTTGGTTTTTCTGGATTGACAGCCGTTACCAAGTTTGCCGTCACTTCAGGTGGATTTACTGGATCTGGAGCTTTATTGGTATTCGTAAAACTGATGACAGCTTGACCGTGTGTGTTATAAATCCAGTTATCATCAATGTTCAAGAAACCAACATTTGCTAACGTATCACCAACAGAAACACCATGCTCATAGTTTAATGTCGTTGAACGATTAATGGTATCAGTAAATGAACTGTTACCTGTGTGTGCAGTACTATAAATTTCAGTACCGCCAAGCGTATAAACATGGAAGTTTAGATTTTGATTAACCGCATAGTTTGGTCGATAAGCTGTATAAGAGTAAGTATAGAGCTCAACACTATCCAAATAGACGGTAATATTACCATTACCTTGAGATTCTACACGGTAATTAAGCTTACCTGTAAGGTTCCCAGTACCAAGTGTGCCATAAGTATCATTCAAGCCATCGTTCATATCATGAGTGAAAGTAAAGGTACCATCAGCGTTGATTGTACCATTCATGAACGAATTACCATACGTCAAATTATCAACATCTTGTGTCTTAACACCTGCATAGACAGAAACGTTTGTCCCATTGTTAAAGGCAGCTAAATCAGCTGCATATTGTGCCAAAAGCGCATCAACAGCAGCTTTTTCGCTATTGGCTTGAGCAATAGTCGCATCATTTTGTGCTTGTAAAGCGTCTACTTCAGCAGCAGAATTAACAACTTGACTTGATGTTGTTACTGTAACCCCTTTATTTTTCAATTCGTTAGCGGCTGCTTCAACTGCTGCATTTAACTCATCAGCTTTTGCGACAGTAGCATCATATTTAGCCTTAGCTTCAACATATTCTACAACAGCATTTTTGTTCTCAGCTAGAGTTTGTTCTGCTGTTGTTTTGGCAATTTTATTAGCTTCTGCTGTTCCATCAGTTGCTGTTGAGGAATCGTTTGCCACCGTTACCGTTGTTTCTGAACCGTAAGTGTCTTTAGCGTTAGTAACATAATCATTATTAGCATTGATAGCATCTTGTGCTTCTGCATACGCTGTATTATTAGCGTTTTGTGTTGCTGTTGCTTGTTCTAGTGAGTCGACTTGTTTTTCTTGGTCGTTAGCAATTTCTGATTTTGTATCATTTAATTCATCAGTTGTTGTATCTGTTCCATAGTCTTTAGCAGCTTCTTTTGTCACGTCAACACCAACGTTGCTAGCTTCTGTCGCAGCATTTTCAACACTACTGTTATCAATATCAACCGATAATGTACCTTGTGATGTTCCCGCTTGTTCTGCATAAGCATTATTATCATTAGTACTTTCAGGTTGACTTGTCACCACTTCTGCCGTGCTATCTGTAGCCGCTGTTGTTTCATCGGCAGAAACACCTGTTGCACCTGCAAAGGTAATGACAGCAGCTCCTAGGGCAATACCTGAAGCTAACCCTTTTGCCCATTTTTTCTTCCGAAAATAACCATGTCCTTGTAATTGTTCTTTCTGATTCATTTGTTTTTCTCCTATCCTATTTTTTAATTAAAGTATTGGCGTTTCTTAAAGAATAAACCACCAATAGCGGCTAAGGCACTTCCTAAGATACTTAAAAGTGTTGTATTTTCATCACCTGTCATCGGTAATGTGGTGCTTTCACCAGTTGCAGTTGTGACTGAAATCGTCCCATCACTGTTTGTCGTTGCACCGATTGCTTCAGGGCTAGTAATCGTGCCATCAGCTAGCACAACTGAGCCATTTTGCGTGCTGACAATCGTAGCGCCTGTATTGGTGTAGACTGGCGCATTGCTAGTGACATCTTGTACAATTTGACCTGTCACTTGAGAGGTTGTTCCTACTTGGCTTGCGCCAGCTTGAGCAGCTGTTTCAGCTGAGATGTTTGGATTGTTGGTTGGGACAGACGTGTCTGGAGTGACTGTTGCAGTCCCACCATCTGTTGTTGGGACGGTATGGTCTGTTGCCACACCACCAGCATCATCCACATTAGGAACCTCTTCACTCGGTTCTGTATTATTTTCTGTTTGGGTACCACTATCATTTGTATGATCCGTTGTCACCCCATTATCATCGGTTACCTCTGTAACGTCTGAAGAAGGACTTGTTGGATCAACGGGAACCGTTGGCTCTGTAGAGCCTGTTTCCGTTGAAGTTGAAGGCTCTGTTGACTGCTCAGGTTGACTTGAAGGGGCTGGAGTGATCACTTCCGTTGACGGTGTTGTTGGGTCAAGCGGAGTCACCTCATCCGCAAAAGTTGTCCCTGCTGTTGAGAGGACCAAAGTTGAGCTTGCAAGTGCTGCAATCAATTGTTTCTTTGTCATAGACTGAAAATTCCTTTCTTAATCATTAAAATATGGGGTTTCGGTTGGTTCTGTGGTAATCACATAACCATAACGACTGGATTTTGACGCTTTTACCGTGTAGGTTAAGCGACGGCTTGAGGTCGTATCGTCCTGTTTCACCGCTACGACATAAGTCACTTGATACGTTTTATCTGATGAGTCATAAGTGACTGACTCAAGAATGACAGACTGTAACGTCCCACTTTCTGGTTGAGTGTACTTGGCATCACCATCAGATAAGAAGTCTGTGAGAGCTTCCTTGTTGCCTGAATAATAGTTAGGCAGAAAGAAGCGGCTAAAGACATCAATCTGATGTTCTGCTGAAATAAGGCTTTGAGTCTCTTTTTGTTGCCGATAGAGATAGGTCACTTGCTCAGTCTTTTGAGAGAGTTGAGCAAGGGTAAAAGCAGATACTCCAAAACCAGCTACAGCAAGCAGTAGTGAGGCAATCCACCAAACCGTCAAACGCCTGATCGTTTTGGAATTTGAGCTAGTTTCTTGTTTGACTGGTGGGGGAACTGGCGAGACCTGAGTCGTTGTCCTTGCCTGAGAAACAGGCTTTACCTGCTCTCCTTCTTCTGGAAAGAAGGGTAAAGCGGAATCAGTCGTTCCTACACTAACCTTATAGGCAGGATAAATCTGATTCTCAAAATACTCACGTTTCTCCTGGTAACTATAAGCGCTGAAAGTCGAATCCGTTAAAATAGCTGTGATTAACGGATGAAGGAGCGTTTGATAATCCTGATTGAGAATAAACGGACTCGCAAACACTTCCCCTTCAGTCACCACTTCTTTTCCTTCCAAGTGTGCCACCGCCACTTTCTTCAGTTGAAACCGACCATAAACCTGTAACAATTCTTGAAAGAGCAACTCCGCCTGAAAAAAGGTCAGGTAAGGGAGCGACTCTTCAATCAGCAATTTCCCATCAGGAAGCTTACTATCTAACCCCTCAATGATTCCTAACAATTCAGAATCATCTTCAGGAGACTTGCCATCTTCCCAAGTCACTTCCAGAAAGAGGTCATCGGTTATCAAGCATTTGGAACTTTTCTTAAAAGGGCTAAATGCCATAAAGACCTCCTTTCTCAGCTCCTCGTAAAGTTATAGAACCACTCGACAACACTTGGTCCTGCTGAGACAAGCACAATCCCAACCGCAATCGCTAACCAGTGCTTTTTGATAGCAGCTTTGACATCTCGCCCACCAAAACCGTAAACCAAACCTGTCACAACAACCGCAAAACCAAAAACAACAATCCCTATTCCCTGGACTTTAGTAATCCCTTGTTGGGCTAAATTTTGCGTTTTGGCAAATGGATCCTCCGCATAAGCAGTCCTCGTCATCACCCCTGATAAAAAGAGGGATAACGATAATAAGTAAGGCTTCACACTCGTTTTGAGTCGTTGCAATGGTTGTGTCAAAATCGTCTTTATTTCCATAGACGTCCTCCTTTATTTTTATTGACAATTTTAGTGTAAGTAATAATTAAAAATCGTGCTGTAACGGTCAAAGTCAATTCTGAAAAATATTTTTAACTAAACAAACTTGCTAAACTGTCCTTAACACTTAAACAAATCTGCCGTTGATCTTGCCTATGATTTTGGTCTGGTGCTTTCCCTTCAACCCAGAGATGAATATGATAGGTTACATCGGTTTTAGATAGTTCTAAGCTCTTTATTGCAATAGGAGCTAAGACTTTTCGCTTAATCAATCGTTCCAAAGGTCGAGCACCATTTTTAACATCAGTTCCTACATCAGACAGGTAAGTGATTAAACTTGGTTCATAGGTAAGACTCAGATTTTGTTTTGCCATCCGCTCTGAAATTTCCTCTAAATTTTTAACCGCAATTTCTTCAATGACATCTCGTTCCAAAAGGTTAAAAATGAGTTTGTTTTCAATACGGTTGAGAAACTCAGGACGAAATTCAGTTTGTAGTTCGCTATCCATCGATTTTTCAAATTGCAGGCGTTCACGCTCAGAAAGAGTTTTAAAGTTGCCTTTTAACTCTGCTTTATTAATAATCTTTTGTGCCCCAATATTCGTCGTCATAATGACAATGGTATTTTTAAAACTAATCACTCGACCTGTACTATCGGTTAGACGGCCGTCATCAAGCACCTGAAGAAAAATATCCATCACTTCACTGTGAGCTTTTTCAACCTCATCAAGTAATAAGGCACTGTAAGGTTTTTGTTTCACACTTTCTGTTAGCTGACCTTTGGTGCGAGTAGCCCTGTCACCGATAAATTTCACCACATCTTCTTTTTGCTTGTATTCAGACATATCAAAGCGAATCATGGCCGTTTCATCATCAAAGAGCGCTTCCGCAACCGCTTTTGACAGTTCCGTTTTCCCAACACCTGTTGGCCCCAGAAAGAGGAAAGACGAAATCGGCTTATTTTCATCCTGCAACCCTGCTTGAGCAATAGTAATGGCATCCACAATGGCTGAAATCGCCTCATCTTGTCCTTTCACCCGCCGTTTAAGTTTCTCCGTTAAATCTTCTAAGCGGTCCTTATCGGCTTTTAAAATCGTTGTGATAGGGATTCCTGTGCGATTTTTAAGGACTTGAGCAATCTCATACTCCGTGACGATTACCTTTTTCTCAGCTGACGCAATCGTGGCTGCTTCATCGATTAAATCGAATGCTTTATCAGGAAGAAAGCGATCAGTGATATAACGTACGGATAGACTAACCGCTTGCTTGACCGCTTCGTGACTAATCGCAATATGATGATAGTCTTCATAAATTCTTTTAGCTTGGTCAATCATACGGATGGCTTGTGGCTGACTGGGTTCATCTACCATAATGGGCTGCATTCGTCGCTCCAAAGCTCGGTCGGTTTCAACATAGTCATGAAATTCATCTAAGGTAGTGGCACCAATAAGTTGAATATCGCCACGGGCAAGCACTGGTTTAATGATATTTCCTGCATCAAGAGCCTGCCCCTCTTGGCTACCTGCTCCAACAATGGTATGAAATTCGTCAATAAAGAGAAGATTTTTACCACGGGTTGCCACCATCTCTTCAATAATCTTTTTGAATTTGGCAATAAAGCCACCGTCTTCGCCAGTCATTAAACTGGATAATTCTAAGGAACGAACGGTTAAGCCTTGCAGGTCTTCTGGAACTCCTCCTTTTAAAATCGCTAAAGTCAACCCTTCAACAATAGCTGTCTTCCCAACACCTGCTTCTCCGACTAAAACAGGATTATTTTTAGTGCGTCTGCGAAGAGAGGTGATAACTGCCGCCACCTCTTTGTCACGACCGTAAACCTGATAATCAGTCTCTTTTTGTGCAATCTTAGCAGATAAGTTATCGGTGTATTTTTCCAAGAACGGTGTTTGGGAGCTGTTGGTCATCTCAATCACTCCTTTCTTTGGCAACCTGGATTTGACTGCTTAGTTTATCTTTAATGGCATCCACAAATTCACGAGGGTCAATTGCTCCTTCCCCAATCTGTGAGAGAAAGACTTCCCAGCCTCCTGTGGTTTCAGGTGATGAAAACTCATTATCAATGAGATAATTAATCAGCAGGTAGGCTTTATTGGTTGGAAACAGTTGCCCTGTTTTTTGATCTTTTTTGACATAACCACGCTTTTGAATCGTCTGAATAATAGCACCCCGAGTTGCTTGTGTGCCTAAACCATATTTCGGAAAGAGTTGACTAATCAACTGGCTTTCGGTTAAGCGTTTAGGTGGTTTCGTAACGCCTTCCATCACTTGAACAGTCGTTGGAACTAATTGCCCAACCTGATAATGTGGAAGTTCGACATCTTTTCGTACGGCTTGCTCACTGTACTCTGCCCATCCTAAATCAATCATGTGTCGACCAGTTGCCTGAAACGTCCAGCCTTTGTTTTCCAGTTGCACACTTGTCGTGTGATAACAACAATCAGCCGCAAACATTAAGATGGTTCGTCTCACAACAATTTCATAAATCCGACGTTCTTCCTGGGATAAGGTCATGAGGTTTGGAATATTTTCTGTTGGAATTAAGGCATAGTGACTAGCTTTAGCCACCTTTTGGTCATCCACATAAGCTTCACGAGGCTGCAACTGTTTTGGCTCAAACGAACATTGGATAGCTTCTTGGTAGCTACTGAGATACTGTTTCAAATAGTCAAATTCATCTGCAGTGATAAAACGGCAATCGGTGCGAGGATAAGACAAATATTTTTTGAGATATAGCTTCTCCACGATTTGTTCAGTCTTGGTCGATTCATATTGCCAGCGTTTCGCCGCAACCCCTTGTAAATCCGAGAGATTAAATAAGGGGGGAGCAGCTCGCTGATGGTCTTTGGTCTCAACTGCAGTCACTAGTGATTGTTCTGCAAGCTCTTTAGCTGTTGCTAGAGCTTCATCACTATCACTAAACTTATCCTTGGTTGTGAATAAAACGCCTGTTGCACGATCTTCCAATTGACATTTCCAATAAGGTTGTGGAATAAAGCCTCGAATGGCTAAATCATTCTCACAAATTAAACGAACGGTTGGTGTTTGAACCCGACCGACGGATAAGCTATTGCCTTTTTGCTTAGCTAATTGCCCTTGGCGTTGTAAATCAAGTGTCGCTAAGGGTGACAAATTCATCCCAACGAGCCAATCGCTCTGTGCTCTTGCTTCTGCTTCTAAATAATAGTTGTAGGTCTCTTCTGGTTCTCGTAAGGTTTGAAAGGCTCGTTGAAGCGCACTAGTTGTCATAGAATTGACCCATAACCGTTTTGTGATTTTTTCTTTGCCACCTGGAATATGAGATAAGATCGAATAAGCAATACGCTCGCCTTCCCTATCCGCATCCGTTCCGATGATAATGCGATCGGCTTTGGTAACTTCTTGGTAAATCCGATTAAAATAGTCTTTTGACTTTTTATCCTGTTTTAACTGCTGCTTAAAAGACACGTTAACCAACGGTAGCTTGGTTAAATCCCAATTATCAGTTGGCAAACCGTACTCAAACAAATGTCCTTCAGCAGCTACAACATGTACCTCATCTTCAAAGAATGGGCTTCGGGGAATGATGTGTATTTTCTGTTGTGTCGTTGATTTTCCCAGAGCAGCCGCATAAGCTTTAGCTTGTTCTTCTTTTTCAGCTAGTATTAGCGTAACCATAACAACTCCTTTTTCTTTTGATAGCTTTATCGTAAGGGATAATCAAAAATCGTGCTGTAACGGTCAAAGTCAATTCTGAAAACAAAAATCCGAATCTAAAAATAGCTAAGAAGTTATATAACTTCTTAGCTATTACTAAACGAAAAGGAACGCTTTTAAAGCGCTCCTTTTTTAACGGTTTAGCCCCTTATCTTGGGCTTTGGGAAAATTTGGCTGTTGCCCGTGGTTCCGTTGGTAAGGCTTCGTGTGGTGCTCTACATGTTTAACCATTGACATCACCGTTTTGTGAATCCGTGTCATCGAATCAGTCAAGGCTTTATCACTAAATATGGTCAAGTTATCCGTCCAGTTAGCCATATAACGAAACGCTTTATCGCCCGTATCTAGCCCAAAATGTTTTGACACCAGATAGCTTGTCATTTCAGCTTCAAGTTCAGCTTGATAACGAGGAACAGTTTTCGTCTGAGACATCATCTTTTTAGGATTATGCAGGGTAGCATGGGCTAACTCATGAATGGTCGTCCCAATTTTTTCACCAGGGGTATTGTGCGGATTAAGCAGGATTTCTTTGCGATTAAGGTCAAAAGCTCCCTTAATATTTCCCAAGGTATGAGCATCATCTGACAGAATGCTTACTCCGATACTTTTAGCGTAATCACATAAGCCTTCAAGGACTTCGTTGGTTTTTACCTGATCTGTATCAAAGTTATAGTGGCGATTCGGCATGGCTTTTGGATAACTTTCAGGTTTCAAGGTGGTTTGGGAAAGCTCAAAGACGTTATAAGTCGTGTATAAAGGCTGGCCGTTAGCATCACGTTTTTGGAAAAGGCTAACTTTTAGTTTCTTTTCTTTGACTAAGGCCTTTTCTTGCGGTGTCGCTTGTGATAAGCGTTTAAACTTGGGATTGCCTTTCTCATTTTTGAGTTGATTTCCGTTGTTATCCAGAACAGGAATCATTTTTTCCATCTGAGGTCTAAAGAGGCGAATACGAGACTTTTCACCAGCTTTAACGGATAAGCTATTGTGAACAACTTCTTTCGTTTGACCTGTGCGCTTATTAGTATAAGTCGCTTTGGTTTGCATCACATCATCTTTGCTTAATCCTAAGCTATCTCCCATCGCTTGCCATTGATTGTAGGTTGCCACGGCATTGGCACCTGGCCACTGGGCTTGAATGAGAGCAACATTTCGAGGGGAAAGCGTTGGAAACTTGCTCATAAAGTCAAGATACTCTGCTAAGTCTTTAGGGGACTGAGTATAGTCACGAATTTTTTGAAAGGCTGCTTGGCTCAGTTCATACGCTGAAACTTTCTGATAGTCAATAGGTTCTGATGGTTTCTTCGGTGAAGGTGAAGAAGGCGTTTTGTGAACCGTTGTGTTACTAGTCTGACGATTTGAAATCGTTCCAGAATTAATAATAACGCTATTGTTTTTAGCGACCGTTGAATTAATAATAATATCACCTGTGCGATGGTTTATCTGGTTTTGGACAGGAGATTCGTTTAAAATTTCTTCCACTCGATGTTTAAAATTATTTCTTAACACTTCTCTTTCTGACACAAGGGTTTTGGCTTCATTATGTGAAGCCGTCACTTCTTGTCTTGTCTCACGAGAAGTTGGTCCGCCTTCAGCAATATCTTCCGCTATCGTTTGGTTCAATGTTTGATTTTCCAGCTGAGTAAGAGCGTTATTATCCATTTGTGCTAAGTCCTGATAACCTGCTAAACGACGATAGCCAAGACCTAGCAATTGCGAGATTGGTTTACTCTCTTGGCCGATATGATAGTTGACCCCTTCTTTAACGAGATCTCCACCAGGTGCATAAATCGCAAAGTTAACTGTTGCATTAGTCACCTCATCACCTGATTGAGAACGTTGATTTTGGTGATAGAGTTCTCTAGCAAAGTCTTGATAATCAATGAAGTCAGTTACCTGAAATGGTAATGGTGTTTCATCTGATAACTCTTGAAGGCGAACATGATAATGATTGTCATAAATATCATCTTGAGACCAAGCTTTGTAGAAGTCTGAGTTTTTATCTAGCAAGTGATCTTTTTCAGCCGCAACCATGATTTGTTTGAAGTCATTGTCATGCTGTGCTGCATACTCATCATATTTGTCCCATGCTGGATGCAGAGCTACTGGAATATTATCTCGATTGTCTTTCCCAACTTGCGCACCATTGTTGTAAACAGCATCTAAGACTTTGGTAAAGTCTTCAGATGTTACTGTTAACTCAGGTTGAGTTGGTTCTGGCGCTTACTCACTAGAAACCTCTTGGTATTGTTTATTTTGCAAGATAGACAACATCTCTTCACCGTTATCTTTGACATACTCGTCATTAATAGCAATTTGTTCAACTCGGCCATCACGTTCACGATAAATACCGATAATTTCATTTTTATTGGCAGCCTCCAATTCTTTCTCTAAAGTTTCTCTAGATTTAAATATGGAAGTCGGCACAATCCCATTTTCATCTGTAGCTTTAAAAAGCACCATAATATCTTTATCGTTACTTTTAATTAGACTATCAAATCTGTCTGTATATCTTGTAATATTTTGAAGTTGATCAAAGTAGAATGAGTCTGTTTGAAGGACGGCTTTTAATTCAGGTAAAACTTTTATTTTAGCAAAAGCAGAGTCTGTATTTGATATGCGAATATCATCAAAAGAAACATCCCCTCCCACAGCAAGGTCAGACAAAGTCTTTTCAGGAGTCTGATTTTCCCCAATGAATTTAAGTCCAGTGAGATGCATGAAATTCTTTTCTAAAAAATTAACTTGAACAATGTTCCCATCCGCTGTGAAATAACTTATCTTACTATCAGCAAGTTCTTTTTGATAGTATTGTGCAGCTTCTTGAATGGTATCGGAAAATCGATTTAACTTCGCTAATTTTTCCTTATCAACTGACTGATCTAGACGCGTCCGTCTTGACTTAAAGCCTTCTTTTATGGTAAAATTTAAGTAATGAGAGGATCTAGTAGGTCGACTGGTAACAGAGCGATCAAAGGTATCAGTGACTGATACGGGTGAGGTGCTACCTTCAGCTTCGGGCTGTAAAGAACCCTTGTACTGAGACGTCCTCTCGTTTTTTTGTTGCTCTGAATTAGAAGTCACTGTCTCCTGAAGCTTTTCAGGAGCTTTTTCTTTTAGGGAAGCATTAAATTGATTATAGTCTTGCTGGGTATAAAGGTGTTTACTAATTGAGCCTTCTGTTATCCAAGTCTGTAAATCAGTCAGTTTGTCTCTGAGAGTCGTTCCATCATTAATGTCATCAAGCCAAGCTTCACCATAAGTTAGAAAACCTAAGGGACCATTTTCCCCTAAGACAGCTATTGACCAATTGTTGTTTTTATCCTTACCTTCAAAGATTTTGTCTTCACTTGATGAGTAAACATCTAAAATCAATTGAGTTCCTTCAAAATCAACCTCCTTAGTATGTACCCATTCCGTTTCTTGGTCATTAATAGGCATGTTATTAAAACCAATAAGATTACTTAATTGTTCAATAGCCGTTCTGATACTGTTATCGTGTTCCACGGAACCATAACGACGTTCGAGAAAGTCATCATCGATAATGAAAGTACCGTAAGACTTCAATTCACCAACCGCCTCTTTTTCAGCTGTCAAAGGCTTCAGAAAGCTATTCACTTCTTCTTGAGAATAAAGATGATTTTCTACTTGATTCCTTGTTACCCAGCTATCAAGATTGACTAACTCGTCTTCAATATTAAAATCATTTCCCCAATCCTCACCATAAGCTAAGAAACCTAACGATTGATTATCTTTTGTAACTTCCAAGCTCCAAGGGGCTTTGACATCTGAAAGATTATCTACTTCTTCAGGACTATGAACCTCTAGATTAAGACTGTATGCTTGGTCAAAATTGACTGTATTCGTATAAATAACACTACTATCACTTGCAATGGTACTAACTAACTCACCTTCGTTTGATAAGCTTTCCTGAATATCAGAAAGTGATAGCCCTTCTGCTACACTTGCTTCAATCTCAGGCTCTTGATTAGCTGCCATGATTTCTGATAAATTGACGGTCGCTTGCTCATAAGCTTGCAAACCTTCATGAGGAATGAGTTCGCTAACTTGTTTGGTATCTGTTGGTAAATGATAGTGGAAGTTACGAGCAATTGAATTACCGTTTGGTGCCAATACATCAAAACTAATAGTTTCTTCATCGCCTGATTGATAGTCTTGTCTGGTATGATAAAGGGCAGTCACAAATTCTTCATATCGAACGGTTTCACCTTGTCTAAATAACTGACCATCCACCAAACGGCTCCCACTTGTTAAACGGACTAAATAAGGGTATTCTGCTAGTTTTTCCTTCTGGATTATTTGATTGGTATAATTAGGTTCTTTTCTTTCGATACTAAACGTAATATTATCCCAGTTATTTTCCAACCAATCTTTATTCTCCTGTTGTAAATAACTATTCCAATCTGCTTTTTCTTGACCTTCTGGTAAGTCTGGAATATCAACTATTAGGCTAACTCCTTTGTCTTGCAACGAAGTGATAAAGTTTCGACCACCAGCATCATTATCCACTGCAAGGGTTATCATATCCGTATGCTTGCCTTCCGCAAAATAACCATTATCAATAGCAGTAGTTAAGCCACGAGAAAGCTCTTCTCTGTTCCATCTTAAGGGACGTCCTGAAAGTTCTGCTTCTAATTCTACTAAATGACGACCAACAATTGATTCTTTCAGACCATCCATTGATACCAAACGCACATCTTGAAGACTATCTTTATGCAATTCATAGTAAGACATGAGGTCAATCGAGCTCTCTGTAAAGATAAGACGCTTTGGCTGACCAATATCCACATGCAAACCTGTCATGCCATCTGAGTTGTTCACTATCTTTTTCGCATAGCCTCGTTCTGGCCATTTTTTCCAATTGGCTTCAATGCCCTGTAATTGAGCACCGATTATCTCTCCTTCTTGAGTTAAGGATTTAAAGACAATAACAGGTTCAATACTGCCATGGACTTTCGCATTAGCTTGTGCCATCACACCTTGATCTAAGAAGAAGTCAATAGTTTCATCTGACAGCTTACGCTGATGTTTCAGATAGTTTCTCGCTTCGATAAACGGTTGCTCATAGGGGTTTAAGTAATAGTTAAAGGGTTCTTCTTTACGCTCAACCCTTTGAAAGGTTTTAAAGTCACCATCATTGAGAAAATCAACGGCTTGGTTAAAATTAACTTCTTTAATCGTCTCAACAAGCGAAATGACATCTCCACCTACATGTCGAGAAAACCACTGCCACAAATTATTATCAGGTGAAATGACCAAACTGTGATGTTCTTTCCAGCGATAATCTCGACCTGATCGGAACAAGTCCATATTCAATTCATTAGCGACATCTAAAATCGCTCGAGAACGTGCCACTTCTCTACGTTCTTTTCTACTTTTAGCTCGTGTTTCTTTTTCTGGCATTATACGCTCCTTTCGTTAACAGCACTCATAAAAAACAGTCATATGATGGCTGATAAGGCTTATCATCTGGAATGATAAATAGTTCTATTGGCAGGTGAATCAACTCACCAATGGATAACATGGCATACTGTTTGGGGTTATCTTGATAAGATAAACTAACCTCTAAATCCGCATTTTTGCCTTGTCCTTCAAAAGTAACCAGTAACGTTTGATCATCCATAGCTTTAACGAGCCAGTTCGCTTCAACATCAAACGTTTCTAGTGTCACATCTGGAAAATATAATTCCATAACAGCTCCTTTTCTTTTTGTGATACTGTTAGCTTAAGGGATAATCAAAAATCATGCTGTAAAGGGTAAAGTCAATTCCAAAAAAAGATACTGATTAACGTATCAGCAGCTTTTTAAATTAACGATTTTGGTGGTATTCTTCTTGCTCTTCTCGCTCATCACTGCGAGCACGTTCTGTAAGGGCTCTCTGATTAGCACGTTGAGCTTTTGAGAGTGAAGCCGTTAACTGTCGCATAAAACTAGTGTCTATCCTTGCTTCACCGTGGGCTTGTTGCAAGCTTTGGCGATTAGACTGTTTTTGAGCCTGAATTTGCTTAGCAATCGCTTGTTGGATTTGCGTTTTCTGTTGACTTTCTTCTTCAGGCAACAACTTGCTATACAGACCTTTTAACGTTGAAAAGTGTTGCGCATTTAACCGCTTCAAGACTCTGATTTGCTCATCATCAGTTGACGCCACAATGGCTTGATTATTTTGATAGATGTCATGCTTCAGCTGAAAAATAGACAGGTGGGTCTGTAACTCCTCAACATACTCGTTTTTGGAGATGTCTTGCCCTCTTAGCAAAGATAAAATACTCTGATCTTGAAGCATTGAAAGAGCTTGTAATTCTTCTTGAAGCTGTTTGACTGGTATCTGAATGTTCTCTCCCGACGCTTTTGAAACGGGGAGAGAAACGCTATCTTGAAACTGTTGAGCAAGCAGTTTCTTAGCAGTGATAGCTTCTGGCTTGAGTTTATAGTTAGGGGTTAACTGCCACTCAATCAATTTGAGTTCCTGTGCTATAGCCTCTTGTTTAAAGTTCACAAAAGCTTTGTCAGTTGCTAAGGGCTGAACTTGTTGTAGGAGCTTCTGAGTTACTAGGAGCTCTTTTTGTTTTTCTTCTAGTCGACTAAGCTTTAGTGCATAGCGAAAGGTACCAAGTTCTTGACGCTCTTTCAAGGTTCGATTGGTTTTTTGTTTTGCTAAGTCCACCAATTCTTTTAATTCGTCAGATGAGAAGAACGATAGGTCTTTCAAAGTTAATTGTTTAGCTAACAGATTCTCTTCCACTTGACTGATGTCATAAACCTGGTCTTGGTGGAAATCAGGCTGACCAATACCATTGCCGTATTTATCATAGCTGCCATAAACAGGTTTGATAATCGTAACAGCCTTTTCCTCAGGCGCCAATTGGTAACCTAATTTTTGCCAAGCCTCTAACGATTTTAAAACACTTGCTTCTGGTAACTGTTCAAGAATCCGTTGTTGATTCAACGTTGAAAAATGAGTCAAGTTGGCCTCAAAGGGATTTTGAAACTTAGGCGGTGTTTCTCGAAAGGAACGTAAAATACGATTGGCTAACCGTTCTCTTAGTTCTGCTTCTCGACGAGCAACCAAGTGGTCTAAATCATATCCTTTAGAAACTCCTTGTGTTCGAATAACTTGGCCATCTATTTTTCTCAGCTTTTCATAGGTTTGATTTTTTTCAGCTGAATAAGCTCCCTCATATGTTTGTAAAAACTCTCTTGTTTCTTGTAAAAATTTTTGATAAAGGCCCTTGCCATCGTGTTCAAAATAAGAGTCCAGGTATTTATCTAAGAAGAATTTACTCACCGCAAAATCTTTAGCGTTAGAACCATAGCGCCACTTCTTTTGAAACGGCAAGTGATTATAAGCTTGTTCCAAAAAATTTTTTTCAGTTGAACGAACCACTCTGCTTTCTTGAAAAACTTGGTCAATGAGATTGGCTTTTAGGTTCGCTAAAAGTTGTTCTTTTCGTAATAAGGCAGAACGTGTTTTGTCATTAATGAGTCCATGAAAAACGTCACTTTTACATTTTTGGATCGTTTTTTGCGAAAAATTACCACGATACTCCATTCGGTGGCGAGGTTGATAAAAAAACTTTTCTCGCTTGGATTCTACCTCAGAAAGCCCAAAGTGCACATGGATATTATCCGTATTCAAATGAATGTTGCCCCACCAAAAAGCCGACTCTGACAGTCCTTCTTTGGCAATCATTTTTGGAATCACATCTCGCATAACCGTTTTGATGGCTTGCTGGTCAACACGACCTGTTGCACGATCATATAACCCTTGAGCTGCTAAAAACTCATTATCAAATGAGATAACGCCTTGCCATAGTAAGGAACCATTTTCGTGAGCTTGTTCTAATTTTTCTTTTAACTCAGTTACTTTTTCTCGCTGTAAATAATTAGCATCCTGAGTAAAGATAGCTGTTACGTCATCCGTTTGTTTTTCAGTCGCATAAGACCGATTCATATAATCAATGTATTCTTGAAAGTTAAGTGTGGTTTCTGGGACTTCTGTTTGAATTTTTTGAAGCTGACTTTCGGTCATCCCTTCGATAGATTGTCGATGAGTTTCAAGATCAAGGTCATTATCCATTTGGACGGCCTCATCACGATTCGTATAATCAACATAGGTGCTATTTGCTTCTGTGTATTGCAACATAAAGGTAATGTTTGGACTTGATGAGTCACTCATTGTTTCCAGCTCCTTTTTCCTTAAAATAGACCATCTTTTCGCAATTGAGCATAATCGCTTAAGAGGGGTTGCAGTTCTTCGGCTTCAATTTGAAATTCATTAAACCATCTACCAGATGGTGAGACGTGCAAGTCATTTTTATCCGTTAAAAACTGCATTGGAATAAGTAAAATAAACGGACGTTCTAATTCAGAACCTGGCTTACGTTCCAAAAAAGCGACAATAAAATCTTGATCACCTTTCGTCCGAAAGTGCCAATGATAAGACTGGCTGTTCTTTTTAGAAGCCATGGAACTATACTTCACATCAATGGTCAGCCCATCAAACCAAAAATCATAAGTGGGATTGTTCTTCTGAAAATATTTATTGGCATCCGTTGCTTCAGGGACGTATTTTTGAAATAAGTCTTCTGCTAGTCCACCTAATCTGGCGCTTCGTGAACCGTATTGAATTTTATCTTGTATGGTTAAACGCCCACTTTTAATTAATTTTAAATGGGCAATATGAGTGGGTAGGCCTGATTGTCTAACGGCCTCGTGAAAATCTCCTGTAGCTAAATACAAGTCAACAATGTCATCTGTCATTAGTAACTCCTTTATGCGAATGTTTAATGGTTTGTCCCCGAGCGATATCTTCCTTAATCACATCGGCAATACGTGCCATTAACTCATGTTGCATGGGATCAAAATGAGAATGAATGGACTCTAAATCTTGAATATCAAATTGCTCACCTTTAGTGATAGCATGAAAATTAGTGAGTTCTAAATAAAGCAGTTGATCTAATTGATGTTTGATGGTACTTAGATCACCATTATTTTTTTCCAGCTGAGTATCCTTAATATTATTTAACTGCTTCATTCGTAAGCTAAAATCTTCAGTCGTAGCATTCTCTAAAAATAATTCATGAAATGTTCTGACTAATAACACAAAGATAGATGAGCTGCTCATCTCCTTATTTAGTTCATTGAAATTTTCAAAATACTGTTTAATGTCATCAAAAAATTGACGCTCTTCTGGTGAAAAATAAATAGTCATACGACTTGGTTTTTTCTGCATCTTCTTCTCCTCTACTTTCTTCTTTAACTACTTTTTTGTGAACTGCCTGTTAGGTAATCAATGTCATAACCTGGTTGAGCATTAAAAATATAAACATCAAATGAGATGGTATCATCTTCGACACTTTGTGCTTCTAGTCGAACACCACGACAAACCAATTCCACATTTTTAAACAGTGGTGTGACTCGATAACGGACATGATGATTCGTTTCTTTGATGTAATTGGCGATTAGATTTTCGTAGTAAACCATTGAAGTTTTTTCATCTTCAAAATTAGCATTTAACGCTCGGGTGCCTGTAAATAAATTTTTAACATTAGCATTTTCACCACTTAACTCAAAAGCGATTAAGTGTGAGCGATTATACAGATAATCTGATTTACCATTAAAGGTAATTTTTTTATTTTTCCAGCCAGTTGGTGTGACATTTGAAATATCTTCTCGTTTTTCAGTTGGCATTAATTCTTGTCCTAACATTGCCTCCGCAACACCAACACGATTTAAAAAATCCAAATCCGAATACCGCTCCCATGAGCCGTTATCAAGACTCAATTCTTCTGTCGTAAATTGTGCCTTATCGTTAACGGTAATCACCTGTTCACCATCATAAGTTTTTGATTTTAACTCTTCATTTTGTTTTTTGTAAGCATCACTTAATGTTGAATTTTTTTCTTCAGCCGAATCAGCAATATTTAATTGTGTCGCAATATCATTTTGCGAAAAAACAGTGATAATGCGTTGAATGTTTCTAGGTTGAATTAAAATGATAGCTAAAAATAATAACGCAACGAGCACCGATTTATTTTTCTTCATGGTCAACTACCTGCTCGTCTTTCTGCCTCAAGGGCATCCACATCATCCATAAACCGTAACCAATTCAGCGTGAGCTCTTCCACGATATCTTGTTTAGCACTAAAAGCCGTGAGTGAAATTTCATTTTTTAGTAACAACTCTAAAATTTGCGCTTGCTGTTCTTTGATAGCTGACAGAGTTTCCGCAAACTGATTTTCGTACAAATTAAGACCATCATTCATCACAATGTTTTCAAGTTGAGACAACATAAATTCATTAAAACTAGCATAGTGATATTTTTTAGAAATGGCATGGAGTTGTTCAAATATTTTGTCAGAAATATTTCGTACTTTAATTTCTTTAGTCATCACTTTCCACCTCACCTTCATATTCCAACCAACGTGAAATATGATCGCCATAACGATCCATTTTACCTTCAAACGTTGCTAGAATATCTGCCTGTTTTTGCGTTTGATTCAAGATATGATCTGTCGCTTCTTTCATGTTTTCAAGATAAGCTAAATACAAATTCTGTGCCCGATTAAATTGTCCGTATTCAATTTTTTCACGAAGCACCGATACCAAAAATGCATTAAACGATTTTACTTTTGTTTCTTTCGCTAGTGCTTTTAAATAATTAACTTCATCTTGTGATAAACCTCTAACTAAAATATCCATTTTTTATTTCCTTTCATCAAAAATTGCGCCCTTCTTTTATCTTTTCACGAGGGAAAAAGATAAAAGAAGCAAAACAGAAAACCTAAACCTCACAACGTTACGAAAACAAGTTTTCGACTTATGTGGTTTTTCTGCACACTCACACCTACCTTATTGGCTAATGCCATTTTAAGGTGTCAGTGCTTGAAAAGAGCATAAGGGAAACTGTCCCCACGTTCCGTGTGGAGTTGATAGTATCAACGTTTCCAATGATATCAATTTTCTCGGTTTCACCTACTTTTACTTACCCCATTACTTACACCTACTTACAAAATAAGTAGCTAACATACCTGTTTTACTTACAAACACTTACAAAAATACCTACTTCAACTTACTTGGTTTTAACAAGAATTTTTGCTCATTTTCAACTGAGAAAGTTATCCGTTTTGACCATTTGATGTGATTCATTTTGCTCTTTTTTCTCAGCGAGACGTTTTTCTTTTTCGGCATTTTTGAGTTCTGTTAATTCTGTTTTTAGTGTTTTTTGAATGGTTTCATAAGATAATGTTTTATCTTTTTTGAGTTGAATTTGAACATACAATTTACCAATAGTTTTTTGAAGATTTTCTTCTGCAAGTTTGCGTTCATTTTCCAATGAAGCGACTTTTTTCTTCGCTTCTTCAAGTGCTAAATCGATTTTATTTAAGTCTTTTTTTGCCATAAACTTATAGCCTCCTTTTTTAAAATTAGGTTTAGTATAAGTGATAATTTTAAATCATGCTGTAACGGTCAAAGTCAATTCTAAGGTAAGCAAAAAGTTCTCCAACAACTTGTTAGAGAACCATTATTATTTTCAATAAAATATTTTTAATCATCCTTTTTAACAGATAATGTTAAAGGACGCTCCATGGATAAACAGGTAAAAGCTTTCTCTTCAGATAGCGTTAATCTGAGTAAGGTCAAATGACAATAACTAGCGTTTGGAGTAGAAAAACCAAAAGGATACACACGAAAAACTAATACAAACATGGCATCATTATCGAAAAATTCTCGGTGTGTTTTGTTCGTCTCAACGTCTGTATAATAGTGTAATCCTGTTTGTCGGTAACTATCCATAAAAGTTAGTTCAAGAATCCTTTGGTAGTCTGTTTGAATGGTTTTTTGATTGATTAATCGCATTCTTTCTACCGCATTTGTACACTTAACATCGTTAAAAAAGTTATCTTTAGGTGGTAATGGATCACCTTCTTTACGAATCCCCAGATATGATTTATTGAGAACCTTTTTGAAAAGATAGTATCTAAAGAACTTTGGATAAATGTAAAGAATGGTAATGTAAACAACAAGTGAAATTAGCCAAGCAAGCACTAATTGATTACTTAGTTGCGTACTAGAAATAGCATAGCCAATCATAAACGCCGTATACCAAATCACTGCTTTAACACATCGCCATATAACTTTTAAATATATTTTTGTAAAGTCCTGGTATAGTTTTGAACAAATATACCCCATCATAAAAATCGTGAGAAACGTTTTAACCTCATTTTTGGGGGCAATTCCTTGTGTCAAGATACCAAAAAACAGCGCTGTCATGATTTCAAACTGCCAGTTATTGAATCTTTCTAGTAGCCAATTAATGACACTTAAGATAATTAGCTGGCGTTCTTTTTTCGTTCGTTTAAGAGACTGTAACATCATTACTTTTTCCTTCTTCTTTCTATTTTTGATCATTTATTTACTTCATTTCAATCGTTTCAATGGGGTTAGAAAACACAAAGGTACCATCTTTCACCGCTGCTTTTTTCTTAGCTAACGCTTCTAACTTTTCTTCCAGTTTTTCGATATTAGTATTGGCTGTTTCGATGGAACGATTCTTTGTTTCAATATTACTATCAATACTTGCGATATCTTTTTGATTCGCTTCTAAATCGTCACCTGTGAGGTATTGACTTTCGGTTGATAAGCTCGCTTTTCGAGACTCATCATCTTCAATAGAAGCTTTCAATTGAGCAATTGATTTGTTCAATTTTTTAATTTGATTATTTTGGAATGTTTCTTCTTTTTTGATTTCGGATAAGGTAAATTCTTCACGAGAGACCTCTTTAATCGTCTCTTTTTTAAGTTGACTATTTTGAGTGGTAATCATAAATTGCACCACATTAGCTTCTTCATCATCGGTTGATGTTGGACTACTTGTTGTCGTATCGTCGTCATCAGATGAGTCATCAATATCAACATCAATTGAGCTAGTTGCGACCGTTTTATTAGTAATATCAATGGCATAAGCACCAAAATCTTCTGGCACATTTCGGATAATAACAGAGATTTTATTATCGATAATAGGAACCACTTCCATAACCGTATCAGCGGTTTTATGCTGGGCATAAAGTTGCCACTTTAAGCGTTTGGTATCAATCCCACGATCAACAGAAGAGGTCGCATCCTTTGTTTCAAACTGCAACACAATGATACCTGTTTTTGCCGAATAGGTTTGACTAGTGAGTTTGATTTCACCCGTTCCATTTGAAAAACTTTGCTTGGTTTTGAGTTGTTCATCACTATAAGTTTGCCGTTGAGGGGAGTAAATCGCTCCTAACAATAAACTCAACCAAGTTGTAAACAGCAAACCAAAAATAATTAATTTTCGCTTAATAACATTTTCGTGAAGCCAGTTTTTAGTGGCAATAAATGGTTTTGTGATTGAGCTGGATTTTATCTGCTCAATCCAACTTTTTATTGTATTAATCATGCATAGCATGTCCTTTCTTTAGTGTCAAAATAAATGGTAAAATAGAATAATTAATAATGAACATCTGGAGATTTTTTATGATCTGTTAACTGTTTATTTTTCATGTCTACCTCACTTTATTGATTTTGTTTTTAATGGTAATAATCATAGAAATAAATTATGCCATCAGAACTAAACTAGAAACTATTGAAAGTCATCTTCTACATTCCAAATCCTTATTAACCAGCCTTCTCCATTTCTTTGTAAGGAGGATAAGTTACCTTCTATTTTGTTTTCTAGAAGATGTTGCACTTCTTGAGTTTGCCCTTCATGAAAAGCAACAGAAAGGGATTTTTGGTATTCTAAGAACCGAACCGTCTCTTTTAAAGAAGCAATCAATTCTTCCAACTGTTCAGAAGTATATTGGCGATACATATCATCAAAATTAGGATGTCTCACATAGCCAATACCAATAAGATTTTCTACATCTATTTCTGGTTTTAACTCCTGCTTAATAGGATGTTTACGTTTAAATAGTTTCATTTTTATCCCCTTTATATACTAGCCTCTTAGTACTTGACTGAGGTAATCTTCTAAGACTTTTATCATTTTAACAAGTTCAATTATCCGTGTGGTTTCAACACCATCAATACTAACTATATACCTATCCCATGTTACCTCCTTAATTGGTTTATAACTAACTGAAAAAGGGAGTGGAAGATTTACTATCCCCTCCAATAAATACTTCAGTTCGTCTTTACTGTTAACATAAAAAGGGGTAGAATATTTGCCCAACTCGTAAATCAACGACTGATAATCGTTAAAACTAACTTCAATATCAAGGGTTCCTGATTCTGAAAATTCTGGAGTGATAGCAGTCAACGAGAGACTATATAATAAATAATATCCCCCAAATTTATCATGTCGTTCATCAATCAACTCTACAAGACCTAGAGATGATAAGTTGCCTTCTATCAATTTTTTAAGTGCTTTCATCGTTCCTCCCTATCGGTTTCGTCCTCTTTTCCACAAAAACCATTTTTCTTGGATCCAATCTCTACCTTCTTCATAAAGAAATTCTGAACCGCAGGCTAGCCAAATAGCACCAAGCAGGGCAAATAGTGACCATCGTATTACGCTGTGCAAGAAGTAATAAAAGAAAGCAGTTCTTGCTAAAAAGAAACTGAGCCAAATCATTAGTTTCAACAACCCTCCTAAGAGTTGCTTAAACCGTTGCTTGATAGTCGCCTTTTTGAGCTCTTTTAAGGTCCTTTCGGCTTGTTGGATTTGATTATCTAGTTCTCTCAACTCCTTTATTAAAGTAGCACGACGTTGCTTTAATTCTTCTGGTGTGTTCATGTTTTACTCCATCATTTATCATTTTAACGTCACCTCGGAAAGAGGAAGTGTAATTTGAACATTATCAATGACGGTATCATTTGGATTTTGTCCCTGTTTAAAATCGTCATACTCCCATGTTGCCATCACTGTCATACTTGGAACAAAGGTATCAATCACCATGACAATTAAATCACGAATAGCCTCATACTCCTTTTGGCTCAAGGGAACGGCTGCATGCTTGTTAGATACCAGAAAGTCACAGAAGACACACTGATAGCCGAGCCAATCTTCAATTCCTGTATTGACATCAATATAACGGCCATAGGCTTCAACTAATAATAAAATCAGGGCTACTTTTTCTTGTTCCTCTTCAATCGCATCTGAGACACCACCAACACTAGACCCTAAATCAGGTTCAACAAAGAAGAAAAAGGAACCATCATAATCAATCCGCTCATAATCCTCCTTAATCTCTTGTTGGTAAACAGGGTTTAGGTGGTAGTGAGTCAACTGTTCTCTAAGGACATTTTCTTTAAAAAGTGTAATGGCTTCTGATAATGTTGTCTGTTCAATTTTTTGTTTTAGTTCATCTGGCGTTAACATTTTTATTTCCTCCAATTAAGACCGCTTCTTTAAACTATTTTTAAAACCAATAATGGCACGAGTTAACCAATCAACAACGTATCCAAAACCTAAACTAAATTGGATTAAGATGCCAAGATATGGCCAATAGAAATGCGGTCTAACTTCCAACACAGCTGCTTTATCACTAGTAGTTACAGCCATAGAATAATCAATGGCAATATTAACAATCGTTAGCCAAGACCAAATAAAGTACCAAATCATTGCTAGAGATAGTAAAATTGCAGTTAAGTATAAAATCTTTTTCACAATTGTAGTTTGTTCCATCTATTTTCCTCCACTCTAAATTTTTAAAGTATCAATGCATTTACAAGCATGGTACCACCAATAATCATAATGATTGATCCAATAATCCATAAGGCTGTCATCAAATCAGAATATTTTCCTGTAAAACAAATTGACACACGGCCACGAGAGGAAATGTGGATTGATCGATTAAAAAATAGATACCCAAAACCAATCATATGTATGATAACCCCTATTGCAATCATAATGATGTTCAAGATAACGGATAAGGTCATTGATTACCTCCAATTCACCCATTCAACCTGGCTGTCAGGTTTTAAAATCTTAGCTAGCATCGTTAATGCTATTGACAGTTTTAGCTCATAGCTTTTCTTTTTCGTTCCTATGCTTACCTGACAAATGGGAAAGAACCAAACGAATAATAACGTAAACGTATAAACACCATGAACAAGTGCACTGAGTAAATTAGTCATTAAAGGCCTCCTCAATATTTTTGGTATTAGCCGTAATCTTCGTAATCTTACCTTTTTGTGTTTTCTTGACATAAAGATAGTGCCGTGACTCACCATCTCTTAACGTGATGATGGTTGCCGCTTTTTCAACCTGGTATTGTTTCACCAATTGTTGTCCCTTATCTGAGTCAACATCGATGTAAAAAGTTGGATAATTACTTTCTTTCGCAGCAGTCACAACGGCTTGTTTACCTGCTTGACAGTAAGGGCAGCCAGTTTTGTAAAAGACCAGATTAACATTTTGATCAATGGCTGTATCCACATAGACATCTGCTGTTAGGTAACGGTCATAATCTAGTGCACAATTTTGAAAGACAAAGACTACTCCTGCAACAGTGACAATCAGAATAATGAGCGAAATCATAAGGTCAACTATCTTTAGAATCTTTTTAATCATTAACTTTCTCCTCATTGTAAAATTCAAATAAATCTCCTTGGATATAGTGAACCTGTGCCAGTTCTTTTAATTCTTGACGCAGTCCATCAAAGGTCTTAGACATCTGATTAAACACTAGAGGATCAAAGACATCGGAAATTTCAACGATTGGTAACATGGGAAAATGATCTCTTCGTTCACTCGCTAAATAGTCTGATACAACTTTAGCATTAGTAATCACGCCATCCACTCGAATTAACGCAGGAAGACTCGTAATCGCTTCACCATTTTGATAAAAGGTTAACGCCACTTGTCCTGCTTCTATTACCTCAAAATCTGGATGATCTCGTGGTACTTTAAAATAATAGGCGAGTGGTTCTTGACCGAGTGCCGTTAAATAATAACCACGAATAATTTTAAATGCTTCTGACATGTGCTAACTCTCCTTTCACTTTTCCTCTTGAAGCAGTAATACTCTAATCGCTATTACTAGCGTATTAGTATAAATAGCAGCTTCAATTTGCTTGAAAAACACTAGCACTGTTCTCCAAACAGTAGCAAACCAAATAAGAACAAATTAGTAACCAAATCATTATCGTTTTTCATCAGCGGTCCTCCTAACAAACTTTGTGACACCTAAATGGTGCCTGGTAATATTTTGGGTAGTTCATAATTTTCTTCGTCTTATGCTTTGGTAACGGTTGATGATAGTGAGTTTGCATATACTGAAACGCTAAGCCTTGACTCTCAAAGATTAAGAGTTTCCCATTGTCATCATAGAGATAATCTCCTTCTGCAAAACTAAAAATAATATACTTCATCACTTATCTCTCCTTCCCTTTTTTCTGATTAATGATTGCTTGATAGTCAGCTTCTAATTCACTATCATAGCCCTTCGCATATCTAACCCTATGATTTCCTTTTAAAATACCTACTGTTAGAACAACAAACAAAACCATTACAATACTGATAACAACTAATAAGATTTTCATTTTCCCTCTTCTCCCTCTGTTTCTTTTTTATAACTTAGTATTTTAATACTAATATTTATAATTACTATTTTGGTTGCCTCTCGCTCTGCCTCTCATTATCATAGATATAAATGTAAAGGCAGTTGGCGGGTTTTATTTCTTATGGTGATTAACCAATGTCTTGTTCAAATAACGATAACTGTTTAACGTGTTTAAGTTCATGTTTCACCCCTTCAATAACGTTTTTTGTATAGTTGACACTATCTTCAAAGAATCGTGCGATATTCGCAAAATACGCTTCTTGACGTTCCTTTTTCACCTGGATAAGGGATAGAATAATTGCTTTTACAGAAGCGATACGAATACCACCGCCACGTCCTGATTTGATTTTAAAGAAAATCTTTTGCTCAGCTTTTAAAGCTTTTAATACGCGATCAAGTGAGCGTTCTGGAATATGGAGCTCTTCTCTGATTGCTTTCTTTGTTGTTTGAATAAATGGATCTTGTGTTTCATAGAAACCTTCTAAATAGCTCATTACGTCAGCTTTCCATTCGTAAAGATGACTTTTCTTGCGCTCTGAACGTTTCTTTTTGAACTTGTACCAACGTTGTTTAATAAATAAATCGGAAGCCTTCAGTTTTTGATTCACCCAAGCTCTGCAAAGTAACGTGATATAATCACGACTAGCCGCTTCATATTTGCCTGAATAAGCACTATTGATGAGCTTCAGAACTTCGCTTGAAGCAAGCGGTTCGTCCAATCGTCCATTAAAATCATCTAAAACGAGCTCACAATCGCTCTGAGAGACACCACTTGAGAAGTTCGCAAGGGCTAAGGTAAAGAGAACGTTGTTTCTTCCCATTAATGCTTTAGCACCTTTGATATTTGATTCATTTAGCAATAGTTGATACCAGGGCTCATCAATCTGTTTAAGCCCTTCTGTTCCAGCAATCACTGTTAAGTTTGGTTTCTTGCTTGGAAACGGAAGCTCAGATTGCTTCATTGACCAATCAAGCCATTCTTGAAATGAATAAGTGTACTCTTTATGAAAGAACTCAACGTTATCTGTACGTGGCCTGCGTGCAATCCCAAAGTGATTACACGTGAGATCGACTGGTAACGTTTGAGCAAAATACTGTCTCAAATTTTGAGAAATCGCTTTAGCAACTTTGATCACTTTAAAATTTGAATGAGCTGTCACATAGGCAGGCTCTGATAAAATAAAGTAGGCTTGGTAGCCTTTATCCGATTTTAAAATCAGCGTTGGCATAAAACCCAAATCAATTGCAGCGGTTAAAATATCACTACTTGTCATAGCTTCAGTTGCCGTTGTAATGTCAAAATCAATGTAAAAGGTATTAATCTGTCTCAAATTATCTTCAGCATGACCTTTCGTGAATTGACGTTTGTCATCGCTATAAGTTCCATAGCGATAAGCGTTTGGCGTCCAATGTGTAAAGTTATTCTGGTTTTCTAAAACAGCTTCAAGTGATGTTAAAACTACACCTCGAGCCTTGGTCATCTGTGCTTTTGTCCGAAAACCAAAGATAGCTCCTTTGTTGCTTTCTTCTGCTGAAGAAACGGGTCTTAAATGACTATTTTTAAATTTAGTCTGTCTCAAACCATCTTTCAAAACCAGACTATAAATCATTTCGATCTGTTTTTTCATTTAGGTCTCCCTACTTCTTTTTGTACCGGAAATAAATAATCTGCCCGCTTTAGAATGTCAACTTTATCAGGAAGGCTACCTGATGTTCTCTCCCAAATCCAAGGCTTTCTTTTACTAGCTTCATAGGCATAACATTTATCAAATAGCCATGGTGCTAGTTTGGCAATCTCATATAGTTCATGATGCATAGAGCGATAAGGAATAAGGATACTGCGACAAAGATAATTAGTCACCCTCATCAGTAAGATCTGCTCTTCCTGATTTATTGATGCTTGAGATACCAATTTATGAACTTCTTCTGCAATATCACTTAACCAAACACTTTGCTGGTCTCTTTTTCGTTTATAATAGTAATAATAAATTAATATTAGAAATGAAATAGAAAGTAGTATAACAATGGTATTCATAGTAAATCCCTTCAATATCAGAAATAAATTGAAACTTAAACGTTATCTTGAATTCGCAAATTGTATTTTAGTTAATTCAGAAAATACACAAGAAAAACTCACAGGGTTATTACACCTACAAAAGCATTTATCATTAATCATACAAACAACATCAACCGATAATGTCATTAAAAATCCCTCAAAAGAAGTTAATAACTTCGATTTATTTAGTCTTTTTTTAGAGCTTTCCCCTACTGTCACATCTTACAATCCTCCTCTAAAAAGTAGCCTCAACTTTAAAAGTCCAATCTTATCTATCCCCTGGAAAATCACAAGTCTATGTAACTGTTTTAGTACTATTGGTGGAGCCAGCTATCCTTTCCAAGAAAACAAAGCATCACATTCTCCCAATACTCTTATTCATCCACTAAATACTATTCACATTAGTAATGGAAGACACTCAATGCTTGTTGGAGTTTTAGAAGGAACTGGGACAATTACTATTGATCAGATTTTTGATATTTCAGAGAGCTATCACAGCGTCTATTTTGATGGAACTTATTTTCGCTTTAAAAAAGGAAATAAAATCTTAAAAAAGGCACCGATAGTTGAAATAGGAATTATGTATGAGGTTGGACGCCTAGCCATGGAAAATAGCCTGATTCTTTATCATTCCTTAGTTAATCAATCATCTGAATCGGATTTAAAAGAATGACTCATCATATGCTTTACTAATAACCCCATTATTAGAATTAATAACAATTGAAAAATATATAGTAATAGCACAAAACTCATTCGCTGATTATCTTTATCATAAGCTAATAAAATAACTAACAATAAAGAGCAGTGTGGAAGGACACCTAATTTTAAATAGGGTAAGTTACCTTCAAAAAATAGCTCTCCAAACAAAATGTCAAAATAATAAATGAATAGATCTCTAATACTTTCTATCTCGGGGCGTGGGTTGCGACAATAGATTGCTTTTAAATTTTGGGCATCTCTTCGCGACTGTCTTCTAATGGCTTCCATTCGCTCCTGCAATTCTTTATCTGTCATTGTAATGTCTTCTTGGTCTCTTGATTTTTATCGGATATTGATTGAATACTTTTCTGTTTTTCATTTTTTGCCGTTATGACTGAAAAAATTACTGCTAATCCTAATCCAATTGGGTAGAAAATCACAAAAAATTGAAAGCCATGGAGGTCAATTCCCTTCAAATGTAAAGTCATTAGGAGCAAGCCAAAGTGAGAAACCATCCCTAATTTGATGAGAGGAAAACCAAAGACAATTTGTATCTCTCCCACCAAAAAATCGTAATAGTAGCGTGTCACATCATTTAATGACTTAGGAATAGGGCGTTCTCCCTTTGAAGAAATCAACACAATATCTTTATGGTAATATTCCTGTAACTGACGTTCTCTCTCAAGTTCCTTTTCTAAAATGGCAATCCTTCGTTTTGCTTGTTTAAGTTCCAAAGTATTATGATCACTATCTTTCAACATTTCTCTCTCCATCCTTTCTTACCTATCTTGTTGCATCCAATAAGCTACTCTAAATAAAATGCAAAAAGAGATTTATCAGCAATATCATTACCATAAATACGATTAACAATGGTAATAGCCTCATTCCGTAAACGGTAATCTGCTTTTTAGGCAAGGGCTCTTCAATAGCTATGTCTTGGTTTTCCTTATTATTTGACTTTGTCATTTTAAATCTCCTCATCATCTTTTAAATAACTTCAGATAGCTATACTTATCCCAATCAGGTCTAAGATAGAAATCATCAACGAAAGCATATAATCTTAAAATACTTTCCTTTGATAACCCTTTTTTGTTCCAATACCTAGTATTCTTCCAACATTTCTTAAACCTAGTACGACCTTCTTCTTGCTGTATTCGCTCTAAAATCAAATGTCTTGCTTTTCTATAAAGCGGATCTCTCAGACCATACTTTGCAGTGAGTAATTTATTATTGACTTCAAGTTCATGTAGTTCCAAATAGCTATTGCGGATACTAGTAAAAATATGCTCATCAAGTAGTAACTGTGAAGATACGTCAATAGCCTTGTCATAAGGAATATCGAGAATAGTTGCCAAGTAATTAGGTAAACCTCTTAATTTAGATGCTCCTTCTGAAAACATCAGTTTAGAGCTTCTATAAAATGCTTTAAACTCATTATCTGTATGCTCATATCGAACAACATCAGTTATATTAACTCTAAGAATAGCTCCAGAAATTTTGAAAACCTTCGATAAAGCATTATCTGGAATAGGGTAACTATAGACTCCTGTTGTTCCATAGCGTTCCTTAGCAAATTTTAAATCACTTTCAATCTGTTTTTCTTTGACTTGTTTTTCATGTCCTCTTTTTTCCTGTTGAATCTGATAACGTTCTTGCCTCTCTTCTTCAGTTTCAGAACGTCCCTTCCAGCTGGAATAGGGCATGCCAGTAAATACCATTGTTTTCTCCTGTCAGTTTATTTTCAATTGACTTTCATACTTTTTGGAAGTGATGTTCCAGGTAAATAATAGCCATCATTTAAATCTGACTTTAAATAAAACTCAGTTTCTATTGTTTGAACATAGTCACTTCGATTCCATCGACGTTGTAACGTTCTGTAAGAAATGGATACTTGCTTTTCAATATCACGAAAACCAAAGCCTAGTTTCAAGTATGTAGTCACAATTTCATTCGAGTATTCTTTAGAATCGCTCGTTTTTTCTCGCTTGTAGTATTCTTCTTTCTTATCTTTTTCTTGCAAGCTGAGTTGATACTGAATATAAAGCTTTCTTATCTCTTCAATTTTTGATTGCCATTTTTTAGAATATGGTTGACCTGAGTATTTATTTTTCAACTGATGTACAGGTGCTTTAAACTTCATTTGAACAGCATCAAATTCTCCCAAATCTGTTAAAGGATCAATAAAACCAAGGGGGTCACTATTAATCAGTTGATCATACAAATTATTCCTAACCATTATTCCTCCCAATTCACTCTAATCCTTTTATGATAGCTTCAATCACTGGAACAGTAACCGAATTTCCCGCTTGTTTATACAGTTGACTATTGCTATTAACAGCCTGTGCTTTGTCAAATGCCCAATCTGGAAAACCTTGCAGTCGCCAACATTCTCGAGGTGTCAATTTACGGATACGAAATCTCTGAGGAAGTGAAACAAAATGGTTCTCTTGCCAATGATGACTGGATAAAGTTGGTGACAGTTGATGTGTTCCACCTTTGTTATAACCTCTAGCTCTTTGAATAATTTTAGGTTCTTGATCTCCACCTTGCATTGTGGATAAGGTTGGTGCCAATCCGTCACTTGAATAAACTCGACCTGATTGTTGACGTGCCGATGGTAAACGTCCTGCAATCACAATGCCATGTCTATCTTGGCTAGTCAGCGTAAACATCGGTTCTCCATCAGTTTTAAATCGTCTACCATTTTGACGCTTTTTAGCACGATCAGGTGTTAACACAGGAATAGCTATTTTACTGCCTTCTCCCTTATTTGTCGTTACTGTTGGCGAAGGAGTATCTATTCGATAAACTTCGCCATTCATCCCTTTACCACTTGGATTAATATTACCTAATCGTTTGGGTTTGCAAGAATCAACTGTTGGGCTCTCTCCTCTGATAGGAAATATCGTTCGTTCACTTCTTCCTCTAAGATGTCCGATAATGAACACTCGCTCTCTGTTTTGGGGAACTCCGAAATCTTTTGAGTTAAGTACCTGCCATTCTGCATCATACCCCAATTCATCAAGCGTGGAGAGGATTGTTCTAAAAGTTCTCCCTTTGTCGTGAGATAGTAAGCCTTTGACATTTTCAAGGAGTAACAATGGTGGTTTGATTTCTTTAGCGGCTCTTGCGATTTCAAAGAATAACGTTCCACGAGTTTCATCAAGGAAGCCTCTTCGTTTTCCTGCAATAGAGAAGGCTTGGCAGGGGAATCCTCCACAAATGAGATCAACTTTTCCTCTGAATTGTCGCCACTCTTCGTTTCTGACTTTTGTAATATCATGAAATTCAACCTCTCCTTCTGTATGATATATGGCTTTGTAACTAGCCCGTGCAAACTTATCGATTTCACAAAAACCGACACAATGATGTCCTAAACGTTCTAATCCCATTCTAAAACCACCAATGCCAGCAAATAAATCAAGAAAGTCCATAAATTAATTCTCCGTATTATTCTAGTACTAATCTAAGATGAATCCTCAAAAAGCATAACTGGGTGAGGATAAAAATTATTATCAAATAATGTCAGCTGAACAATTCTTTTAGGTTCATCTAAACACTGACATCCTTCGGATGTTTCCATTAGTGTATCTTCCTCAATAATCTCTTCAGCAGCATCTTCAACACCCTGCTTATCTGAATCAATCACTTCAAAGATTTCTAATGTCTCAATATCCATGACTATTTCCATCTTCAGTAACTCCTAACTAAATTATTTTTTAATCAAACGAAAAAAGAACAGATTGCTCTGTTCTCCCATTTTTTACTATAATTACTAATTCTAAAAACTCTTACCACTTAC
>Ga0129307_1000730_pt1 | contig 46085 bp, 44 predicted proteins | sample P1105metagenome_FD_94437 | JGI IMG/M metagenome (GOLD analysis project Ga0129307, IMG submission 94437) | Capybara group fecal microbial communities from Wisconsin, USA - P1105 metagenome | ecosystem: Host-associated > Mammals > Digestive system > Large intestine > Fecal | place: USA: Wisconsin...
TATCTCCCTTGCAGGGGGTGAATGAGGGGGACAGCGTCCCCCTGACGAAGTAGTAAAGCAAGAGTAGCGATGCTTTACGGATGGTTTACAAGAATTATGAATCGCCCCAAAAAAGTAAATGCTATTGCCCTGCAAGAGATATCACTGATATTTGCATCTTAAGACAATACCATTATAGCATTCCTATGACCGAAGTAGAGGAATAACCACTGACCGAAAATGTTGACGATGATTATTGAGTTCGTATGGAATTCCGTATGGAATAGGTCTGAAAAATGCCTATTCTACGTGAAAACTATTTCAATAATCGGTAATATTCTTCCACTGTGAATATAAAAGAAGAATGGCTGAATAACGCTATTCTACGCAATTCAGCCATTCTTTCATCTCAATATTTGAGCGGACAGAGAGGGATTCGAACCCTCGATACGCTATTAACGTATACACGAGTTCCAGTCGTGCGCCTTAGACCAGCTCAGCCATCTGTCCACATATATAGGAGACTTACAAGAAGTCTCCCTTGGTGCGAGTAATGGGACTTGAACCCATACGTCTCTCGACACACGCCCCTCAAACGTGCCTGTCTGCCTATTCCAGCACACTCGCAAAGTACTTTAATATTATACACCTCAGAAGCGGAAATGTCAAGGGATATTTATATATTTTTTTGTTTTAACATAAATGGTTCGGGGATTGAGTATATGTATGCTCCTTTTATTTTATGTTGTTATTGTGAATGAACAGCGAAATATAGCTGAAAAAAGTTATTCTTCTTGACAAAACAGTGCCGAGAATGTATAATTAAATAGTACATTCACTTGCAGTATTATTACTGCTTACACAATGATACAGGAGGAGAATATGAAAAAAAAGATCATTACAGCTGCTCTTACTTCAGTATTAACAGCTGTTTCTGTTTCGGCATTTGCTCTGAATTCTTCGGCAGCTACTGTTGATGATGTTGCCGAGGTAGCACGTTCTTACGGTATTCCCGAGGAAAGCATTCAGGCAGGCTATAATGAATATTATGCACATCCCGAGAACTATCCGCCCGAGACGCTTGACCGTGCAATTGACAAGCTCCATGAAACAGGCGGTGTTATAATAACAACAGGTGCGTACATCCCTGAGAATGCTGCTAAGCCGGCATCTGCTACCGAAGCTGCTCCGTCAGGGGGATCAACAGATAACAGCGGAGAAGTTCAGCTGAAAACAGACGGCGGACAGGATTTTTCAAGAGTATCTCCGGAAGAATTCATTAATATGTCATACGAAGAAAAGATGGCTTATATAAGCGGATTTCCGCAGGATCAGCAGCAGGCTATAATCGATAATCTTTCACCTGCCGAATACAAGAGTCTTATCAAGCAGGCACCTTCCGACAAGAAGATGGAGATAATACATTCGCTTTCAGGTGCAGCTGATGAAATGGGGCTTGTAGTAACTGTAGATGAGGTCACAGATGATTCTCTGACAGTTTCGATGAGAAACGATGAAGGTATACTTGTCAACAGATCAAGTGCAGGCATAACTGTATTGGATACAGGTTATGACAGAAGAGGCATCTTTGCGATTATCGGTGCAGCTATTCTTGCAGCAATCGGCGGAATTATCTTCGTAGCAAATAAATGCTTCGGAAAGGAAAAAGCTGAGTGAACTGATGGATAACAAAGTAAAAAACCGACTTAAACATATTATTACGCCTTTTATTCTGACTCTTATATGCGGATCTGTAACAGCTGCCGCCCTTATAAAGCCGTATGACAAGCTCAGTATGTATCTCAATCTGGCTTTTATGGATGAGCTCAAAGCAACTCCCGGCGGCGCAGATTCGGGACTTGTGATCAAGGATAATGATATCATCTCCGATTTTTCCGGACTGACAACAACAGAAGGAGAAATAATCCGTCCTTCTTTTGGTGAGCTTTATGGTATGCTGGACAGCAAAGTGCTGGAGACAAGTGTTCCTGTTTACTGGGGAAGCAGTTCAGAGCTTCTTGAAAGAGGTGCTTGTCAGTCGACCGGTTCAGCTGTAGCCGGAGATAAGGGCAATACAGTAATAAGTGCTCATGTTGATACATTTTTTTCGACCCTTGATAATCTGAAAGAAGGGGACAGTATCACGCTCAAAACCAATTACGGTGAATTTATCTATAAGGTGACGGAGAAAATAACCTTCAATAAAAAGGACGGCAAATACGTTTCGACTACAGAAGATGACAGACTTACTCTGTATACTTGCAAGAAAGACGTTCTTGGCAATATGGATGAGAGGATCGGTGTTGTCTGCGAGTTGAAGGAAAAGAAATTCTACAGCGCTGCGGGAAAGGGGGAGAAGAATGAATAAAATTTCTACCTACCTTGCATCACTGATAGTATCTGTATTTCTTGTTCTTTCTTTGATAGCAAGTTCAGCTGCTCTTCTTGTTGATATGAACGTTACCCGTGATAAGGCTATGAAGCTGGCGGAAAGCGGAAATATATCAGGAAAGGTATATGACGAGCTTGATAAATATTATACGGATAGAGGCAAATCCTCAGGTATCCCTGCTTCTGTTTTCATGGAAGCAATAAATCAGGATTTCATTAATGACGGTGTCAGAAACTGCATTTCTGCCGCTTTCAATACTCTTGCAAACGGTTCAGGGCTGGATATCTCAATTTCAAAAAATGAGAAGCTGGAAAACAATATAAGAGAGTTCTTCAACAACTACGCTGATAAGGAAGGCTATAACAAGGACGAAAAATTCGACAAAAAGGTAGGGGACACCATTTCCCAGACCTACAAAAATATCAAAAGTCACTGCGATGTTTACAAGGCAGGCGCTTTACAGGAACATAAGGTCCTCGGCAAAGTCTCAATGATATACCGAAAGAGAGTTCCGGTGACTGTCGCACTGATAGCAGCTGATATCATTTTCATCGCTCTGCTGCTGATAATCAACCGCAAGAAGAAAGTGACGGTTCTGTACTGGATGGGTATTTCTTCGATCATTGCAGGAATCTCAGGTGCTGTTCCGAGTCTGATACTTCTCGTGACGAAATTCTACGATTCGTTCTCGATCAAGCAGCCGTCGGTATTTACAGCTTACACAAGCGCCATGTATAAAATGACGGAAGCATTTATGGCAGTATGCATTGCCTGCGTGGTTATCGGAATCGTGTTGACTGTAGTCTATACAATAACTTATGATAAATCAAAGCATCAGGACGTAAAACCTACTGATCTGTAAGAACTATTATGCCCCGGCGGTAATAAGCTGGGGCATTGTTTTTAATAGCTAACTTATATGATTTTATAAAACTTTAAAATAATCCTTGGTTTATTGACAAATTGACCAAAAAATGTTATAATTAAATTGGTCTTTTGATCGATATAATTTAATAAGGAGGCGTATTTATGACACCACTCACAATCAAGAAGTATGTGGCTGAGTTCATCGGTACCTTCGTACTCGTGCTTCTCGGCTGCGGTACAGCGATGCTTGTCGGATGTGATGCAGTCAACGGCGGAGGATATATCCTCACTGCCCTTGCTTTCGGTCTCGTTATCGTGGGCATGGCTTACTGTATCGGAAACATCTCCGGCTGTCACATCAATCCTGCTGTTTCTCTCGGCGTACTTATCAGCGGAGGAATGACATTCACTGATTTCATCGGTTATGTTATCTCTCAGTGTATCGGCGCATTTGCAGGTGCAGGAATGTTAAAGCTTATCTTTGATCTCGGAAATATTGAAGATAAGACAGGCGGCCTTGGTTCTAACGGACTTGCCGGTGTAAACGGCAGCGCAGGTGCAGGACTTCTCGTTGAGATCCTTCTCACTTGCATCTTCGTTATGACAATTCTCGGTGTTACATCCAAGAAGGTAAAGCATGGCTCATTCGGCGGACTTATCATCGGTCTCACACTGACTCTTGTGCACATTTTCGGAATCGGCCTTACAGGTACTTCCGTAAATCCAGCAAGAAGCCTTGGACCTGCTATTCTCGCAGGCGGTTCAGCAGTATCTGAGCTTTGGGTATTCATCGTCGGACCATTCATCGGTGCAGCTATCGCAGCATTCGTTTACAAGTGGATGGAAGAATCCGTAGTGGTTGAGAAGCCGGTAATTGCAAAGGCTCCTGCAGCTTCCAAGCCGGCAGCTACAAAGCCAGCTGCAAAGCAGAACAAGTCTAAGAAGAAGTAATAATGAAAATGACCGCAGAGATGTGCCTCTGCGGTTTTTTCATGCATGAAAAAAGCCATAGTATAGAACTATGGCTTTTAATATTAATCAGTTTCTTTTCGGATAACAGTACCGCTTGGAAATACCTTATCGCACCTGAACGAGAACTTCATCATAGCGTGGTTTGCAGTTTCTATCTGCTCGCCGTTCTCATCATAGAGAGTATCAAGTACCAACTCCACAGGCTTGCACGAAGGAGCGAGAAGCTCCACCTTATCACCTGCAAAGAAGCGGTTTCTCTGAGTGCAGTAGACGATACCGTCCCTGCATTCCTCAACAACAGCCACAACATCATAATTGCGGATGTAGCCGCTGTTTTCGTAGTACTGCGATTCCTCGGGAGTTCCGAAGAAGAATCCCTTGGAGTATTTTCTGTGGCTGACCTTGTAAACTTCATCTCGTATCCAGTCGGGGAGTTTGAAGTTGTACGGGTCTTTGCGGTATTCATCAACAGCCATGCGGTAAGCGTTTGTAACAACTGCCACATAGTAAGCGGACTTCGCTCTGCCTTCGATTTTCAGGCTTGTAACGCCGACCTCAGCAAGCTTGTCGATGTGTTCTATCATGCACATATCCTTTGCATTGAGGATGTATGTGCCTTTTTCGTCCTCGAAAATAGGGAAGTATTCGCCTGGGCGTTTTTCCTCCATGAGATGATATCCCCATCTGCACGGCTGAGCACATTCGCCACGGTTAGCGTCACGATTCACCAGATACTGTGAAAGGAGACATCTTCCCGAGAAAGAAACACACATAGCGCCGTGAACGAAGCATTCAATATCCATATCGTCGGGACATTTTGCTCGTATCTCAGCGATCTCGTCCAGTGAAAGCTCTCTTGCGAGAACTACACGTTTAGCGCCCATGTTGTAGAGTTCACGGGCAGTTACGTAATTGACGATACCTGTCTGAGTGGAAATATGTATCTCCATATCCGGAGCGTATCTCTTTATCAGCATGAGAAGTCCGATATCGGCAACGATCATAGCGTCAACTTTAGCTTCAACAGCTTCACGGACGAACTGCTCGAAAAATGGTATCTCGTTGTTGCGGGGGAGAGTATTGCAGGTAAGATATATCTTTACGCCTTTTTCGTGAGCTTTCTGAACTGCATTGCAGAGCTGTTCAAAGTCGAAATTAAGCGGCGATGCTCTCATACCGAACTGCTTGCGGCCTAAATAGACCGCATCAGCTCCGTAATTAATAGCTGCATTAAAGCGTTCCTCGTCACCGGCAGGTGCAAGCACTTCAAGATCACTCAGCATTCTTGGCCTCCTCAGCAGCTGCTGCTTCAGCTTCGGCAGCCTTGGAAGAAGCGATGTACTCATCTTCTTCGCTTGCGATCTCTACCTGATGCTGCTCATGCTCTTCGAGGGTCTCAGAGAATTCTGTCTGGCCTGTAAAGATGTTAGCGATGAAGTAGTAGTAGTTGGTCTCAAACTTTTCAAGTACAGCATCGATAGCTTCTATACCGGGGTTACAGATAGCTCCGGGAGGGAGACCTGCGCTCTGGTAAGTATCGTATGCCTCGATTATTGAAGCATCGTAAACGTCCATGTGTGGTCTTACGACATCGTTTGCGTAGTTGGAGGTCGGGTCAGACTGAAGAAGCGGGAATACATCAGGATTGTCAAGACGATTCCAAAATACTGAAGCAACAAGTGTCATTGTATCGGTATTTGCAGCCTCCTTCTGAACGATAGAAGCAAGTGTAATAAGCTGATCAAGTGAAAGTCCGAGCTCTTCCATTCTCTTGTATCTTTCGTCAGTCATCTTGCTATCGAAGTTGAGGTATATCTTCTGGCAAACCTGTTCAGGCTCCATATTTGTAGTGAAGAAGTAAGTATCAGGGAATACATAACCTTCCATACGGTTGAGCTTGAGCTTTGTATCGCTTGGGAGCTTGTCCTCAAACTTGAATCCGAATCCGCCTGAGTTGAAGTAGAAGATAAACTCACTTGCAGAACAGATCTGATTCTGTTCGAGAATGTCAGCAGCTTCGTAGATATTGATACCTTCGGGGAAGGTGATCTCCACGGTTTCCTGTTCTTCAAGATGGATAGAGGTAAGCTCTTCGATAATTGCTTCGTAAGCCATATTCGGGCGTACAAAGTGTTCGCCAGCGATGTACTGTTCATCGGATTTTCTCAGGCGTGAGAACAGCTTGAAGCATTCGGGTGAACGGATGATACCTTCATCCTGAAGCATGGAGGCTATCTCATCGGTGGATGAGCCTTCGGGGATGACCATAAGGTGTGTGGAATCGTCCTTGCCGATACCCATAACATCCTTACCGAAAGCAATTATCACAAGTGAAAGGCATATTGATACAGAGAGAATCAGTGTAACGAGAATGAGGATTCCCGGAACTCTGCTTCTCTGCTTTTTCTTCTTTCTTTTACGTCTGTGTCTCTGAGGATTTCTCCTGACAGGGCGTTCATCGTAATAATCTTCTTCAGCGGAAAGATCAAATTCCTTTGGTGCATCGGGATCGATCTCATCCTCGGGATCGGGATCATGTCTTTCGGCAGCTTCTTTCAGCAGCTCGGCAGCTTCATCAAGAGGCTGAGGATCATTCGCTCCGATCTCCTCCAGAAGATCATTGAGAACTTCGTCGTTTTTGTTGTCACTCATTACAGAGCACCGTCCTTTCTTCGGTTACTATTGAATTTACAAGAAGATCGTGCTGCAAAAGGGGCAGCTCGTCAGTGATAAGTTCTTCGTAGGAGAGAGCTATAGTGTAGATGTGGGGATTCTCGGACAGGAATCTGTCGTAGTATCCGCCGCCGTAGCCCAGTCTTCCGCCTTTTTCCGTGAAAGCAAGTCCGGGGATGAGGCAGACTGTCCTGTCGGTTATCTCAGCAAGGGGAAGGGTATCGTCAGGTTCGCTGATACGGTACATACCCTCATGCAGATCGGCAAGTGACTCTATGACATGGAAAGTCATAGTGCCGTCGTCATTGCATCTCGGAAAAGCTATTTTTGTATCACTGCCGAGGAGAGCGTCGATAATGCCGTATGTGTCCACTTCCGAACCGAAAGATGAATAGACCATAAGGCAGTCAGCATCTTCGATCCTGTCAAGTGAGAGGAGTCTCTCGGTAATATCGGCATCCTTAGCGGCTTTGTCGGTGATCTTTGCACGAATCTCCGAATATTTCTTTCTCAGTTGTTTCTTACTGTCCATATCAGTCACAGAGGATCGCCTTTCTCTGACGGTCGCTTTCTTCCTTGGAATGTGCAGCTTCGACAAGCTTCAGGCCGAATTCGATAGCAGCACCTGCACCTCTTGCAGTAATGAAAATGCCGTCAGCAGCAACAGGTGTATCAGCAACATTTGCGCCTTCCAGCTGAGTTTCAAATCCTTCGTAGCACACAGCGGTCCTGCCCTTGAGGAGACCCTTGTGTCCGAGGATGGAAGGAGCAGCACAGATAGCGCCTATGTAGATGTTGTTCTCAACGCAGAAGTCGATAGCTTCCTGAACGTATCTGCTCTTCTCAAGATTGAGAGTACCGGGCATTCCTCCGGGGAGAACGATCATTTCCAGATCTTCCGACAGGGGAGCTTCCTGAGCGATGGTATCGGTAGCAACAGGGATACCGTGTGAACCGGTGATGATGCTGTCGCCAACGCCTACAGTGACAACCTGTTTACCGCTTCTTCTGAGAAGATCGATAGGAGCGATGGCTTCTGTTTCTTCAAATCCATTAGCAAGGAAAACATAGATCATGATTTTTATCCTTTCATTTAAAAGTAACTTCGTATTTGTCAAGGAGAAACGCGGGATGATAGGAAAGCTTTGAACGTCTGAGTCCTTCCAGCCCAAGATCCTCCTCACGGTTGATGTATTTATGTTCCGCAGCAGCAGCCTCCGCAAAGAGGTTGTTGATACCTGCGTATATACCATTGTATGTAGTGTCTGCCTTTTCGATGTGAACGCAGAATGTATCGGAGTTCAGAGGCTCGCCGATCGTGAAAGCTGCTACTCTGCCGCCGATGCGTATAACTCCGCCTTTCAGTCCGAGTTCGTGGAAATGATTGAAATAGGTGTTTATGGCAAACTGTTCGGCAAGCATAGAATGGTCATCGGATGCTGCCTTGTTATTATATGTAACTGCGCTGAATGTAATACAGTCGTCGAAATCTTTTTCCGTCATGAGGCTGAACTCAGCGTCCAGTTCCCTGAAACGGGCGAGATGATTCCTTTTGCCGTGATACTTTTTTCCTGCGAGACTTATCAGATCGGAAGAATAATAAATGTAGTCCGAGCTGTCCCTGTCGTATTCGGCAGTAAAGCTGTCACCGAAATTTTCTCTAAGTATATCCAGCGCTTTTCCGGGAACAGCCGTAAGACACAGAGGCTGACCGAGAGTTTCCGAATAGCGCCGCAGTTCGCCGATGACTTCTTTTACGTCACCGCTTCCGGCAGGGAAGATGAAACGTGGAGTTTCATCTGCGAAAGCGCCGCAGATATAGAAATTCTTGTAAAATGCGATACGTGAGTCAGCAAGCCGCCGCCATGCCATATTGTTGGCGAAACTGTACTCGCAGCTCATGAAATCGGAATATTTCAGTGCTTTTTCAATTCTGTCCCTGTCAGAGATGTCGATTACACGGAATTCAAGCATAGGGTTAAAGTATCAGCTCATTTCTTCATTGCTTCAAACTGCGCTCTTACTTCCTTCATTTTTCCGCAGCTCATTTTGCCTTCGGGGCATTTGCCCTCAGCTACACAGGAAGGACCTGCATGAGCGAAAATGTGTGGAGCAGCTTCGAGACAAAGTCTCAGCATTTCGTTGGCTACCGCACGTATCTCCCACTGCGCACGGTTGCAGCAGCGGTGACGGAAGAAATTGAAAAGAGAGCGAACATTCATTGTTACGACTATTTTAGTCTCACAGGCATTCGGCAGCAGAAAACGTGCATCCTCATTGGCAAGCTTTCTTGCTTTTGATGCAGCCTGTTTTTCGTCCATGCCCTCAGCCATAAGACAGACCTTATGTTTATCGGTGAGCAGATCAGCGATCTTTTCGTAGCTTGCGGTTATCTCGTCCATGATCCTGTCGAATTCTTCCTTTGCTTCGGGAAGAGCATCGATCTCGGGGGGAGTGATGAACTCAAAGCCGTTTTCGTTTACGTAACGCTGACTTTTCTGTGAATATGAGGCTATCCTGTGGCGGACCAGCTGATGGGAACAGGCACGGGATATACCCTCGATGCCGAAAGTAAAGCTGACGTGTTCCAGAACGCTTTCGTGTCCGATGGATACGATCATATCAATGAAGCTGTCGACCTTATCCTCGGTAAGACCATCCCTGAGAGTACCGATATCGCTGCTGGAATAGCAGAGTTTAGCCGCAGTAGCAGCCAGCTTTTCGGGTTCGGGAGTGTGAGCAATAAGTTCGACCTTCATAAATAAACACCTCTAATAGATAAACATATACAATTATTCTATCATTTTTACAAGATAAAGTCAAGGAAAATTCCGTAATTGAAGCGAAAAATATTTAAAAAGTGACAGAATGATAAAAATTTTCGATTTACTATGGACAAATCAAAAAAAATATAGTATAATATAACAGTATCTGAAAACTAATACTGCGCCGCATACCTACACATTTATAATACATTATGCGGCAATGCAGAAAATATCGGAGGAATTTACAAATGAATAAACTTTACAGGTTTGCTGCCGCAGCTGCTGCAATGGCTTTAGCAGCATCAACTGCAAGCTGCAGCTCACCAAAGGCTATCACTTTCGGAAACGGTACTAAAACTGCAATGACCATTGACGGTTATGACGTTCCTGCTGGCGTTTTTATCTATAACGAGTTATATGCATACAACAACGCCTCATATACATTATATTCTAAGAACGGCGAATACCCTACAGTAGAGGATGTCAAGAAGGCTAACATCGAGTCTATGGACGCTACTGACTGGATCCAGAATTCAGCTGTTGATTACTGCAAGGACTTCGTTGCTACCGAAAAGGAATTCGAGAAGATAGGCGGCGAGCTTTCTGCTGAGGATCTTCAGGAGATCAAGGACGGAGTTGAGCAGCAGCTGGCTAATACTCTTTTCACCGACAACGGTATCGGTGAAGAGTCCATCAGAGCTATCCTCACAAATTCCTACAAGCAGAATGCTGTTTTTGAGCATTACTATGGTATCGATGCCGAGGACGGATGTTCAGAGGAGGAACTGAAGGAGTACTTTATCGACAGGACTGCAAGAATCAAATATTTCCCTGTAAGCCTTGTTAACGAAGAGGGCGAAGCTGTAAGCGATGACGAAAAGCATGAGCTTACAAAGCTGATCGACGGCTATATCAAGGAGATAAACTCCGCCAAGACCAACGAGAAGAAGCTTGAGAAGTTCGACGAGGTCAAGGCTAAGTACGACGAGTACACTGCTAAAAAGGCCGAGGAAGCTGCTGCAGCCGAAGCTGAAGAAAACGGCGAAGAAGCAACAACTACAACGACTACTACAACTACTTCCGCTGATGATGAGGGAACTACTACAACAACTACAGACCCGTTCGCAAATGAGGTTACCCTTACAAAGCTTACAACTACAACTGCCGATGAAAGTGCTGATGATGCTGAAACTACAACTACTACAGCCGCTGACGACAGTGCAGATGATTCTCAGAAGGCACTTAAAGCTTACAATGATTATGTATTCAACGATCTGAAGGAATACACCGCTGAGAAGTATCAGTACGATGAGAATACTATCTATGTCATTATCAAGGGCGATATAAAGGAGCGTATGACTGATGACGATATGTGGTCTGAGGACAGCATTGAAGCTCTTATTTCCGAGCGTTACTACAGTGATTTCACTGACAGGATGAAGAAGATAGCTGAGGGTATGACTCCCGAAAAGAACGCTTCTGCATTCAGACGCTTCTCACCATTCAAGTTAAAGCTTGAGAACGTATAATAATAAAGAGGACATCCTTTGAGCGGATGTCCTCTTTTATTGCCAAAATCCCCCTGATATTCTGAATATCAAGGGGGATTGTTTTTATGTGGCGTTCCGGTTACGGGCGATTTGCAGCCTTACATCCTCGCCATGGAATTCAAGGCATTTGTAAGCGGAGACTATACGTGACACCACTCTCTCGTCGTATCTTCTGGAGATACCCGAAAAATCGAGGTTTGTGCTGATAATAGTAGGTCTGCCGCAGTTAAGACGGGTGTTCAGTATATTATAAATAGTAGCATTGTAGAACGGAGTTTCGTACTCTGTGCCGAGGTCGTCGAGGATAAGCAGTTCTGTCTCCATTACCAGGTCGATCATCTCCGAAGTGTGTTCACGGCTGAAATGCTCCTTTTCAATGCTTCTGAGAATGTTTATCACCGAATCGTAAATAACGCTGAATCCTTTTTCGAGGACCATATTAGCAATGGCGAGGGAAAGGTGAGTCTTTCCCAGACCTGTGCGTCCGAACATGAAAATGCTGCTTGACTTAGCGGAAAAAGTAGCGGCGTACTGCCTTGTGTATTCCAGGATCTTCTTCATTGTCTGGTAGTCTTCGCCCTGATAGTAAGTCAGGCTGAAAGTGTCGAAGCTGGAAAGTTTCAGCTGTGCACTTTTGTTCAGTTCATCGGCTGAAAGTTTGCCGCATAGCCTGTTGAAGCATGAACAGAATTTAGAGCCGTTATAGCCGGTATCACAGCAGATGGGGCAGGTGTAGTGGATATCCAGGTAGTCCTCGGGGTAGCCGTTTGCGGCGAGTATCTTTCTTGACATTTCCTGCGCTCCAAGATTGTACTGCCTGAGCTGTTCTATTTTCTTTTCGGCATCCACGCTGTTTTTGTCCGAAATGATCTTGATAAGCTCCTTGCCGGTATTATAGAGAACTTCGTTGATCTCTCTTATCTGAGGAACTTTGCTGTTAATCTCGCTGATACGGGCTTCGTTTTCGCTTATTGCAGTCATACGGCGGTTGGTCATAATGGCCTGAGCCTTGTCGAATATCTCGCTTTCCATTTAAATATCCTCTCAGAATTGATTTATTACAACTTTGTATTTATCCACATCAGGATCGCCGCTTGCCTTGATATTTTTCTTTTTGCTGCTGCGGTAATCGTTTTCGGCTTCACGTACCTGCTGCACTGAGGTGTAGCCGCTGTCACACCATGAAATCAGGATCTTGTTTATGTAGTCGAAGCTGAGTTTGTTGATCTGCTCGATCGTCTTTTCATAGGCGTAGCGGATGAGCTCGGTATCTATCGGACGGCAGCGCCACTGTTCAATGAATTCAGCCTGCTTTGAAGTAGGGCGGCGTGTCATCTCAAACATCTTCATTATCCTGCCTGTGTAGTCGTTGGTAACGGTTATCCTCTGAACTTCGCTCTGTGCCTTTTCAAGGTCGTTTATATCGTTATCAGCCCAGTCCATGGCCACTTTTTCGATGTAAGAAGGATTGGTCTTATCCATGCTTTTGCAGTGACTGATGAGAATGATAATGACTTCTTTTTTCAGTCCAAGGTAGTCGTACATCCAGATAAGCAGATTCTGGAAAGTGTGATTGATGGGTCCGAGAATTGTTTCGGTCACCTTGAATAGCTCTGAAACGTCAACGGAATCCTTCATTATCTGAGCTATCTCGGATGGAGAGATGTTCTGTTTAGTTCTGCGTTCAGCCTTCACGGGAACTTCGGGCACAGTGCTTGCTGTCTTCTCAATTTCGTGCTGTATAGGCTGAGGCGGAGGCATCATTATATTCTGCGGCTGCTGTGGAGGAGGAGCCATGATCGTCTGCTGCTTTGCAGGGGATACCGACTGTGAAGTCAGGACATTTGCCTGCTGCCAGAAGAGAACAGCGTCTGCTGCTGCCTGAACGGAAACGCCTGTATTTATGGATATTTCTTCGTCTGTGCATACTCTGCCCGAGCATCTGAGAATGTAGAGCAGAACCTTTATCTGGTCGCCTGAGGCCAGTTTCAGAAAATTATCGGCGACAACATCGGGGACTCCGAACATACTTCCCCATATACCGCTGTTGACTTTGAATTCCAAAATTATCCCTCCATGTATCGTTTTAGAACAACATTATACCACAATTTTCACGATTTGTCATCTAAAAAAATAAGGTGCTGCGTCGTGGAATAATGTGCAATTTGCGTATCATTCTCCGGTCAGAAGCCTGATAGCGTTCTCATATTTATGCGATCTTGCAAGCCTTTTGCCGTCAGGTTCATTTGTCAGCGCAGAACGCTGAGGGTCGCTGTTATGCGCAAGGTCGGCAAGTTTCACAGCTTTTGCTATCGGGTCTGACGCTATGGCTTTTATGTAGTCCTCATAGGCCGTGCCTTTTCTGTGGGTGAGGAGCTGAACAGCCTTTATAACTTCCTCAGGGAATATCTCCGCAAGCTGTTCGATAGTCGTGTCAGTGTCCTCGGCTACATCATGCAGAAGAGCCGCACAGACTGTATATTCGCTGTTCATCTGCTCAGCAAGGTGGATCGGATGGAAGATATACGGAACTCCGCATTTGTCCTTCTGCCCGTGGTGGGCGGTGTATGCGATGTTCATTGCTTTTACGGTAAGGTCTGTGTATATCATGCCATTCATCCTTTCTGTATTATTATCTATATTATAACATAGTATGACACTTTTTTCAATATCAGAACGGAGTGGAGTCATACATTTTCTTCAGCTTTCCAACTGCCTTTTTTTCTATCCGTGAGACATATGAACGTGAGATGCCCAGTTTTTCGGCAGTTTCGCTCTGGGTATGGGGAGATGTTCCGTAAAGGCCGTATCGGTAGATCATGATGTCTGTTTCTCTCGGGTCAAGGCATTGTTCGATGAAGCGGTAAAGCATTTTCGATCTTATTAGGAGATCTACCTGTTCGTTTATGTCTGAACCGTCGTCGAGAAGATCCATTATTGTAAGTGCATTCCCGTCCTTGTCAGTCTCGACAGGTTCGTTCATGTACAGGTCAGATGCGGACTTTTTAGCCGAACGGAAATGCATCAGGATCTCGTTTGCAATTCACTCGCTGCGGCTCTGAGTTATTGCCGTCAATTGAAAGGTCTATTTCCTGATCTTCTTCTCCAAAATAGAAAATATGAGCATTTTCACCGTCCCATATGACTTTGTGTATGATACTGTGCAATGCATTTCTTTTTTGATCAACTGTCATTTCATCAATGTTTTTAGCTGCATTTGAAAACAAATCGGCAAGAAGTTCAAAATCCTGCTCCGATGAAGAAATGTTGTTTGCGAGTTCAAGGTATTCATTTATTTGTTTTTCGATTTCTTTTATTTTTAAATCCACTTCATTTACCTTGTTTATTATATACGTTGAAGCTGATGAATCCTCACTTTCTGCAAGCGATTGTAAGAGATTTTTTATTTGATTTTCATATTTGTTTTTGGATTTTCTCAAATCTTTCAATTTCTCCTGATAGGGCTCACTATCGTAATTCATATTTTTGAAGCTTTGTTTTAAATGTTTCATAAAATCAGAACCATTTAACGTTATTTTCTTGATTTCTTCACATACAAGTCTATCAAGTTCGTTGCCATTCGGACGTTTTATATCACATTTTTCGCATCTGCTGTGTTCTTTAAGTTCGCAAAGATAATCATATATCAATTCTCCGTCTTTATTTCTTCTTTGAGAGAGTTTTGGACGCATAAAGCTTCCACAGTTACCACAAAAAAGGAGTCCTGACAATAAAGCAACATTACTTCTGGGCTTACGGTATGATTTTGATTTGTTTTGATTAAGCAGTTTTTGAACTTCCACCCATTCATTTCCCTTTATTATTCCTTTATGCTTTCCAACAGCAATTATCCATTCGCTTATATCGTTTATTGCATTTGCTTTTCCTGCTTGTTGTTTGGTTTTATTGTATGTCATCATTCCATGAATACCATCAAATTGTTCTTTATAGGAATACACCTCAACTTCTAAAGCATTGAAGTAATTCCATGCTTGTTCATCTGCAATCAAATAAACAGGATTCCTCAAAATATTCTTTATTGCAAAACGATTAAAAAGTTTTCCTTTTTTAGTGAGTATATCATGCTGTATCATGTATGTTTCTGTTTTAGTAAGAGATTTAAATTCGAGGAATTTTGAAAAAATGAGTTTAACAATTTCTGCTTCATCATCGACTATTTCAAGCATTCTTGCCTTTCGCTTTCTTCCGTCAACAGTAATACTTCCTATTGTTTCAGTGCTTCTATATCCGGTAGGTGTATTACCGCCGAGCCAACGTCCGTCTCTTGCCAAGTAAAGCATATTATCACGTATTCTTTCAGCAATTGTATCACGTTCAAGTTGAGCAAATACCATTGTCATTGAAAGCATCGCCTTACCAGTAGGTGTATGGGTATCATATTTGTCATTAATAGAAACAAAATCAACTTTATGTAATTCCAATTCGTCGGTAAGCTTTATAAAATCAGCAATACTTCGACTTATTCTATCAAGTTTGTAACAAACTATTCTACAAATGTTGTTTTGTTTACATTCATTAAGCATTTTCTGGAATTGCGGTCTATTTGTATTGCCTCCTGAGTAACCTTCATCTTCAAAAACTATGATATCTTCATCTTTAACATCGGGAAAATTTAATTTTAAATAAGTTCTGCATAGATCAATTTGACTTTCAATACTTTCACCTTTTCCAGTGAATTTTGATTTTCTCGAATATATCGCTGTTTTACGTAAGTCCATCATAACCTTTACCTCCTTGATAATTGAATGAACTTGTGTATCATTACGGCTTTTTTCCTAAGAATATTATACCGCAAATTTGGTAATATTGCAACAATTTTAACGAAATTTGAGTAAAATATTTTTTAAATATAAAAATACCCTTTGATGTTATATTCACCAAAGGGCAATTTTATTATAATTCATCTATTTTATCGGCTATTGCACGAATGATCGTTAAAAATGTTTTGATTTTTCGCTTGTCTTTACTTTTTAATACAGAGTTAAGAGTTGTGAAAAGGGTTTCATCGGGAGCAATGGAATCAAAGATTAAATAATCTATACTTACATCAAGAGCCTGTGAAATTCTGAAAAGAATATCGAGAGAAGGAATACGAGTACCTGTTTCAATATGTCCTACATGAGCAGTCGAAAGCTCACATATTTCTCCGAGCTGTTCCTGCGTTACATGACGCTCTTTTCTTGTCTTGCGTATGCAAAAGCAAAAGATATAATAATAACTGACTATCAAAAGGGAGAACGAAAGACGGTAAATACAGTGCTTCGTATGCAGTTGAATTCCGAACGCAAGAAAAAGTCATAATGTACAAACTGTGTTTAATAAGCTGTATTGCGGAGGTAAGAATTATGCAGGTGATCTCTCATTTTCCTAAGTCGGCTGAATTTAAAAAGATGTTATGCGGAAAATTAGCTGAAGTTCAAGCTGAATCGATAATAGAAAGAATTCAGAAATTAAACCTTTCTGATGAAGATAACCAAAAACTCATCAATATGATATGTGAACGTGTAAAATTTAATACTATTGATACATAAGATAGCATTAAGTGGAGTGTAATAGCTCCACTTTTGCTTGTGAATAGAAAACTATAATACAAAGCCTGAAACTTCGGTAGCTATCTTCCAAAGCTATCTTCGTTAATAACCTTTTTCATCTCTTTTTAAATTTCTTGTTTAGCACCTCTCAGAGCTTCTATAAAGCGTTTGATTTTTAAGGGCAAACGGGTTCGCTTAAAAGTGGATTAAGTGTTCACGAGCCTGTCAGACGTTATGGAGAGCGTTTTCCAACTGCAAAAGTTTTTGAAAAGCTTTTTTAGGAATATTTGCATTGTTCTGCTCCCATTTTTTAAGAGTTCCGAGAGGTGTTTCTATCTGTTTTGCAAATTGTGATTGTGTAAGATTCATCAACTTACGCAGTCCCTTTATTTTTTTACCTTGTCCGTTATAGAGAAAAGCATTATATTCATCAAGGAGCAGGGAAATGTCTATTTGGAAAAGTTCTGCTGCTTTTGAAAGCTTGTTTAAAGGATAAGCTTCAATTATATTATCTTCATATCGGGAGTATGTAGTTCTGTCAATTTCCATAACCTTTGCAACTTCACTCTGTAGAAATCCACAGTTAATACGATACCATTTTAACTTGTCCGATACAGTTTCGAGTTTTTCTGGATAAGGGTTATCACAAAGAAATTCCTGTGATTTGGTAAGGTGGCGATTATTAATAAAACGAATAGTTTGAATGAAAAGTGGTGAATATCTTATTTTGCCGTTTTGACGTTGATACATTAAAAAGAAGTTGTTGTCAATTTGTTGATATATCTTCCAAACTCCTAAAAGGCTCTCGTTTTGCTTCTTGTCACGTGATAGAGCCGTAATGATAGGGTTGCTTTTTCGATGCATCTGCTGGCGTAGGTAACGAATTTTGAACCTTTTGTGTGGTCGAATGAAGAAACAGCCTTGATCAGTCCTATCGTCCCTATAGAGATCAGTTCATCCTGTTCATCAAAAGACGAAGTGTACTTTTTAACAATATGCGCAACAAGCCTGAGATTATGCTCGATCAGCTTTTTCCTTGCGTACTCATCTCCGCATGAGGATCTTTCAAATAGTTCATGCTCTTCCGATTTCGGGAGAGGTTTGGGAAATACTGCCGAATTATCAACATGAAGGGCGAAGAACACAAGACTTCTCAAGATATCAAGAATCATAAAGTCACCTCCTGAAAGTACATTTAAGTTTATGTTTGTCGATTTGTCCAATATGATAAAGTATTTTTTATAGATAAACGAAAAAAACACTTGAATGATATTGACGTATAGCAAGAAATATTATATAATAATATTGTATGAAAAATTGTTGCGTTTGGAGAAAGTGATAAAATGAATTATTTTGTATCAGCTTCTGTTCTCAGTGCAGATATGCTCAATCTGGAAAGCGAGATCAGAAAAATGGAAAACAGCGGAATCGATATGCTCCATTTCGATGTTATGGACGGCGTATTTGTAAATAATATTACATACGGTCTGGCTATTCTTGAAGCCGTGGATAAGGAAACTGATATGCTTCTCGATGTTCATCTCATGATAATCGATCCCCTTAAATATGTGGAGCGTTTTGCTCAGTGCGGTGCGGATATAATCACATTCCACCTCGAAAGCGAAAGCGATACCATGGAAACTATCAGGGCTATCAAAAAGTGCGGAGTTAAGGCGTCTTTGTCCATCAAGCCCGGTACACCTGCCGAAGAGATTTTCCCGTATCTGCCATACCTTGATATGGTCCTTGTTATGACAGTTGAACCCGGATTCGGCGGACAGAGCTTCATCCCCGAAACTCTCGGCAAGGTGAAAGCAATAAGGGATAAGATCAACGAACTCGGACTTGATGCTGATGTTGAGGTTGACGGAGGTATTAACGCCGAAACTGCCCCTCTTGTTATCGATGCAGGAGCTAATGTCCTTGTATCGGGAAGTTACCTTTTCAAGGCACCTGATATGGCGGAGGCTGCAAAAAATATAAAGAAAGGTATCTGATCCTTATGAGAAAAGAACGTTATATATGGCTCGATAAAATGATCACTCTTGCCACACTTGCACTCATGGCTTTTTTCTACTATGGCACTCACTTCCTCGTAACTGCGGTAATATGCGTTCTTACTGCTCTTGCAGCTGAGTTTGTCTCGCTGAGACTGATGCATAAGAAAATAGATGCAGACGACCTCTCATGTACGTCTGATGCTCTCATAATCGCACTGATGATGCCTGCTTCCATAAATTATCTCATTGCTGCACTTGCTGTAATTTTCGGAACAGTTGTTGCAAAGAATGTTTTCGGCGGCAGACAGAATATGGTTTTTTCTCCGGCTGCTGCGGCGTATATATTTGTGCTGACTTCGTGGGGAAGGGATCTCCTTATGTATCCCGCACCTCATGTGCATACCGGTATCACCGGAAAAGCTGCGGATCTTGTGAATTCCGCTTCCCATACGTTCAATATGACGGGTAAGATGGATTACACCGATTTTGAGATACTCATGGGTAATTTCAGCGGCCCCTGCGGTGCTGTCAGCATTCTTCTCCTGACTGTTGCTGCGGTCATGCTTATTTTCAGAAAAGACATCTCTTTCGGCGCATTCTTCGGTACTATCATAGGCACTGCTGCATTTGCCTATATTATGCCTATGATTAATGACCGTACCGATTCCGTGAAGTATTCTCTTGTTACTAATATGGTGCTGTTTGCGGCAGTATTCATTGTGTCCGACCTGAGGATCGCTCCGAGAAAATGGTACTTCGCATTCTTCTACGGCCTGTTTATCGGTATATTCTCATACATTCTCGTGCTTACAACTGCTAAGGAGAACGCTGTTGTTATCATGTCCGTACTGTTCACTCCTCTTGCACTTGGCATAAGGATTCTCGAAAAGAAGATCAGACTGGCTGACGATGAAGATGAGGAAAAGCCTGCTGTTGAGGCAAAGGAGGCTGCGGTATGAATAACAGAAAAAATTCGGTATTTGACGGAATACTGGGCGATAATATAATTCTGTCATCGCTGATGGTAATATCTCCCATCATAATCTGCGGCGACTCGGTAAAGAATGCTTTGTCGCTGATCTACGCCTTCAATTCGATGACATTCATCTCGCTGATAATAGGTTCCTTCGTTCCTAAGAAGATACCCTATACTATCAGGATCATAATTTATGCCATAATTTCTTCGCTGGTATTCATTCCTGTGCGATGGTTCGCCGTAGAATTCTATCCCGATTCGATTCACCGTATAGGGATCTACTACCCTCTGCTGGCGGTAAATTCACTTATCGTGCTTCAGAGTGAGGCGAAATTCTACCGTATGAAAAAGGGCAGAATGATAATCTCACTGGTATTCTATATCATCGGATTTGACCTTGTGATGCTGTTTACAGGCGCTGTCCGTGAATTTTTCGCATACGGCACTATCCTCAGCAAGGTTGCTGACATTAATACCACTGTAAGCGGACTGGGTATGCCTTTCGGAGGCTTTATTTTCCTGGGACTTATGTGCGGAGTTTACCGTAAGATCAGGTCATCTGTCCGTTCTACAAAAGCAGAAAGCGAGGAATGATCCGTGTTTATTATAAATGATATCATCGCCCTTCTTGCTGCTAATCTTATCCTCACTCAGGCACTTGGTACAAGTACCATGTTCATTGCAGCAAGCGGAAGAAAAAATCTTGTCAGAACAGCCTGCGTGATAACTCTGTTCACTACAGTCGCTTCTGCGTTCACTTATTTCGTGGATGTTCTCATGCCCGATTCGGTAAGAGTCTACGCTACACTTATCTGCTATACGCTGATAATAGGCGTTCTGTATGCGCTGTTCCTGACAGTCCTCTATCTTTTCGGCAGAGAGAAATTTGAAGCCTACAAGAAGTATATCCATATCTCGGCTTTCAACTGCGCAGTAATGGGTACTCTCTTCACTATCAGCGAAAGAGCGGCAGCTGACCCTTCGCTTAGAAACACTGTGACTTATTTCCTGAACGGACTTGAAGCAGGTGTCGGATTCATCATTGCTTCACTGTTCCTTGCAGCTGCATTCAGAAAACTCAATTCTGAAAAAGTTCCCGCATCGTTCAGAGGTTATCCTGCTATGCTGATTTATCTCGGCATAATCTCGATGGCAGTATATGCACTAAAGTAATTCAACCACATAGGAGAGATATAAATGAGATTCAAGAACAAAGGAAGGAAGATATACAAGACCAAAGAAAAGAACTACTACGGCAAAAGTCCTGTAGGAAAGGCTTTTTCGGTGGGACTTACCGTGCTTCTGCTGGGAGGTATCGGCTTCATCGGTTACAGTGTGGCTGAACCTATAATGAAATACACAAAAAAGGCAGGGGACAGCGAACTGCCTCAGCCTACTACTCTGCCTACGGAAGCACCTACCGATGACAGCGGCAATCTTATCGGAATGGAGTCGGAAACTCCGCCCGAAGTCACCGTAACGGATACGGAAGCGATTCTCGGATATTCCCTCAGTGTAAATGATCTGATGAACAGAGATGTTCTTCATACTGCGCTGCAAAGGATACCCGAAGATCAGGGGATACAGTATGTGGAAGTTCCTCTCAAAACCGAAGGCGGAAAGGTTTACTACGCCAGCAATATTTTCACCGCACAGCATTCAGGTGCCATTCAGGGGCAGATGACCCTCAGCGAGATCGTTTCAACTATCGTTGAGGACGGTTACAAGCCCATTGCCAATATCAGCACATTCAGTGACAACATCAGCCCTGCAACATTTCCCGAGCTGGGATATCTTACCGTTGATGACGGCTCGCAGTGGCTCGATGATGATTATGAAGACGGCGGAAAGCCATGGACCTCGCCTTTCTCTCAGGTCGCTGTTGACTACAATATCAGCATGATAAACGAGGTGTCGGGTTCGGGATTCAGCAAGGTCATATGCAGTGACTTCACTTTCCCCGAATTCCATGATACTGATGCTGATTTTCTCGACGAGAGCGTTTTGAGTCCCGACAGATACAAAGCTATGACTTCGGCGGCAAACACATTCTATGAGCATATCACCAACAAAGGCTCCACTATGCTTCTTGAGGTCTCGGCAGCTGATGTGCTGAAGGGTAACAAGGACATTCTTCAGCCCCTTATCCTCAAGGTGAATACCCTCGTGGTGGATATTGATCTTGATGAGATAAGATACGGCGTGTTCACAGGTGATACCGTCTATGAGTTCAGCGGAAATCCTGCTGAAAACGTAGATAAGATGCTGGACCTCATTGCTGATGATATCAGCAGCTTCAATGTGGTCGTGAAGATCAGGGGCGTCAATTTCAATCCCTCGGATCTGATAAAGGCCTCGGAAAAAGTCAAGGAAAACGGATTCAGTTCCTGTATAATCGGATAAAACAACACCGATAAAATCGGAGATAGGAGTAAAATTATGTCTGATAATTTCAAAGTGTCACTCCAGAGAGTGATAGAAGAATTCAAACTGGAAGAGATCTTCGTTCCAAAGGATGCAAGCGAGATCATGATCGACGAAAACGATGTAAACAGACCAGGACTTCAGCTCATGGGATTCTATGAATACTTCAATCCTGAGCGTATCCAGATCATAGGCAAGATGGAATTTGCTTACCTTTCGACCATCGACGAGCAGACAAGACGTGACAGACTTCAGCTTCTCTTCTCACAGAGGATACCTGCGCTCATCATTACAAGAGAACTCCCGTATTTTGCTGAAATGCTTGAGCTTGCTAAGGAATTTGAAGTTCCGCTTCTCAGAAGCAAGGAGAGCACATCCAACTTCATGTCAGGCCTTATCGCATTCCTTAACCTTACACTTGCACCGAGGATCACCCGTCACGGCGTTCTCATCGAGATCTACGGCGAAGGCGTATTCATAACAGGCGAAAGCGGTGTAGGTAAGAGCGAGACTGCTATCGAGCTGGTAAAGCGTGGACACAGACTTGTTGCCGACGATGCTGTTGAGATCCGCAAGGTTTCAAATATCAGTCTTGTGGGAAGCTCGCCAGATAACATCCGCCACTTCCTCGAACTCCGTGGCATCGGCATCATCAATGCAAGAAGGCTGTTCGGTATCGGTGCTGTAAAGACCACCGAAAAGCTTGACCTCGTAGTTGAGCTGGAGCAGTGGAATTCCGAGAAGATGTACGACAGAATGGGCGTGGATACTGAATTTGTATCGATCCTCGGCGTAAAGGTGCCTTCTCTGACTATCCCTGTAAAGCCTGGCCGTAACCTTGCAGTAATTCTCGAAGTTGCCGCTATGAACAACAGACAGAAGAAGATGGGCTACAACGCAGCAAGAGAGCTTCTTAACCGCCTTGGCATGGAGTCGGACGCTAAGGAAGTAGTTAGAGACTACGAGACATTCTGATAATTAATAATACTTGGGGGTAAATATGATCGATCTGAACATATTGACAGAACTTTGCGATAAATTAGGATGCAGGATAACTCCTGAATGTTCTTTGAGCGAATACATAACCTTTAAATTCGGCGGACCCTGCCGTGCTCTTATAAAGGTAAATTCTGCCGAGTCCGCAGCCGAGCTTCTTAAATATCTGAGGGGCAACTCCATAAAATACGGTATTATCGGCAGAGGCAGCAATATAATTGCCGCTGACGAGGGCTTTGACGGAGTTATACTTCTCTTCGGCAGCGAATTTGCAGATATCACCGTAGAAGGCGACATTATCCGCTGCGATGCGGGGGCATCACTTGCATCTGCCTGTTGCCATGCACAGCAGGAGGGCCTTACCGGCATGGAGAATCTCTTCGGTATTCCCGGAACTGTAGGCGGTGCTCTCTATATGAATGCAGGCGCTTACGGCAGCGAGATGAAGGATGTTGTTTTCAGTGCGGAGTATATCGATGAAAACTGCGAGATAAAGACTATTGAGGCAAAGGACATGGATCTTTCCTACCGTCACAGCTTCTTCTCGGGTGGGGATTATATCATCACTTCCGTTACCATGAAGCTGACTAAGGGCGATCCGGATGCTATCAAAGCAGCAATGAATGAATGTATGGCCAAGAGAACTTCCAAGCAGCCGCTTGAATATCCAAGCGCAGGCAGCACATTCAAGCGCCCTGAGGGAAGCTACGCCTCTCTGCTTATAGATCAGTGCGGACTGAAAGGACTTTCCTGCGGCGGCGCTATGGTCAGCGAAAAACACGCAGGCTTCGTTATCAACAAGGGATACGCTACCTGTGCGGATGTACTTGAATTATGCGACAAGGTCAAAGATGTCGTAAAGGAGAAAACAGGCTATATTCTTGAGCTTGAGCCTGTTATACTAAAATAAGACTAAGGAGTAATATATGGAGCTGTTAATCGTAACGGGAATGTCGGGATCGGGAAAATCCAGCGTTATGGACGTAATGGAGGATATCGGCTATTATTGCATCGATAATATCCCTCCCATGCTTATATCGCAGTTTGTGGACCTTTGCAGACAGTCTGAAACAGCAATAGATAAGATAGCTGCGGCGGTGGATATACGTTCCGGTGATATGTTTGCCGAGATATTCCGTTCATGGCAGAAGCTGAAAGCCAACAGCGATATATCAGTAAAAGTGCTGTTCATCGAGGCAAGCGACGAGGTACTCATCAAGCGTTATAAGGAGACTCGCCGCAAACATCCCCTTGATGAGAAGTTCAACGGAAAAATGCACGAAGCTATAAAGTACGAATGGCAGCAGCTTTCGCAGCTCAGGGAGATCGCCGATTACTACATCGAAACTTCCAACCTGAGCTCATCACAGCTGAAAGAGCAGATAAAGAGCCTTTTCCTTGAAAGAGACTCTGATTCTCTTGTTATCAAGGTCATGTCATTCGGCTTCAAATACGGCGTTTCCACTGAATCCGATCTCGTTTTTGACGTAAGATGTCTGCCGAATCCGTACTATGTTCCCGAGCTTCGCAATCATACAGGGCTTGACCAATGCGTCAGGGACTACGTAATGAAACACGAATCGTCACAGCAGCTTTTTGATAAAATATCTGATCTTATAGATTTCCTTATACCTATGTACGTTCATGAGGGCAAGAGCCAGCTTGTCATAGCTTTCGGCTGTACCGGCGGAAAGCACCGTTCAATTACGTTTGCGGAGCTTATGACCAAGCATCTTCTCAGCAAGGACTACAAGGTGCAGAAATATCATCGTGATATTACAAAGGATAAAAAGTTCGTATAAGGAGTGGAGTAAATGTCTTTCTCAAATGACGTAAGGCAGGAGATTTGCACTACTGTCAGCGATAAGGATAAACGCTTTGCCTGTTTGTACGGTATGCTTCTTTTCGGGCGCACACTTTCAGATGAACTCGTCTGCTTCCAGACAGAGAGCATCACTTCATCCGAGCAGTTCGCTTCGCTTTTCCGTGCGGTATTCAAACGTGAGATACAGTGCAGGGAACATATAAGACGCAGCGGCACGGTGCTCTATATATATGAGATCACCGAGCCTGAACTGATCGGGGAAATTTTTCATAAATACAAGCTCTCTGAAAATGAGAGGATGATAGATTCCGAGATTATTGCTACCAGTAGTCTCGGAGTTTTTACAGCAGGGGTATTTCTTGCCTGCGGAAGTGTGAATGATCCGTCAAAGGAGTATCATATGGAGTTCACTGTTCCCGAGGAAGGGTTAGCCTCACAGCTTTCAACTCTGCTCGGAGATATAGGGGTTACAGCCAAGACAGTTCTCCGCAGAGGACAGCATATCGTATATATAAAAGGAAGCGAATCCATTGAAGATACACTTACATTCATAGGCGCACAGCAGTGTACTCTTGAGCTGATGAATGTGAAGATATACAAGGACGTAAGAAACAAAGCCAACCGTATCGCCAACTGTGATGCGGCTAATATCGACAAGGTCGTAGATGCGGCAATGAAGCAGATAGAGGATATCACCTATATCGAAAAGACAAAGGGACTTGACTATCTTTCCGATGAGCTCCGTGAACTTGCGGAGCTGCGCCTTGATAATGTGGATATGAGCCTGAAGGAGATCGGCGACAGCCTGACTGTGCCTATAAGCCGTTCGGGAGTGAACCATCGTTTCCGCAAGATAGCAAAAATTGCGGAAGAACTGAGAAACGGAGGAGATAAAGATGAACAGCAGTGATTTCGTTCACCTCCATCTCCATACCGAATACAGCCTTCTCGACGGCGCTTGCAGACTGAAGCCGCTGATGGAGCACATCAAGTCTCTCGGACAGACCGCAGTTGCTATCACCGATCACGGCAATATGTACGGAGCTGTGGAATTCTGGAATGAGGCGAAAAATGCAGGTATAAAGCCGATAATCGGCTGCGAGGTATATGTAGCAAGACGTACAAGGCATGACCGTGACCCGAAACTGGACAGCTCGCCCTATCACTTGATTCTACTCTGCAAGAACAACGAAGGCTATAAGAACCTTGTCAAGCTCGTCTCGATAGCAAGCATCGAGGGATTCTACAACAAGCCCAGAGTTGATCTTGAACTGCTGAAAAAGTACCACGATGGACTTATCTGCCTTTCCGCCTGCCTTGCAGGTGAGATACCACGGCTGCTGAATAATTCCACTTATGAGGAAGCCAAAGCTGTGGCTATGACCTACCTCGATATCTTCGGGGAGGGCAATTACTTCATCGAGATACAGGATCACGGTATTGCGGCTGAAAGAAAGATTATTCCCCACCTCTACAGATTGTCTGAGGAAACAGGCATTCCTCTTGCGGCGACAAATGACTGTCACTACATCAGCAAGGATGACGCAGAAATGCAGAATGTCCTTATATGTATACAGACAGGAAAGATACTCGGTGAACCTAATGGTATGAGTTTCGAGACTGATGAATTCTATGTGAAGTCTACAGAGGAAATGGCTGAGCTTTTTGCAGGCCATGAAGAAGCGCTGAAGAATACCGCACGTATCGCCGAGATGTGCAATGTGGAGTTTGAATTCGGCAATATCAAGCTTCCGAAATTCACAGTCGAGGGTGTGAGCGACAACGAAGCATACTTCCGTGACCTCTGCCGCAAAGGAATGTATGAGCGCTACGGTAGATCTCCGGACTCCAAAGTGGAGGAAAGGCTTGAATACGAGCTTTCGGTCATCACAAGAATGGGCTACACTGACTATTTTCTTATTGTCTGGGATTTCATAAGGTATGCCCGTGACCATAACGTACCCGTAGGCCCGGGAAGAGGTTCGGGTGCAGGGAGTCTCTGTGCTTATTGCATCGGCATAACAGGTATCGATCCCATGAAGTTCAATCTGCTGTTCGAGCGTTTTCTGAATCCCGAGAGAGTAAGTATGCCTGACTTCGATATTGATTTCTGTATCGAGGGAAGACAGAGTGTCAAGGATTACGTTGTACGCAAATACGGCAAGGACTACGTGTCGGAAATAATCGCATTCGATACGCTTAAAGCCCGTGCCGCTGTAAGGGATACGGGACGTGTTATGAGTCTGCCCTATGCGCTTTGTGATAAGGTAGCAAAGCAGATCGACATGAGGAATACCCTTGACGACGCTTTGAAGGAATCCGAAGAACTTGCACAGCTTTACAAGAGCGACAGAAGCGTCAAGAAGCTGATAGATACCGCAAAGAAGCTGGAGGGGATGCCACGTCATGCCTCTACTCATGCGGCAGGTGTGGTTATCTCGGCAGTACCTCTCAGTGATCTTGTGCCCCTTCAGAAGAATGATGATACTGTTGTAACGCAGTACACAATGACCGTTCTGGAATCGCTGGGACTGTTGAAAATGGACTTTCTCGGACTGCGCAACCTTACGATAATCCGTGACGCCGTCAACGAGATACGCAGAAGCGAACCCGACTTTGACATAGATAAGATAGATTTCGCAGATCAGAACGTCTACAAGATGCTGTCGGACGGTGATACCTGCGGCGTGTTTCAGTTTGAAAGCGCAGGCATGACAGCAAGGCTGATGGAACTTTGTCCCGAAAGACTTGAAGACCTGATAGTTATTCTGTCGCTTTATCGTCCGGGACCTATGAAGTCGATACCTGTATATATCGAAAATAAAAAGCATCCCGACAGCATAAAGTACAAGCATCCCATACTGAAAGATATACTGGCAGACACATACGGCTGTATGGTCTATCAGGAGCAGGTAATGGAGATTTGCCGTAAAATGGCGGGGTATTCCTATGGCCATGCCGATATCGTCCGCAGGGCAATGGCAAAGAAAAAGCACGATGTAATGCTGAAAGAGCGTGAGAAGTTCGTGTCGGGCTCGGTAGAAAACGGAGTTTCCGAAACAGTGGCTAATGAAGTTTTTGACGAGATGGTCAGCTTTGCGTCCTATGCGTTCAATAAATCCCATGCAGCGGCTTATGCGTATCTTGCATATCAGACGGCCTATCTGAAATATCACTATCGTGGCATATATATGGCAGCGCTGATGTCAAGCGTTATGGGCAGCAGCGACAAGCTGGCGGAGTATATCAATTCCTGCCGTGACAACGGGATAAAAGTCTGCTGTCCCGATGTCAACAAGAGCTTCAGGGGATTCACTTTCAAGGACGGCGTGATGTATTTCGGACTGCTTGCCATTAAAAATGCAGGCAGCGGTCTGGCTGACAAACTTATACTTGACAGGCAGCAGCACGGCGATTTCAAGGGATTGCAGGATTTCTGCGAGCGAATCGAAGGCCGTGAGCTTAACAAGAAGGCTCTCGAAAATATGATCAAGGCCGGCGCTTTTGATGGTCTCGGCCTCAACCGCAGACAGATGCTTGACAGCTATGAAACTTTCATAGAAATGGCTGGGGAAGGTAAAAGGGGAGTCATAGACGGTCAGCTCGGCCTTTTCGGAAATGAAGAAAGCCATGAGATGGGCGTGAAGATATCCTATAAGCCGGAATTCGAGAAGAAGCGCCTTTTCGCTATGGAAAAGGAAGCCACAGGTATGTATCTCAGCGGCGATCCCCTTGACTCTTATAAGTGGATAAGAGACCTCATGCATACCGACACTGTCTCAGGTCTGAGTTCGCCGGATACCGCAGTTGACGGCAAAAATGTGAAGCTGTTGTGCACGGTGGAAAGTACGAAGGTACATATTACAAAAAGAGGAGACAAGATGTGCTTTGCCGAAGTTTCGGATGGTACGGGGGTTATGGAATGTGTTGTATTCCCGGAGCTTTATGCCCTGAACAGTCTGAAATTCACGGAAAGCAGCATTCTGATCCTAAGCGGTAAGCTTTCAGTCAAGGATGACAGAGTAACTGTGATATGCGGTGCTGCTGCGTCTGAGAGGGAATTTGATCACCTTGTCTCGACTATGAAGCTGTGTATCAAAACAACTTCTGATAAAGCCGCTGTTCCGCCCGATCTTGTCCGCATTTGCGATACATACAAGGGCAGTACGGAAATATGCTATTATCTGACTGATATGAAAAAGATCGTCAAGCCGAGAACTGCTCTTAAAATGTTCGTTTGTCAGGATTCGGCAGAGGAACTTGAAAAGCTTTTCGGAGCTTCACAGATAGGTCTTATCCATTGATAAAAACTTTTTTACGATTATGATAAGAAAATACTTGACATTTTTTCTACAAAGTAGTAAAATATAAGAGTATGGAATTTTTGTTACGGGTCTCCCGTAAATTATAATATTGCTTCGTGCAGAATGGAGAATTAGTATGATCAAGAAAATCGGTGTTTTAACAAGCGGAGGAGACGCTCCCGGAATGAACGCTGCTGTAAGAGCCGTTGTAAGAACTGCTCTTAGTAAAGGTATGGATGTTTATGGTGTCCGCAGAGGATATGTAGGCCTTATCAACGGCGATATCTTCCAGATGGATGAAAGAAGCGTTTCTGATATTATTCATACAGGCGGTACTGTGCTTTACACAGCAAGATGTCCTGAATTCAGAACTCAGGAAGGCGTTGCAAAGGCTAAGGCTAAGTGCGACGAACTCGGTATCGAAGGCCTCGTTGTTATCGGCGGTGACGGTTCATTCAGAGGTGCGGCTGATCTTTCAGCTATGGGCGTTCTCTGTATCGGTATCCCCGGCACTATCGACAACGATATTTCCTGCACTGATTATACTATCGGTTTTGATACAGCTATGAATACAGCTATGGAACTTGTTGACAAACTCCGTGATACTTCCCAGTCACATGACAGAATCTCTGTTGTTGAGGTAATGGGCAGAGGCGCAGGCCACATCGCTGTAAATACAGGTATCGCTTGCGGCGCTACAGATATCATCACTAAGGAAGTTCCTTATGACCTTGATTCTATTGCTAATACAATGCTGGCTAAGAAGGCTAAGGGCAAGCAGAACTTCGTTGTTATCGTTGCTGAGAGCATCGGTCACTCACAGGAGATCGCTACTGTTCTTCAGGAGAAGACAGGCATCGAAGCAAGAGCTACTATCCTCGGCCACGTTCAGAGAGGCGGTTCACCTACAGTAAGAGACAGAGTTGAAGCTACAAGAATGGGCTACTACGCTGTTGAACTTCTCGAGCAGGGCGTTGGCAACCGTGTTGTCGGTATTAAGGATAATAAGCTCGTTGACTACGATATTCAGGAAGCACTGGCTATGACAAAGAGCTATGATGAAAAGCTTCATCATATCGCTGAGCAGATCGCATACTGATATAATAATACATTTGAAGCCGCTTGTAAATCCAAGCGGCTTTTCTTTATCTGAATACAGTTTTTATGATCTTGCTGCTGCCGGGCGGTGAGTAATCCCATCTGTCGATATGGTCTGAGCCGACGAAGTATTCGATACTGTCAGGTACGCTTTTATCCCTGCCGCATGAATCAACGATTATCAGCTTCACTTTCATCTTTTCTCTGATAATGGATTTTATGTACACGCTGACTCTTTCACCAGCGGATACTCCCTCTTTCGGTTCGGCAAGGCCTGCAAGGTTAGGGGCAAGCTCCACGAAAATACCATAATCCTCGATGGAGCGGACTATTCCCGAGACAGTCTCACCGATACAGAAACGGTCTGCATTTTCCTCCCATGTACCGAGAAGTTCCTTGTGGGTCAGGAATACACGATCTCCCTCACAGCGTTTTACGGCCGCTTTTATCATCTGACCGACAGTGAAGCGGTCTGACGGATCTGATATGCGTGAGACGGAAATGGAATCTATCGGGATAAGCGACGGGATGCCGCATCCTATGTCCGTGAATGCCCCGAAATGCTCGATATGAGTTACTCTGGCAGGGATTATATCGCCTGATCCGAGCGATGATATATAATTTGCCATGCACTCATCCTGTGAAGCTTTCCTTGACAGAACAGGCATGATGCCTCCGTCTTTCTGCCTGATAATTGAAGTAACTCTGCACCTTACAATTTTGTTCACACGGGATATAAGAGCTATATCCCGTGTGGTACCGTCAGCAATACCGATCGCACCTTCCTCACGGGGGATCACGCCTTTCCCGAACGGGAACTCCACAATGATGTCGTGATCGGTACTGCACGATATAGCTTTTACTTCAATGTCAGTTCTGTTCTGAAATGCGGTCCGCAGACCGTCCTCATCGGCGATAAGTCGCTGATTTGCCTCTGTATCGTAAATACATCCCTCTGGTAAATAGTTCATATTTGGACCTCCCTTTGATCTTGTATTCAATAGTATGCAGAGGCAGGAGATGTTATACCTACACAGCCGAGCGGATATTTTCAGCACCCAATGCATGAAGCATTGAGACTACGTTTTCAACTGCTCCGCTTCCGCAGATTATACAGGCTGAGTACTTTTCGCCAGCGTGTATTTCGTTATTCATGGTATACGAATCCGGGACAACGGCTGACAGGAAGTCTGCATGAGTATTGAGAGGATAAGACAGACCCGAACGGTGATGACGGCTTCCGGGAGAAGTGACAATACTGCCCGAATATACGTACCCGATATTGTTTTTGGCCTGTGTTACAGCGAACTGTGCCGCCTGACGGGAATCGAATTCTGCAATTACTCTTGATATCATAAGTTTAATCCTTTCACTTTTTGTTTGACTTCAATATGTTTTTTTATTGGTTTTTATTATTTTTACACAAATATAAAAAAATATACCGCATTTATATTGATTTACAGTGGTATTTGGGGTATAATTATTATTGCGGCAATTTATCTGTGAATAAATTGTAAATATATCTGAGGACTGGAGGATGTACCATGGATGTCAGAGTCGGTGATGTTCTTTTAATGAAAAAAAATCACCCTTGCGGCAGCAAAGAAATGTTTGTGATAAGATCAGGCATGGATTTCAAGTTAAGATGTATGGGCTGCGGCAGAGAATTTATGGTCCCCAGATCCAAGATCGAAAAAAGCATCAAAGAGATCAGACACGAAGAAAAGGGATAGCGCTGCACAGTATAATAAAATATAATTACTTTTAAGGAGATATTTATGTTTGAAAAACTTGCAGCAATGGAAATTAAATATAACGAGATAAGTGATAAACTCTCACAGCCCGATATTGTCAGCGATAATAAACTCTATACCCAGCTGATGAAAGAGTACAAGAATATGACTCCTATCATCGAGAAGTACAGGGAATACAAGTCGGCACAGGCTCAGAATGAAGAAGCTAAGGAGCTTCTTGACGGCGGCGGACTTGATAAGGACTTCAAGGGAATGGTCCAGGCTGAGCTTGAGGAATCCAAGGAAGCTATGGAGAATGTCACTCAGGAGCTGAAGATCCTGCTTCTGCCAAAGGATCCCAACGATGATAAGAACGTTATCATTGAGATCAGAGGCGGTGCAGGCGGCGAGGAAGCTTCTCTCTTTGCCAATTCCCTCTATCGTATGTATACAATGTACGCAGAGGCAAGAGGCTGGAAACAGGAAGTACTCAGCGCCAATCCCACAGAGCTGGGCGGTTTCAAGGAAATAAGCTTCTCCATCGAGGGTGAAGGCGCTTATTCCAGACTTAAATATGAAAGCGGAGTTCACAGAGTCCAGCGTGTTCCCGAAACTGAATCTCAGGGACGTATCCACACATCCACTGTTACAGTAGCTGTGCTTGTGGAGGCTGACGATGTTGAACTTGAAATAAATCCCACTGATCTGAAGATCGACTATTTTCGTGCCAGCGGCGCAGGCGGACAGCATATCAATAAGACTGAATCCGCAGTCCGTATCACTTATCTGCCTACCAATGTGGTGGTTGAGTGTCAGGATGAACGAAGCCAGCACAAGAATAAAGATAAAGCTATGAAGATCCTGCGCTCCCGTATCTACGAGGCTATGCAGCAGGAACAGAATGACAAGATCGCTTCCGAGAGAAGGTCACAGGTAGGTACAGGTGACCGCTCAGAGCGTATAAGAACATACAACTATCCGCAGGGACGTCTCACAGACCACAGGATCGGTCTTACCATCTACAGGCTGGAGGACATCCTCAACGGAAATCTGGACGAAGTATTTGATTCGCTGGCAACTGCCGATCAGGCTGCAAAGCTGGCAAGTCAGGAAGAGTAAGGTTATGGACACTGTATTACTAAGTGATAGTGAGGCCAATCTTTTAAAGGCGGCAAAGCTTATTAAAGACGGAAATATCGTTGGTATACCAACAGAGACTGTTTACGGTCTTGGTGCGGACGCTTCCAATGAGGCTGCTGTAAGGAACATCTTTGCAGCCAAGGGAAGACCTGCCGACAATCCGCTGATAGTTCATCTTGCTGATTTTTCTCATGCGGTGAAGTATACATCATCCATACCTCAGCTTGCCTACAGGCTTGCTGAGCGCTTCTGCCCGGGGCCGCTTACAATGGTGCTCCCCAAGAACGACTCAATTCCTATGGTAACATCAGGCGGACTTGATACAGTCGGCATTCGGGTGCCTTCTCATCCAGTGATGCACAGGATCATTGAACTCAGCGGTTGTCCCATTGCCGCACCTTCGGCTAATACTTCAGGCTACCCAAGTCCTACTTCAGCAGCCCACGTTATGAATGATATGAACGGAAAGGTCGCTGCCGTTGTGGATGGAGGAGAGTCAGAATTCGGCGTAGAGTCAACAGTTATAGCCATCGAAGGAGAGAGCACTGTCCGTATTCTCCGCCCGGGATGCATTACAAGAGAAATGCTGCTGGAGCTCTGCGATGAGGTCATTATCGACCACGCTATACTCAACGAGCTTGCGGCAGGTGAAAAAGCTGCTTCTCCCGGTATGAAGTACAAGCATTATTCTCCCAAGGCCGACATAGTAATGGTAGAGGGTGACCTTGACAGCTTTATTGATTATGTTTCAAAGCATGATCCGGAAAATACATTTTCACTTATTTATGACGAAGACGGGGAGAAATTCCCTTATAGATACATGACATACGGCGGCACAAGTCTCCAGCAGGCTCACCTGATTTTTGCAAAGCTGCGTGAACTGGACGAGATAGGTGCGGAAAAGGTTTTTGTACGTGCTCCATCTAAGGACGGAGTGGGTCTTGCAGTATATAACCGCCTTATAAGAGCGGCAGGATTCGAGGTGATAAGGATATGAATACTCTCAGCGAAGTCATGATAGTCGGACTTACGGGTCAGACAGGTGCAGGGAAGAGCACAGTTTCAAAGGTGTTCTCTGCTAATGGCTTCTCAGTCATCAACGCTGACATGGTAGCAAGGAAAGTTGTTGAGAAAGGCTCGATGTGCCTTGATGAGATCGCTGATTTCTTCGGCAGCAGTATTATTTCCGAAGACGGTTCTCTCAACCGCAAGGCTCTTGCCGAAATCGTTTTCTCCGACAAAGCCAAGCTTGAAACTCTCGATACCATTATATATCCTTATATCACAGGCGAGATACTGCGCCAGATAAGAGCTTTCGCAAGCAGCGGAGAAAAGCTCATACTCCTTGATGCTCCCACTCTTTTCGAGAGCCGTGCAGACGATTTCTGTGAGATAATCATATCCGTGCTTGCAGATCCTGATATAAGAGAAAAGCGCATTATTTCCCGTGACGGTCTTACTCAGGACGAGGCAAGAAAGCGTATGAATTCCCAGTATGATGAGGAATTCTTCATATCTCACTCGGATTATATCATCCACAATAACGGCGAGATCGATGCTGTTAACGAGATATCGAAAGAGGTATCCGACAGAATAAAGGACTTGTTTTTCTCAAAACAGTCTCCTGCGGTCACAGTATGACTGCACAGCAAATTACCCAAAGGAGAGTTGATGAATTATGTCAGAAAAGAAAAAAACAGCAGAGAAGCTTGAAGAAAAGCTCTTTATGAAGCGAAAGAACGCAGCTGAAGAGCTTACTGCCAAGCAGATAAAGGAATGCGATGACTTCTGCGAAGGCTACAAGGACTTCATGAATCGTTCCAAGATCGAGAGAGAAGCTGTTATCTACAGCGTTGAGCTCCTCAAGAAAAAGGGATTCAAGGAATACAAGGCAGGCATGAAGCTCAAGGCAGGCGATAAGATCTATAAGAATAACAGAGGCAAATCCGTGCTTATTGCTATTATCGGTTCTGCTCCCATTGAAGAAGGCGTAAGGCTTTGCGCTGCCCATATCGATTCTCCAAGACTTGACCTGAAGCAGAATCCTCTTTATGAGGACACTGATATGGCTCTTTTCAAGACCCATTACTACGGCGGTATCAAGAAGTATCAGTGGACTACTATCCCGCTTTCACTTCACGGAGTTATAATCAAGGCTGACGGAACTTCAGTTACTGTAAACATAGGCGAAGATGAGAATGATCCTGTTTTCTGCGTGACTGATCTTCTTCCTCATCTCGCTGCGAGTCAGATGACTAAGCCTTTGGCTAAGGGCATCACAGGCGAGCAGCTGAACATCGTTATAGGTTCACGTCCTTTCAAGGATGACAAGGCAAGCGGTTCGGTAAAGCTCAATATAATGAATATCCTCAACGAGAAATACGGTATCACTGAAGCTGATTTCATCTCAGCTGAGCTTGAGGCTGTTCCTGCATTCAAGGCTAAGGATATCGGATTCGACAGAAGCATGGTCGGCGCATACGGTCATGATGACAAGGTTTGCGCTTATACTGCTCTTATGGCTACTGCCGAGTGTGAGGATCCGGTTCATACTGTTGTTACAGTCCTCACTGATAAGGAGGAGACAGGCAGCGACGGTAATACAGGTCTTCACTCCTCATATCTGGAATACTTCATACATGATCTTGCAGAGGCTCTCGGTTCAAACGGGAGAACAGTTCTCTCAGCTTCAGAGTGCCTTTCAGCTGACGTAAACGCTGCATATGATCCTACATTCCCTGAGGTAAACGAGAAGAACAATGCCGCTTACATCAACAGAGGCGTTGTTGTTACGAAGTACACAGGAGCAAGAGGCAAGAGCGGCACATCAGATGCTTCTGCTGAATTCACTGGCAGGATCCGCAGACTGATGGATGCTAACGAAGTTATATGGCAGACAGGTGAGCTTGGCAAGGTAGATGAAGGCGGCGGCGGTACAGTTGCTGCATATATCGCTAACCTTAACGTTGACACCATTGATCTTGGTGTACCTGTGCTCTCAATGCACGCTCCATATGAGATAGTTTCAAAGATCGATACATTCATGGCATACAAGGCATTCAAGGTATTTATATGTGACTAAAAAAGAAGCGGCTGACATTTCGTCGGCCGCTTTTTATTACTCTAAGTAAACTTGATATATATTTTCAATACAAAGCTTAAAAATATATATTTGAAATATATGCAAAAGGATGATATAATAGAAACATAGAAAGAAACCATTTCTATTAACAAGCCAATTCCTATTCCATCCCCTTTAAAAAGAATGAGAGACCTTTCCCCAAAGGTTTGCTCATTCTTTTTTTATTTTATTATCTCGTTCTTGATCTTATCGCCGAATGTTATGAGTGTGTTGACACAATCCATAACCAGCGGATTAGATTCACTTGAACGTCTGTATACGATGATATCTTTGTTTACCTGCTGAGCGTAGGAACATTTATTGATGACGATTCCTGCTGTCTCCATGATAGGATTTTTTATAGGGGGCACCCACATGAAAGCATCTCTTACAGTTGCCATAATACTTACCTGAGAACCTCTGTCCAGTACGTTTATTCTCTTGTTGGATGAAATATCCTCATAGTTAGCGTTAACAGAAGCACGGCGAAGCATATCGGGCTCATTGATACCATTGTATATCTCAGGATATCTTTTCAGTTCTTCAAAAGGAATATCGTCGAATCTTGCCAGCGGATGTGACCTGTGTATTGCAACGGCAAATCTGTATTCCAGAAGTACCTTGCTGATAAGATTCTTTGAATCGATAAGCTTTTCTGTCATCTCATAGTAATTCTCAGGTATACGCAGAACACCGACATCGTACTTGCCGATGCAGGTCTCGTTCATAACTCTGTTAGTGTCGCTTTCAGTCAGGTTTATCTCCATTTTTTCGGATTCGCCCTCATGCTTGGAGATAAATTCTCCGATAGCGGCAGTAATGAAAGAAGAACGGGAAATACCGATATTCATTGAAATTTCTGAAGAATTACGGTTAAGGTAGTCACGTTCAAGGCTGTGTATATCATTCACGATGGAAGTAGCTCTGCCGAGAAATTCTTCACCTTCTGGGGTAAGCACCATTCCGTTTGGGGTACGGTTGAAAATCTGGATGCCTAACTTGGTTTCCAGTTCTTTCAGAGCGATGCTGATATTAGGCTGTGCCTGAAAAAGCTGTTTAGCGGCACGGGTGATACTGCCTTCCTGTGCAATAGCGATAACATACTCCAGCTGCTGTATTTTCATCATTTCACCTCCTTTATATGATGCGGAAAACAGGCTATGTCCGGCTTGCAGAAACATAGCTGAGGCCTCACATCGATTTACGAATTATGGAAAGACAGAGTACACTTTAATGATAGTTACTCTATCATATTCTTATTATAACACAGTACTTCAGAAAATGCAAGTGTTTTTTAAAAAAATCTTAATTTGTTATAATATATAACCTCTGAACTTGATTTACAAAGATCTGATCCATGCTTTCATCTCGTCGATACCGAGGATACCATATGCGAAGCCTTTCTTTACAAGCTCCTCGGGCAGGTATTCGTCGTACTTTTCAAAGACAGGGACTTCTCCCTGATAGACGAGCTCCATGGGGCTGAATTCCACTTCCGCTTCTTCTTTGAGGATGCGTATGAATTCGTCAGGTGATACCTTCATGGTAAACTGTATATAATAAGGGCGGTAGGAGTCAAGCCCTCTCAGTCCAAGTCTGTCGGCACATCTCAGCTTGAGAAAACGCTCAACAGCGAAGAAAGCATAAGTGCCGAGCCATGGGAAAAGTGCCCACATATCACCTCCGAGACACACGATAGGTGAATCCGTTATACATGAATTTCGTGCACTCTGACGGGCTCTGTCAAGTCTTGCGACTGCGTTTTTCATCAGGTACGGATAGGATCTGTCCTCACGGAGCACCTGACGCATACGCAGGAGTATCTTTGTATTGATGTCACCGGGACAATCCCCGAAATAAGCAGGGACCTTGCCTTTGATCTGTTCGCAGTAAATAAGTCTGCGTTTGTGATCAACTTCCTCAACTATCCAGACATGGCCTGCAATGGCTATCTTTTCACCGACAGGCGGCGGCATTACGATAGTGCCGAGCTCCTGTGAGCCCCATCTGACGGTGTACTCCTCGTTTTCCTGGAATACCGCATAGAATTTGAAGCTGTTCACCATTCGCTCTCCTGCAAGTCCGACTATAAGTCCGCCATCTTCGGTCTGCTGAATATGTTCAGTTTCGATGAGGTGGCGCAGAAGCACTTTGTAGTCCTCCTGTGATATCCTGTGGAAGTATTTCAGTGACAGCACCTGTGAAGCAAGCTGACGGGGAGTGAGTTCGCCGTTTGAAGCAAGAGTGCTCATTGTCTGATGATAGAGAAGCGAGAAGGGGAGCCTGTCCAGTTTGGGCGGTTCGACCCAGCGTTCTTCAAGGTAGACCTGTATGAGCGCAATGCCCTGTAAAAGTTTCCACGGAACAGTTTCGGGAAGCATCGATCTTGGTTCGGGCAGTTCTTCACGGATAACGAACCACATCTCAGGCGGCAGCTCACGGCGTCCCGTTCTTCCCATACGCTGAAGGAAAGACGAAACAGTAAACGGAGCGTCGATCTGAAAGGCACGTTCAAGCCTTCCGATGTCGATACCGAGTTCAAGAGTAGCTGTGGTACAGGTGGTCATGTAGATGTCTTCATCTTTCATGGCGGCCTCAGCAGTCTCACGGTATGCGGCGGAGAGGTTGCCATGATGTATCAGAAAGCGGTCAGGTTCATTTCTGGCTTCGCAGTAGGACCTGAGCGTAGTGGTCACGGCTTCGCATTCCTCACGGGAATTAACGAAGATAAGGCATTTTTTACCCTTTGTATGTTCAAATATATAACCCATGCCCTGATCGGCGTATTCAGGAGCGGTGTCTGTTTTATCGTCGATGGCGTGGGCGGAATCATCATTATTTTCATCGCTGTCTGCTTTATCCTGGGCGATATAGAAGTGCTCCATGGAAAGCCTCCACTTTACGCCTTTCTGCTGGATCTTAGGAATGACTGTGCCACGGCCCGTGCCTGAGGCAAGAAATTCTCCTGTAGCTTCAAGGTCGCCGATGGTGGCAGAAAGTCCTATTCTGCGAGGATTTACACCAGCCAGACGGGAAAGGCGCTCAATGAGACAAAGAGTCTGACCACCACGGTCGCCACGCATAAGGGAATGAACTTCATCTATAACGATGAACCGCAGGTCGCCGAAAAGCTTCTGTATAGCGGAATGTTTCCTCATCAGCATAGCTTCAAGGGATTCGGGAGTTATCTGCAATATGCCCGAGGGATGCTTCATCATTTTGCTTTTGTGGGACTGTGAAACATCACCGTGCCAGTGCCAGACAGGGATATCCGCTTCCTCACAAAGCTCGTTGAGACGCATGAACTGGTCATTTATGAGCGCTTTAAGCGGACCGATGTAAATGGCTCCTACAGACTTCGGCATATCCTCGGAAAACAAAGTGAGAATAGGGAAGAATGCTGCTTCGGTCTTGCCTGATGCAGTTGAAGCGGAGAGAAGCACGTTCTCATCTGTATTGAAAATAGCTTCACCTGCGGCGGCCTGAATTGCTCTGAGTGATTCCCAGTTATTGCGGTAGATGAAATCCTGAACAAAAGGAGCATATCTGTCAAAAACGTCCATCTTTCACCTCTTAAAGCTCAAACTCAGCAAATTCTTCGTCAACGTCGGATTCGTCAACTGAAGAAGCATGGGACATCTCATCGGATGCGATGAATTCGCTTATATTTATCTGAGGATTCTGATAAACGATGTCAAGCAGTTCAATGAAGTCACGGATGACCTCACGGGGCGTAATATGGCTGTCAGAGCCTATACGTCCGAATTCAAGCTGAATGAATTTTATCATATCCTCCTGAGTGATGACCTGTTCATAGCCGAAAAGCTGAGCGTGGATATCCGCAAGTTTTTCAGTAAGGACAAGCATTTCCTCGTAGGTAAGGGGAGTCAGCCTTATTACGGGAGCCAGCATATCACGTACTCCCTCACGGCCAAAACGTCCTTCCGCAAGCCGTGAGCGGAGAGCCTCATAGCTGTAGACTCCACGGCGTGTATCCTCGATGCACTGAGGAGTGCCGCCCATGATGATCCCCAGATACTTAGCTTTTCCCTGGAGAGTGTCATTATACATGGTAAGTATTTTCTCGTAGTTATACTGACGTGTAATACTGTTGGGCACTTTATATATATTCACAAGCTCATCGATAAGGATTATCAGTCCGTTGTATCCTGCTTTTTTGAGGAATACAGCGAAAAGCTTGATGTATTCGTACCAGTCGTCGTCGGAAATGAGAATGTTGATACCCAGTTCCTGTTTTGCTTCTGTCTTGGTAGAGTATTCACCTCTGAACCACTTTACAGCTTTAGCCTTCATCTCCTCGTCATTGTTGATGTAGGAGTGGTAATAAAGCGTAAGCAGTCTTGCAAAGTCAAAGCCGTGAACAAGCTCATTCAGAGCGCCGATAACGTCGTAAATCTTCTTCTCTACGGCTTTTTCAAATTCGGGAGTGTCGGGAGAAAGTCCGCTTTCTGAGGCGGTCTCGGTCTGGACACTGCTTATCCATCTGTCGAGGATAAGTGTAAGAGCTCCGCCGTCAGGGCGTGTCTTTGTGGACATATTCCTGATGAGCTCCTTGTATGTGGCAAGTCCCTGTCCCTTTGAGCCCTGAAGTCTGCGCTCAGGGGAAAGGTCGGCATCTGCCACAACGAAATTGCGGTCCATAACATGGCTTCTGATTGTCTGGAGGAGAAAGCTTTTACCGCTTCCGTATCTGCCGACGATGAATCGGAAAGAAGCTCCGCCGTCCTGTATGATATCCACATCATGGAGGAGCGCATCTATTTCAGTCTCACGGCCTACGGTAATGTAGGGGAGACCTATTCTCGGCACAACGCCGCCCTTCAGGGAGTTTATCACCGCCGAAGCGATACGTTTTGGTATCTTCATTATTATCTCCTTTATATGTTGACGATACTTTTCAGCTCTTCAAGATAATCCTCGATTATTTCGGGAGTATCTCCGTCAAAGAGCAGAACGGTATCTCCGAATGTGTCAAAGAGTTTTTCATTAACAGAATCCGCAATAACAGATGTCATAGAGCCGTGCTTTCTTGCGGCGGCATCGTAGTCACCGCCGTTTATGAGTGCGGACAGGAATTCGGTTTCGGCTTCGTTTAGGGGGGAATCGCTGTTTACAGGTGTCACGGGAGGAGCTTCAATGATATCCTCTTCCACATCCGGCTCTTCCTCAACTATCAGCTTATCCCTTGTAATATCAGCGGCTTTGCGTATCCCCGAAAGCTTTGAGATATCGATTTCTATTCTGCGTGATTCTTCTATTTTCTTTTGTTTTATATATTCAGCTATGACTGAGCGGATTATGCTTTTTTCCTGTTTGGAAACTTCTGTATTGCTCAGTCTGAACTGATAGCCTGTTTCGTCACGGATAACGCTGTCAACAGCTTTTACGAAATCACCCAGCTTAGCGCTTCGGTGCCGGCAGCCTGTGAGATGACGTGAGAACCATTTGCCGTTCCTTAATCTGTAGGAGTGGATCTCGTTGACGATATATTCTGTTTCCCTGACAGGAGAAGGATCATAAAAGACAGCTGTATCAAATATGCGGTATGCGGTCTCGGCCATATTTCCGAAAAGTCGGGAACAGAAGCTGTTTTTGCGGTTGTCACGGAAAAACTCCGATACCTTTATAAAACTGTTGCAGAGCACATATCTGAATATGTCAGGATTTTCCTGAACGTATCGTGACTGCTCCGGACGGTATGACGACATATCGCAAACAGCGTCATATATATCTTCCGCAGATCTATCCTCCCAGTGCATGAGAGTGATGATATTGTTCTCGTTCGGGCTGTCACCGATATCAGACAGCAATTCTGACGGAAGATTGTGGTAAATGGCGTAATCCGAAAGCCACTTCTCACGGTAATTCATCAGCGTTTCATCGTGCTTCCCGTAAGCCTTGCAGAATTCGTCTATCCTATGAAAAGCAGTCAGGCCTTGTTCGGTACCTATACCGTTCAGCAGTTCATAGACGTACATGAACGGATAGGGGGACGGTGCTTTCTGTATACCTCCGTTTCTCACGGCTTTGCGCCATGTGAAATAACCTCTTAGCTGTTCGGTCGTGAAATCACGGTATGTAGGGTAGACCTTTACAAAGTCCTCGCTGTATGCAAGATCGTCATCGTAGTCAGCCATGAATTGCCCCTGAGTGAAAAAAAGCCAGGCAGATGTTTTCCAGTAGGCTTCGGGAGTCATGGCCATAGCTTTCATGTCCCTGATCTTCTGAGGAGTTTCGGGGCGCTTCAGTTGTGAAGCTTTGCGGAGAATAGGAACATCAGTGAATACTTTGTCACGGAAAGCCTTGCTTCCAAGCAGTTTTTCATCTGAAAGTATCTGTTTAAGCAGATCGTCAACTACAGACATTGCTACTCCTCCCACAAATCTATTACATTATATTATACCATATTAATTAAACGATGTAAAGAGTTTTGCGAGAAAAAATCTCTTTATTTTAGCTAAACAAAAGCGGCTTCCTCCGGGGGATGATTAACAACAGCAAATAGCCTTGTTTATACAAGGTTATTTTGTATTTATTGACTGATATATAATTAAAAAATAAAAAAATATATTTCTGCTTCGAGATTTGGCAGGTAAATGTTGTATAATAAGTAAAGAAAGAGTTGAACTTAATCTTAATGAAAAGGAGAATATATGGAAAACGGTGCAAGTAGCTACCTCCGTTTCCTGAATGGTGATAAGAGTGGTTTCACAGATATAGTAAGAGAATACAAGGACGGGTTGACGTTATTCATCAATACGTTCATCAGAGATATCCATTTATCCGAAGATGCGGCAAATGAAGTCTTTCTGAGGCTGTATGTGAAAAGGCCAAAGTATAAAAGTCAGTTTTCATTCAAAACATGGCTTTACACGATAGGCAGGAATACAGCGATAAATTATATTAAGAAATACAGAAAAACTGTCTTCACCGACATTGAGGACTGCTGTTATATCGCAGACGAAAAGGACATCGAATCAGACTATATAAAAGGTGAGCAGAACCTTCTTATACATCAGTCACTCAAGGCTTTAAAGGCTGAATACGCTCAGATCTTATATCTTACCTACTTTGAGGAGTTGCCCAATGCAGAAGCTGCAAAAATTATGGGAAAGACCTCAAAGCAGATATCAGATCTTACATACTGTGCGAAAAAAGCCCTGAAAGCCGAGTTGGAAAGGAGGAGAGAAAATGGACAAGTATGAGAAATGTGCTGAAAGCCTTATGAAGCTGGGTGACAGCATTATAGCAGAAAAAAGAAGAAAAGCTTCCATTATAAAAAGGACTGCCTTCTCGGTATCGGGACTGTGTGCGGCGATCATTGTTGGTGTAGGCATATGGCATAATTCATCGATAAAAACACCGCCCGACATGGATCATCTCTCTGAAAACAATATCATTACTTCAACAGAGGTTTCATCTGCAATTACAACCCCGGCAATAGTGACGGAATCTTCTGCTGTTAAGGCAGTTAACAAGACAACATCCAAAACTAAAGTAACGGATACTTCTGAAACCATGACAGCCAATGTAACAACACAAGCACTAAGCGTATCTGCTGTATCTGAAAGTACAGAAACAAAGCAGTCTGCACATTCAAATAAAACAAAGACGGACATCACAGAATTAACTGAAAATATCAATACAAGCATAAATACAGAAGCGATATCGACGAATGTTCCGGAAACCACATTTACTTCTGCCACTTCAAATACACAAGCTCATCCAAATACAAATGTTACAACAACTACAACACCATTTAAGGCATATCGTTTTATATCATCCGGAAACAAGTACAGAACTCTTTATCACACTGCTGTAATTGAAGAACTGTTATCTGATGAACCAATAGATAATGTACAATTATTAGATTATGTCGGTGTCGGCAAAGAATTACCGATCGATAAAATGGCTTTATATAGCATTAAAGGTTATTCACATGATATTTTAACTGCTTTAAAATCTCCGGAAGATGAGGGTTATTATGTTAGTTTGAATACGAACTATAAACCGGAAAGTCTCGGCGAATTAATGGAAGATATTGATCTCGAAGGGAAATGGAAAATAATAAATTCAGAGTACGTTGGTCATAATTCATCTGACAAAGAATGCAGTTTTACCGATGAAGAACTAATAAAGTTTATTTCAGATCTTAAATTATGCAAAAGAGATGATGATGGTAATAATTGGAATGTATTTTTGAAAATCAGTTTTGAAAATCCGGAATTAGGCGGATATGTAACAGATATGTTCATTACAAAAGATGGATATGTTAAATTTTATGATATCGTTTTCTTTGCCGGTACCGATATTATAACCCCGTTTTTAAATTTAAAGGAGGGTCGATTATGAAAAAAACAATGTCGTTCATTATGTCATTTTCACTTATCTGCGGAGCGAATATTGCAAATGCTTCAGCTGCGGATTTTATCAATCCTGTTTATGAAGATAGTGAATCGTATCAAAAGCAAATATCAGAATGGAATACAAAAGCGACTCATGCTCCGGAGTTAACCAAGGATTTTTCTGATCTCTGCAACGGTGATATTATTGATATGTGGGTAAACGACAATATCAATGACGGTATAATCTATGTCATTTATCAGCGGCCTGATCTTTATTCTGTATCAATTGCCAAAGATACCACTGATTCTTCTGAAGAAATAGAAAAATACTTATCAGCTCAGCTTGGAAGCAATACTGAATTAACAGTCACTAATGAGCCAAATGATGAATTTATCATTATTGATATTGAATTCAATGGAAAAGATCATGAGCTTAACTATCTGTTATGTGATAAAGCATTATCTATTGTGAGCCGAAAATATAACGTAGTTTCTTCTACTGCTTTTATCAATAGAAGATTTTTTGGTGAATATCATATTTCATGGGATGCTTGTACTGTTAATGAAAACAACTTCTCTGACTTTAATGAAAAGCAGATTTCTGATTTGAATAAGGCATTCACCGATAATAATATTAAAGCACAATATGATCCTGATTCTGAAAAAATAGTGTTCTCATCTGATATTACTGCAAAAGAGCATCTTGAATATGCTTCCTTCATAAAAGATAATTATGATCAGAAAGTATCAATGCAAGGATTAGTTAGTGCTCAAAATGAGTATTCCCAGAATTTAGAATTAAAAACTGATGATTTAAAATATTTATCAAGTGATGCAAACTGTGACGGAAATGTTGATATGTCAGACGCTGTACTTATTATGCAGTCAATTGCGAATCCTTCAAAGTACAAGCTCACCGCTCAGGGAAACGTAAACGCTGACACAGACGGTGACGGCATCACAAGCGGAGATGCTCTTGCAATTCAGAAGAAGCTGCTTAAACTTGACTGACTAATTTTGGGACGTCGAGGACGCCGTCCCCGACAGCCCATTTTTTTACGATAATATATGACTTTTTTGACAAGCTGAGCCCCCGATAACCTCGGTACTCTTACAGAAGTTTTTACACGAGTCTATTGAGGGAAACCCTTTTGAAAAAGGGTTCCTCTGACTGAGGCGGTCCCCTCTGTCAGCTGCGCTGACATCTCCCCACACTGTGGGGAGCGCTGCCCTCAAACTCCCTTCCTAAAACTTTCAGTATTAATTTTGCCCCATAGAGGGCGCTCCCGGTGAAACTACTGGTTTTCACATCTTACGTTGAGCGCCCTCTATGGGGCAAAATTCTATTAAAA
>Ga0129307_1000733_pt1 | contig 46058 bp, 21 predicted proteins | sample P1105metagenome_FD_94437 | JGI IMG/M metagenome (GOLD analysis project Ga0129307, IMG submission 94437) | Capybara group fecal microbial communities from Wisconsin, USA - P1105 metagenome | ecosystem: Host-associated > Mammals > Digestive system > Large intestine > Fecal | place: USA: Wisconsin...
GGATTTGTGACTTTGAATTGTCTCACCGCATGGAAAATTACATCGATGAATGGGCTATTTATAGCAAGGAAATGTTGAATAGTGGAACCGTCGAGACGATTTTCCCTAAAAATAAGTATATTATTGTAAGTCTGCCAAAGTTCAATAAAACCGCAGACGAGGTAAAAGACCCTGTTGACGTTTGGCTTTACGTGCTCAAGCATGCGCATGAGGGCGATCCACTCCCGGACTTTGGGAATGGAATCGTCAACGAAGCTTTGAAACGCATCAAAATCGAGAACTTGGACAAAAACACCTTGACCGAACTGGAGCGAGAAATGATTGCAAAAGAAGAGATTGAATGCCGTTTGGCCGGTGCCAAAATTGAAACTCGCTATGAAATGGTTGATGCGATGCTTGCCAACGATATTCCTATCGAGAAAATCGCGGTCATTTCTGGCATCCCGCAGGAAGAAATCCAGAAGCGTAGTGTGCAACGCTGATGTCCTGAATGTTTTTTGGCAGACTGCTTTTTTGCTCGGTTCTGCCAAGCTTCTACTTTAGCCCTGCTCCGTTCACTTTACTGATTTTTCCGTCGAAATAGACGAAGTCTCCGTCTTTGTTTTTCCATACGGCGCGGAAAACGGTGGGGCGTTTGATGCCATCGGAATAGGTTTTGTAGTTTTCGCATTGCGCTTCCCACGGGGTGTATTCAATTGTTCCGTCGGGTGAAATTTGACCGCGGTCATTTGTTGTAAACGAGGTCATTTCGTAAGCGTCATTGAAATGGAAAATTCCAGATGCGGTTACGCTTTTGTTTGTGATTGTCGCTTCGACGGTGTGGTCGTCAACTTGCTTGAACGTGATGAAATCTTTCAGGAGAGCTTCTGGCAAAAAGAATGCTTCGGCAAGATAAGTGATGAGGCAAGCCTTGTCCATTTCTGGGCCGGTTTGGTCAAATAACGTGAAGAGTTTCGCGAGGACTCCCTTCATGCCGCCTTTGCCGTTCATGTAGTAATCGTAGCCTTGGAACGGGATTCCGAACATCTTGCTGTCGATGAAAGCGAGTCTGTCTGGCGAATCGGCAAAGTCCACATGCGTGTAATCGATTTTGAGTCGCGGCTTGTTTACGCCCATGCCAAAATCGACATCTTTGTATTCCATGGTTAAGTGCGTGCGTCTTTCGCTGCCGATGTAACCGTTTGTTTCCAAATATTTTTGAATGAGGGGTGGGAGGCTTGCGATGGCTGCGGAGTCTAGCGTTCCGGAGATTGTCGCGGAATTGTCGGCGTTTGCGTTTTTGAGAGTCGCGGCGTTTTGCAACCTAGCCTCGACATCGTTGTTGAACTGCGTCTTGACGGGTGAATAGGGAATATTGAACCAAATTGCTAAAAGCAAAATGATGGCAATGATGATAATCAAAATGGTCATGAACTTTTTCTTCATTTTTTGAATGTTTGAAATTAATTGGAACAGCCTTTTGTCGGGTCTATTTTTGAATCTTTTGCAAGACTCTTGATTTTTTTTGCTAAACGTTGGGCGTTGGGATGATATTCATCAAGGTCCGGAAGGTACAATTTTATTGTTGTTGCGTTTCTATTGTCAGCTAGTTCAATAGATGCCGATGGATGAAGGCACGCATCTGCAAAAGGGCTATATTCAATCTCTTGTTTATAGTAGGTGATTTCTTCAATGATGTCTTGGATCAAGTCTGGGGGTAAATCATTGCGATAACATGAATCTATTTCCGGATTGCTGTTGCCAATATATTTGCTTTCGATTGTTTTTAAGATAATAGAATCTTTATATACAGATATATTCGCTGTGAACTCTCTTACTCCGTTTTGTATTGATGCAAATACATTGATGTCACTGTTTTTGTCGGCCTCAGGGTGGTCTGTATAAAATTCGTTTATGGATAGTTCTTCTCGTTCCGTTTGAAAAACGAATCCAAAAGCTCTATTGTATAGAAATTCAAATCCTGAAAGGATTAAGAAAAATGTAGCAAAAGAAATGATGAGATAACGGGCTCTTTGCTTTTTTGTTTTTTTCCATGTAGTAAAGTAAAACGTAGATAAAGGAAGAAACGCAACGGTAAGTCCGCAAGCGTAGCAAGCTAAAATATATGTTTGCTGTGTGGAATACAACTCGTCGGTCGCAAATGTAATGAAAAACGAAAGAATGACGGCAATGAAAATGGCTAGCAGAATCGATACGATTCTCCCTGTAATGAGAAATGCCCTGTGATGCTTGGTAGAAATGTTCGCGAAAACGCCTAATAAAAATGGAATTATCGAAAAAATGATAATAAGTACAATCTTTAAAATAATCATGAATAATGTTTCTGTCGGTTCCATAATTTCAATCCTTCTTAATCTTTCTGCGCGACTTGAACCATGCAATGGCATCTATAATTAAAAGTACTACGACAATCGGCTCTCCAATCAGCAAAGCCAATTCGCCTAAGATTCCGGCGAATTCTCCTTCGGCGGTATTGAAGTCATAGATGGCAAAGCCTAATATCAAAAGGCCGATAAGGATATCTGCGATGGCAAATAGCAAATAGGGAGAAGCTTTCTTTGCAAATTTTTTAAGAATCTTTGCTATGATAAACGAAGATAACGTAATTATTATGATTGCAGCCATTAAAGTTGAATTCATAAGATCCCCGTTTAGAATAAATCCAACGTGCTGTCTAGATAAATTTCTTCGCGAACTTTAAGCTGGTGCTCTTGCTTAGTCATATAGTAAAGTAGAAATTCTAGAATGAGGGCACTGCCGAGGCTGCGGCCTTCGATTTTGAAATGTCGGAATCCTGCAGTAGCGTAGATGTTTTGAATGTCCTCGATTCCTATAAAGCCGGGATTCTTCATCGCGTCGGAAAAGCGGTAGCCCCTTTGGGCTGTGGGCGAGACGCAAATGTGGTCTTCGCAGTTTTCGCCGAGGCTTTTCCTGCTCACGTTCTCGTAGCATTTTTTGCGGTCGGGGCATCCGAACCAGCAGCATTCATTGCACAAAAATTCGACCTTTTGTTTTTGCTCGTTTGTGAGTGCGTTCAAGTTGTCGAATTGTTTGTTCAGTCTGAAATCAGGAACGACGTAGCGGAATTCTTCGCGGTCCAGCTCCGCTTTGAACTGCTCGAAGTTTGTGATGACTTTTGTTGTCGAGGAGACAAAGTAATAATTGGGGTACTTGGTTTTGATGTAATTCAGTAACAGGTCGGAATGAATGATGATGCCATTTTGAACCGCGCACGTTTCTTTTGCATCGGGATTCTCGCGACTCTTGTCGGCATTGGAATCTGCGCCGCTTTCAAATAATTTGCACAACTTGTTGCATCGGGTGTCGGCAAGGTGTTCTTCACGAATCAATGAATTGCTGAACGTGAGCCTTGCGGAAATTCCATATTCCATCATGAGTTCAGCGACTTTCCGCGGTTCTGCGTCTCCGAAGCCAACGCGGCCCCCGCCCCAGATACAGTCACTCGGTGCTCCGTAAACAGAACCGATTTCGCACCAATCGTAAAAATATTCCCGGTGCTCGCGAAATAGCGGCAAAAACGCCTTGTACAGATCGTAAAATTCAAAAAGTCCGGGAAGGTGATAGTAGATTTTCATTTTGCTTCTTGATGAATATACCTTATTTGGGATGAACTTGCAAGTCTAGAAAGAAATGTGGAAAGGTTGGATTAAATTCTAAATTTTTACTTATATTTAGAACAGTCTAATTTTATAGGAGATTTTATGCGTACCTCAATTTCAATCTTTTTTCTTTCTCTAATGATGCTTTTGGGCTCGGCTGTTGCTCAAAATAGTTCTTTTGATAGCTATGCGTCTGATGATAACGTATCGACTGCAAGTGAAACTGCACAACTTAGCAAATCACAAAAGGGAAAAATTGCGCATGTCGAAAAGAAGTGGTTTATCGGTGATACGGAGGTGCCTCCCGAAGCGGTCGTCGCTGCGTTGAATTCTAATCCTGAAGCTGCGGACGAATATGGTACTGGAAGAATATTCTATTATCCGGGCTTGATTTTGGGTGGCGTCGGCGGTTTTGCTGTGGGTTATGGTGTTGTGGCATGGATTAGAGGTGAAGATTATGGCATGCCACTTACATTAGGCGGTGTTGGTGTTGTCGGAATTGCTCTTTTGCTGGGATATATTTCCGGTAATTACACGGATTCGGCGATTGAAATTTATAACAAGAGTTTGAGTGCCGAGTCTGCTTTCAAGATTGAGCTTGTGCCTACTGTGCAGGGCGGTGTTGCGCTTGCTTTCGCTTTCTAGAATTTATTTGTAAAATAAAAGGGCAATTCGCTTTTGTGCGGATTGCCTTTTTTATTGCTGAAATTGACTCAGACGAATTTTATTTCTGCTTTAGAATCGCGCGGAGTTCGTCCGCTGCTTTTTGCAAGTCGTCATTGATAATCGTGTATTCGTACTTGCCCTTGGTCTTTGCAAATTCGATTTCCTTCTTGGCGTTTGCGAGACGGAGCTGGATAACTTCTTCGCTGTCGGTGCCGCGGCCGCGGAGACGGCGTTCCAGTTCTTCATCACTCGGAGGCATAATGAAAATGCCTGTTGCGTCAGGATAGACCTTGTCGAAGTTGATTTTCCCGAAAACATCGATGTCGAACAGCACACGGTTTCCTTCGGCGAGGGTCTTCTCGACAAAGCTCTTGGGTGTTCCGTAGTAGTTGCCGTGAACCAGGTTGTATTCGACCAGAGCGTCGTCCTTGATCATCTGCTCGAATTCTTCCTTGGTCTTGAAGAAGTAATGAACTCCGTCGATTTCGCCTTCGCGCGGCTTGCGTGTTGTTGCGGAGATAGAATACTTGATGTCCGGGAAGTCCTTGATAACAAGGTCTTTGAGGGTGGTCTTGCCCGCGCCACTGGCGGCACTCATAACGAAAAGCTTGTTTTTCATTTTTTAGTCAAAGGTCAATAGTTTTTCGAAAACTTAAAAAAATCAAAGCACGGAGATTCCCGATTAAATCGGGAATGACAATCCTAAATGCCTTAATTCTGAATTGTTCAGATTATTTCTTGTCTTCGATGTACAGCGGGCGCTGCTTGACTTCGTCGTAGATACGGCCGATGTATTCGCCGAGAATGCCGATGGTCAAAAGCTGCACGCCGGCGAAGAACACGATGGCGGTCATGAGCGATGCCCAGCCGGGAACTGTTGTCGCGGGGGAGAGGAACTTCTCGAGAATCGACCAGACGAGCAATGCGAAACCGACGATGGTCGCGACAAGGCCCATGTAGAAACTGATTTTGAGCGGTGCCGAGCTGAATCCCGTGATGCCGTCAAAGGCAAGGCGGAGCATCTTTTTGAGCGGATACTTTGACGTGCCTGCGGTGCGTTCGGCACGGTCGTACTTGACGCCAATCTTCTTGAAACCGACCCAGCATACGAGCCCGCGCAAGAAGCGGCTGCGTTCCGGAAGGTTCTTGAGCTGGTTGACTACGCAACGGTCCATGAGCCTGAAGTCGCCGGTGTCAGGCGGTATATCGATGCTTGTGAGCTTGCCAATCAGACGGTAGAAGCAGAATGCGGTAAAGCGTTTGAAGAGTGTTTCGCCGGCACGCTTGTTGCGCTGGGCATAGACAACTTGGTAGCCTTCGCGCCATTTTTCCATCATTACCGGGATGAGGCTTGGCGGGTCTTGAAGGTCGCCGTCGATGATGACGACGGCATCGCCTTGGGCGTGGTCGAGGCCTGCGCTGAATGCCGCCTGGTGCCCGAAGTTACGGCTGAAGTTGATAATCTTGTTGTTCGGAGTTGTCGGGAGCAGTTCTTCGAGGATGTCTCTTGTGCGGTCGCTTGAACCGTCGTTCACGAAAATGAGTTCGTGTTCGATATCCTTGAGTTCTTCTTCTAGGACGCGGAACGTTTCCGCGACAATTTCTTCTTCGTTAAAAACAGGTATGATTACAGATAAAAGCATGGTTTAATTATAGTAAATTAAGTTGTAACTAAAGGCTTATGACCATTGACCAATGACTACGGTATAAGTACCGGGTTGATAATGTCCACATGGGCGCAGTTGATGCTCTCCTTGGGGATGGTCTTGATGGTCAGCTTTTGCACTCCGGTAATGTTTGCTTCGACTTTTTGCAATTCTCCGTTTTTGAAGTATGGCGTCTTGGACAAAGTCTTGCCATCGCCAAGAATTTCTACGGCAACGCCTTCGCTGCACAGGGATTCATCGTCGAGTCCAGTCGAGAATTTGATGGTCGAAAACTTTTTCCCGATGTCGAAAACAGTCATTGACGATGCGTGAATGCCGAGCCCGTTTGCATAGAGTTGTCCATTCACGTTGAACTTGTGGCCTTCGATGCTTTCGTTCTTGTGCATCTTGCCCCATTCCTGCGTGTGGCTTTCGAACGGGTAATCGACGAGAGGTGTGACTCCGTTGGCTTTTTCAAAGTAGAATTTGGAAATGTCGGCAAGCTTGCTCTTGGTCGCTCCGTCATGCACGACGTAACGAACTTGGTTGAAGCCGGGCTGGAGCTTTTCGACTTCGATTTCTTTGCTGTATGAACTGGGAAGATAGGGTGTCAAGGCAATCTTTTCTCCGTTCAAGAAAAGCATGAATACCCAGTTGGCTGCGGCATCCCCTTTTTCCTTGAGCTCGTATTTAATTCTTAGCGAGCTTGTTTTGGTCTCTGCGGAATCGGCGGGAATGATTTCCAAATCGCTTGTGGTGATGATTTTTTCCGGGTTGTAATTCTTGCGTCCGTTGAACTTGGCGATTTGGACCCAGTAGTTGTTCGTAATCAAGATGTTCTTGACTCCGGTCAAGTTCATTTCGCGTTCAAAGACGTCGCATGTTGTTGCGATGCGGTGTTCCACGGCCTTCTTGTGGTAGGTTTGGCTGTCCCAGCAGTCCAGTCCGCGGATATAATAGACTTCGCCTTTATACTTGTCGATGAGGTCGTTCATTTGCGAGTCGCTCATTTCGCGGGCGTTATCGTAATGGATGGACGACATGCCGTAACCGACAAAGTGCCATGGACGGCCGTAAATAAAGAATCGGTCCGCTTTCGGCTGTTCCTTGAGCCATCCGAGAATTTCGTGTTCTTCGATGGTCAGGTGATTGCGGTTGTACATGATGTTGTTGTTAAAATCATTTTTGTAGTGGAATGTCCAACCGGTAAAGGCTATTGCTACAATCAGCATGGCGATAATGGCGTTTTTGCCGTTCTGTTCCGTGCTTCCTGTCGGGGTCGCAAAATACTGGACCATGTGCGTGATGGGGAGTGCTGCAACAAAGGCCATCGACGGGAGCATCACGAGGCTGTAGCGCTGGTTGATCTCGATGCTGAAATCGCCAGAAACGTTTTCGAGGATGACATACGTTTGGAGATGGTACAAAAGCAGGAATGCGAGAATCTTGAGGTAATAGAAGTCTTTTTTCCTAGCGTCGTTGATGGCGCGGAAAGTCAGGTAAATGGCTCCGAGAACGAACAGATAGTTAAAGTAACTGAGGAACGGGTTCTCGAGTTCTCCGTTGCTCTTGAGAGGCTTGGTCATCACTTCCCAGTTTTTTGCGAGGTCTTCAAAGAAGTGCCCGTGCGCTTCGAATTCACCACCTTGGAAACCGAACCCCTGGAAGTAGCTTATGGTGAGGAGTGCCGGTACGGAGAAGAGCGAAAGCGTGACAAAGAAAACAGGAGCCTTTGCACTTTTCTGGTCGAGAAGTTTCGGGAGCGCAAAGAGGATGAAAGCAAAGAGGCAGAAGATTGTTTCTTGACGGGTCTGCGCAAAGAAGGCGAGAATGAGGGCGAGGAGAGCCCAGTGCTTGACGGTGTTCCTGTCGTAAGCCCATTTGAACACGAGGAGCGAAAGTGCGGAGAGGAAAATGTAAAGCGGTTCGACAGACATCGAGCGGAACTGGAACAGAATTGTCGGCTGGAGTGCCATGAGGAGCGATGCGAAAAATGCCAGGAGCGGCTGCCTTGTCCATGCGACTATGGCAAGGAACATGAGCAGGAACGAGAGCGGCAGCATCAAGAACTCTGCCGTGAAAATCCAACGGAGGTTTGTTCCGAATAGCGGCATACCAAGGTAATAGAGGAACGAAAGGCCCTTGGTCTTGAAGCTGTTGGATGTCGATCTGCATTTGAGGCTGCCGTTTTCGAATTCGCCTTGGTTGCATGTGCCGGATTCGTGATTATAGTACATGCTCTGGGCGACTGACATAAAGACGCTTTCGTCACTCTGGACGCGGTGGCGTGCCTCGATTTGTGTCCCCGCGAAGATGGAAACCGCAACGGCAAACACGAGCGTCATGATGCTTACGGATTTTTCAGGGAGAATGCCTTTGATCCATTTCCTGAAGTCCTTGTTCAGGAGGGCGAAGAGAACAATTCCTGCAATCAGCTGCACTCCGAAAAGCGGGAGGGGGAGGTTCAAGTCCAATTGCCGGATTGTTTCCCTGTGCTTCATGTTCGGAGCTAGGTAAATGAGGAACGGAATTGCGATAGAAACAACAAGGCCCACGATTGTTCCGGGGTGGGCCAAATTCTTGAGAATGTTATTAATAAAGGATTTCATGGATTAAAATATAAATAAAGCAAAATTTTCTATTCAATCTTGTTTTTTCTTTCGTGTGTCAGTTCGAAACCGAACGAGAGCTGGAGACCTAGTCTGCCTGCGGAAACGCGGAACATTGTGTCTCGATCGCTGAACGATTTCCGCACCGAGGAGTAATTGTAGCTCACTTCGAGACCGATTCTGTACGGCAAAAGAAGTCCGACGCCGACATCGGCGAAGTAGTGGAATGGACGTTCCCACCAGCTGCCGTCGGTAGTCAGAGGTTCCATAGTCCCCACCCTTGCGACCAAGAACGGAGTGACTGGCCATTCCTTATGGTAGGCCCCGAAAGAAATTTTTCCCCAAATTGGCAAAAAGGCGGGGGTTATTGTTTGGTCACCTTCTTTCTGGGCGCTCTTGTACCCGATACCGAAACCATAACGAATTGCCGAAAATTCCGCCAAAAAGAGAAATTCGGCACCTCCAATGATGACGTAATCGGAATTCCATTCCTTTTCTTCCTTGACGTCTTCGACATTCTTCTTGATGGTTACGTCAGTAGGGAATTCAAACTGAACCAAAGGACGAAATTCCAGGGCGTTTGCCGTGCTGGCGAAACAAAGGGAAAGTAATGCTGCTTTTATGAATTTCTTTGTAAATAAAAAGTTCATTATTTTGTTCTCGGTTGTAATGAGGTATAAATTAGAAAATTTTTATAAATGAGTTGCATAAACTTATTTTATTTTTGTATTTTTGTATAAAATTGCTTGGAAGAGGTATATATGCTACGATGGACAACTTTGTGTGTCGTTTTTTTTACATGTCTAGCAAATGCGGTCGTTGAACACGGAACCGTATTCCCGATAACAGAAACTGCGCAAACATACAGCGCCGAAGACAATTATTACGATTCGACATATACCAATAAAGTTCGTTTCAGCTATACACCGGCAAAATCGGGGCTGTGCACGGTATCTTCTTCGTATAAAGACTATTCGTTCTATAGATACCTCTACTACTATGAAACGGACGATACATTCTCCAATTACAAGAAATACGGATCTGGGTATTATACTCCGAGTCTGTCGTTTAAATGCGATGAAGGTGAAACCTATTATTTTGCTGTTGTCGTAAGTTCATCCAGCGATTACGACGAATATTTTGACATTAAAATGGTTCGGCGAGACATTGCTATTGTCTCTGTTCAAGGCCGGACTTATCCAGATACGGTTGCTCAGGACACCAGCTTGTCTATAACGGCCTCGTTGTATACCGGGGAACGTTTTGCTGGTTGGAAAATTGATGAAGGAACGGGTTCTTTTGTCGATGCGAAATCCAGGAGTACGTATTTTACGCCGACATCGGAAAAAGTCACGCTTTCGTATAATGTCGAAAAGGGTGAAGTGTATGAGATTACAAAGACAGAGAAAAAATACAACCTGTACGACAATTATTATTCGATATCTACGAGCAGCGGCGTCCGATTCTTTTTTGTAGCACCAGCAGATGGCGGCTATGTCTTTAAATTGAAAAAGGATAGTACGGAATACGCTTATTTTAGGCGCTATCCGACAGGGACGTTCTCGAGTTATGAATGGTCTGTATATAGAAACGATTTTGCATCGGATTCTCTTGCGCTTGCGGCCGGGGATTCCGTCTTTTACACGGTGACGAGCTATTATACAAGAGACTCGTTGATGTCTTTTAGCATCAGTTATGATACATTGCCAACAGTGAAGCTTACTGTCGAAAGTTCGTCTCCGGGATGTTCTACAACAGTGGGCTCAAGAGCCGTTCTCAAGAATACGGTTGTCTCTATTGAAGCTGTGGGCTATAAAGGATATCGTCCCGATGGATGGACTTTTGTGAGTGGCTCGCATAAGTTTAGAGATTCTACTGCATATAGCCTTCGCGATACGATTGTGTCGGATACGAAAATTAGATTGAATTGCCGAGAAGCGAAGCTTATTGATGTTACGGATAAACCGCAAACTTATACTCCCACTAAGGATTTCTACGAAATATCGCCGAGTAGCGGCTTAAGGTTCCGTTACGAAGCTCCGACTTCAGGAATATACGTATTGCGTTACCAACCGAATAGCCTTTATGGTTCGTATCGTTATCATGGGGACGATTCTACGTTTATGTCGTCAAAAAGGTCTGTTAACAGCACCTCGGCAAAATCTTCGTTTAATCTGGTGGCGTCTTCTGACGGTGAAAGATTTTATTCAAGTGTAATTCCTTATTCGAATTCTTATTGGTCTTACTCCGTTTCTGTTGTGGCGCTGCCGGCTGGAACTGTTAAAATGGATGGACAGACGAGAGCCGATACGCTTGCCGTTGGCGATTCCTTGGGTGTGACGGCTTCTTTGGATTCCGGTGCTCACTTTGAACATTGGACTGTTGTGTCTGGAAAGGGATCGTTCTCTGATAGTACGCTTCGTACGACCAGCTTTACTCTTAAAGAGTCGGCTGTGATCAAGCCGGCGACCACGACGTTGCCGTTATATGAATTGACCGAACAGTTCAAGGGGTATTCTTTCAAGAATAATAGCACTCAATCTAGAAGCACTATCTATGGTATCCGCGCATTTTTTAATCCTCCGACAGACGGAATGTACGGCATACAGATGAAAACTTCGAGAGGGGCGTACATATATAACTATACGACTGATTCGTCTTACTTCTCTTATTCCCGCACATCCTGCGGCGCTGGCGGATGCAAGATAACGCAAAATCTCACTGCCGACACAAAGCAGTATTATCAGTTTGTGCAGTTGACAGAAGCTTACATGGGTGATAGTGTCTGGATTAGGGCTGTAAAGACTTTGAAATTGCGTGGAGATACGTCGGGTACGGGTTATGTGTATGTCGGTACGAACTCTCGAAATTATGATTCTACATATGTCTCTGGGGACACTGTTCTTATAAGGGCTTATACAAGTGCAGTTGATCAAAAGTTTAGCAAGTGGACCGTATCTTCGGGGTCTTGCAAAATTATAGATTCGACAAAGTCTTATACTTATGTTGTTCTTAATGACGATTGTACGGTCAAGGCCCATTTTGTTTCGGGTTCGATGTATAGAATAACGGATGTCGCCACGAAATATACGCTTGTTGACAATTTCTATTCCAGGGCGCCATCGTATGGCGTAAGGTATTTCTTTGTCGCTCCATCGGACGGTTCTTATACGTTCGCTTTCCGTAGCATAGATATGTACATGACTGTTGAACGCTATTCGGACGGCTCGTTTAGTTCTACGTCGAACAGTTATAATGGTACTTATTCCCGATATGAAACATATAATCTTACGGCGGGAGATTCCATTTTCTACATCGTGAAAAATTACTATACAGCAGATACGTTAAAGCCATTCTGGGTGAACTACTCTCAATCCAAAATCAATATTGAGGTGACTGCTGGCGACAATGGTTCTGTTTCTCCGTCTCGTTATACGGATGCTTGGAGCGGAGCGGCTTATCCCATTACGGCCACAGCAAATTCTGGGTACCGTTTTGACAAGTGGGTCTTTGAATCGGGTACTGGAACCTTTGATGATCCGGACTATTATAGTACGGTTGTCTTTGCTGCCGAATCCGTGACGGTAAAAGCCTTGTTTAGACGGGGCGATATCTATCCGCTTACAACGACTGCGGAAACCTACAACTTCCAGAAACACTATTTCTCTGATAAGCAAAGGGGAACGGTGATGTTCAGCTGGACTCCTGCTGATACGAATCACTATTTGCTGAAACTGGATTCTGTCAAGGGAACTTGTGCGTATTACGAAACGGATTCGCTTCTCACTACGGTGGCTAAGACGCATATTCTCGATGGTGGAGCGAGCTATATCCATCTCCAGGGAACGCCCGGCAAGACTTATTATTTTGCAGTGACCGATTCTTTGCAAAACACTTCGCGTAACAAGAATTTTGTGGCGCAAATCGTTATTCCTTATGTTTTGTTTGTTGAATCGACCCGTGGGCGAGCCGTTCCGTCGGGAAATGTCTATGTCGCTCCGGGCGCCGATACGGCTGTGTATGCGATTCCTTATGGCGGATATAACTTTGATTCTTGGAAAGTTATTTCGGGCTCTGCAAAAATTGACAGTTCAACGAAATCTAGGACTAGGGTTGAACCGCAAACGAGCTATTGCCATATAAAGGCCGATTTTGAACTGGATTCTGCAACTGTTCCTGAAGTGAAAATTACCGATCTTGACTTGAGCAATCATCCGGGTATTTGCGCCCAGGTGTCCGTTGTCGACCAGAATAACGGAAAGCCTATTGCAGGGCTTGATTCATCGGATTTTGTCCTGTTCCAGGATAATGTGTCCTTGCCTGCCCAGACGATGACGATTCAAGATGTTAGCGGCGTGTCCGTGGCGCTTGTTGTCGATGAAAGCGCTTCAATGTCCAATAACAGCCGAATGGTCAATGCTAGAAAAGCCATTCGCCAGTTTATCGAAGAGATGGGCCCCTACGATAGGACCGCGATTATCGGCTTTACGGGTGACGATAGGGCGGATGTGCACCAGACGATGACTTCTGATAAAAAACTGTTGCTGGATGCCGTTGACCGTTTGAATGCCGATGGCGCATGGACCAATATCAATACGGGTGCAAAGGTCGGTGTGCAGCAGGTTGTGGGGGAGACTAACCCGACGGCTGTGATTGTTTTCTCGGACGGTATAAACAACCGTGACTCTACAACTACGGCAGAAGCATTGAGCGCCGCTCATAGCGTGAATACGACATTCTATACGATTGCCGTGGAAACGAATACGAACACCGTTTTGAAGGATTTGGCCGATGGAACCGGTGGAACTTACACGGACGCCCCGAGTGCATCGCAGTTGGCCGAAATTTATGCGACTATTCGCGGTTCCGTGCAGTCGCGTTATGTCCTTTGCTACCAGAGCCCGGATGCTGTCTTTGACGGCGATTCGCACATGGTGGAAATCAAGACGAAGTTCATGAACAAGAATGCCGCCGATACGGCGTATTGGGACGAAGGCTCCAAGCCGCCTGTTGTCGATTTGACTCCCGATACTTGGAAATTGGTGGGTGTCGATCAGCCGGAAAACACGAGCCTTACAATTGATGTCTATGTGCGTTCCAAGGCCGGGATTACGGATGTAACGCTCCACGCTAGGGATGTGAGTTTGACGAATGACGCATACAAGTCGTATACAATGACTCAAGTTAACGATAGCCTTTGGCGCTACGTGATTCCTGGTAGTTCGGTAAAATACCCTGGCATTGATTTTTATGTCGTGGCAACGGATTCTAACAGCCTTATCGGTAAGACTCCGGCGGTGGCGAATCCGTCAAAAGAACCTTATACGATTCCGGTGAAAACTGATGTGCCCGTGGTCAAGATGGATACCCTTGCTTGTGTCGATATCATAGGGGACTATGGTACGATGCGCTTTAAAGTCACGGATGGCGATTCGATTAGTCAAGTGACGTTGTTTTACAAGGACACCTTGGCGGTTCTCTTTAATGAATTACCGATGACCGAGTTGAACGGATACTGGGTCGCTTCCATCCCGTCCAGTGCATTTGACCGCAATATCATTGAATTCTATGTCCGTGCCATTGATGGCGTCGGTGCATCGTCGCGCTGGCCTTTGAAGCAGAATAGCAGGATTCCTGCTTGTGAACGGAAACAAATTACAGATGTTCCGGATGTCATCGAGATTGTGAATGCGGATGATGCTCGTGCGACGATTGGACGCGAAACGCAAAAAGTGGGTCTGACTCTTGTGACGGAGGATTTCACGAGCTCGGTCGATGTTGTTCAAGCGAAGCTTTCTTGCCTTGCTTCGGGCGATGTCGAAAAAAATATTGAACTCGTTGAAAAGAGTTCCGGTTACTTTGAAACCCTTAATCCGATCTTGAAAAATGAAGATCCTGCCGATAGAGGCGATGGAAAGATTTCGTGCAGTCCGAGCGATACGCTAGTCGCCGAATACATGGATCCGCTTTTCGGCACATATGCGCGCGATACGGTGATTATCAACTATTCCGTTATAGATCTACCGGATACTATCAGAATTGTGAATGCGGATTCTGCCAATGCAAAGATTGTGAGCGAAACGAAAAAGCTGAATCTGACTCTTGTGACGGAGGATTTCACAAACGCAGTTGATACGGTTCAGGTGAAACTTTCTTGCCTTTCTTCGGGCGATATCGAAAGGAAAATTGAACTTGTTGAAAAGAGTTCCGGTTACTTTGAAACTCTTAACCCTGTTCTGAAAAATGTTGACGTAGCTATTAGAGGCGATGGCGAGATTTCGTGTGACGGCCACGATACGCTAGTCGCCGAATACATGGACCCGCTTTTTGGCACATATGCGCGCGATACGGTGTTCCTTGACTATTCTATTGAGGATGTGCCGGACACCATCAGGATTATGAATGCGGACGAAGCTCAAATATCGATTGAACGCGAAACCGATAAACTCAATCTGAGCTTGGTGACGGAAGATTTCACGAAGTCGGTAGATACGTTAAGGGTGAAACTTTCTTGCCTTGCTTCGGGCGATGTCGAAAACAACATTGAACTCGTTGAAAAGGAATCCGGCTTTTACGAAACACGCAAATCTATTTCGAAGAACGAATATGCGGCAAAGGTAGACGACGGTGCGATTTCGTGCACGGGACGCGATACGCTTGTCGCGGAATACAAGGATCCGCTTTTCGGCACTTATGCGTACGACACGGTGGCGATAATTAGGGATTCTGTGGATCTCGGTTACAAGTTCTTGGATAAGGACGGCAAAAAGGATCTCGATTCTGTTGAAACGGGCGATTCGGCAAAGTTCAGGATTCACCTGACTGCGTACAGCAAGTCCATTCATGTCAAGGACACTTTGGATGTGCTCTTGCTGACCAACAAGGGCGATTCTCTGTGGGTCAAGGCTATAGAAACTGATGTTTATTCTTCGACATTTGAATACAAAGGAACGTTCTTCTTTGCCTACGACAAGAGCGATCTCGAGAAAACAAGACTGGATGCCTTGTTCGATCTGGATACTTCTTATAACCGCGTCATCATTACGGCTAAGGTCAAGAATGACAATCTGGGCAAGAAGCGGGATTCCCTGGTGGTGTTCTCGAATTACATCCCGGCGGATTATGCCGAAATTTATGATGCCAATAAAGACGGCAAGGCGGATTCCATTCGAGTTCACTTTGTCGCTAAGAACAAAGATGGTATCGAGGGAGTCGACACCTTGTATTGGAACAGGGCGGGTGGCACATGGCGCAGCATCGCCAAGAAAAAGTTCCGGATGGTAAGCAAGGATTCCTGGGCCGAGGCGTCATTGAAAGAACCGTTCGATTACGGTGCTACGTCTGCTGACGGTGCAAACGAACCTTATCTCAGGTTGACCAAGCCCAAGGGCGGTTTCTCGCAAAAGGTGAAGATCAAGGATAAGATTGGAGCGGTACCCGTGAAGGCTGTTAAACGCCCCGGTATGATTTCTATCGAGGACTATATGGAATGCTCGAACGAAGTGCCTCCCGATACGTTGGTAATTACTCTGTCAGAACCGGTCAAGAATACCGGCAAGGAAGAAAGTGGGAAAAAAGCTGCTTGGAGAAAATTGTTTACCTATTCGGCCGATTGCAAGGATACAAATGATTATTCGCTGAATATTACAGAAATGATCAAAAAGGATTCGGCTGGTCTTGTTTGGTCGTTTGTGTTGGGCGACCACAACATCATGACGGATAATTGCATCAGGACAAACCCCAAGGCGTCTTATGTGGATGGCCAAAAGAATTCCATGGGACGTGGTGGAGTGGAAATTGAAGGTGGTAACGGGAACTTGTATCTGTACGAGGTTGTCGCAACACCTGCGGTGAGCGGTATTGGATCGAAGGCCGAATGGATTGCCCCTAAAAAGCATAAGTGGAGCCGTGTCCCGGATACGCTTTCTGTGATTCGCGTCGCCAGTATCATGCCTTACAAGGCTTATGTGAATATCTATGACGGGTACTCGAACGTGGTGGCGTCGTTCACGAGAGAATTCGGCGAAAATGGCGAAATGAAGGAAGAAATCCGTGGAAATGACGAAAATCATGCCAAGGTAGGGTTCCTGCACTGGAATAACCGTTCCGACGAAGGACGTAAAGTGGGTACCGGAGTCTATATCTGGCGTATCGATTTCAAGTTCAAGGACGGCCATTCCGAGTCCCGATTGGTAAAAACTGGCGTGAAAAGAAAGAAATAAGCTAGTTTTATAATTATAACCTTGAGAGGGGTTCATAAAAAAACTAAATTTGGGTCGCTTATTTCATGGGCGGCCCTTCGCCCTTTCATTCGAAAGTGAGGTTAAAAAAGTGGAAGACAGGTTAGTTACAAAAGCAGCTGACAACGTCCGTATTCTTTCTGCCGCAATGGTGCAGAAGGCCAAGTCTGGGCATCCGGGTGGAGCTATGGGCGCCGCCGATGCCATAACGCTTTTGTTTGCCGAATTTTTGCGCTTCGATCCGGACGATGCCAACTGGATGGCTCGTGACCGCTTCTTTATGGACCCGGGGCACATGAGTCCGCTCCTCTATTCCGAATTGGTCCTCACGAACCGCCTCACGCTCGATGACGTGAAGGACTTCCGCCAGCTCGGCAGCCGTACGCCGGGACATCCTGAACTCGATGTCGCTCTCGGTATCGAAAACTCCTCGGGCCCGCTCGGAATCGGTCACGGTATCGCTCTCGGTTCTGCTATTGCCGAACGCTTCATGGTCGAACGCTTCGGTTCGATTCTCGAACACAAGACGGTCTGCCTCGTTTCTGACGGCGGTCTCGAAGAAGAAATCGCCTACGGCGTGGGTCGCATTGCCGGTCACCTCAAACTTTCGAATCTCATTTTCTTCTATGATGCAAACCAGGTTCAGCTCAGCTGCAAGACCGAAGACGTGATGGACCACGACTTCATTAAGCAGTACGAATCCTGGGGCTTCCGCGTGATTGAATGCGACGGTAGCAACATCGCTGAGCTCCGCAAGGCTTTCAAGGCCGCTTGGGCTGAAACAGAAAAGCCGACCCTCGTGTTCGGCCACACCACGATGGCCAAGGGCGCTATCGCCGAAGATGGAAAGAGCTATGAAGGTGCTGTTTCTACGCACGGCCAACCGCTCAACGCTGCCGGTGCTTCTACTTCTGCTACGGTTAAGAATCTCGGTGGCAATCCGGACGATCCGTTCCAGGTGTTTGATGACGTGAAGGCCGGCTTTGAAGCCCGCGCCGAAGAACTCCGCAAGCAGGTCGCCGAATGGAAGAAGGCTAAGGCCGCTTGGGACAAGGAAAACGCCGAAAAGTCCGCAACGCTCAACGAATGGCTCTCTGGCAAGGGTGTCAAGCTTAACCTCTCGAACCTCCCGATTAAGGAAGGCGTTGCCACCCGCGTCACTAGCGGTACGGTTCTCGGTTACCTCGCCGAAAATTACCACAACATCATTTGCAGTTCCGCTGACCTTTCGAACTCCGACAACACGCAGGCATTCCTCGACAGAACGGGAATCTTCCGTGCTGGCGACTTCAAGGGTGCTTTCGTTCAGGTCGGTGTCGCAGAACTCACCATGGGCGCGATTGCGAACGGTATCGCCCTCCAGGACGGTCTCTATCCGATTTGCGCGACGTTCTTCGTGTTCAGCGACTTCATGAAGCCGGCAATCCGCATGGCTGCTCTTATGGGTCTCCCGGTCAAGTACGTGTTTACGCACGACAGCTTCCGCGTGGGCGAAGACGGTCCGACGCACCAGCCGATTGAACACGAAACGCAGATTCGCTTGCTCGAAAGCCTCACGAAGGAAAACGGCAAGGCCGAAATGCTCGTGCTCCGCCCGGCAGATGCTTTTGAAACGCTCGCTGCATGGGAAATGGCTTTCGAAAACAATGACAGCCCGACGGCTCTTATCCTCACTCGCCAGGTCGTGAACTCGCTCCCGGGTGAACACCGTTACGAAGCCGCCAAGGCTTGCCGCAAGGGTGCCTACATCGTCAGTGACAACACTGCTGCCGGCAAGAATCCGGAACTTACTTTGGTTGCAAACGGAAGCGATGTGCTTCTTGAACACCAGGCTGCTGAACTCCTCCGCGCCGAAGGCAAGGCCGTTCGCATGGTCTCCATGATCAGCCCGGCTCTCTTCCTCAAGCAGGACAAGGCTTACCGCGACAGCGTCATTGCACCGTGGACTCCGGTGTTTGCAAAGTCCAGCGGTCTTCCGCTCCTGTTCGCTCAGGTCGTGGGTGGCTTTGGCAAGGTCTCCGGTCTCGAACGCTTCGGCGCATCTGCTCCGGCAGGCGTCCTCGAAAAGGAATTCGGCTACACGCCTGAAGCTGTTGCCGCAGCCGCCAAGGAATACCTCGCCGAGTTTGCGCAGAATGTCGCTGACTTCAAGAAGGCGAATGCATAATTAGCGCTTGAAAGAACGTTTTAAAAACGGTGCCTAACGGTGCCGTTTTTTTTTCACAATGTAATTTTATGGTGATATTCGTCGTATTTCGTTTAAAAAAGCTATATTCAACGCATGATTTGCCCGTTTTGCAAGAAAGACAACGACAAGGTCGTCGATAGCCGCGTGAGCGGTTCTTCGATTCGCCGCCGTCGCGAATGTTGCGAGTGCGGTCGTCGCTTTACGACCCGTGAGTATATTGAACTCCAGCCGTTGACTGTTATCAAACGCAGTGGTGAACGCGAACCGTTCCAGCGTGAAAAACTTTTACGCGGTATCATGAACTCCTGTAAAAAACGCCCGGTTTCTATTGACGATATCGAACAGCTTGTGACGCGTGTCGAGAATTCGCTCCAGACCTCCGAAAGTTTTGAAGTCAGTTACGATCAGATTGGCAATCTCGTGATGCAGGAACTCAAAAAACTTGATGCCGTTTCGTACGTCCGTTTCGCTTCCATCTATCGCGAATTCAAAGAAGTGGGCGAGTTCGTCGATCAAATTAAGACGCTGGATAAGTAGACGAAAGAAAAGAAAATCTTTCTATTTTTTGCGTCATCCTGAACAACGTGAAGGATCCAGTCAATTCCAATGAAAAATCTTCTCCAATCCGCCAATGAAAAACGTGCTCCGTTGTTCGATGTGACGGATGCTTTCCGCGTTGTGAACGGAACTGCTGACGGCTTTCCGGGCCTCACTATAGACAAGTTTGGCGACCGTTTCCAGATGCAGTTTTTTGGACCGGAACTCCTCACGAATAAAACTGAAATTGTCGAAGCCGTCGTGGCGCAGTTCAATCCCGTTTGCGTTGTCGTAAAGGAACGCCTCTCGAGTTCTGGGCGCTCGTTGGAAAACGCTCCGATGGAAGTCATGGTGGGAACTCGTGAAGATGCCGTAGGCATTGTACGCGAAGGCAAGGCGATGTTCCATGTGGATTTGATGGATACTGTCAACCCGGGGCTGTTTCTGGACATGCGCCATGTGCGCCTCGAAGTGGAATCTCGCTTTCTTGAAATGTCCGGCTCATCCTCAATGCACTGCGAAAATCTTCGCTTCCTCAATTTGTTCAGTTATACGTGCAGTTTTTCTGTGCATGCCCGTTTAGGCGGCGCCGCTGTTGCGACAAACGCTGACATCAGCGGAAAGATTCTCGACAAAGGGCGTGAAAATTACGCATTGAACGGGCTCGATTTGCGTCCAGGAGAGTTTTTCCGCGGTAACGCTATCGAGTATGTGCGCTGGGCAAAAAAGAAGGGACTCCGTTTTGACGGTATTGTGCTTGACCCGCCGAGCTTTGCGCGCTTCAAGGGCTTTAATTTTAACGTACGTGAACACTTGATGGAACTTGTTGCTGAATGTGCCGAAATCCTGAGTCCAGGTGGCTTTTTTATGGTGAGTTCCAATTATAGCGAATTTAACTTGTCTGCGTTTTCGCGAAATGTCCTTGCTGCAGTCGCGTCCGTTCACCCGCAGGCGCGGACTGCGTGGAAAAAATCCCAGGATATTGATTTTGTCGGCAGTGGTTCGACGAAGGATTCTTGCTTAGTCGCAACACTCGTTGAAGTTTAGTCCTCTCCGCCGTCCATTTCAATCTTCAACTCTTTCAATTTACGCCAAAGCGTCGCACGGCTGATGCCGAGTTTCTTGCAGACTTCAGTCTTGTTTCCTTTGCAAATGCTCAATGCGTGCAGAATGTGCCTGCGCTCCATTTCGTCGAGCGAGAGAATTTCTTCTTCGGCAGGTTCCGGTGTGTGCGTCAAGTACTTTGTCGGATTGTGCGTCAAAAGTCCTGCGCTGTCGGTTTTTCCTGTAATTGGAACAAAGTTTATAGGCTTCCCGATTGGATTCTCGGCCGACTTTTCGACGTCTTCAACTTCTTCGCTTTCTTCACGAACAACGTTGTCGCGATGGTCTTTCAAGTGCGGAATGGCAACCGTCTTTTCGCGGGCTTCTATCTGAACTTCTTCGGGTAAATCTTCAAGCTTGATGATGCCGCCTTCCGAAAGCACGATGGCATGTTCTACGATGTTTTCGAGTTCGCGGATGTTGCCGGGGTAGGGGTACTTCGTGAGTGCGTAAAGAGCCGCTGGTTCCAAGTCACGGATTTCCTTGCCCTGTGCTTCTTTGTTCTTTAATATAAAGTAACGAATTAAGTTCGGAATGACAGGCTTCCTGTCGCGGAGCGGCGGAAGTTCCAAGTGGAACGTGTTCAAGCGGTAGTATAGGTCTTCGCGGAACCGTCCTTCACGCATGGACTGCTGCAGGTCGCGGTTCGTCGCCGCAATAATGCGGATGTCCAAATAGCGGGCATCTGTTTCGCCCACGCGCCTGATTTCGTGGCTTTGCAAAAAACGTAAAAGTTTGACCTGCGTTGCTAGAGAGAGCTCGCCCACTTCGTCGAGGAATAGCGTTCCGCCATTGGCGGATTCGAACAAGCCCTTCTTGTCCGCGGTAGAACCCGTGTATGAACCCTTCTTGCTTCCGAAGAGTTCGCTTTCGACGAGGTTTTCAGGAATGGCTCCGCAGTTGACCGGCACAAATGGTTCGTTCGCACGTTTGCTGTAACGGTGAACAATGTTTGCAAGGAATTCCTTGCCCGAACCGGACTCGCCGGTTATGAGCAATGTGCTGTTTGTCGGAGCGACTTTATAAACGGTCTTTAAAATTTTTCGCATCTCGGGCGTGTCGCCGAGAAGGCTGTCCAACACTTGGGATTCCATGAGCTGCGTGTTGGATTTGTTTTGCTGTTGCGCTTGTATTTTGCTTGCCGTGTTTTCGAGAAGCGACAATGTGATAGGCTTCTTGAGAAAACTGCTCGCACCGCGAGTGATGGCGCTGGCTGCTCCCTGCCAGTTGCGGTCATCGCACAAAACAAAAATCTCGATATTGGGCTGACGCTCTTTGAGGTAGCTGATCATGTCCATATTATCGAGCATTAAAAAAGGGACCTCGATAAACGCTAGGTCTATCGACGTCTTTTTTACAAGCGGCATCAAGGTCTTTTCGTCGGAGCAGACTAGGAGGTTCGTCCCGGCGACTGACCAGTTGCGCTGTAATTCATCGACAAATTTCCGATCAAAATCAGCGATCAGGATATTCATCATCTATGCGATTACGAATGGCTCTTGATAATCTCGTCCACTTTGCTGCGCAGTTGCTGGAGATCTAACGGCTTGCTGAAAATAGCCGCAACATCGAAATGCTGTGCTGTCGCCAAATAGTCTTCGGCAGAGGTACGTCCACCACCGCTAATCGCAATGATGCGGTCGCTTAAACCCATGCGGCGGAGATCAAGAATAACTTCAAATCCATCACCTTCCGGCATGATGATGTCGGTGATGATTACATCGTACGTGTTCTTCTGGTAGAGCGACTTAGCTTTCTTGCCATTGCATGCGGTATCGACAGAGTAACCTTTCAATTCAAGAGCGGACTTCAACATGAGGTTCAGTTGAGCGTCATCGTCAATAATAAGTATTGTAGACATCAAGCCTCCATTTTCTCGATTCTTATAGGCCAATATAGATTAAAAATAGTACCTTCGCCCAAAGTTGTCTGTACCGTATAGCCTGCTTTACCTTCTTTTAGCAGTCTAAGTGCCGATGAAAGGCCTAAACCGAGGCCTTCACCTGGTGCTTTAGTGGTAAAGAAGGGCGAAAAAATGCGTTCCAGCGTCGCCGTGTCCATTCCGGTACCTGTATCCCCGACGGTGATTTTGGCATAAACTCCGGCATCGATTTGCGGGGCGAACGGCGTGATGAGGGGTTCCGAGAGCACTTCTCTTTTCAATGCTATCGTGAGAACGCCTCCGTTTTCCTTCATGGCGAATATAGCGTTGTTTGCAAGGTTGCTGATAATGCGGTCTAGCGACGCCACGTTTCCGACAATGCGGATGTCCTTGTCTATGTTGTCTGCTTTGACCTTCACGTTCGGCGGGAGCGTTATCCAGAGCTTCTTCACCACGTCGTCGATAATCATGTAGGGGGCAAATTCGGTGGCCGCTTCGTTTTCGGAAGTCTTCCCGCGGATGGTGTTCAAAAGTTCTTCGAGCGATTCCTTGCCGCGTTTAGCCGCCTTGCCGGCCTCCTGGATGAACATGTATGCCTGACTATCCTTGTCGAGCACTTCGAGGGCCAAGTCGCAGAATCCGATTTGCGAACCGAGAATGTTGTTGTAGTCGTGAGCAAAGCCACCGCATATGGTTCCCAGTTCTTCGAGCCTGGAGTGGATATGCTTTTGTTCTTGCAACATGTCGCGCTCTTTCTCGAGGCGCATTTCTTTGGTGATGTCAATCTTGATGCCGATTATTTTGTATGGTTTTTGCGGTGCAATAATCGGGATGAACATGTTGTTGAAAATGGATATATCCTTGGCTTTTCCTTCGCGGACAGCCTTGTTGTAGTCGTCTTGTTTTAAAATCTTGATGGTATCCCCTTCGTCTAGGGAATCTTCACTCGCTTTGACGATTTGTTCATAAGAAATGAAACTTTGCGGTTCGCCGGTATTCCTGGCCAGAAGTTCCTGCGGAAGAATTTTGTCGTCGGGTTCCGATGTCTGCAAAAGGTTTCCGCGTTCCTTGATGTCGTTCTGGTTCTGCGTCATGAATACGCCTTGCTCGTTCTTGGACCAAAAACGGAAGGGTAGGGTACTGATGAGCGTGTCCAGGAAACTTTTGCTTTCATCGACTTTCTTTTTCCAGATGTTAAGGCGTTCCTGATAGCGGATCTGGTCTAGCTGGTATTCCTTGAACTGTTCGTCGCGGCTTTTTATTATTTGCTGATAGTGCAGCGTGTTGGAAACATCGCTAAAAAATAGGACATTGTAGTTTGTCGTTAACGATTGACGGATTTGGAATATCCTGGCATTGAAAATATGGTCTTCGTGGTCGATGTTGACTTTTATTTTGTTGTAAGTAGCCTCGCGCGTGGGGTCCGATATTTGCGAGAATATAGATGATACTTTCTTGTTGAAAATGCTTTCTTGGGTCGTGTGAAGAATGCTCAATGCTGCCGTGTTTGCGTATGTAATGTTTCCGTTGGAATTGAAATAGAGCATGCCGTCTGTCATTTTATCCCTAAGTTTTTCCATAAACCACGACGTGCTTTTGTTCTTGAACGAGACGGAGGTAAAATATTGACCGCAAAGAATCGCCAGAAATATGGAGATGAAAGAAGACCATTTCATAAACTGATCGAATCCATTGAATTTAGATGCTATAGGAATGACAACGTCGAAGAGAATGGCCGTTAATGAGAAAAATGAAAAGGACCCCAGCATGTAGGTACTGACTTGGTGTGGAAGCGACGTGTCGCTGGATTGCACGATGCTGCGGAGAAGGTTATATCCGGTAACAATCAGGCAGGGGACGACAAATATGCCGAAGAGTAATGTGTAAAAGAAAAAAATGGGCCTTTGCACAAAGGGCTTGTAACCCAAAATATCGAAGTTTGCGATGTAAGACGGGTCTTTGATGAAGATGATGGTCGATATTATGACGGCTAGAGCTCCGAAAATATTCATGAGTTTCCAGCCGTTTTTCCGCTTGATATTAAGGCTTATTTCTGCAGTATGGTGGATGGCGTTCCCTAGCTGAATCCAACTGAGCGCTGCGACACAGAAAATGATTTGTCTTGCTGTATAAGCGCTTGTGCCGACGACAAAGTTGTCTCCGCTAAAGAATATATTGCCAATAAGGTTGCTCGCTTGCCAGTAGATGCTGATAATGACCAACTGGTGTATAGAGCGTGGAAGTTGCTTGATGGAGGATTTTTGACCAAGCATGATAGGAAAATAGCATACGATAATCAACGCGATAACAGAAAGCGCGATAACGTAAGGCGAGTTTGTAAAAAGACTCTCTTGCATGTTTTCCTATCTCGTGGCCATCCTCTTTACTTTGTTCTCTTGATGCCGAATGTTCGTTTCTGTTCAAACGAAGCTTTCGAAGAGAAGTTCTTGACAATCTTCGGATCGCTTTTCACAGTGGGGTTGTTCATGTTGGGCGAGAAAATCGCTTCGATTTCGGCCTTGTAAATGTAAGCGCCTGTTCCAACGGCTCTGTCATCTTTGGAACGGAGTCCAGAAGGCGACTTGTTAGCCCATTCGATGATAAATTCGACATGGTTGTTGGACATGAGGTGAAGCTTCGGATTTACATGGAATGACTGATGGAAACGGTTGACAAAGTTGCCGAGGTTCGAGTAAATCGGAATGTCGAACTTGACAAGGAGATCTTCCCAAGCGCATTCTTCACCAAACGAGGCCCCGCGAGGTACGGTCAGTTTGACATCGAAGATGCCGCCGTTGATTTCGGTGGAGTCGATGCCTGCCATTGTCACGTTGCCGTTTTGGATAAGGTCAAACTTGTTGGTTGTCGGATTCTTGACATAGAGACGCATTGTTTCCGGCACGTTGACCATTGTGCGGTTGTTCGAATTTGCATCGGTAATGTTATTGCGGAGATCCATATCGAACTTGATTTTGGGAGCTCCGTTTCCGTCAACCTGAATCCATGGCACGTCAAACTCCGGATAGTTGCCGTTGGCGTCCTTGAATGTACTGGTCATCATGGAACCCATTCTTATAAAGTCACCTTCCATGACGGCGCCGGTGAAGTCATTCATATAGAGAATGGAAAGTCCCGAATTGTTCTGCGAGTAGCTCCATGTCGAGAAATTCGAGCTGACTGCACTGGATTGTTTGTCCGCACGCATGTGCCTGTAGAACTGCTGCGATGAATCCGCCGTGACAAGAGGCTCGCTGGCCGTGATGTTTAAAACATCGGCAGTTGCCGTTTGGCTGATGATTGCGGAAACATAGACCGGACCGACCTTGTCTTCGACAAGTACGGTGCTTGTTTCTGTTGCGGCGCCTGTACCGAGGTATTGCGTGACAAGGCCTGCGTGGCTGAGCATCTTGCCGCCTGGGAGCATACCGTCGAACGGACCCGCGGTATTGCCGAATTGGAACGGCCTTACGAGATCAATGGAGAGATTTGCACCGTTAAAGGTGAGCAAATTCTTTTCGACGGTGAGCGTTTCTGGCTTTGCCAAGCCGAAGATAATCTCCAGTTTCTCCGGGACGTGCTTTGCGTCGGGGGCGCGCTCGAAAGTCACATCGACGTGGCTTGCATAGCCGTTCTGGTTCTTGTCGGTAATGACGGCGTAAATCATCGGGATCGGCAAAATCTTGAGGAGAATTTCGACCTTTTCCGGAGTGCAGATGCCTGCAACCCCGTTCCCGTTCAAGTCGTTGATGGAACCTGTCGGGTCGAGTTGTCCCCACATGCCTGCATTGACGAGAGAATTATTCGCTGCATCAAAGGCGATTTCGAAGTCCCAAATGTTCTTTGCTTCGTTATAGAGCTTTGCGGAGAGGACCGTCGGTGTAGTTGCCTTGGTCGTCTTGTCCGTGCCATAGAGAACGAGCGGGAAGTTCGTGCCCGGTGCCGAAATAGGCTCGCTGAATTGCAGATAAAGGTGGTCTGTCGTTGATGTGTCTTGACGTTCGAGAATGGTTGCCGAAAGCAGTGCGGGAGGCATGCCGTCGGCATAGGAATCGTTGACTTCCTTCACTTGTCCTTGAATGTTACTGGTGAGAGTAATCTTTCCGGTGGCGTTTGTCACGATTTCCTTCGGAACGTCAATATTCACGACGAGGGATTTGCCGCTTAACGATTTGACGGCGTTCGATGTGTATTCCTTGTTTTCGTAGGTGAACGTAATCGATGTGAACTTCTGGTTTTCTGTGTATTCCGACGATAGAGTGATATCCATGGCGTCAGGAATATGGTCGCAGTCCAAGTCGACAATCTTTGCGACGTCGATAATCGGCCAAGGCGGAAGTTCTTCGATGTTCAATTGAGCGGTGGCCGGTGTGTAGGCGTAATCCTTGTTACTGGTATGTGTTGCGGAAATGGTTGTCTTCACAGCGACCTTGGAGCTGACGTAAATCGTTGCAATGCCATCATAAAGCGTTACGGAAGTTACAGGAATTGTCGCTGTCGGGTCGGTGTAGAAGAGCACATTCGGGTCTTCGCTGACCAAATCGACGTTCAAGTTCTTTTCGATCGTGAGGAGCTCAAGATTGCTGTCGAGGAGCGAAATCTTGACCTCGATGAATTTGTCCTTGTAACCCACGACGTTGGCTTGATCGAATACGAGGAAGCGCTTTTCGGGTGGAATAGTGATACTGTCGATTTCGACGTTGCTGCGGACGTAGGCGCAGGCGCAGTCATACTTGTTTTCGCTCTTCTGGTTTGCGTTTCTGTTATGCCAGCTGACCCATTCTATGTAGTTGTTACCATAAGCGAGCACTGTATCTTGTTTCCCGAAGGAAATGGCGTCGGTGCGCTTGGGGTTCAAGTATTCGAACGGGTATGGGTTGCTGTTCATTTCTACGGCGTCGAGGAGACCTGTCGGTGAAACCTTGCTTGTGGCCGAGTAAGTCGTGAGCGTGTCCTCTTTTTCGACGGAGTAGTATGGTGTCACGAACGGACTAGTGAAGTTGATTTCTACGTTGCGGTTTACCTGCGGGCCTGTTTCCGGCGTGTCGTCCGGGGCGTAGCCGTAAATGTGCTTGCCGTGATAATAGACGGGGACATAGGGGTCGCGAACCATGGCGACAACCTTTTCTCCGCGGGAGTTCTTTTCGAGCTGTGCGGTTTCGGAGCCGGTATAGTACGGGGCCTGCGTGAGGTCGATGCCTTCGAACTGTTCAGGGGCTTCATCTCCCGTATGGGCGACAAGCGACCAACCGTCATTGAAACTGGCGTATGTTGCGTTGAGCCACTTGATCTGGAAGATGATTCGTCCGGAAACATAGAGCTTGTCATTGACTGTTATGGGGAGGTAGTATTGTCCAGCCTTGTCTTGTGTTTGCGGCCCGAAGGTAACCAGGGGCTTGCTCGGATCGACGCGTGGGACAACAAGGCCTGTTCCGCCAAACACCTGTCCGATGTAGCTTACAGGAGTTTCAAGGCTTGCGTCTGCGCCGAGATAAAGGCGAAGTTCGAAGTCCTGGAAATCTGTCGTGTCGTTGTTGTCGATTTCTACGATGAAGTCGCCGCAGTTCTTCCAGTTGTTGCCGGAGCACTTGGAAGTGTTTTGGTAGGCGCTCGGCTTGATGTAAATGTCGAGGTCTGCATAAGCGGCGAAGGATTCCGTCTTGAACGAGTATTCTTCGGAAGTCGTTGTGCCGGAGGATACGGTGAAGAAGTATTCTGTGCCGGCTTCAAGTCCGGTGAGAATCGCTTCGTGGAAAAGCACTGCGCCACCGCTTGCTGCAACTGATTGCGTGTAGTTGCCTTTTCCCTTGCCAAAGTTGACGATACCGTTCAGGCGGTCGGTGCTCCACCAATAAATCTTTGCGCTGCGGTGATCGACCTGGCAAATTGTGACTCCCTTGATTTGTGTGCCAATCGGAGTCATGGTGAACTTGTACCAATAACCGTGGTTGTCATCCGTGGTGAGGTTCCTCCTGGTGTCCATGCCTTCGAGGAAGAAATAGTACGTTTGCCCCGGGATAAGTCCGGTAAGCGTTACGGAACCGCCCTTGGACGCCTTTTCCTGCTGTACGGATTTAGCCGTATTGGCATTTGTTGTAACGTCGTAGAAAACGGTTACGATTGCGACTTCGTTGGCGTCCCAGCTTACGATTGCCGTGGAATCCGAAATCGGTGTTCCGACGATGTTGCTGAAAATCGGGCCTTCGTTATCAGGCGGGAGTGTTTCAGCAAGGCTCTGTGCCGGGAAGAGGAACTGTGCGGAGAAGTCGATGCAAGTTTCGGTGGAGGTGTATTTGCTCCAGTCTTCGATAAGCGTCTTTTCGGGGTCGCGTCCGCCCATGAGGGCGCCCTTCGGGCATTTGTACTGGTAAGGCATGCCGCCTGCGTTATAGCCGTCGGGGTTTGCGGAACGGTTATGCGGATGTTGCGGGTTCTTGTCGCCTGCACCCATCAAGAGGGAAATATCCCACGGGTTTGCGCCAAGAGCGTAATACATGTTGTCCAAAGCCACTTTCAAGTAGCGTTCGTCTTTCGTGAGTTCGTACATCAGGAAGATGGAAACGGCGGTACCCAAGTTATAGCGGATAACGCCCCAGTCGAAGCTGGTCCATACAAGGTTGTACGGTGTAATGACCTTGAGGTCTGTCGGGCCTTCATGCGGGTCGCCTGTGCCTACGCCCGGGTTCACGAGAACGGTGGAGTCGCCCTGGTTCGTGGCGTCATTCAGGATTTTGCGGAATGTGGCCATGGTACGCATTGAAAGCGAGTCACGTTCGATTTCGGTAAGCCCGTATTCCGTAGCCGTTTCTTTGCTTTTCAAAATCAAGTTCTGGAAAGCGAACAGCACGTAGGTGTGGATGTTCTGATAGTCTGTTGCCCAGCCACCAGGTGAAAAGCCGCTTTCGTTGCCGAGAAAGCCCGCCTTGAAGTAATCCAGGTTGAACTGGTAATTGGTGGGGTTGTTGAAAATCTTGGTGTTCTTGTATAGGTCGTAACGGTATGTGGTATCCTTGGTGGCATACCACAAAGCGAGAGCCGCTGCTGCACCGTCGTCATAGCGCGGGCCGCCACCGGTATAGAAACCGGGGAAAGATGTTGTTCTTCCCATTTCGTTTCCGTTACCGTAGTCGAAGAGGGGCATCATCACGTTTTTGTAGATGTCCTTTGCTGCTTCGAGAAGCGTATCCGCATAGGCGGCGTCATAGACGCGGTAGCCTGCTGCAACGTTTGCCAGTGCCGCAACGAACATGCCGGACGTGTTTGCTCCGATACCCGTGAGCACGACGCGGTCCGGGCCACCCTTGGATTCGGGCTGTGCATCCTGGCGTTCCGGCAAATCCCAGAACTGATGGTCCTTTTCGTCAACGCCTACAGAGTGGTACATATCGTTTTTAGCAATCAAACCGTCTGCTTTGGAAGCTCTGTAGAGCTTGAGAATAAAGTCTGCACCGATTTTTGCTTCGTAGAGAATGTCCGGTATGCCGTCCGTAAAGACCGTGTCCGCATAGGAATGACCGTAGCGGTCTTCGGCTTTGTTGGGGTAGGTGAGATAGACCATCGAAAGTACGTAGGCGGTATAGCCCAACGTTTCGGAAACCTTGAAATGGTCGCCGCAGTCGTGCCAGCCACCCGTCAAGTCGTGACCGATTTTGGAGCCGTCCTTCAAGTGGCAGGGCTTGTGGAAGTGCGAATCCGTATTACCGCAGCGCTGGATGCCGAAGAACTGCAAGGAGTTTTCGAGGATGGAATTGTAGATGGATGGATGTACATGGAACGTGGCCGAAGTGTCTTTTCCGACAACGAGGAAGTATTCACCTGTCGTAGAAAGCGGTGTAAAGTCGGCTCTGTACAAGTCTTCTTTTTGCGTGCTGATGGAATCCTGTCTACCGAATTCGTAGATGCTTTCCAAGGAGTTGAACGACCCGTTAATCCAAATATTGGGTTTTGTAGCACCTTTCTTGATTAGCGTGAGGTTGCCGCCACCCGGCACTTCCTTGCCGCTATTGGCGTCAATGACCTTGAACGTTTTTTCGTTCGGGTCTGCCACGTAGGCGTACTTGTAATCTTGTGGTCTGAATCCTGCCTGGTTTATGCGTATGGGACGTCTGTTATAGACGTTCATGGAGTCGAGGTAACGGCGCGTGCAGTTGGTGCATGTCCTGTCGATATTCGGAAGCTGTGCCGATGCATGATCCATGCAGAACAGGGTTAATAACGAAATAATACTAATCAGTTTCTTCATACTTGAATCATCTCCTAAAACCCAAACCATACTAAAGAATCGCCTGGACTTTTAAATCCAGGTGACTCGTTTGTTTTTACTTTTTCCTCTTGAAACCAAGTGTCTTTGTTGTGTTGTCGCTTGTTTTTTCAACTTTGTCGCCGACGGCTTTGCAAGCTGCCTTGTAGTCGTTGCTTGCTTCGTCGAACGTCATTGCGCAGAAGGATTCCGCTCTGAAATCAAATTTCGCAATGTAGGCTCCTGTTCCAATCTTGTGGCCCTTCTTTGCAACAGGGGCTTCGTTGTCCTTGGCCGCCCATTCCAAATTGAGCTTGAGGCTTCCGTTATCGACGAGGTGTCTCATCGCGGCGAACTTTTCTTTCGGAATGTCTAGCTTGTATGTGTTGATGTACTGCCCGAGGTTGTCGTAGAGATCCATGACAATCTTCAAGCTGTAATCGTACATAAATTGTCCGCCATGGGTCGTGAAACTTGCGGAAGGCATCGAAATATCGATTTTGAAAGTCGGACCCGAACCGATATAGATTGCCGTATCGACTTGACCGAGTGTTGTTCCGTCCGTGGTGATGAAGTTGTACTTGCCGTCGATTGTCGCTGTCATGACAAACGCATCGTTACTCGTTGCCTCCGGGCGTCCGACGTAGGCGTTGTTTTCCGGCGTGGCGACAGGTTTCGAAAGCGTGGTCGTGAAATGGACGTTGTCGTCACCAGTGACACGGACATAGGGGTTGTTGATTGTCGGCGTGTTGTTGTTCTTGTCGAGATACGCTGAACCCAATGTGTTCGGAACAAGGCGGATGAGGTCGCCAGCATGGATGATGTTATCCTTTTCATCGTACATGAATACTTGCGACTTGCCGGAACTCTGCGGTTTTTGATCCGGAATGAATTCGCCTCGTTCGCGTTGGATGTATTTGCCTGTTTCAAGTATTGTTAGAGGTTCAGACATGTTGACTGTAAGAATGCCCTTGACGAGACGTGCCGTACTGATAATCGGCGGACACTTGTCGTACAACGTGTAGGTCGATTCGAAGAATCCGTTTGCGACACCCTTATGCGGAGACACCGTACCGTTTCCGTCCTTTTCGCCGCTGGTGAATCCTTGCGGGTATGCCAGTTCCTTAGGAATGGTAATTTCGATAATGCTGTAGGTGTTGACGGAGTCCTTCGTCGTGACCGAGTCAATCTGCACGGTAAACGGAGCCGAGACGGAGTCGCGGATGGTCCAGTAGCTGCCCGGCAGAGGCTTGATGGTGCCTCCAGTCGTATCGGCGTTCGTAATGAAGCTGCGTGCGACACCAGGGTTGCCCCAGACGGTCACGATGCTGTCGAACATGTCCTTTGTCTTGAGCTTTTGTTCGAACATGATATAGACCTTGTCCGCAATTCCGTCGCCTTCCAAGTCAATCATTTCGGCATGATAGACGCCAACGGGTCTAGAAATGAGCGTCACCTGGACAGTCTTGCAGCCTGCAACGTTGATTCCGTTGAAGCTCTGGTCAGTAATCGTTAATTCGTTCGTTGTTCTTGGAGTGACTTGTGCTCCAATCGGTACGAGGGAATTGTTCGTGTTTCCGCTGATGATGAATGTCCAGCTCTTTCCGTTGTTCGTCGTGGTTCCCTTTCCGACGACTGTCGGTATGCCCACTGTTCCGGCGATGGCGAGCGGCCATTCGCTTTCGGGCGAGAGAATCACCGGTTCCGAGAATGCCACCATGACGGTATCGTAACCGCTGTTATCGTTGTCCGATTTTTCAAGGATGGATACGCTTTCGAGTGTGGGGAGGATGCCGTCGGTAATCTTCACGGATTCAGCATTTGTTGAAACCTGTGCGGATCCACGATCGGTAACGAATGTCGTAATCTTTCCAGACGGACTCGGGGTTGTCGGAACGAGGCCTGTGTCAATCGGAATGATGACTTCATCCAAGTTCGCGTATTTCGAAGCATCGAGCGAAACCATCATGGAATCGGTCATGCCTTCGATAAAGAACTTGATGCTGTCCAGCGTGTAGCCGTCAGAAAGCTTGTTCGAAAGCACAATTCTCAGACGGTCAGCCTTGTTATCGCAGTCGGTATCTTCGGCAAGCACTTTCTGCGGTACGGGCACCTTGGATACGGCATAGAAGGATTGCTTGGAAACGTCGTCTTCGTCGTTCGGGTCCGTGTAGACAACTTGAATCGTGTCGCCGGCGTAGAACGAAATTTCCGAAGTCGGGTTCCTCGTTTCCTTGGAGTGGTTGACTGCCGTGAACGGGCCTCCGACAAAGTGTCCGGGGTTCGCAGGGTCGGCGTTCAAGGTGACGGTGAGAGCGTCGTTCTTCTTGCTGTTGGTAATCTGGATTTCAACAGACTGCGTGTTCTTCTTTATCTTGTCCTTGTCCATCAAGTCGATGAAGAATACAGTTCCATCAGGATTGGCGGGGCTTGCAATCGGATTGCCCGCGGCATCTTTAAGAACGAGCGTCGATGCGGTGGCGTCGCCCTTCGAGAAGTTGATGTAGTAGGTTCTGTTTTCGAATGCGCAGCCGCCATTTTCGGTGCACTCATCGCAAGTGGGGTTAGGTCCAGCAAAGATGGTGATATCGACTTTCTTGCTGCCGAGAGTCATCTTGACCGGGATGTCGAGATCCCACATGTCTGTCGGAATGTCGTACTTGGCGATAATGTTTGTACCAGATTCGTCCAGAAGCCACTTGTCCAATCCGTCGAAGAACGCCATGCCGCTAATCTTTACGCCGTTGGCCCAAATCTTCGTGACGAAGCCGCCTTCGGTGATGTGGGCTTTACCCGTGACGTGGACAGTGCTGCTTGCTTGGTCGATATCGATATGGGAACCGTTGGAGACGTTGAACGGAGGATCGAGCGTCACGTCCATTCTGTAGTTCGCTCTCTTCTTGTCCATTTCGCTCTTGGACGGGCTGTAACCCCAAATAAATTCGTCTTTGCGATATACGGATACGTAGGGGTTTTCGATGGCGAGGTCGAGGTCAATATCGCCAGCGTCCTTTTCTTCGCAGGGCATGCCGGGGTAATCTTTTTCTTCGTCATTTAAGCGGGAGTGCGGCATCCAGCTCCAGTCACCTGGGTTGGCGTCGAGGCTTTCCTTGCTTGTGATATCTGTGACCCAGTGCCACTTGTTTCCAGAACGGCAATAGAACTTCTTGTTCTGCGGAGGAGTGTCGAGCGGATCGTCTTGGCCCACGGCCCTGATGCGTGCGACGAAGAGAACGTCTACGCGGAAACGGCTGGAGGACTTGATGACGGTCGAACCGAGCGGGATGGGGAAGTACCACTGCCAAGTCTTGGTCTTTTCGTCGTAGGTGTCTTCAATCTTGACCGGGCGGACGTGGCGGAAACCTTCGTTCAAAATGGCAAGCGTCGATGCGTCGCAGGCCTTGTTGAAGCCCGCTTCGTCGTATGCTTGGCAAATGTCGGTACGGATGGCGACGTCGTCGTAGAGATCGTCATCGCCGCGCATGTACATGCGGACGGTGAGGCTGTCGAACGGTCTAGCTTCGTTGTTGAAAATGTTCATGTTGATGGCCGGCTTGCCATCCCATTCGTACTGGTATGTTCTCACGCTGAAGTCGTACCATGCGACTGGAGTCGTGAATTTGAGCAAGTTGCCGTCGTCATCGACAGTGGATTGGGCGCCGTTGCTTTCGACCATGAAGTAGTAAGTCGTCTTTTCCTTGAGTCCGCCAATCTTTACGTAGTGGAATTGTGTCGGGATGCCGGAGATGTCGGCGTTGCCGGTTCCGGAATTGTATGCAAATTCGGCTGCGGTAGAGTGCGGTTTGGTGTCCCAATAGACCTTGGATTCGTATTCGCCGTTCGGGGTGTACCACATGATTTCGGCGCTGTCGGCAGAAACGTTACAGACGGTCACGTTAACAATGTTGGCGTCTTCGACCGTGCTGAGCGTCGTGAATGTGTAAGGAGTCTGTGTGCTGTCGACGAGATACTTGGTCTTGGTGTTTTCCGGCTTGTAGGCGTTAGCACCTGTGACGTAGAAGTAATAGGTGGTGCCCGGCTTCAAATCGTGAAGGACGATATCGTGATGGACGCCTGCGCCATCGCTTGTGGCGTTCAAGCTGTATTGGCCTTCGGTTGTGCCGTAGGAGATGGTTGCCGTGCCGCGCTGGGTGAGCTTGACGGTCACGAGTGCGGAGTCCATGCTCACATGGCGAATTTCGACGCTGATATCTGGTGCCTTGGTCTTATCGACTTTCTGCGAGGCGAGCATGCCTGCACTGACCAAGGTGGCTGCAGCATCGATACAGGTTTCAGACAAGTGGTAGTCTTCCCAGCTCTTGTTGTCGGGAACCCAGGAGTTCGTCATGCCCGGAGTCACGCCACCGAAGAGGGCGCCAGTCGGCGGGTTGTACTTGTAGCTTGCACCCGGCATGTTCTTGCCTTCGGGGTTTGCTGCGCGGTGGTGCGGGTGGGCGTCGTTCTTGTCGCCCACGCCAAGAATGAATGAAACATCCCAGGGGTTCACGCCGAGCATGTAGTTCAACTGGTTGATGCCGAGCTGGAACATTTCGTCGCCCTTCCAGTCTGGGGTTCCCACATTGGGGAGCGTGATGCCTTTTTCTTGGATATCCCTAGCGACTTCGGCGTACGCGAGAACTTCAAAGACATTGCCCATCTGGTAGCGGTTGTAAATCCAGGTCTGGTCGGTATGCATGGTGTACCAAATCGGGTCGAACTGGAATGTTCTGGATTTCCAGTTTCCAGTAGCAGGAAGTGTGATGGAACCTGCTCCGTTGCCGCTCATGTCGTTCAAGTTGCTGATCATGTCGATGACGCAGTCTTCGACGGCGTTCAGCCATTCCGTTTCGGAGAGACCGTATACTGTGGTTGCCTTGGTTTTGTCGGCAAGGATGAGTTTATAAAGTGCATAGAGAGCGTAGGAGTATGCGTTTGCCCAGCTCGTGTTCTTGACATCCTTGAAGAAACCTTTGTTGTTCGTGACAAACCAACCGCCATCGAAGAAACCTGGGCCTTGTGCGTATTCCTGCCCTTGGACCAAGTTCTTGGTGCGGATCATGTCGTCTGCATAAGTCTTTTCGCCGGTGGCGTAAAGGAGAGCCACGGAGGCAAGGGCCATGTCGTCATAGAATTCGTTGTTGCCGTTGTAAGCAGGGCTCGACCAACCGGCGGCTTTCGTGTTGTTCTTGTATGTCCTGCCTTGAGCCATGGACTTTGCAAAAGCGTACATTTCCTTGGCAACCTTCAAGCAGCTGTCTGCAAAAGCCTTGTACTCGGGATATTCGGAATACATTTTAGCCACGAGAGCCATGCCGGCAGCAGTTTCGCCACCGATATTGGCGCCGATTTCGCCAAGACGAACTGTTCTGGATGCGGGACCGCCGCGGTCTGTAGCCGATGCGGAATTATCCACGGGGAGCTTGTCCTGGTTTTCGGGGCGACCCCACCAAGCGTGGTCCGAACCGAAGTTACCGACAGAAAGTGCCATGTCGTCGATGACGCCCTTGGCTCGGTTGTATGCGCGGAGGACGAAATCTGCACCGTGTTTCGCTTCGCGGAGCATGTCCGGCATACCGTCCGTGTTGACGGTTTCGCCTTGGTTGAATGCGTAGTGGTCTTCGTCGGCATCCGGGTTTGTTGCAGCCATCACTGCTGCGACCATGAATGCGTACATCTGCGTCTGCGATTCCTTCAAGTGGTCACCGCAGTCGTAGTAACCGCCTTCGAGCGTTCCTGCAAGGGCTGCGTTGAACGGACCGCGGACATCGTCTGCTCCGGTGACAATGGGACCGCCACCGTCCAAAGTATGGCTTGCCGGGTGAAACCAGGATTCGCCATTGCCGCTGCGGTTGATGCCGTAGAATTTAAGTGCGGCATCTTTCACCATGGAATACACCTTGTCGGAGATGATGAAGGTGCTTGAAATATCGCTACCCACTTTAATGCGGAGACGGGTTTCAGTCGGAATACCCTGCGGGATGTTACCGATCATGATTTTGCCGGATTGTCCCTTGATATCGACCTGGTAGCGTTTCTGGTCGTTCGTGGCAGCGTTCGTACCGGCGATAATCGTCCAGTCCGAGGACGTTGTGCTGTTGGAAGGCTTGAGCGTTCCTGTAACTGCCGGGCTAAGGGATTTTCCATTGACATCGACAACTTCGAAGGTTGTCTCGTTACCCACATAGTAGAATTGACGTTCTGTGTCTTTTTCGAGATAACCCGCCTGGTTGATGCGGATTGGAGACATGCGATAATTGATGGCGTCCAAGTATGCCTGGTTCAGCGTATCGGGAATCAATGCATTCGGAGCGTATGCCGCCGGGGTCAAGTTCTGGGGCAGCATGTTCTTTTTCTTGGTGACCGAAGTGTCAAAGTGCTTGAAAACAGTACTGTCCCAAGTTAATGGAAAAGTCGGGCGAATCAAGTCATAAGGAGTCGGTTGTTCCTGTTGTGCTGTGACCATGGAGGTTGCAGCGCACAAAGCTAACAAATACTTCTTGATACTCACATTGTCTCCTTTACATATGTAAAAATCGGGCAAAACGAGTCTTGCCCTCTAATTATATTCTTCCAAAAGATAAAATAGATTATTTATGTAAAAATGTATTGTGATATATTCCTTTTTTGTTCTCAAAATATTCTTCAGTTTGTTTTTTATTCCATAAAGTGTATCATATGAGTAAAGAACATGAAAAAATAAAGTAATTGAAAACATTTGACTTTTTTCTCAATCAAATTTTGTATACGGAAGTTTACAAAGAGGGGGTGAGAAAGTCTCCTGAATCGCTAAATCCAGGAGATTTATTTATTTTTTCCTCTTGAAACCGAAAGTCTTGGTTTTGTTACCTGTAGCTCTATCGGCCTTGACACCGATATTTTCACATGTTTGGTTGTAGTCGTTGTTGGACTTGTCAAATTTCGCAGCGCAGAAGGATTCTGCCGTGAAATCGAATTTCGCGATGTAGGCCCCTGTACCAATCTTGTTGCCTTTCTTTGCTACTGGAGCCTCGTTGTCCTTGGCTGTCCATTCCAAATTGAATTTGAAAATTCCGTTATCGACAAGACCTCGCATGGATGCGAATTTTTCTTTTGGGATGTCTAGCTTATACGTGTTGACATATTGCCCGAGGTTGTCGTAAAGATCCATGACGACTTTTAGGCGGTAATCGTACATTGGCATGCCTTCGTGGGTCATGAAGTTTGCAGAGGGCATTGTAATTTCGACTTCGAAATTCGGACCGGAACGGGTATAGATTGATGTGTCTGCTTGACCCAGGAGTGTTCCACTTTCGTCGATGAAACTGTTCTTGCCGTTGACGATGGCCGATGTCACAAACGCTTTGTCCTTCAACGATTCCGGACGGCCCATGTATGCGTTCGCCTTGGGCGTTGCGACTGGATTTGAAAGTGTCACCGTGAAGCGGATGTTGTCGTCTCCCGTGACGCGAACCCATGGATTCTCCTTCTGTGGAATGTTGTAGTTCTTGTCGATATACGCAGAGCCGAGTTCTTCTGGAACGAGCTTGATCATGTCGCCGGCATGGATGACGTTGTCCTTTTCGTTATAAGTAAAGATATAGGAGGCTCCTGTGCCTTGAGGCCTTTCGGGTGGAATGTAATTGTCTCGTTCACGTACAATGTACTTGCCTGTTTCGAGCATGGTGACTGATTCGGAGATAGTGACCGTGAGGATATTCTTGACCATGCGTGCCGAGGATATAATCGGAGGACATTTATCATAAAGCGTATATGTCGTTTCGAAGAATCCATTTGCGACTCCCTTCATCGGAGAGACCGTTCCGTTTCCGTCTTTTTCGCCGCTTGTAGCACCTCTTGGGTACGCGAGGTTGTCTGGAATGTTGATTTCGATGATGCTGTAAGTGTTGACGGAATCCTTTGTCGTGACAGAGTCAATCTGTACTGTGAATGGGGCCGAAACGGAATCGCGGATGCTCCAAAGTGTCGGATTTTTCGGCTTGATGGTGCCTCCGGTCGTGTCCGCAGTTGTGATAAAGCTGCGCGTAATGCCCGGATTTCCCCAGTTCGTCACGATACTGTCGAACATGTCCTTTGTCTTCAACTTGCGTTCGAACATGATATAGACTATATCTGGAATTCCGTCGCCCTGGATGTCTATCATTTCTGCATGATAGACGGGGACCGGGCGGCTGATGAGCGTTACGGGTACGCTTGGCTTGCAACCCGCCGGGTCAATCGGATTGAAACTCTGGTCGGTAACGGTGAATCCGCTTGTTGTTTTTATGCTTGCCTGTGCGCCGATCGGAACGAAAGCGTTGTTTGTATTGCCGCTGATGACAAAAGTCCAACTCTTTCCGTTGTTTGTCGTTGTTCCCTTTCCGACGACTGTCGGTATGCCTGTCGCACCTGAGATAGAAAGTGGCCATTCGCTTTGGGACGAAAGAATTACCGGTTCCGAGAAGGCGATCATGACGGTGTCGAGATCGCTGTTGTCATTGTCGGTTTTTTCAAGAATGGAAACGCTTACGAGCGTGGGACGAATGCCGTCTGTAATTTTTGACGTTTCCGCATTAGGTATTCCTTGGTCGGCAACATAGGTCGTAATCTTTCCGGACGGTGTCGCATCGGTTGGGACGAGGCTTGTGTCAATCGGGATGATGACTTCGTTCTTGTCCGCATATTTCGATGCTACAAGCGGTACTTTTACGCTGTCAGCCATGCCTTCGATAAAGTACTTGATGCTGTCCAGCGCGTAACCATCGGCGAGTTTGTTTGTGAATACAATTTTTAGTTGATCGACCTTGTTGTCACAATCGGTATCTTCGGCGAGAACCTTCTGTGGCGACGGAAGCTTGGATATGGCATAGAACGATTGCTTCGAAATGTCGTCTTCATCATTCGGGTCGGTATAGACAACTTGGATGGTATCGCCTGCGAAGAATGAAATTTCGGAAGACTGGTTCCTCGTTTCCTTGGAATGGTTGATTGCGGTAATTGGACCTCCGATAAAGTGACCGGGGTTTGCTTCGTCTGCTTTTAGGGTTACAACGAGCTTGTCGTTCTTTTTGTTGTTGATGATTTCGACATCGATAGTTTTTGCGTTGCTCTTGACCTTATCTTTGTCCATCACGTCAATGTAGAATGTCGTGCCTTCTGGATTGGCGGGGCTGATAATTGGGTTGCCTGCTTTATCCTTGATGACAAGCTGCGATTCTGTAGCGTCTCCCTTGGAGAAGTTCACGTAGTAGGTTCTGTTCTCGAAGGCGCAGCCGCCGTTTTCCAAACAGACATCGCATGTGGGGTCTGGTCCTGCGAACAGGGTGATGTCGACCTTCTTACTTCCGATGCTCATCTTGACTGGGATATCGAGCTCCCACATGTCTGTCGGAATGTCGTATTTGGCGATAATCTTCGTTCCGGATTCGTCCAGAAGCCACTTGTCAAGGCTTTGCGGGTCAACGAAAGAGATGCCGCTGACTTTGACTCCATTTGCCCAAATCTTGGTAATGTATCCACCTTCAGAAACGTGAACCTTGCCGGTAACGTGGACCGTGCTGCTAGCTTGGTCAATATCGACATGGGAACCGTTGGAAACATTGAACGGAGGATCAAGTACCATGTTGATTTTGTAGTTCGCTCTCTTGGTTTGCATTTCCTTCTTGGAAGGACTGTAACCCCAGATAAATTCATCCTTGCGGTAAACGGATACATACGGATTCACCGGAGCGGCGTCAAAGTCTTTGTCACCTTCGTCTTTTTCGATACATGGCATGCCGGGGTAATCCAGTTCTTCACCGTTTGCGCGTGAGTGCGGCATCCAGCTCCAGTCTCCCGGATTTTCGTTCAAGGTGGGGGCGCCCGGAGTTTCGTTGGACGGGGCATACCATTTATTTCCAGAGTAGCAATAAAGCTTTTTATTGGGCGCTTCGTTCATCAAGTCCTTGTACGGAGGGTACGGACTGCGGTGATCGAATCTCACGTCAAAACGCAGGCGGCTAGAACTCTTGATGACGGTGGAACCGAGGTTTAGCGGGAAGTACCATTGCCAGGTTCCCGTAGCGGCATCATAGGTGTCTTCTATTTTAACAGGATGGGCGTCGCGCAGGAGTCTTGCGAGTTCCTCGATAGTTTCTTCAGGGCATGAGCCGCTGAATCCCGCTTCGTCGTAGTCGTTGCAAATGTCTGTGCCCATGCCGATATCGTTTTCGATTTCATCGGTACCACGCATGTAGAGACGGATGGTCAAGCTGTCGAATGCTCTTGATTCGTTATTGAAAATGTTGATGTTGACCATAGCCATATCGACTTGCCAAGGATACTGGTAAGTTTTTACGCTAAAGTCGTACCATGTGACAGGTGTCGTGAATTTTAAAGGCTTGCCGTCTTCATCAACATTGGCAAATGTGCCATTGCTTTCGACCATGAAGTAATAAGTCGTCTTTTCCTTGAGTCCACCAATCTTTACGTAATGGAATTGGGTTGGAATGCCGGACACATCGGCGTTTCCGACTCCGGAATTGTAGGCGTATTCGGCTGCCGTGGAGTGTGGCTGGGTGTCCCAGTAAATTCTGGATTCGTATTCGCCGTTGGGGGTGTACCACATGATTTCGGCGCTGTCTGCAGAAACGTTACAGACGGTGACGTTTGTAATTTCTGCACTTTCGACGGAGCTCGGTGTCGTGAAAGAATACGGCGTTTGGGTGCTGTCGACTAGGAACTTGGTCTTTTGATTTTCTGGCTTGTAGGCGTTTGCTCCTGTAACGTAGAAGTAATAGGTGGTGCCTGGAGTCAAGTTGTGGAGGACGATATCGTGTTGAACTCCTTTGAGATTATCTGTTGCGGTAAGCGTGTATTCACCTTCTGTGGTGCCGTAGTGAATGACTGCTGTGCCGCGCACGGTGAGGTTTACGGTCACGATGGCGGAGTCTGCGCTTTTGTGGCGAATTTCCACGTTTATGTCTGGCGCCTGGGTCATGTCGAATTTGTGGGCGACAAGGCTAACTGCGCCTAAGAACGTTGCCGAGGCGTCAATGCAGACTTCGGATTTTTCGTAATCTTCCCAGCTCATCGTCTTGGGTACAAAAGAGTTGGCTCCACCGGGTTTGATGCCTCCAAGGAAGGCGCCTGTGGGGACTTTATACGGGTAAGGACTGCCTGGAACGTTTGTTCCTTCCGGGTTTGAGGCGCGGTGGTGCGGGTGGGCGTCGTTCTTGTCTCCAACGCCGTAGATAAACGAAATGTCCCACGGATTCACACCGAGCATGTAGTTCATCTGGTTGATGGCGAGCTGCTGCATTTCGTCCGTTTTCCAATTGGGAGCGCCCATGTGCGGGAGCATGATGCCTTGGGCTTCTATGCTTTTGGCGACATCGACATACGCCATGACGTCAAAGATGTTGCCTGCCTGGTAGCGGTTATAAATCCATTCTCCTGAAGGCGATGCCATATTGAACCAATCGGCGTCGTATGTAACTTTATTCGGTTTCCAGATGATGCTTCCCATAGGCAATTCAATGGAGGCATTCCCGGAACCTTCAGACATGTCGGAAACGTTATAAATCAAGTTGGCAACGCAGTCTTCAACAGCGTTCAGCCATTCGTCTTCTGTTAGGCCGTATTGCGTGATAGCTTTGTTCTTGTCGGCAAGAATGAGTTTGTACAAAGCGTAAAGGGCGAATGTGTAGCTGTTTGCCCAGCTGGTCGTCTTTACATTTTTCAAAAAGCCTTTGTCGTTTGTGACGAACCAGCCGCCATCGAAGCAACCGGCGCAGTTTTCCATATATTCCTGAGGTGGAGCCGTTTCACCTTTGTCGCCGATTTTTACTCCTGATGACACTAATTTCCTGGTACGGATCATATCATCGGCGTATTGCTTGTCTCCGGTGGCGTAGAGTAGGGCTACAGAGGCGAGCGCCATTTCGTCGTAAAATTCGTTGTTTCCGTTGTATGCTTGGCTAGACCAGCCTGCTGCTGAGGTGTTGTTCTTGATTTGCTTGTCACCGTCATAGGTGCTTTTGCCTTGAGCGATGGCTTTTGCCATGCTGTACATTTTTTTTGCGACCATCAGGCAACTGTCTGCAAAAGCTTCGTATTCGGGATAATCTTTGAACATCTTGCCAAGAATGGCAAGGCCTGCGGCGGTCTCGCCGCCGATGTTTGCGCCGATTTCGCCTAAGCGGACCATTCTAGAACTAGGGCCGCCACGGTCGGTTGCTGATGGCGAACCATCTACCGGGAGATCGTCCTGATTTTCCGGGCGTCCCCACCAACTGTGGTCAGAACCTTTTGCTCCAATGGAAAGTGCCATATCATCGATGACGCCTTTTGCTCTTACAAAAGAACGGAGTACAAAATCGGCTCCGTGCTTAGCTTCGCGGAGCATGTCCGGAACGCCGTCGATTCCGCCTGCTCCGTGGTTGAATTTATAATGGTCTACGTCTACATCCGGGTTTGTAGCCGCCATGACCGCAGCGACCATAAAGGCGTACATCTGGGTTTGGGATTCTTTCAGATGGTCGCCACAGTCATAGTAACCGCCTTCGAGTGTCCCTGCCATTGAAGCATCGTAATGGTTTCGAACTTCTGCTTTGTCGCCGACGGTTACTGCACCGGCGCCATCTTTAGTGTGGCTTGCTGTGTGAAACCAGGAATCTCCGTAACCGCTGCGGTTGATTCCGTAGAATTTGATGGTGGCGTCCTTGACCATGGTATACACCTGGTCGGAAATGATGAATGTGCTTGAAATTTCGTTGCCGACCTTGATGCGGAGGCGGGTTTCTGTGGGAACCCCTTGCGGAATATTGCCTATCATGATGGTGCCGGATTGGCCGGTAATATCCACTTTGTACCGCATCTGGTCATTTGTGGCGGCATTTGTGCCTGCGACAATAGTCCAGTCAGAGGATGTGGTATGTCCGGAAGACTTTAGTGTGCCGGTAATCGTAGGGCTAAAGGACTTGCCGTTGACATCGACAATTTCAAAAGTCGAGGCTGTTCCAATGTAGTAGAATTGACGTTCCTTGTCGCTTTCGAGATAGCCTGCCTGGTTTACGCGGATTGGCGACATGTGGTAATTGATGGCGTCGAGATAAGCCTGATTTAGCGTATCTACAATATAGGCGTTCGGCGCATAAAAAGGAGTTGTCCTGATTTTGGGGACGGTGTTCTTTTTATGGGTGACGGATGCGTCGTAATGATCAAAAACGGTCGTGTCCCATGTCAGCGGGAATGTTGGTCTGATCAAATCGTAAGGCGTGGGTTGCTCTTGTTGCGCTACAGTTATACCTACAGCAGCACACAAAGCCCACAGAAAGCTCTTGATTTTCACGATTCCTCCTTAATGTAAAATAGGGCAAAACAAGTTTTGCCCTCTAACAGTATTTTCTTGAATATGAAAATAAGTTATTTATCTTGAAACACATTAGAATAAATTTATTTCTGTTCTCAAGTCGTTCCCCGTTTTATGCAAATTTTTAGTGCGCGTGTCATATATTGTATTTGATGATTTATGTATGTTGCTTGTAAGATAAGGAAACGAAACAAAAAAAGACCGTCGCATGGACGGTCCTTAAATTTGCGGTTAAGCTTTTTAGAAAAGCTTATTAGTCCCCGGTGAAGATAATCACGAGAACAGAGGCGATGAACGCTGCGGAAACTGCGATGAATTCCCACGGATTGTCCATGACGGCGGACTTGGCGGTGCCAGTGGTTTCATCTTCGACTCTCTTCTGTTCTTCTTCGGCTTTGGCCTTGGCTTCAGCTTCGGCGGCCTTCTTTTCTTCTTCGGCCTTGGCGAGAGCAGCGGTATCTACCGGGGCTTCGGTCTTGGCTTCGAGAACTTCAGTGGCTTCAGCGGCCTGAGCCTGGGCTTCGGCAGCCTGGGTCTGGACCGTGGCCTTGGTGGAATCGACTACGCCCTGAGCTTGAGCCTGAGCGGCGTCAACAGTGGCGGTTGCCTGATTCTGTGCAGCAGCGGCTTGGGCCTGAGCATTTTCGACAGTCTGAGTTGCCGTGGCAGAAGCTTGAAGAGCCTGAACCTTGGCGCCATCGACGGTTGCGGTAGCCTGAGCCTGAGCGTTAGCAGCGGCGTCCGTGGCTTGGGTCTTGGCGGCGGTTGCAGCGTCAGTTGCCTGAGTCTTTGCAGCAGCGGCAGCGCCTACGGCCTTAGTCTTAGCGGCAGTGACCTTGCCCTTAGCAGCAGTAGCCTTGCCCTTTGCGGCGGTAGCTGCGCCAGTGGCCTTGCCCTTAGCAGCAGCGGCGGCGTCCGTTGCCTGAGCAGCCTTGTCCTTAGCGGCTGCGGTGGCATCGTTAGCCTGAGCCTTTGCAGAAGCGACAGCGTCAGTAGCCTGGCTCTTTGCAGAGGCGGCTGCATCAGTAGCCTTGTTCTTTGCGGCGGCGGCAGCGTCCGTTGCCTGAGAAGCCTTGTCCTTAGCAGCGGCAGCAGCATCGGTAGCCTGCGTCTTTGCGGCGGCAGCGGCATCCGTTGCCTTTGTTGCCTGAGCCTTAGCGGCTGCAGTGGCGTCATTAGCTTGAGCCTTTGCAGCGGCTGTAGCATCGTTAGCCTGGGCCTTAGCAGCGGCTGTAGCGTCGTTAGCTTGAGCCTTTGCAGCAGCAGTGGCGTCCGTTGCCTGAGTCTTTGCGGCGTTCTTGGCTTCTGCGGCCTTTGCTTCTGCCGCAGCCGGAGCGTCAGCAGCTTTTTCTACCTTGGCGGTAGCTGCCTTCGTAGCAGAAGTGGCACCTTTTAGGGATGGAAAGGCAAAAACCATCGATGCCGAAATCATCGTGGCAAGCAGAATTTTTTTCATTATTCAATCCTCTTGGAAAAAGAAGTTTTTGTTTTTGCTATCAAAAATAATACATCTTGTGTGATTTTTGTCATGTGAAAAGGAAAAAAGGTCAAAAAAAATGGCAAAAATGGGGGATAATGTGTTGAATTTGGGCGACAGATGGGGGGTACAAGAACTTATAAATTGGAAAATAAGGCCTCTCGCGTAGCTTACTTTGATGCTTTGCTTTAACTTTTTTGCCCATACCTTATATCTAACTAATAGTCACAAAATTTGACGAAAGAACGGACCTTTAACCCTACAGAGAAAGATGAAAGATTTATTTTTACTGTCGAAGTAACGAAATAACCCTTAACCCCTATTATCTACTATGGCATTCAAATACGAAGCTACCGTCCAGCACGGTGAAGATACTACCGAATACGTCAATCTCGGCAAGGAAGGCGTTTCCGTCGCCGAATTCGAAGGCAAGAAAATTCTGAAAATCGCCCCCGAGGCGCTCACGAAGATCGCCCAGGCTGCTTTCGAAGAAGTGGAATTCTGCCTGCGTCCGGCCCACACGGCC